>Ga0180429_10001986_pt1 | contig 17115 bp, 12 predicted proteins | sample SS_ome_FD_132428 | JGI IMG/M metagenome (GOLD analysis project Ga0180429, IMG submission 132428) | Hypersaline lake sediment archaeal communities from the Salton Sea, California, USA - SS_1_S_1 metaG | ecosystem: Environmental > Aquatic > Non-marine Saline and Alkaline > Hypersaline > Sediment ...
ACGTCGAACGCCTGCCCGGCGGACAGACTGGTGTAGACGACCTCGGGCTGCGTGCGGGCCGCGTCCTCGATCCGTCGGGCGAGGGCGCGGGTCGCCTCGATCTCGGTGCCGGGCGGCATGCGGAGGTCGACCACCACGTTCTCGGCGTCGTCGACCGGCAGGAACACGAACTCGACGCGTCCGCCGCTGACCATGCCCATCGACACCGCGAGCGTCGCGAGGGCGACGCTCGCGGCGATCCAGCGGAACCGCACCGCCACCGCCGCGAGCCGCCCGTACGCCTCGATCGCGGGCGCGACGATCCGGCGATCCCGCCAGGCCCCGAAGCGGTCCGCGGCCCCGAAGATCCCGTGTCCGTGGCTGCGACCGATGCCCTTGAGCGCGTGCACCATGTGCGAGGGCAGAATGAACATCGATTCGACGAGACTGATCGACAGGGCGCAGAGCACCACCATCGGCAGGGCGCCGAGCAGCTTGCCCATGTTGCCCTTGAGGAAGATCAGCGGCATGAACGCGACGATCGTGGTGAGCACGGTGCCGACCACGGGCCAGAAGACCTCCCGGCCGCCGCGACTCGCGGCATCGACCGGCTCCTCGCCCCGCTCGCCCCGGGCCGCGATGTTCTCGGCGACCACGATCGCGTCGTCGGTCAGCATGCCGAGCGTCACGAGCAGACCGAACATGGTGAGCAGATTGAGGGTCACGCCGAGGGCCTGCATCGCGAGCAGCGTGCCGCAGATCGCGGTGAACAGACCGACCATGACCCAGAACGCGACCCGCAGGTTCAGCACCAGCAGCAGCGAGACGAACACGAGAACCGCCCCCTGCAGGGCGTTCCGCGACAGCAGTTCGAGTCGGCCCTGGATGAACCGCGAGAGATCGTTGTGCACCACGAGATCCGCGGGCAGCGGCTCGCTCGCGCCGAGTCCGAGCTGATACGCCTCCCACGGCGCACTCTCCATCCAAGGCTCCCACACCGCCCCGGGGAACGGTTCGCCGTGGCGACCGGCGACGTACGCGTACGCCATCCGGGCGATCTCGACCGCATCCTGCGTACCGGTCTTGTAGATCGTGACGCTCGCCGCCGGTGCCCCGTCGAAGTACTCCTCGACCGGAAGATCGACGAAGCCCTCGGTGACGGTCGCCAGATCGCGGACCCGGATCGCGTCGCCGCCGGGCAGGGCCCGGACCACGATGTCGGCGATCGACTCGGCGGTCTCCTCGACCCCGAGGGTCCGCACCGCGACGTTGCCGCCCCGGTCGCGGACGGTGCCGCTCGGAACCTCGGTCGTCCACGCCGAGATCGCATCGGCGACCACGGTGATGGGCACCCCGTACTGCACGAGCCGGTCGGGTCGGACCTCGACGCGGACCTCGTAGTCCCGGAGCCCCGAGACCTGAAGCGTGCCCATCCCGGGCAGCGAGTCGAGGTCGTCCATGATGCCCCGCATCGCCCGCTTCCGGGTGCGTTCGTCGACGTCGCCGAACAGCGTGACGATGACGACCGGCAGGTTGGGCTCGAACTCGACCACCCGGATCCGTTCGGCATCGGGCGGGAGATCGGACAGCCGCTCGATCGCCCGCTCGACGTCGTCGACTCCTTCGGAGACGTCGGTCCCTTCCTCGAACTTCACGACCACGACGCCGGTGCCTTCGCTCACCGTGGTCTCGATGCGCCGCACCTCGTCCACGGTGCCGACCGCGTCCTCGACCTTGCGGCCCAGCGACTCCTCCAGCTCCGGAGCGCTGGCGCCGGGATAGACCAGTTCGACGCGGGCCGCCTCGGGGTCGATCTCGGGGAAGAACTCGCGGCGCATCGTGAGTCCCGACCAGATGCCGCCGACGATGAGCACCATCATCAGCAGGTTGGCCGGGACCGGATTCCGGGCGCCGAAGGACGGAAGACTCACGGACCGTCGACCTCGATGGGGTCCGGGCTGCGGACCTCGACCGCGGTGCCGACCTCCAGGGCGCGGCTGCCGTCGACGACGATCACCGTGCCCGGAGGCACGCCGTCCTCGAGCACCAGCCACTGCCGGTCGAAGAGCCCGGACTCGGGACGCGGTTCGGAGAGGGCGAAGAGCGATCGCACCGGAAGATGCTCGATCCGGCCGTCCCGCACCGCGAGCAGCCGCTGATTCCGGATCGACCGTCGCGGGACCACGATCCGCGACGGGGCGGCGGATTCGACCACCCGGCCCGCGACGAAGAGTCCGGGGACGAACTCGTGGGTCGACTCGTCGAGATCGACGTAGACGGTCATGGTGCGGCTGCCGGGCTCGTCCTCGGGAGCGATCCGGATCACCCGCCCCGCCCGCGGTTCGCCCCGCACCGTGCGGTGCACGACGACGCGGTCCCCGACCTGCACCCGGCCGCGAGCGGTCGCGGGGATCCGCAGCGGCAGTTCGAGCCGATCGGGATCGAGCAGTCGGACGATCGGCGAGCCGGGGACCACCTGCTCGCCCTCGGTCACCAGCACCTCCGCGATCACACCGTCGAAGGGGGCGACCACCTCGCACCGCTCGACCTGGGACAGCGCCAGGTCGGCGGCCGCCTCCAGTTGATCGATCCGAGCCTCCGCCGCTCCGCGACGCACCGGGAGCAGGTCGGACGCCTCCTCGAGGATCAGCATCGCGCGGCGGACCGCGAGCACCTTCTGTTCGGCGATGTCGATCTCGCGCGGGAGCGCCGCCCCCCGCTCGCGGGCGTCACGCACCCGCTCCAGATCACTCGCGGCGAGTTCCAGTTCCCGACTCGCGAGTTCCCGGCGGGAGACCAGCATCGTCTCCTCGGTCCGGATGCGGTCCAGCTCGGCCTGCACCTCGCGAAGCTGCTTCCGGCTCGCCTCGGCCTGCCGCTCGTAGTCGCTCGGATCGAGCCGGGCGAGGACGGTGCCCGCGGCGACCTCGACCCCGGCCCGGACCGAGCGCGGAACCTCGAGCACGGTGGTCGCGACCCGCGAGGGCACCATCGCCATGTCCACCGCCTCGATGGTGCCGTACCCACTCCACTCACGGGCGATCGGTTCGGGCTGAAGTTCGATCCCGATCACCGGGAGCGCCGCGTCGCCGACGTCGACCGTCCCCGGCGCGGGAGCGGTCGCGGTCAGGAGCATGGCGATGCCGATCCCGATCCCGAGCACGACCACGCTGACGACGGCGCGAAACGCCACCGCCACGATCGGAAGTCGGCGGCTGACCGGCGGCGGGGCGGGCTCGGACTGCTGGCTCATGGTCGAAGGTTCTCGCGGAGGCCCGGGCGGAATCGGGGATCGTACCCGGACCCGGGATCGAATCCGGCGGACCGAGCCGCACCGGAACCGGGGCGGGATGTAGTCTTCGCTGCATGTCCGGAACCGATGCGACCCCCGATTCAAACACGGATTCGAACGGCCCCACCCTCGACGACGTCGCCCGGGTGGCCCGACTCTCCCGACTCGCCCTCGACGACGCGGGACTCGCCGCGGCGCAGGCCGATCTGACCGCGATCCTCGGTCACGTCGCGACGCTCTCGAGCCTCGACGTCGAAGGCGTCGAGCCGATGGCGCGACCGCACGACCAGGTCAACCGCCTCGCCGAGGACGAGCCCGGTCCGACCCTCGACCGACAGGTGCTTCTCGCCCTCGCCCCCGAGGTCGAAGGCGACTACATCGCGGTTCCCAAGGTGCTCGGGGAGGGCGGGGCCTGAGCCCGCACGACGACATGACCAGCCTCGCCATCGACATCGATCCCGCCGACGACCTCGTGGCCCGCGTCGCCACGGTCCGCGACGGCCGCACCACCGCGACCGCCCGCGTGCGGGCCGCGATCGACCGCATCGAGTCCGTCAACGGCACGCTCAACGCGTATCACGAGACGACCGCCGAGGACGCCCTCGCCTCGGCCGCGAATCTCGACGCCCGACTCGCCGCGGGCGAGGACGTCGGTCCCCTCGCGGGCGCGATCGTCGCGGTCAAGGACAACATCTGCACCACCGCGGGCCTCACCACTTGCAGTTCCCGGATCCTCGCCGACTACCGCTCTCCGTTCGAGGCGACGGCGCTGATCCGACTGCGGGCCGCGGGGGCGATCCCGCTCGGCCGCACCAACCTCGACGAGTTCGCGATGGGCTCGTCGAGCGAGCACTGCGCCTGGGGCCCGGTGCGGAATCCGCACGATCCCGAGCGGGTGCCCGGCGGGTCGAGCGGCGGCAGCGCCGCCGCGGTCGCGGCCGACTGCTGCGACGCGGCCCTCGGCAGCGACACCGGCGGCTCGATCCGGCAGCCCGCCGCGTTCTGCGGGGCGGTCGGGTTCAAGCCGACCTACGGACGCATCTCTCGATACGGGCTGGTGGCGTTCGGTTCGAGCCTCGACCAGATCGGCCCGATCTGCCGGAGCGTGCGCGATGCGGCGGTGCTCTACGAAGCGATGGCGGGCATCGATCCGCACGACGCGACCACCAGCGAGCGGACCGTCGAGTCGCCGCTCGCCGACGGATCGGTCGATCCCGCGACCCTTCGGATCGGCGTTCCCCGCGAACATCGCGAGGGCGGGAATCATCCCGGCGTGCGCTCGGCGCTCGAACGGGCGATCGATCGGTTGAAGGACGCGGGCGCCACGATCGTGGACGTCGAGCTGCCGCTCACCGACCACGGGATCTCGACGTACTACGTCATCGGTCCCGCGGAAGCGAGCAGCAACCTCTCCCGCTACGACGGCATCCGCTACGGACATCGGGCCGAGAGCCGACCCGGCGAAGGGCTCGAGGATCTCTACGCCCGCACCCGCACCGAAGGCTTCGGTGCCGAGGTGCGCCGCCGCATCATGCTCGGAACCTACGTGCTGAGCGCCGGCTACTACGACGCGTACTACAAGCGGGCCCTTCAGGTCCGGCGGCTCATCAAGGCGGAGTTCGACTCGGCGTTCGAGTCGTGCGACATCCTGCTCGGCCCGACCACCCCGACCCCCGCGTTCCGGGTCGGGGCCGAACTCGATCCGGTCTCGATGTATCTCAACGACGTCTACACGGTGAATGCGAACATCGCGGGACTTCCCGCGATCTCGCTGCCTGCGGGCCGGGCCGAGGACGACGGATCGTCGCTGCCGGTCGGCGTGCATCTTCAGGCCCCGGCGTTCGCGGAAGCGACGCTGCTCCGAGCCGCCGCCACCGTCGAGTCACTCCTCCGCTGAGGCGGTCTCGGTGCGTGCCGCGTCGGGGGTTGGCGTGAAGTCGCTCGCAGCCTCCACGCCGGTCGCCTTTCGGACTCGGTCTTCGGATGCCGGCCCCGGGACCTCACCCCACGCCCGCAGACAGTTCATGAAGGTCTCGCCGAGTCGTTGGGCGATCCCGGGTCGCGGGAACGTGCCCGCGGTGGCGGTCCAGGACACGATCGTCGGGGCCGGTTCGCGTCGGATCTCGAGGACCGCCTCCTGCTCGTCGAGCATGAGCAGGGTGAAGCGATACCGCTCGGGAAGCAGCCGTCGATCGTCGATCCTGGCGCCGTGGTCGACCAGGGCCTGGACGAGCGGATCGACCAGGTCTGCGGGGTCGGCACCGTCCGGCTGCCCGAACAGGGCCGCATCGACCGCGGCGAGCAGTTCGCCCCGCTCGAGGGCCACGTCGCTGCCGGGGATCCGATACGCCATCGAGGTCAACGGGCCGCGGGCCCGGCACCGGACCTTGACGGTGGCGAGTCGTCCCGCTGCATCGCGGACGTCGATCTCGATCGTCGGCGGCAGATGCTCGGTCCGGAGGATCGCCATCTCGACCTTCGGGGCGGCGTTGACCATCGCCCGCGGGATGTCCTCGAACCGCACGCCGTGCGGAGCGGGGGTCAGCGGCTCGACGGCGCCGGGATCCTGGGCGGCCTCGGCCAGAATCGTCCGGATCTCGGACCGCCGGGCATCGTCGAGGGTGATCGACGCCCAGCGATCGTCGAAGGTTCCACCCGCCACCGCGGTCCCCGAGAAGTCCTCGTTCGAGGCGGCCGCGGGCGGACGCTCGGGGGTCGAACAGCCCGCCGGGAGCAGGATCGCGATCACCAGCCCCGACGCGACCACCATCGGGCGGATGCCCGGGAAACGATCCCGCCGGTTCGAGTGTTCTCGGTCCCGCACGCGGTCGATCCTACCGGGTCCGCGGACCGTCCGCGGCCCCGGTGCCCGACCCGGTCGCATGCCGGTCGCATCCGAGGATGGGGCGGATTCCCGGACCTCGATCCCCCCGGGATCCTGCCGACCGATCGCCGCCCCGGCACCCCGAGCGGCCCGCCGGGACCCGCCCGCTACAGTGGTGGCCGTCCGTCGGCACCCCGGACCTCCTCGGAGCGTTCCACCATCGCCCTGCTTCCGTCATTCCTCCGACCGCGTCAGTCGCGCCGAAGCCGCATCGCCGCGGCCCTGCGACCGAAGCAGCCGACGATCGGCGAGGTCGTCCGACAGCCGCTGTTCCTGAACGGGGCGATCGCGGTGATCCTCGCGGCCTGCATGATCACCCTGATCGTCGCGTGGGGTCGGACCCAGCCGCGGGCGTGGGTCGGGCAGGTCGCGACCGACAGTCTGGTGAACCTCAACGCCTTTCAGGTGCTGAACATCCCCGAGACCGAGCGCCGTCAGGCCGACGCCCGGAAGAACGCCCCCCGCTTCTACCAGGCCGACGGGGCGGTGCTGGAGGAACTCCGCGCGAAGGTGGCAGGGCTTCCGGTCGCGGTCCGCTCGGTGCTGGTGCTCGACGACGTCGACCCGGAACTCCGGGACCGATTCGAACTCACCGACGCGTCGCTCTCGATCCTGCAGCGATACGCCGGGACCGAGGGACCGGACCCGACCGCGTCATGGCGGGATTGGACCAACGACTTCGTCCAGGCGCTGTGGCGGGAGGAGCCGCTCCTCGAGCCGCAGGAATTCCAGAAGTTCTCGACCGTCGCCAGCCGTCGCGTGATGCCGCCGATCCGCACCCCGGCGCCGATCGCCGGCGAGCCCGCCCCCGCGGCCACCACCCCGGCGGCGGACGTGGCGTCCGACCCCGCGGCGACGCCCGCCACGGGCGTCCCGGCCGACGCGTCCGCTTCCACCGACGACCCCGCACCGGTCGAGTCGTACGAGATCTCCCGCGCGATCGACCTCGTGCCCGACGACGTCCAGGGTTCGGTCCGCGCGGCGGTGATCCGCGTCGCCCGCTACGCGGGATTCCCCCGGGACGCGGCCGAGATCGTCGCCGCCGCGATCGTCACGCGGGCGGTGCCCACCGTGCTCTTCGACCCCGACGCTTCCCGCGAAGCCGCGGATCTGGCGGCGGCTCGGATCCCGGTCATCGAGATCGAGTACCGGCAGGGCGAGGTCATCTACGCCCGCGGCGACGTCATCACGCAGGAACAGATCGGCATCGCGGCCAAGGCGCTCGAACACGCCTTCGCGCACGCCGGGCTCGAAGGTGCCTGGGGACGGGTCCCCGGATGGCTGCTGCTCTCCGCGGTGGTGGTGACCCTGCTGGCCGGTCACGCGGTCATCTTCTACGCCCGCATCGCTCGAAGCACCACGCGGCTGGCGGTGGTGGTGCTGCTCCTGGTCGTCGCGACCGGACTCGGAACGTTCTTCGCGGTCTCGTTCCCGCCGCTCTCGACCTTCGGGGTCGCGATCTCGATCTCGCTGCTCGCGATCGCGCTCGCGCTCGCGTACGACCGGCGACTCGCGATCTTCGCGTCGGTGCTCGCGTCGATCTCGCTCACCGTCTCGACCGGGGCGGCCCCCGCGAGTTCGATCGCGATGCTCGCGACCGGGGCCACCTTCGCCGCCCTGCTCGCGAGCATCCCGAGTCGCGGCGCGTTCGTGCGGGCGACGGTCATCGCGGGGTCGGTCACCGCGGTGGTCTTCCTCGCCGCCGGACTCGCGATCACGCCTCTGGGTTCGGACGGGGCTTGGAAGCAGGTCGTCTCGAACGGACTGCTCGCCGGCGCCGGTTCGCTGACCGCGGGCTTCGTGATGCTCGGCATCATGCCGACCATCGAGCGGCTCTTCGACATCACGACCGGCCTCGCCCTCGCCGAACTGCGCGACACGCGGCAGCCGCTGCTGCGGGAGCTTCAGGCCCGGGCCCCCGGCACCTACAACCACTCGCTCGCGGTCGCGTCGATCGCCGAGAACGCGGCGGAGGCGATCGGGGCCGACAGCCGACTCGTCTACGTCGGCGGTCTCTACCACGACGTCGGCAAGCTGAACAAGCCCGAGTACTTCATCGAGAATCAGGGCGGCGGCGACAACAAGCACGACAAGCTCAGCCCCGCGATGAGCCTGCTCGTGATCGTCGGTCACGTGAAGGACGGCCTCGAACTCGCCCAGGAATACAACCTGCCGAAGGTGCTGCGGCACTTCATCGAGAGCCATCACGGCACGTCGCTGGTCGAATACTTCTTCCACGCCGCCCGCGAGCGGGCCGCGGACGAAGGCGAGGAGGTCGAGGAGTTCTCGTACCGCTATCCCGGCCCGAAACCCCGCACCCGCGAGGCCGCGATCCTGCTCATCTGCGACGGGATCGAGAGCGCGACCCGGGCCATGGGCGACCCGACGCCGAGCCGCATCGAGGCCCTGGTGCGACGCATGAGCCGCGCCCGCCTGCAGGACGGACAGCTCGACGATTCGGATCTGACCTTCCGCGAACTGCGGGTCATCGAGGACTCGATCATCAAGAGCCTCTGCGCGATCTACCACTCCCGCATCGCCTACCCCGGCGGACGCGAGGAGAAGGATCGCGAGAAGGAACGAGAGAAGGACCGCGAGCAGCGGTCGGCCCCCGCGACCGCTTCGGGCTGACCACCCGCATCCACATCGCGAATCGAACGCCCCGACTCACCAGCCGTGCGTCTCGACGAGGGTCCGCACCGGCTTCGCCATGCCGAGACCGGTCGCGGCGGACCGATCGTGCCATGCCAGTCGGGCGGTCGCCGAGGTTTCGGCCTCGGCTCCGGTCTCGACGTCGGTCTCGACGTCGACATCCTCGCCCGCGGACCACGCCCGCAGATGCACCTCGCGATGGGTGAGAAGACGCCGCACCTGCGCGACCACGTCGAGGGCGTGATCGGGAGGCTCGATCCCGAACTCCGCCAGAAGTGCCCGTCGATCGGCGTCGGTCGGGGGTCGGTCGGCCTCGATCCCGGGGGGTTGCCAGAGCCCGCCCCAGAGTCCGCCCCGTGGTCGCTGCACGAACGCGAGCCGCCCCGCCGATCGCAGCAGCAGCAGATCGACGTGCACCACCTGCCGAACCGGTCGGACCTTGGGACGAGGGAGATCCTCGGCGGTGCCGTCGGCGTGCGCCCGGCAGTGCTCGCGACACGGGCACCCGTCGCAGCGGGGATTCGCGGGCGTGCACACCGTCGCCCCGAGTTCCATCAGCCCCTCGTTGAGTCGTCCGGGGTCCGCCGCCGCCTCGACCAGCCGGCCGGCCGCCCGCCAGGCGGCGTCGACGAGACCGGGGTCGTCGGCCCGGGCGTCGATCGCGGCGAGCCGGGCCACCACGCGAACCACGTTGCCGTCGACGATCGGCTCGCGACGGCCGAACGCGATCGACGCCACCGACCCGGCGGTGTAGCGACCGACGCCGGGAAGGTCCAGGAGGTGACGGGCGTCCGTGGGGACGTCGCCGTCGTGCCGTTCGACGATCCGGACCGCGGCGGCGTGCAGCAGCCTGGCCCGGCGGTAGTACCCCAGCCCCTCCCACAGCGCCAGCACCGCGTCCTCGCCCGCGTCCACCATCGCCGCCGGAGACGGGAACCGCTCCATGAACCCCTCGACCCTCGCCTCGACCCGGGCGACCTGGGTCTGCTGGAGCATCAGTTCGCTGACCAGCGACCGCCACGGGGTCCGATGCCGTCGCCAGGGCAGGTCGCGGGCCTCGGTCTGGAACCATTCCTCGACCGCGGCGGCCAGCACCCCGGGGGCGGCCGGGAGCACCGGCTCCAGCGGATCGCGGACGGGATTGGACGCGGGTCGAGGCATGACCCCGGGATTCTGGCAGGAAGGTCGAATGGACGGGGGATCCGGAAGTCCCCACGACGCGGATGAAACCCTTGCAGGCGTTTCGGAGGCGGGGTAGCCTTCGACGCTCGCGATGGACGGATCCGCACTCGGCGGTCGTCATCGCGCCGGGCGGCCTCCGGGTCGTCCGAACATCCCTTCACCGCGGCGACCCCATCCGTTCCCGGGCCGTTCCGCGAGGCACCACCGCCACGCCGCGACGGTCCTCGTGGTCCCGACAACGGACGCCGACAGACACGGAACCGGACCAGTCATGGCGAAGATGTTCTATACGGCCGCAGAGGCCGCCGAGAAGCTCGGGAAGTCCGTCGAGGACGTCATGAAGATGGCGTCCTCCGGAGAGATCCAGTCGTTCAAGCAGGACGACGAGGAGATGTTCCGGGTCGAGCAGATCGACATGCTGGCCGAGGACGACGATCTCGGCGACATCGAGATCGCGCTCGAGGACAGCGGCATCAGCGACCCGCTCGGGCTCAGCGGCTCGGCCGCGGCGATCGACCTCGGCGGCGACGACGACTCCGGCCAGAGCGCCGCGGGCGGCCTCGACCTGAGCGGCGAGATCGGTCTGGAAGACTCGGCTGCTCCCAGCGCCGAGGACAGCTTCCTCGCGGGCAGCGGCATGGGAACCGGCGTCAGCGCGTTCGAGAGCGAATCGTCCGACGCCTCGGGCGGCGACCTTCTCGATGACGACCTGTCGCTCGAGACGATCGGCAGCGGCAGCGGCCTGCTCGACCTCACCCGCGAATCCGACGACACCTCGCTCGGTGCGGAACTGATCGAAGAGGTCTATTCGAGCGACGACAGCGGCGCCCCCGCCAGCGCCAGCGGCCTGTTCGAGGCCGTGGGTGACGGCGGCAGCGGACTCGACGACATCGCCGCTCCCGCCGGTGGCATGGGCGCGGTTCCCGTGGTGGTCGAAGCCTACGAAGGCGGCTGGTCGGGCCTCGGCGTCGGCATGGGCATCGTGGCGGTCGCCGCCCTGTGCCTCGTCGCCCTCATGGCCTTCGTCACCGGCAACGGCACCCTGCCCGCCATCGCCGAGATGATGACCTCGAACCTCACGGTCTGGGCCGGTGGCCTGGTCGGCGGTCTGGTGGTCTTCGGCCTGCTCGGCTTCTTCATCGGCAAGGCGTCCGAGTGATCCGAACCGCCCGCGGCCCCGATCCGATCATCCGAGGGCACTCATGTTGTTGACACGTCACGGCCGTCGCGAATGGGGATTCGCGACGGCCGTTCTTCTTCTGCTCGGCATTCCCGCGGTGCTCGTCGGGTGGTGGTGGGCGTTGATTCCGCTCGGACTGGGCTGGATCGCGGTGGCGGGATTCTTCCGCGACCCGCTGTTCCGCCACCCCGCGAGCGACGATCCGCTCGATCTCATCTCACCCGCCGACGGCCGGATCAGCCGCGTCGAGCGGGTCGATTCGCACCCCTCCACCGAGGGCGGGCCCGCGATCGTGGTCCGGATCTTCCTGAGCGTTCTCGACGTCCACCTCAACCGCGCCCCCTGCGACGCCGAGGTCGTGTCGATCGTCCACACCCCGGGCCGGTACCTCGACGCCCGCTCCGAGGAGTCGGCGAAGGTGAACGAGTCGAACCTGATCTCGCTGCGATCCGATCGCGGCATCCCGATGGGCGTGCGTCAGGTCTCCGGTGCGATCGCCCGTCGCATCGTCTGCCCCATCCGGGTCGGCGACCGACTGATGCGGGCGGCGCGATTCGGCATGATCAAGTTCGGCTCGACCACCGAACTCATCGTGCCCGACGCCCCGGGCACCGAAATCCGAGTGGTCGAGGGCGACCGCGTGGTCGGCGGCGTGACGGTGCTCGTCCGCCTTCCGGGTTGACGTCGGGTCGGGATCGGGGCTCGCGCTCGGCTTCGCGTCCGGCACCGGCCCGCTCGGTCTCGGTGCCCGAAGCCGCCGAACGAACCCACGAACGACCACCGCCGCACCCGAGGACGGGAACGGCGGCGGTGATGTTCGTGACTGCAGTCACCCCCGAGGCGGGACCGACGGCGTGCGGCACTCGGCTTGCTGCTCAGGCGGCCATGTCGTCCCAGCCCGCATCCTCGTCGACGTCCTCGGCGTCTTCCGGCCATGCAGGCTCGACGCGATTGTGGATTCGGATGAGTCGATCGAGCTGCTCGGCCAGCAGCGAGCGAAGGTCGTCGAGCACCGTGGCGACCGGGTCGGCGAACGACTCCGCGGCGCTTCGGAACAGGTAGACGACCGCCAGACACTCGCCGTCATGGGTGCACGGCACCGCGACCATCTCCATGTTCGGATCGACGTCGGGACCGAGTTCGCAGTCCTGCACGAAGTCCACCGCATCGTCGAAGCGGAGGATCTCGGGCTCGCTCGCGATCCGCGGACTCGCCTCGTCGCAGAGCCGCTGGAGCATCGGCTCCATGGTGCGGCGGGGATGTTCGTAGTTGACGTAGGCGCCGAGTCCGAAGCGACCGTCGCCGCCCGCCAGAAACACCGCCGCGTTGGTCGGGCCGGTCTTGACCAGCATGTACTCCAGCGCCGTCCGCAGCAGATCCTCGACGTCGAGCTCCTGCCGCAGCAGCGTCCGGAACTCGCTTCGCATCGCGACGCGGTCGAGGGAACCGTCGTTCTCGATCGCGGTCGTCGCGGCGGTGTCCGGTTCGGCCGACTCGTCGATCCGACGGACGATCGCATCGAGACGACGAAGACGACGATCACGATCCGCCGACTCGCGGCTTCGATCGGCGGCCCGCATGATGCGATTCTCGACCTCCTCGGCCCCGAGCGACCCGACCAGAAAGTCGGTCGCGCCGAACCGCATGGCCCGGGTCAGATCGTCGACGTTGGCATGCGGCCCCGCCAGCACGATCGACGCGTGCGGCTGGAGTCGCCGGACGTCGGCCGCGAGTTCCTCGTCGCAGTCGAACGACGACATCACCACGACCTCGCAGCCGTCGGCGACCAGTCGCGAGCGAAGCTCTTCGGCATCCATCGTCACCCGGCAGTCCCAGCCGATCGCGCCTTCAAGCAGGGCGGCGAGGGTCATCGTCTCGGGGCGTGACGCGCACACCACGATCCGAGGGTCGGTGGACTGCACGTCGGGCCGCTGCATGCCCGAGATCTCCGGTTCGAAATCCATGTCGGTCTCCTCTCCCCCTGCCTCCGGGACGAGCCGCTACGCCGCGGCCCGCTCGGATTCCCGCGCCCGGATCGGGAAGCTCGCCATCAGACGGCCGCCTCCCTCCGGACGATTCCCCACGACGACCGTGCCGCCGTGCGCCTCGACCACCCGCCTGACGAACGCGAGCCCGAGGCCCGCCCGCCGTCCCGCGGGCTTCAGGCTGAAGAACGGTTCGAACGCGTGATCGAGCGCCTCCCGCCCGAACCCCGGTCCGTCGTCCTCAACCTGCACCGACCATCGGCCATCCCCCGCGTGGCTTGAGGTTCGAATGCGGATCCGGGCACCTTCGTCCGCCTCGCGGGCGTTGCGACACGCCTCGACGATCGACTCGACGATTCTCCGGACGTCCACCCGCAACGGCACCGGCCCCGCGTCGTCGACCACGTCGACCGGCCCGAGTCCGCGGACCAGCTTCTGAGCGGTGGTCGCGGCCTTGGCGACCAGCGTGCTGCCGTCGATGTCGATCGGATGAAGGTCCCCGGCCGCGGCATGCCGATGCAGGCCCGAGACGATTCCCGCGAGACGACGCCCGGCGTCGACGATCTCCTCGACCGCGGTTTCGACCAGCGGATCGCCGGATCGACCTCGCAGCAGTTGCGCTCGTCCCGAGATCACGGTGAGCGGGTTGTTCATCTCGTGGGCGGCGCCCGCGGCGATCTCCGCGACCGCGATCTCCGCCTCGCGACGGGCCTCGTCGCGGACCCGGTCGAGTTCGTCGCGACGCGCCGAGGTCGCGTCGCCCGCGGCGAGCTCCAACGACTCGATCCGCAACGCGGCGGCGAACACCGATCGCCACGCCGCGATCACGTCGCCGGACACCGCGACCGCGGGTCGCGTCGCCACCAGCAGTTCGTCGTCTTCGCTGCCGAGCACCGCCGGAGATTCGGTCGACTCGGATCCGAGTCGATCGGCGAGCCACGCCCGCGGGGCGGCCTCGCCCAGCGACTCGGGCGACTCGGGCCTCGCGTCATCGACACCGCCGAACCAGCCCTCGTCGGTTCGCCAGGTCAGGGCGATGCGGACCCCGGGACACCGGCGGCGGAGATCGTCCACGATCGCCCGGCGGACCGCGGCCTCGCCCTCGGCGGCGTCCACCGACCCGAGGAAGTCGCCGGGCCCCTTGCCGACCGCCCGGTCGTGCTGCTCGGTGACCGCGACGTACCGACGGCGCATGCGATCGAGTTCCGCGTTCGCCTCGGCCAGCGTGCGGACCAGCATCGACTCGGACGGCTCGCGATCGAGCCCCAGAAGTTCGGCACTGTGGCTCGCCAGTTCGACCGCGTCGGGCAGGATCGCATCGAGGGCATCGGCTTCGAGTTCGAGCCGCGATTCGAGGGCCCGGGCCGTCGTTTCCGACGGTCGGCGACCGATGGCCCCGAGTCCGTGCCGTCGCGCGACCACGTCGGCGAGGGCGACGAGCGTCTCGAGTGGACCGCCGCCGCCCCGGGTGAGCAGTTCGTCGTGGCCCGCCGGGCCGATCGTCCGTCGAAGATTCGGGGGCAGTCCCCAACGGGCCGCGACCCGTTCGCCCGCGACCGGCCCGTCGATGCCGATCACCCGGCGGAGCGTCTCGTCGAAGTCGCTGTCGCCGAGCGTCGCGGATTCCGCGATCCGCTCGAGCGCCTCGGAAATCGCCGCGTACAAGGCCAGATGCCCGAGATCGTGCAGCAGACCCGCCAGGAACGCGGCCGCGGGGTCGATCGCATCGAAGACCGGAAGTCGATCGGCCGCCAGTCGCGCGAGCGACGCGACCACCACCGCGCGGCGTCGGAGACGACCGCCGATGCCGTCGTTGGTCGCCCGGCCGAGGAGCCCCGTCAGTTCGACCGAGAGGGCCGCGGTGCGGAGTTCGTCGAAACCGAGCAGCACCACCGCCCGTTCGATCGAGTCGACCTCGACGGAGAGTCCGCGATGACAACGGCGACAGAGCGAGAGCACGCGGGCGGCCATCGCCGGATCCTGCGAAACGATGCCGACCACGTCGCGGACCGCGGTCTCGGTCGACTGCGTGGCCTGGAGGAGCCGGATCGCGACCACGCTCGGCGTGGGGAGCCGTTCGATGCGGGCGATCACCGCCTTGGCACGATCCTCGAGCGATGCGTCGCGCACGGCCCGGACCCTCAGGCGCCCACCAGGGCGTCGATGCGGGTGGTCAGATCCTCGGCGTCGAACGGCTTGGCGACGAAATCGTCGGCCCCCGCGGTCAGCAGGGCGTCGATCTCGTCCTGCCGCACCACCCCCGAGACGATGATGATGCGGGTGTCCGCGAGTTCCGGGTCGGCCTTGAGCCGCTCGCACACCACATTGCCGTTGACGTCCGGCAGCATGTAGTCGAGCAGGACGAGGTTGGGACGGAACTCCCGCGTCGTCATGCCCGCGTCGTATCCGGTCGACGCGGTCCGGACCTCGAAGCGACCGTCGCGGGTCAGCAGTTCCTCGAGCAGTCGAAGGATGCCGGGGTCGTCGTCGACCACGAGAATGCGGGTCGCCGACTCGCCGAGCAGGTCGGACGGGATCCCGTTCTCGTGCATGAATCGCAGCAGTTCCGCCCGCGGGATGCGGCGAAACCGCGAGCCCGGCACGCGGAAACCCGTGAGTCGGCCTCGATCGAAGCAGCGGATGATCGTCTGCTGACTGACCTTGCAGAGCTCGGCCGCCTCGCCGGTCGTGAAGACCTGCTTGGCCGCGAGTTCGCGAAGCCGATCCTGCCTCGTGGTGTCCATGGTCGATCCACTCTCCCCGTGCGTCGATGCCGCAGGTCGCGGTCGACCGGATCATCGGGTGGAGAGCGGGACCGCTTCAGCCGGGTCGCACGACCGGACCGTCGGACCGGTTATCGGGGTGTCGCTCCCGCCAGACCCGCACCGCCTCGGGCTCGCGGGGGTAGAGCGGCTGCAACCGGGCCGGGTCCTCGTGGATGACCGGGCCGGATCCGCACCCCTCGCCACCCTCTCGCCGGTCGACCGCCGCGACCCCGATCCGTGCCAGCGCCGTCGGCGAGAACTGCGGCTCGATGATCGGGACGCCCTCGGGAATCGCGGCCCGGAAGCGGGCGTCGAGGTGCTCGTCGGCGAGGACCGCGCCGGGCTCGTCCGCGGGCGGACCGCTCAGAATGCCGGGGGTGCCGACGATCGACCACGACGAATCGGGGTCGGTCCGCGTCACGATCGTGCCCCACGCGGTGCCCGCCTTGGCGGCCGAGAGCACCAGCACCCGACCGACCATCGACGCGAGCTCGGGGGTCGAGGCCGCCGCGACCAGCGCCCCGGGCACCGCGACCACGCGGGCGCCCGCGGCTTCGGCGATCGCCTGTCCGATCGCGACCGAGATCCGCAGCCCCGTGAAGCCGCCGGGACCGTTGTCGACCGCCACCGTCGCGATCGACCCGGCGGAGAGACCGGCGTCCTCGAGCAGGCCCGCGATCGCGGGCGCGAGTTCGTCGTGATCCCGACGTCCCCCCGCCACCGCGATCTCCCGAGCCACGTCGTCCCGCCCGATGAGGGCGACCCCGCCGGATCGCTGCGAGAGCTCGATGGCGAGTACGGGCCGCGGGTTCGCGGACGTCGTCACGCGGTCGCCTCCAGGGCCGCGAGCGGCACCGCGGAGAACATCGCCGACTCGATGGTCGGCGGCGGCTCCGAGAGATCGATCGGAAGCACCGCCCCCCGCTCGTGGTCTGAGTTGAGCAGGATCGTGCGGGGACCGCCGATCGCGATGCCGTTCTCGACGAAGGCGTGACCGAGACAGAACAGCGAGACGTCCCACCGCTCGGCGATCATCTCCATCTGCGCCGCGTTCTGCCCCCGACCCCAGACCATCATCCACGCGCTTCCGTGAAGCGGCGTGTAGTCCTCGTCGTGGATCTGGCGATCGAGAATCCCGAGATCGAAGCGGTCCATCATCGAAGGCCCGGGCACCGAGTGGGCGCACAGGATGCCCC
>Ga0180429_10001987_pt1 | contig 17114 bp, 11 predicted proteins | sample SS_ome_FD_132428 | JGI IMG/M metagenome (GOLD analysis project Ga0180429, IMG submission 132428) | Hypersaline lake sediment archaeal communities from the Salton Sea, California, USA - SS_1_S_1 metaG | ecosystem: Environmental > Aquatic > Non-marine Saline and Alkaline > Hypersaline > Sediment ...
ACGAAAACCGACGTCCGTGACCTTCGACCCCTACCAGCAGCTGCTCTACGTCAAGGAGTGACATGTCGCCACGGGGGACGTACTTGCGATTATGCGTTTATGCACGATTTCGGCAATGTACACAGGGGCCCATAAAGGGGACGTACTTGCGATTATGCATTTTCTCAAATGGGACCTCATGAATGCATCTACGTCCCCGCACCGTCCCCTCAACATCCCCTCAGCTTCATGACCGGTCCGCATTGACTCCCCGAAATGGTGCGCTTATCCTTTGGACCCAACAGCACCCGGACTGAAAAGCAGTAGATTCCGTCCAATTGTTCCCAGACCAGTGAAGAGGAGGAGTCCGCGTTGATGAACAGAACACCGTCCCTGCTGCTTTCGCTCGTATTGCTGATCGGCCTGTCGCCCCTGGCCTACCCGGGAACACCGCCGAGCTTCACCGAAAACCCCTGGAAGCTCGCCGGCCAGCCGGCCGGGCTCGACGAAATCGATGCGCTCCAGGTCTTCGATGACCATCTCTATGCCGGAGCGAGCAACGGCAGCGCCTATCGCTACCAGGGCGACACGTCCTGGGCCTACGCCGGCTACACGGGAAGCGGCATCAATGTCATGGAAGTGTTCAACGGCGACCTGTACGCCGGAACGATGTCGGGTCACGTCTGGCGCTACAACGGCGGCACATCGTGGAGCTCCGTGGGCAATCCCGGCCTGGGGGACTACGTTTTCTCCATGGCCGTGCACGACGGCCGCCTCTACGTCGGCACCTGGGGCGGACAGGTTTTCCGCTTCAACGGAGCGGCTATGGATCCCCCCTGGACCCATGTCGGTTTCCCGCCCGACGGCCACTGGGTCAATGCCCTGGAAGCGCATGACGGCGATCTTTACGCCGGCCGCATCGACGGTATCGTGTACCGCTACGACGGGCCGTTCTCCTGGGCCGACGTCAGCGAGGAACTGGCCGTCACGGACGTGGGGGACCTGATCTCCTACGACGGGCGGCTCTTCGCCGCCGATTTCTGGGAAGGCCTGGTCTGCCGCTTCAACGGCATGACCGTTGATCCCCCCTGGAGCCTGGTCGGCGATCTCGAGCCGGGGGTGCGCCGCCACAGCATGTGCGAATGCCAGGGCGACCTCTACGCCGGTAACGCCAACGCCCACCTGTTCCGTTACGACGGATCGAGCAAGTGGATTGACCTCGGCTCGCCGATACAGAACGGTGACACGGCCATAGAGGCAGCCGAGGAGTTCGGCGGCAAGGTCTACGTGACCGGCAATTTCTGGTTCAACGGCCGCGTGTTCTGCTACAAGCCCTAGCGTGATGTTCCAGTAACCGACACGCTGCAACCGGCGCGGGCCAGGCCCCTTCACCCGGGGGAATGAATAAAGATGGGGTCAGGTCCCATTCATATTCATTTTTTCCTGAAGCGCACAGCGAAGCGACCTCGTGATGGTGCCTCATGCTCGGTCACGAGGTCGCCACGTCGCCCGCTTCGCGGGCTCCTCCGGTGACGGGATTAATTGACATTGCGTGGCGGAAACTGTTCCTTCCCCGAACTTCCCACGGCCCTCGCGGGTCGGAGGCTCGCGATGGCGGGAGGGGAAAGGTGACTGTCACTTCGCCTCAGCGGGCGGTTTCAGCGTGTTTTCAGGTGAATAGCTGGTGACAATAGTTGGTGAGGTGACTGTCACCTTTTTCCATCTTTCCCGAACTCAGCGCAGCTCGTCGGTGGGGAGCCAGGTGTCGACCTGGTCGGGGGAGATGCCGAGCTTCTCCGAAGCCTCGAGGCGGTCGCCCTGGAGGTAGCGCACGGTGCGCGCCACGTGCTCGCGGGTCGCCTCGTCGATGGTGCGGGGGACGAAGTCGCCGGGATCGTCCGGCTCGCCCCGCACGCGGCGCAGGATGTAGTGGGGCAGCGAGGCCACGGTCATCACCCCGCCTTCCACCTTGCGCACCGCGGTGAAGATGATGTCGCGCAGTTCCTCGTGGTTGCCAGGGTAGTGGTAGCCCTGCAGCAGCTCACCCAGCTCGGGATCGAGGGTGATCTCGCCCATCCCGGCCTGGCGGGCGGCCCGGGCGAGAAAGTGCTCGGCGAGCAGCGGGATGTCGTCGGTCAGCTGGCGCAGCGGCGGCAGGTTGACCACGTTGATGCGCAGGCGGTAGAGCAGCTGCCGCGAGAAGGTCTTGTCGTAGACCTCCCGCGTGAGGTCCTTGCTCGAGGCGGTGATCAGGCGGATGTCGATGTGGCGCACCTCGGTGCTGCCCTCGCGGTAGTACTCGCCGGTGCGGATCACCTGGTCCAGGCGGCGCTGCACCGCCTTGGTCAGCCGCCCGATGTTGGCGATGAACAGCGTGCCCAGGTGGGCCTGCTCCATGTAGCCGGTGCGCCCCTCGCGGTCCCCCTGCCAGCCGCGGGCCACGCCGAAGAGCAGGGCGGCGAACTGCTCGGGGTCGTGGGAGGCGGCGTTGACCGAAACGAAGGGGTGATCGCGCCGCGGGCTCGCCTCGTGGATCACCCGGGCCAGCGTTCGCCGGCCGGTGCCCAGCTCGCCGTGGATGAAGATATTGAGGTTGCCCGCGGCCATCCGCTCCACCTCGTGGAAGATGCGGATCATCTTCGCGTTGCGCGTCTTGAGCCGGGCGAAGACCGCCTCGTGGTCCAGGTCGCCGCGGCTCAACCGCGAGGGCAGCTGGTCCAGGCTGTCCTTGAGCGTGTGGGTCGTGATCGCCTTGCGCAGCGCCTCGAGCAGCAGGTGGTCTTCCACCGGCTTGGCCAGGTAGTCGAAGGCGCCCAGCTTCAGCGAGCGCACCGCCAGGTCCACGTCGTTGATCCCGCTGAGCACCACCACCGGCGCGGTGAACTTCCGCGCCCGAAACTCCTTGAGCAGGTCGAACCCGCTCATCCCCGGCATGTCGACGTCGAGGATCACCGCGTCGAACTGCTGCACCCCCATGGTCTCCAGCACCTTGCTCGGCTCGGTGACCACGGTGGGGTGGTAGATCCCGCTCTGGGTCAGGAAGACCATGAGGTAGTTGGCCACCGCGGTGTCGTCGTCGACGATCAGGATTTCGTGCATCGCGACAGTCCTCCGGTGGTCAGGCCGTGGTGGCCGACGAAAGATCAAGCGGCAGGTGGATGGTGAAGGTGGCCCCCTTGCCGATACTGCTGGCAGCGTTGATCGCCCCCCGGTGCTCCTGGATGATGCGGAAGACGATGGAAAGCCCGAGGCCGGTGCCGCCCCTGGCCCGCTTGGTGGTGAAGAAGGGATCGAAGAGGCTCTTCTTCGTCGCCTCGCTCATCCCGATGCCGTTGTCCGCCACCTTGACCACGATCTTGTCCTCCTCGCGGGCCGAGGAGACGCGGATCAGGCCGCGCCGCTCGTCGAGCATGGCCTGGCTGGCGTTGAGCATCAGGTTGACCAGCACCTGCTCGAGCTTCTGCGCGTTGCCGGTGAAGGTGGGCAGGTCGTCGGCCAGTACCACCTCGATATCGGCGGTCTTCTGCACCTGCTTCTGCACCAGCCGCACCGACTCGCGGATCACGCTGTTGATGTCCACCTGGTCGTTGAGCAGCCCCTCGCCCTTGCGCACGAAACTCTTCAGCGAGTCGACGATGGACTTGATGCGCTCAGAGCCCTGGGTGATGTCGGCGACGAGGTTCATCACGTGCTCGCGGAAGAAGTCGTACTGCAGCCGGGCCACCTTGAAGTCGGGGTTGGCGGCGTGGTGCGCGTCGGCGATGGGCAGCAGGTCCTCGAGGGCCTGTTCGATGATCTTGATGTTGCCGCGGATGAACTGGTTGGGGTTGTTGATCTCGTGGCCCACACCGCTGACCAGCTCGCCGACGGTCTTCAGCTTGTCCGCCTGTTGCAGCTGCTGCTCGTAGATCTTCTGGTTGGTGATGTCGCGGTAGAACTCGATGATCCCATCCACCTCCTGCTCCTTGCTGAACACCGGCAGGGCGTGGACCTCGTAGTAGCGGTCCCCCTTCTGGATCTCGGCGGTGATCGGGGCGCGGGTTTCGCGGATCGTCTCCAGGTGGCAGTTCTCGCAGGGCACGCCGCGGTTGAACAGCGCACGGTGGCAGAGCTCGCCGGCCTCCATGCTGTCGCGGTTGGTCATGATGATCTCGCAGTTCTTGTCCAGCATGACCACCGTGTCCGGGATGGCGCGGAACATGGTGTCCAGGGTGCGCTTGGCCTCGGCAAAGCCGCTGTGCACCGAGTCGAGGTAGGAGTTGACCCGGTCGAGCTTGCCCCGCTGCTCCACCAGCTCGAGGGTGCGGGCCTCGATGGTCTGCTCCAGCTCGGCGAGCTTGCGCGTGAACTCGCTGGCTTCCTCGAGCCGCTGCTCGAGGGTGTTGCTCAGGTGCTGGCGCTCGAGGGCCATGCCGAGGAAACGGGTGATCTCGTCGAGCAGCCGCTGCTCTTCGGGGAGCAGCTCGATGTCCGGGTCGTCGTAACCGATGACGATCTCGCCCACCGGCTCGTCACTGACCCGGATCGTGCTGTGGATCACCCGCTCGCCGGCGGGCCGCGTGCCGTACTGCTGGTCGCGGAACTCGGAGAAGATGACCACGTGCTCGGGGAAGTGCATCCCCGGGGCCATGTACTTGGGGAACTGGCCGAAGAATTCCTGGATCGATGTGGAATCGTGGATCCACTCGGCCACCGAGTAGAGGCAGGCCAGCTCCTTGGCCCGCTCCACGCGCTCCCAGTCCGCCTTGAGGCCCAGCGTGCCCACGTCGGTGGCCAGCGAGGAGCGGAAAAGGATGAGGCGGCCCACCGAGGCTTCGCAGGTGCCGGTCTTGAAGACCACCGGCCGGCTGGCCCCCCTGGGCTTCCAGTAGACGGTGATCTTCCGTTCGCCCTCCGCCAGGCGGCCCGCGGTCTTGCGGAAGCGCCCGATCGACTCGCTCTCGATGAGGTCGGCGAGATGGAGGTCGGGCTGCTGCGGGTCGGCGATACCGCAGAGCCGGGCCAGCGAGGGACTGAGGTGGCGCACCAGCTCGTCCTCGTCGATGACCAGCAGGTAGTCAAAGCTGTTCTCGAAGAGGTTGAGCAGGTCGTCCAGCGGGATGCGCTCGCTCATGGGTTGACCTGTTGTTGCATCGTCACGAGGTTGCTTTGCCGCCTGGCATGATCACGTGGAACAAAATGGGGTCAGGTACCATTTTGTTCCATTTTACGTGTGATGATCCGCCCGCACCGTGAAACGATTCCATGTCGCTGATCCGCGACACGGTCACCTGACACCATCACCTGACACCATCACCTGACACCATCGAAAACGGACGGGACCATCCCTGCGCAACGAGAAAGACCAGGCGTCACCGCTTCTGGAGTTGACGAACCGATGAGCACTGGAAATGGAACAAAACGGGACCTGACCCCATTTTGTTCCATTTCCGTCGATCTGATCTACTGCCGGGCGCCGACGCGGAAGTGCTCCAGGCCCACCTCGCGGACCGAGCGGCGGTAGAACGCCGCGGCGTTGAACGCCGGCACCCGCGGGAAGGGCCGTGCCGAGGCGTCGGCCACCACCAGCCTGCCGCTGCCGTCCCAGTTCCGCTCCTCCCCGGTGTTCCAGAGGAAGGGGAGGTGCGGGCCGAGGTGGGCGCGGGCCGCTTCGGCGATGTCGGCGGTGATCTCGTCCACCGTGCCCGGCACCTCGAGGCCCAGCTGCGCGGCCAGGCCGGCCAGCACCTGCCAGCCGGCGGCGCCGGCGGGCGGCTTCACCGCCGGACTGAACCGCTGCACCTTGCCCTCGAAGTTGCAGCGCGTGCCGCCGCTCTCGAGGAAGGTGCTGCCGGGGATGGCCACGTCGGCGAAGAGCGTGGTCTCGGTCTGCGCCCAGTCCACCGCGGCGAGGAACTCCACCCCGCCGAAGTAGGAGGCCACGCGGTCGGTGCTCATCGGGTCCTCGCTGATCACCAGTGCGGCCTTGATCTTGCCCTCGCGCAGCATGCCGAAGAGCTCCTCCCGGGTCCTGGCGCCGGGCAGGCCCTTGGCCGGGGCGCGCCCCGCGGCGAACTTCGGGTCGGCGCCGCTGATCTCCATCCCCGCGCCGTTGGCGGCCAGCGAGGGCAGGATCAATTCGCTCTCTCCGCCGGCGGCCCGGATGAGCAGGGAGAGGTTGGCCATCACCTGCAGGTCGCCAGGGGCCAGGTCGCGGGAGCGGTCCGGGCTGTGCACGATGACCACCTTCTTCGCCGCGGCGATCATCTGTGCCGCCTTGTGCGACTTGTTGAACTCCACGCCGGTGATCTGGCAGGTGGTGTCGGCGTCGTAGGCGGTGATGCTGGCGAGGAAGGCCTTGCCGCCGGGCACCTGCTCCACCGCCTCGCGGGGGAAGTGCCCCTCCTCGATCAGCGTGCGGGTGATGCAGTTCCAGAGGCGGGCCGCGGTGCCGCGCATGGGGTCGACGTAGAGGTCGGCGATGTCGGCCAACGCCTGGCGCGTGGAGCCGGTGACCACCAGCTTCGCCCCCGACTTGGCCGCATCCATAATCTCGGTGCCGAGGATGAGGAAGTAGTTCTGGGGATCGATGTTGTTGACGATGATCAGGTCGGCGTCGCGCAGCGCGGCGCGGTCGGCGGTGGAGGCGGTGAAGCCGAACGATTCGTCCAGCGCCCCGCTGGTGCCGCCGGTCTCCAGCACCGCGATGGAGGTGATGTTGTTCGTGCCCAGGCCCTCGCGGGCGATGCGGCCGGCGAGGTACATCTCCTCGTTGCTCACGTCGGGATAGAGGAAGACACCCACCGACTCGGGGCCGTACTTCTCCACCGCGGCCTTGAGCCCGGCGGCGGCCCGCTCGTAGGCCTCCCCGTGGGTGATCGCCCGGTGTTCCATCCCCTCCCGCAGCGTGGGCCCGTCGAGGCGCTTGCTGCGGATGAACAGCTCGGCGCCGAAGCGGCCGTCATGGCAGAGGTACTCGCCGGGCACGCCCGAGGGCCGCATGAAGTAGCGGCTGTCCGAGATCGAGCAGACGGTGATCGGGCAGGCGATGGAACAGAAGCCGCAGTGGCTCTTCTCGGTGTCCAGGGCCAGCGCCGCCCGCCCGTCGTAGGCGAACTTGGCGCCCAGGGCGCCGGTGGGACAGGCGTCGATGCAGTTGCCGCAGGAGATGCAGCTCGTTTCCACCAGCGGGTCGTTCATCGCCGGGCGCATCTCGGCCTGGAAGCCGCGGTTGACCAGGCCCAGGGCCGAGATGGGCAGCACCCGCTCGCAGGTGCGGATGCAGCGGGCGCAGAGGATGCACTTGTTCGGGTCGTAGACCACGTAGGGATGGCGGTCGTCCACCTTGTGCTTCCTGACGTAGCCCTTGAAGTGGTCCATGTCCACGTCGTATTCCTCGGCGAGCAGCCGCAGGTCGCACCAGTCGTAGGCCAGGCAGCCGCAGGAGAGGCAGCGGTGCGCCTCGTGCTCCATGTCCTCGTGGTGGTAGCCGGTGGCCACCTCGGCGAAGCTGCCCTTGCGCTCTTCCACCGGGATGGTGTGCACCTCGTGGCGCGGGCTCTGGGGGATCTCGCCCAGCTCCTTCTTGCCCGGCCGCGCCCAGAACTCCTTGGTCACGCCGAAGGGCTCCTTCTCCAGCGGCTCGCCGGAGAGGAAGCTGTGGATCGCCCTCGCCGCCCGCTGGCCGTCGCGGATGGCGTCGATGACCACGGTGGGACCGTCGTCCGCCGCGTCGCCGCCGGCGTAGATACCGTCGACGTTGGTCTCCATGGTCCTGGTGTCGATATCGAAGGTGGACCAGCGGGACACCCCCGGCTCGGCCTCCTGGTCGGCAAGGATCTCCTCCACCAGCGGGGTCTGGCCGATGGACGGCATGGCCCAGTCGCAGGGCAGGTCGAAGTCGGAGCCCTCCTGGGGCACCGGCCGCCGCCGGCCCGAGGCGTCGGGCTCGCCCAACGTCATGCGCACGCAGCGCAGGGCCTTCAAACTCCCGTCCTCGTGGCGCACGATGCCCACCGGAGCCATCAGCTCCATCAGCTCGATGCCCTCCTCGAGCAGGTCGTGGACCTCCATCTCGTCGGCGGGCATCTCCGCCCGGGTGCGGCGGTAGAGCACGATGACCTTGTCGGCTTTCAGGCGCCAGGCGGTGCGCGCCACGTCCACGGCGGTGTTGCCGCCGCCGATGACGACCACCGTGCCGGTCATCGGCTCGGGGTTCTGGGTCTTTTCCAGCAGGAAGTCGACGCCGCGAACCACGCCCTGCGTCTCGTCCTCGCCCTTGACGTACATCCCCTTGCCGCCCGAGGCGCCGGGCGCGAGGAAGACCGCACCGTGCTCGGCGCGCAGCTCGTCGAGGGTCACGTCCCGGCCCACCCGCGTGTTGAGGCGGATCTCGGCGCCGGCCTTTTTGATGTAGTCGACCTCCTGGTCCAGCTCGGCCTTGGGCAGGCGGTACTCGGGGATGCCGTAGCGCAGCATGCCGCCGGCGCCGGGCAGCGCCTCGTAGATCACCGGGTCGTAGCCCTTCAAGCCGAGGAACCAGGCGGCGGTAAGGCCGGCCGGGCCGGAGCCCACGATGCCCACGCTCTGGCCCCGCGAGGGCTCGCGCACCGGGTCGTGGTCGAAGGCCTCGGGCATGTCGGTGACGTAGCGCTTGATGTTGTTGATGCCCACCGGGGCGTCGACATCGTTGCGCCGGCAGACCACCTCGCACTTCCTCACGCAGATGCGGCCGCAGATGCCGGGCAGCGGATTGGTCTCGCGGATGAGATCCACGGCCTTGCCGTACTCACCCATGTTGGCCAGGGCGATGTAGCCCTGCACGTCCACGTGGGCCGGGCAGCCTGTCATGCAGGGCGCCATGCAGTCGGCGTAGTGGTTGGAGAGCAGCAGCTCCAGCGCGGTGCGCCGGGAGCGGATGATGCGCTCGTTCTTCGTGGTGACCTTCATCCCCGGGGCCACCGGGGTGGCGCAGGCCGGGGCGAGGCCCGGCCTGCCCTCGATCTCCACCACGCAGAGGAAGCACGAGGCGTAGGGCTTCAGCTCCGGCGAGTGGCAGAGGGTGGGGATTTTATCGAGCCCGTGCTCTTCCACGGCCTCGAGCACGGTCTGCCCCGCTTTCGCTTCGATCGATTTGCCGTTTATCTCAAGGGTGAGGGTTTTCATTGTCCGGCCTCCTCGGTGACGGCCGCCGCCTCGGGGGCGGGGCAGGTCTTGAGCACCGCACCGAAGGTGCAGGAGGTGACGCACTTGCCGCACTTGACGCAGAGTGACTGGTCCACCACGTGTACTTCCTTCTTCACGCCGCTGATGGCCTCCACCGGGCAGTCCCTGGCACAGAGGGTGCAGCCGGTGCAGGCTTCGGGGTCGATGACGTAGTCCACAAGGCTGCCGCAGCTGCAGGCCGGGCAGCGTTTCTGCTCGATGTGCGCGGCGTACTCGTCCATGTAGAAGCGCAGGGTGGAGAGCACCGGGTTGGGCGCGGTCTGGCCCAGCCCGCAGAGGCTGGCCTCCTTGATCCGCTCGCCCAGCTCGGCCAGGCGGTCCGGGTCCTCCTTCTCGCCCTCGCCCTTGACGATGCGCTCGAGGATCTCCAGCATGCGCCGGGTGCCGATGCGGCAGAAGGTGCACTTGCCGCAGGACTCGTCCTGGGTGAAGTCGAGGAAGAAGCGGGACATGTCCACCATGCAGGTGGTGTCGTCGAGCACCACCATGCCGCCGGAGCCCATGATCGCGCCGGTCTTGGGGATGTTCTCGAAATCCACCGGGGTGTCCTTCAAGGCCGCCGGGATGCAGCCGCCCGAAGGGCCGCCCATCTGCACCGCCTTGAACTCGCGGCCCTCCTTGATCCCGCCGCCGATGCCGAAGAGGATCTCCTCGATGGTCATCCCCATCGGCACCTCGGCCAGGCCGCCCTTGGCCACCTTGCCGGCCAGGGCGAAGACCTTGGTCCCCGGGCTCTTCTCCGTGCCGAACTTGCGGTATTCCGCCGCGCCGTTGGTGATGATCCAGGGCACGTTGGCGTAGGTCTCGACGTTGTTGTTGTTCGTCGGCTTGCCGAAGACGCCCGACTCGGCGGGGAAGGGCGGGCGGATGCGCGGCATGCCGCGCTGGCCCTCGATGGAGGCGAAGAGGGCCGTCTCCTCGCCGCAGACGAAGGCGCCGGCGCCCTGCTTGATCGTGATCTCGAAGTCGAAGCCCGAGCCGAGGATGTTCGTGCCGAGGTAGCCCTTCTCGCGGGCCGCGGCGATGGCCGTTTCCAGCCGGCGGATGGCCAGCGGGTACTCGGCGCGGCAGTAGATGTAGCCGTAGGAGGCGCCGATGGCCTTGCCGCAGATGATCATCCCCTCGAGCACGGCATGGGGGTCGCCCTCGAGCACCGAGCGGTCCATAAACGCCCCGGGGTCGCCTTCGTCAGCGTTGCAGACGACGTATTTCACGTCACCGGCGTTGCCCGCGGCAAAGCTCCACTTGAGCCCGGTGGGGAACCCGGCCCCGCCGCGTCCCCGCAATCCCGACGCCTTCATCTCCTCGATGATCGCCTCGGGCGTCATCTCCAGCAGGGCCTTGCGCGTGGCCTCGTAACCGCCGGCGGCCTCGTATTCGACGAGCGACTCGGGGTTGATCACCCCGCAGTTCCTGAGCACGATGCGGGTCTGCCCCTCGAGGAAGTGCTTCTCCTCGCCGGCCTCGATGGTGCCGTTGTCCGACTGGAAGACGAGGCTCTCCGGCACGTCCCCGCCGTTGTTCAGGTAGTCGACGAGGGCCTTGACCTTCTTCGCGCTCACATCGCCGAAGATGGTCCGCCTGTCGCCCTCGCGCACCTCCACCAGCGGCTCGCGGAAGCACATGCCGATGCAGCCGGTGATGTCCAGCTGGTCCTCGCCGCCCTCGAGCAGCTCGGCCAGCTTGTCGTATGTGTCCTTGGCGCCGGCGGATATGCCGCAGGTGCTCATTCCCACCAGGATCTTGCGCATTCGCTTAACTCCCTTCCCCGTCCAGCCGCCGGGCGGCGGCCGGTCAGCTGGCCGGGGCCGCGGGCGTTTCCGCCGGGGCCGGTGTGCTCGTCACGGCGGGCCGCTCGCCCTTCAGCGCCTGGCGCCGGATCTTTCTCAGGATCCGCCGCGTGGTGCTCGGCTTGAGGTTGCCGTAGGTCTCGTCGTTGATCATCATCACCGGGGCCAGCGAGCAGCAGCCGATGCAGGCCACGGAGAAGAGGGTGTAGACCCCGTCCTCGGTGGTGTCGTTGACCTCGATGCCCAGCTCGTCCTCGATGGTCTCCAGCAGCAGGCTGGCATTGGCCACGTGGCACGCCGTGCCGGTGCAGAGCCGGATGACGTAGCGCCCCATGGGCTGCAGGCGGAACTGGCTGTAGAAGGTGATCACCCCGTAGATCGTCGACTCGGGGATCTTCGTCACGCCGGAGATGTACTTGATCGCCCGCCGCGGGATGTAGCCGAAGTGTTCCTGCGCCGACTGCAGCAGCGGGATCAGCTCCCCGGGCGTGCCGTCGTGGCGCCAGAGGCGATAACTGAAATCTGCTTCTCTCTGTGTCATGAAAACGACCGCCAGTGATGACTGGGACGGGCGGAACGGCCGGGGCCGCCCCGTCAGTCCTCGAGATTGATGATACCGGCCTCCTTGACCCGCAGCACCCCGTCGATCTGCGAGAGCTTCTCGATGATCTTCGGGGTCTTGCCGTAGGCGCCGGCTTCGGTGACGATACCGATCAGCTTCGCTCCACCATCCACCATGTCGCAGAAGAGCACCTCGTCGAGGAAGCTCAGGGTGGTGAAAACCTGCTGGAAATACTCCTTGTCGATGTCGACGATGACGTAGCTGCGCACCGCCGCCACCGGGTCGGTGGCCTCCTCCGCGCCTTCCGCCGGCTCGCTGAGCGCCTTGCGGTAGACAGCGATGAACTGGTCCACGTCCTTGTCCAGCTTCGGCCGCTCCACGCGACTGACCGAGACCACCTCGATGCCCTCGACGCCGCGCACCCGCTGCTCCACCGCCTCCATCGCCGCCTCGTCGGCCGCCTCGAGGCGGCAGATGATGTCCACGTCGCCGCGCACCGCGTCGCAGGCGGCCACGCCTTCGAGGCCGCTCAGCTCGCGGTAGATGGCCATGTCCCGCTCGCGGTCGCCGATGCGCAGGGTGACATAGGCGGTCATCGCCTGGCGCACCGCCGGCGCCTCGTCGGCGCTGACGCAGACCACGGTGCCGGCCGCCGGCTCGAGCGCCTTGAGCGCCTCCACCAGCTGGGGGATCTCGAAGGGCTTGTCGAGGAAGCCGGTGTTCGGCTGGGCCTTGGCCTCGGCCTCGAGCCCCTCGTCGCCAAAGCCGGTGATGATGAGCACCGGCAGGTCGGGGAAGGAGCGCTTGATCACCTTGAGGATCTTCAGCCCGTCGATGTCGGGCATGAAGATGTCGGTGATCAGGTAGTGGTAGCCTTCGCCCTCGCGGCAGGAGCGGTTCAGCTCGTGGATCGCGGAGATGCCGTCCGGGCAGGCCGTGCAGGAGTAGCCCTCCTGGGTCAGCCCGAAGGTCAGATTCCGGCGGATTTCCGCTTCGTCATCGATGATCAGTACACGCTGGCTCAACAGACAATCCTCCCTACCCGCCGGCACTGTCGAATACGCCGCGGGAACCGTTCGGCCGGCACACCGCCGCGACAACCGCGGCCCGCACCCTCATGGAAAGGCCATACTACAAAAAGCGTCTGGGCGGATCAACAGGAGAAAGGCCTATTCGGAAAGGGTATCTTTTGTCTATTGAACAAGTAGGGAGGATTGGGGATGGGGGGATGGCCGGGTGAGGTGAGGTGGCCGGATCCGGCACTCTCACCAGAGGCTTCGACCATGCACGCAGTCCTGGATGCTGCTGTCCCTTAATAGGGGGACAGGTTATGCATTTCTCTTCGTAAGTCTTTTGTTTTAAACAACGCACTCAATAAGTAACCTGTCCCCCTATTTCTGTCCATGTCCATAAATGGTTCCTCCGGTTCGTTCGTCGCCGCAGGTTTCCCCCGAACGCTGCCGGCCGGCGGCCCGGCGGTTCACTGATCCCCCTCGGACACCGGGGACGTACTTGCGATTATGCGTTTTCAACATCGGGCAAGTGCTTACTTTCTTTAGTGTTAAAGGGACCACCAATGTATCGGGCATCGATAATATGCCGCCACCCACAATCCCCAGAGCAGCTTTCAAGCTGATAAACATATTGGGGTATACGTTTTAGCCGGCGGCACCCGGGACCGCCGAAATCGCATAATCGCAAGTACGTCCCCGCTGATCCCTATCCTTGATACGCCGATTAGTGAAAATCGTCGGGTGTTCAACCCTTCCTCGGCTGGTGGAGCTCGATGTCGAGATGCCGCGCGTAGTTCAAGAAGTCGTTGTCGGTGGTGAAGACGGGGGCCGAGTGGCGCATGGCCACTGCGCAGATCAGGAAATCGATGTGCGACCCCTGCACACCTTTCCTGCGGCAGGTGTTGAACAGGTGCGCGGCTTCTTCGTAGTCGGCAGCGACGATGGGAAGATCTTCGAAGGGGGAAAGGTGCTGCCGGATCGATTCGAACTGAGCGGGATCAGGAATGCCGGAAAGGATCTCCTGCCGGATCGGGCCGATGAGCACGGCGCGGAACTCGGTGATCAGCTCCGCCAGCTCCTCGATGAGCAACCGCTCTTGCGGTGTGGGGCGCTTTCGGCGCAGGGCGATTGACCAGACGGTCGTATCGACGAGTACGATCACGCCCTGGTCCTTCCCTTCTTGTGGTCGTAGCCGGGCGCGAACTCGATGGTGCCGAAGAGCTCGAGGATCTTCTTCTGCCGGCGGCGCTGGATGAACTCGCGCAGCGCCTCGTTGACCGTGGCCTTCTTCGTCTTCAGCTTGCCGATCTTCAGCGCATCGCTGAGCAGCTTCTCGTCGATGGCCAGGTTTGTCGCCATTGGCCCGTCCTCCATTTACACAATATACTACACATTATAATGTGTAAGACGAGCGAAGGCAAGGGTCACTTTCACCGTTCCGCCGGACCGATCTCGATCACTTCAGGCTGCCTGCGGAGGACTTCCTCGAACCGTTTCTCGGAGAACAACCGATCCCGATGGTCTCAGCGATCCCCTCCGGCCTGCTCACCGACGGTGCTCGCGCCCGAATGGCCGACACCGCGCTCGGGGCGGCCAATCCAGGACGGCACCGTGGCCGCCTCGGCCGAATCGTAGCCCGGGATGTAGGGTTTGAGGTCGAGCACCGGCGTCTTGTCGAAAGCGTCGATGCGGTCGATCTCGACCACGTTGCCCTTCACCGAGAGCACCCGGCAGAGGGTCAGGGCGATGAGGTTGGGCCGGACCGGCGCACGGCAGGCAAAGACCCCGGTCAACGGGTTCTTCTTGTTGCCCCGGGGGTGGACCTGCAGCACGGCCCGCTGTTCAGGCGTGTCATCGTCGCTGAACCACCAGAAGACCCAGACGTGGGAGAACCCGTCGAGGCCCAGCAGGGCCGGCGCCACATCATCCTCGAGCACGAGCGTCGTGCGCTCGCCATCCTTTTCGACAAGGCCGATGGGCCTGAGCGTGAATTTCGTTTCGGACATCTGCTTCGCTTCCCCCGCTGCCGCCGGGCATGGCGGTGCCATCAGTACCACAAAGATGAAAAGCCAGAGAATGATGATTGACGATTTTCGGTTCATGATTGATTCTCCCGCTCGCTGAAATGGATACACGTCCATGCGCTTTTCGATTCCAGTCTCACCGTGGCTGGTTCCACTCGAGGCCCCCGCACCGGCACCATTCTCTCAGGGTACGGCGATTCCGGTTCGGTCCATCCATGACGCCTTTTCGAAACGTTTCAGCATGAGAACCGTCGGGACACCGCTTCCCGGGCCATGTCGCCGACCGGGCCGAGACGTTTCCGCGACAGGATCACGCCCCGGCCGGCCCCACACGGCCGGCGCCACGAGCCCGGGCCCTCAGCCCTCCGCCGAGAAGACCGTATCCCCGTCCTTGATCGTGCGCAGCACGCGGATCTTCTCGATGGCCATGGGGTCGACGCCCAGGGGGTCGTCGGAGAGGACCACCAGGTCGGCCAGCTTGCCCGCCTCCAGCGTGCCCTTGCGGCCCTCCTCGAAGTTCTGCCAGGCGGCGTCGGCGGTGATCGCGCGCAGGGCCTCGAAGGGAGTGATGCACTCTTCGGGGCCGAGGGTCTCGCCACCGGTGGTCACCCGGTTCACCGCCGCCGAGGCGACCTTGAGCATCTCGATGCCGGCGATGGGCGCATCGTGGTGCAGGGTGATCCTGATCTTGCGGTCGAGTGCCGAGCGGGAGGGGTTGATCCGCGCGGCCCGCTCGGGCCCGAGGAAGAGGTCGCGGTGGCGGTCGCCCCAGAAGTTGACGTGGATGGGGAAGAAGGACGGCGTGAGGCCATGTTCTGCGGAAAAATCGAGCTGGTCGTCGCGCATGGTCTGGGCATGGATGATGGTGGTGCGCAGCTCGGGGCGCGGTCGTTCCCCCCGCACTTTTTTCACCGCCTCGATCAGCATGTCCGTGGCGCCGTCACCGTTGGTGTGCACCTGGAGCTGGAGGCCGTTGTCGTCGCAGCGCCTGAGCCAACGCTCGATCTGCTCCTGGGTCATGCTGGCGTAGCCGCGGTACCCTTCTCCGGAGACGGGCAGGGCCTCGCCCCCCACCGGTTCGTTGTCCGCGCTGACAAAGAGGCACTCGGCCTTTTCGGTGTCGCACTTGGCGGCGACCGGTTCGGCGCCGTCGGGCTGGACATGGTAGGGCCGGGAGAGAAAGGCGGTGTAGCCCTGGATCGAGCCGTCCACGACCAGTTTCACCCCGCCCAGGCGCAGCCGTCCCGTGCCGCCGTGCCCGGCGACGATGGCCTCGAAGGCCTCGTCGTCGACACCCTTGTACATCGGCCAGGTGATCACGTCGATGGGCAGTTTCCCCTGTTCCGCCATGGCCGCCAGCATCTGCCAGGTGCCCTTGAACGTGGCGCAGTCCTGGGCGGTGGTGATGCCCGCTTCGGCGTAGAAGCGCAGCCCCTCCTCGATCATCTCCATGGCCCGTTCCGGCGTGGGCATGGGCAGGCTGTTCAGCACCAGCATCATCGCGTTTTCCTCGAGGACGCCGTTCGGCTCGCTGCCGCCCGGCCGGCGCCGGATCACGCCGCCCTGGGGGTTCTCGGTCTCCGCGGTGACGCCGATCGCTTCCAGCATCCGGCTGTTGCCGGTCATCAGGTGGCTGGAGATGTGCATCAGCAGAATCGGGTGCTCGGTGGAGACCGCGTCCAGGTCGTCGCGGGTCGGGTGCCGCTGCTCCTCGATGCCGGTATCGTCGTAGCCCCAGCCGACGACCCACCTGCCGGGCTCGAGCTGCTTCCCGTCGATCCAGTCCTTCAGGATGCGCTGGATGTCGGCGATGGAGCCGGCATCGCCGATCGGTTTGGGGTCGAGGTTGGCGGTGGAGAATTTCATCGACTGCATGACGACGTGGGAGTGGGGGTCGAAGAACCCGGGCATCAGCGTTTTGCCCTCGAGGTCCACCACCTCGGTCTCCGGCCCCTTTTTCGCCATCACCTCGTCCAGGGCGCCCACGGCCAGGATGCGGCCGGCACTCACCGCCAGCGCCTCCGCCCGGTCGGCCTCCCCGGTCATGGTCAGGATCGGGCCGCCGTGGTAGATGGCGTCGGCCGCGGTCCCCTCGGGCAGAGGCGGGCCGTCGGAACACCCGGAAGAGGCAAGGCCGCCGAAGGCGAGCATCCCGCCCACCGCGCCGGCCCCCTTGATGAAGTCGCGCCGGGACAGTTCCCGGCCGGCATGCTCGATGATGTCGACGAACAGCGGCGGCGTGCACCCGCACCCGGCCGGATGGCTGCACCCGTGATCCTGCTTCCTCTTCTTCGACATGGCGGTCCTCCATCCCTGCCTTGGAGTTCAAATCGGTAATCGGTTATCGAACGGTTTCTGTCCCGGAATATTGATGATACGGATAGTAATGTAATACAGACACGGGCCGGGGGCCAGATGAAAAACCGGTTCGCGCGGCGAGATTTCCACGGCCCCCCCTCATCGCGAGCGGCCTCCTGCCATCGCAAGGATCCTTCCGCCATCGCGAGGAGCGCGCGCAGCCGGCACCCCACCCCCCACGTGA
>Ga0180429_10001988_pt1 | contig 17112 bp, 17 predicted proteins | sample SS_ome_FD_132428 | JGI IMG/M metagenome (GOLD analysis project Ga0180429, IMG submission 132428) | Hypersaline lake sediment archaeal communities from the Salton Sea, California, USA - SS_1_S_1 metaG | ecosystem: Environmental > Aquatic > Non-marine Saline and Alkaline > Hypersaline > Sediment ...
ATACCTGGCATTGGCCGTGATCTCTGTCTTGAGCCTGGTGGTGGGCGGGGCGGGCTTCGTACGCCGAGGTGTCGAGGCAGCATGAACCAGCGACTCCGAGTGGCCCGTCTTTTCTTCTGTCGACATCTGAGCTCCGCCCATGTCCTCGGATTGCTGTGCTTGCTTTGTGCTGTCGTCGTGATGGGAACCCTTGCTGCGCACTCGGATCGCACAGGCTTCCAACGGGCGTATGCACGGCACTCTGACGGGGAGTTCGTCATGCCGCTCGCTGTACCCAACGGCGGGACGGCGCATCAGATCGTCTGGGACACGATCAGCTACCGACAGCTTCACTCGTCGACTGCATTGGGCGGCGGCCTATTGCCCATGCGCATGGTGGCGCTCTGGCTGGCATTCCTGCTTCCGATGGTCGGACTGGCCCTGTCGTTCAACCTGGTCAGCGGAGACATCGAGTCCGGCGTGATGGGCTCCCTTCTGTCCCTTCCGATCTCGCGTCGGACGCTGGGTCTCGCCAGACTGTGCGGCGAGGGGGCCGCACTCCTTCTCGTGCTCTGTCTCGGATTGGGCGGAATCGCCCTGGTGTCGTCGAACATCTGCCGCGTCGGCTGGAGTCTCGAGCAACTTGTGCGGCTGGCTCACTTCCTCGTCCTTGTCGGACTCTACACCGGCATCTTCTATGTCCTGGGTGCCTGGATCAGCGCGCGGACCCGCAGTTCGGCCAAGGCGCTCTGGATCGCGTGTCTCTTGGTTGCCAGCCTGTTTCTCGGCAGTACGGCGATCAACCATGCAGTGGCGTTGCGCGCAAGCGACCTGGGGATCCCCCCAAGAGCATCTTCGGAGGTTCTCCGATACCTCTACCGGCAGCGGGTGGCCAAGGGAATCGTGTCCAGCCCAGATGATCTACCGGAATCGGTATCGGAGTACTTCGAGAACCTGTCCGTCTATTCGCAGGTGCTTTCCGAGAGGCTTGGCGCCCGGTACCAGAGGGAACGCTGGCTGGCCGTGATCTCTCCCGCCCACCTCTTCCTGGGAATGGCCAACCAGATCCTCCAAGACCACTATCCAACCGCGACCCGTGTGGCCTACGCGCCTTCCCGGCCCCTGAAGCCGGCCCGGCTCTCCACGACGTGGATGAGCATACTACCTGAGTTCTCATGGCTGGTGATCCTGCTCGGTGCAGCGGTCACAGCGTATGCACGGACGCTCAGGCAGCTGGAGATTTGATGATTTCCGAGCAGGCAGTGGTCGTTCATGCGGAAGGGCTGGGCAAGCAGTACGGGGCGTCCCGGGTGGTGGACAATGTCAGCCTCCGGGTGCACCGATCGTCGATCTTCGGACTCCTCGGACCGAATGGGGCCGGCAAGACCACAATCGTCAAGATGCTGACCGGGCTGACGCGGCCAACGAGCGGTACGATCCGGATCGCCGGCCATCGGATGACCGGGGCGGCCGTGAATGCCAAACGGGCCCTGGGGCACGTCTACTCGAACATGGCGTTCTACCGACACCTGAACGCGGTCGAGAACCTGAGGTTCTTCGGCGGGTTCTACCGGCTGGGAGCCGGTAGGCTAGCCGAACGAATCGCCGACACACTCGAGTTCGTCGACCTGTGGCAGGAGCGGAAGAAGCGTGTCGGCGCCTACTCCAGCGGGATGCGGCAGCGGTTGGGGATCGCCAAGGCGCTGCTTCACGATCCGGCCGTGCTGCTGTTCGACGAGGCAACCAATGGCCTCGACATCGAGGGACGGGATGACATCTGCGAGTTGATGTTCGAGCTCCGCGTCCGGGGGAAGACCTCGCTGGTTACCAGTCATCGTCTCGATGAGATTGAGCTCTTGTGTGACGAAATCGGGATCCTGGACAAGGGTAAGCTGATCGAACAGGGGAGCCCGAGCGAGATCCAAGGAAGTCTGGACGGCGTCTTGTTCAAGTATGTTGTGCGGACCGACCAGCCGATCGATGTGGAGGATGTTCCGGGCATCGCCTCCGTGCGCTTCCTGGGGCAGCGCAATGTTGTACTGTCGGGCCAACCGCTTCGCGATGTCCTTGGACAGCGGTTCGGTGCCGACAGCGTGGAGGAGGTCCGCCCGACGTTCGAGGAAGCCTGCTTGTGGATTCTCCGACACAGACCGAATCCGCAATGAAGCAAGCCGTAGACGCGGCCCGTTGGGCCACGCCAAACAGGCTACCGATGTCTTCGAGAAGGATCCGGCATTGGACGCGCATCCTCATGACTGCGGCTGCGGCGAATCACCCACGCTTCGTGACACATCGCCGTCACGACCGCCGAGACGCAGCCCAGGAACGCGCCCATGGCCGCATTCACCGCGACCGTAACGAAGAGCTCAGGTGTCATCAGCTGGGCTACCTCCCGAATCCCGCCGAGAATCGGCACAAGCGGCACTGCGACCAAGGATGCCGGGATGAGAGCGATGAGCGCCCCGCCGAGACTCAGCATGGAAATCGGCAGGTCATGGGGTCCGCGGACCGCGAGCAACGCGAACAGGATCCCGCTGCCAAGGGTCAGGATTGCGAAGAACATGTCATGCAGAAGAGACTCGATTGGAAGGCCAAGCGAGACAACCGCCGATGCGCCGACCCCGAGAATCGACATGATACCCAGGCAAACCAAGAATCTGCGGGTATCCCAGCCTCGGTTCATGGTCTCCACCTCCAATCCATGATACTCCCGTCTCCTATGTTTGTCACAATTGCACGCGCGCCCTGATCAGAGGTCGCACACGAGACGAAATCCCACGTCGTGATCCGAGAACCAGGGATCGTTGTATCCACGTGAGCAGACTCGTGCACGAAGGTCGGGACTGAACCATGACGCTCCGCGGATCGTGCGTTGCGCATCGCCTGCCAGCTCCTCCCGCCCATCCCTGGACGAATACGGGTAGCCTGCGTACTGCGTGCTCGTCCATTCCGACACATTGCCGATCATCTCGGCACAGCCAAACGGGCTGTCTCCGCTTGGGCTGTGGGATCCCACGGGGAGTGTCCTACGAACTCCGGCAGTTCGCGTGTTGCACCGCGAGGGGTCGAAATCCGTTCCCCAAGGGTAGAGGCGGTCGTCGCTGCCTCGAGCCGAACGTTCCCACTCCGCTTCCGTCGGAAGCCTGTGAGGACGACCCGTCCGCGCAGAGACCCACCGTGCGTAGGCAAGCGCTTCGTACCAGCTGACCCCAACAACCGGCAAGCGCTCATCATCCGTCCACGGGCTCCGTCCCCAATGATCGGGTGCTTCGCGTCCGACAGCGTCTCTCCATGCCCATCCCGCATCCGTCCAGATTCGTCTTATTCGGTATCCCTCACCGATCAGGAACTGGCGAAACTCGCCAACAGTCACCGGAGCGCAGGCCATCTCGAAGCAGGAGACGATCACCGTATGGACGGGACGTTCCCGGTCGAATCGGCCCTTGGCCGCCCACTGGCGAGCCTCGTCGCTGGTTTGCGACAGTGACTCCAGCAGCTTGTCCGAGAGCCCCATGCGAACAGCTCCTTCGGGAATCGAGACGTATCTGACCATGAGGGTGTTGTGAACCTCCCGTGTACTGGCTAGGTCTGACAGACGGGACAGAGATAGCAGGCGCCGCCGAGGTACTGCGTCTTCTGGATCGGCTCGCCGCACGCTGGACAGGGAGCACCGGCCTGTCGACGATCGAGCAGCGGGACATAGCTACCGGGTTCCCCATACAGGTCAAGTTCGGTGTCCCGGCCTCCTGCCTGAACAGCACCCGAGAGGGTTTCGACGATCGCTTCGTGCAGCCGACCCACGTCGCGATCCGTCAGATCAGCGAGCTTTCGCTTCGGACTCAGCCGCGCCCGGAAGAGGATGTCCTGGAGATACCCGTTGCCGATTCCCGCAATGTTCGGGCCGTGGATCAAGAACGCCTTGATGGGATCGTTCTTCTCGAGTTGCCTGGTTCGGATCGCCTCTTCCAGCATCTCGACCGAGAACCCTGGATCCATGGGATCCGGACCATCGCTTCCCAGGTAGGGATGGGACGCCAGCTCCTCCTCGGTCATCAGCGCAAGGAACCCCCACATCTGGATGGTCAGCGTAAGGCATCGTCCGTCGTCTAACGCCATCTGCCAATGGATCTTCTTGGGCAGCGTGTCGCTGTGCGCATGAAGCTGGAATCGCCCACCGGTCTCCCCAATCACCAGGATTGCTTCCGTGTCCAGATGCGTGCGAAGCGACTTCCCTGTACAGGTGATCCGTTGGATCGTCCGACCCGTCAGCTGTTCACTGAACGCCAGAGGATCCGGTGACACGGACAGAAACCTCGGACGTGTCGGCGAGACCGAAGACAGGGTGATCCGTCGGCCAACCAGCTCCTGCTCCGCCTGCCGTGTAAGCGTTCTGACTTCAGGCCCTTCGAACACGCTCCCTCCTCACGCAGGGCTCGACCGCCGGATTACTCGAGGAAGACAAGTTCTCCGGGACAAAGGTCAAGAAGCTGCGGCTCCTGTGGATCAGCATAGTGTGAAGAATAGGTGACGACCAAGGGCGCCAAGTACGCGTAGCACTCCTCGGCCGATACCCGGCCGTCTTGATTCCCCGCTGCATCCGCCCAGCCATCGATCGCCTGCAGCAGGTAGTAGGTAAACACGCCGTGACCGAGCGCCGGGAACTCCCACGAATACTGCCAGTCAGAGGATGCCGTCAACGCCACGATGTGGCGGTCGAGCTTATCGATGTCCTGCGGACGCACGTTCGCCCGATCCACAAGATCACTCGCCACCCCGGCGCCCAGTGTCTCCGGCCGCTGACCGGAGCGAATCATGCCGCCCGAGTTACAGGTGTCAAAGATCGCCAGCAACCGGCCGGCCGAGACACCGGACAGCAGCGTTTCCAGCTCATCATCGGAGAGGTCCACGCCATCGTGGAAGCACAGGGCTTCGTCCCATCCGTCCCACTCGTCGTACGGTGGGCGATCATGCCAGGACGTGCCGTGCCCTGAGAAGAAGATGACCAGCAGGTCGGCAGGCGTTGTACGCGCAGCAAGATCCGAGAGTGCGGCCTTGAAGGCATTCGCGGTGGCCTGTTCGTCGATCAACAGGATAACGTTCTCAGTCTTCCATTGCTGGGACCGGTCGAGCAACCGCTGGGCAAAGGCACGGGCGTCATCATCGGTGCTTCCGAGATCTCCGCCATCCGCGTATTTCGATACGCCGACGACCAGTGCATACGGGGTTCCCGACGCGTCGAGCACACGGACCTGGGTCACGGCCCGGTCCACGCCACTCCAGCCATCTGACACCGTGAGTTCCGCAAGATAGGTTCCCGATTCCTTGTACTTGTGAACCGCCTGGGAACCGGTCCCGCTGGTGCCATCTCCGAAGTTCCACACGTAGGAGAGTGCATCGCCATCCGCATCGAAGGATGCTGTCGCATCGAAAACGACCTCCAGTTCAGCGTATCCCTCGCTGGGAGATGCATCGAACAACGCCACCGGAGACGCGTTGAACCACTGCATGCAGGCCGACAGGGTGAGCAGCACTGCGATGTAGAGCAAGCCAACGATGATCCGTTTCCCATAGTGTCTTCCCATGATCCTCTCACCTTCCTCCGTCGATCCTACGATCGTTTCCGCCCGATGGCAACGCCGCGACGTTCCTGAGACGGTGGAAATCGACACTCGGGCCGCCGAACCGAGAACCAGCGTACGAACTGGAGGAGACCATGCAAGACAACGCAGGGATCGGGCACGTCTGTCGCCCGGAGACACAGTTCGCCGGTATCCGCGCTCCGATCAATAAACGAAGCGAGTTGATCCCTCGGATGAACGCGGTTCGCGAGGCGTGCGGCAACCGCGCCGTCGGTCCGCTGACCCACATCTTCCGGTTCGATACGCCGGTGGATGGATTCGACTCGGAGATCGGGTTTGCGGTGGATGCTCCGGTGGAAACGGAGGACATCAAGACTCACTCGCTTCGCCGATTGGACTTCTTCACCGCCACGCACACCGGCTCGATCGAGACCCTCCACGAGACCACCGGCCGCCTGTTCGCGCACATGCGCCGCACCGGACTCTCTTCGGAACTCGAGCTCGTCGAGGTCTATCACGCGTACGATCCGGAGGATGAATCCGCCAACCGGATCGAGGTCCAGGCGTCCTTCCTCGCCTGGCCCGAGGTCTATCGAGCGCAGCTCCTCAGGGTACTGGGGCCGGACCTGACCGATGAGATCTGGGCGGGTGGACATCACATCACGCCGTTTACCGAAGTAGATGTCCGCGTTGCCTGGGTCGCGGAGACGATCGATCGACTGAAGCATCACACGACGCCTGACCAGCAGTTCGACATCCTCTCCCGCGTAGCGCTCGTCCGGCCAGCCGAGGACACCGCCAAGCACAAGACGATCTACGAGGAATCCGGGCGGAGCGTGGCTGCGGTGGTCGAAGCACAGAACGCCGAATTGGCGAAGGGGCCGACCGGCAGCGCGATCGACCCGTGGTGGAGTGACGGACGCGTGCTGCACTTGAGCAAGGTGGCTCGCGACCGCAAGGCGTACGACGCTGCAGCAACGGATGAAGAGACGCGGCGGGCCTACTGCTTCTGCAATCTCATCCGGGAAGCCTCGAATCCGAAGGTCGATCCCATCTTCTGCTTCCGCGCCGCGGGGTGGGCTCGGCAGTTCTGGGAGCCGATCCTCGGGGTGCAGTTCAAGCACTGCACGATCACCCACTCGATCCTCAAAGGGGATCCCTTCTGCGCATGGGACTATGACCTCACCGACGTAGCGTAGTCAGCCGGACCCCTTGATGCGTTCCGTGGAAGCCGAGAGAATGGCACGGAGGTGAATCCCGTGCCGTATCTCGTCTACATCGTCCGGGTTGTCATGAGGTTCCTGTCCAACGTGCTCCGTCGCCTGGGCCGCTGCCCTGATGTGGTGTCCTTCACCCTGGAGAGGGTCTATCCTGAGCTCTGTCCACCACGGCCGCCGTTCCCCCAACGACTGATCCAGCAAAGGATGAAGAGCCTGCTCGATCTCGAGGCGAGCGTTCGCCGAGCGGCTCGCGATCCACGGGTGCGCACGCTGCTCTTCCACCTCCGATCCATGGGAGCCCCTGCCGCACAGCTGCAAAGCCTGCGCGATCTGCTCTCCGACGCACGATCGCGCGGAAAGCGGGTCGTGGTTTGGGCGGCAAGCTACAACCTTGCCACCTACTACGTTGCCACTGCAGCAGACGAGATCTACCTTCAGCCGGGCGGCGTGGTGTCTCCTCTCGGATCTGCGATCCACACAGCGTTCTTGGGAGAGGCGCTGGAGAAGGTTGGACTCAAGGCGGACTTCGTGGCCATCAGTCCGTACAAGACCGCGGCGGACCGATTGACACGGTCGTCCATGTCAGACGAATCCCGCGAGATGACGGAGTGGCTGGTTGGCGACCTGTACGATCAGATGGTGAGCGACATCGCAACCGGACGGCGAATGGAGGCCGACGAGGTGCGAAGGCTGATCGATGCCGGCTTCCATCTTGGGGTGGCTGCGCAAGAGGCAGGCCTGGTCGATGCGGTGATTGGCGAGGAGGAGCTTCCGAAGCATCTCGGGGTGAACCACAGGCCGGCACGGATCTCACCGTTCTCCTCGGCGCGTCAGCGGCTTCTCGCGCCGCCCGTCCCCAGGCCCGGGAAGGTGGTTGCGATCCTTCGCATCGGGGGAATGATCGTCGACGGACGGAGCCAGCGTCCGCCGATGCGCCCTGCACTGCCCATCCCCCTGTTGTTCGAGGAGCGTGCCGGAGACCTGACGATCGTTGCCCAGGCACGGCGAATCGCCAGCAGTCGTCGGGTCGGCGCCCTGGTCGTCCATGTGGACTCGCCCGGCGGATCGGCCACGGCGTCCGAGGCGATGTCGGCTGCCCTACGTACCGTAGCCGCCAAGAAAACGGTGGTCGTGTCCATGGGCAACGTGGCTGCATCCGGCGGCTACTACGTGTCGACGCCCGGCACGCACATCATGGCCCAGCCGGGTACGGTCACCGGCTCCATCGGCGTCCTTGCCGGCAAGATCTCGCGCGCCGGGTTGCTCGAGAAGTTGTCGATTCATCAGGAGACGATCGAACGTGGCGCCCACGCCAGCCTGTTCTCGCCGGCGCGGCCGCTCACCGAGGACGAGCAAGCCATCCTCCGCGGGATGATCGAGCACACCTATGATCTGTTCTTGGAACGGGTCAGCGACAGCCGCGGAACCTCGAGGGAAGCCGTCGACAAGGTCGGTGGGGGACGCGTCTGGACAGGGAGGCAGGCGGTCGAGCACGGCCTGGTGGACAGCCTCGGGGGGTTGCGTCGAGCCATCGCCGTGGCCCGCCAGCGGGCCGGGCTTCACGAAGCGTGCGGCGTGCACATCGTTGGAGAGCCGAAGCGTCCCGTACCACCGTCCTCAGGGAAGCCCCATCCAATCGACTACGGACTGGGAACGATTCGTGAGATCGCGAACGGCAGCTCCGTGTGTCTTCTGCTGTTTGATCCTCCGGTGATCGGCTGAGATCGCGCGGTTCCGGACTAGGGAACAGCCGTCTCCTGAACGAGCAATCGAGGCATCGACTCGACGCGGAACGGTGGGTCGTCGGTCTCTAGATCGGACACACGAACCAGCCGGGCGATGAGCACGTGAATCTCCTCCGGGTCGTAGGGGGAATCGAAGCGAACCTCGCCGGTCCATGACCAAACCGACGTGATCTCGACGGCAGGGCTGAGCGGTGTGAACAGATCGAGTCCGGACCGGACATACAACACGATGCGGTACTCGTCCGGAGGGGCCCATCGGTGAGCGACCCGCCCGGCGGCATGGATGGTTGCCGTCTGCCCCTCCGGCTCGCTGATTTCGATCACCGCCTCGTCAATGGACAGGTCGACATCCCGAGCCATCCACACAAGCGGCTGAAACAGGATCCCGCACATCAGGAGCCCCGTGCCGGCCAAGGTTGCCAGCAGCCGAACCGCAGGACGCACCCGGCGGATGCGAACCAGGAGCATCAGGCCGAGCCCCATCGCGATCAGAATCCACTGCATGTCATCACCGCTGCGCAGTATACCGAAATCGCTGTGGGTGAGCGCGGCCGAGCCCCGTCCACGTTCGCCGATTCGGAACCCGCGGACAGGGCCGTTTGCTCCTTGCCCGCGGGCGAACTCTTCGGTCTATGGCAACGCGTCAGGGGCCACGAAGGCAAACAGAAGGTCGTGTCGCCCGACCCCGGACGAGGTCGTCCATCCGGCCGCGAGAACCGCGCCGTCCGTTCCACGGACCACCGCATTGAGCCACTCGTGTCCGGTGCGGAGCCCGTAGGTGTGTTGCCAGTGCACGTCGCCGTTCGCTGAACATCGGACCAGCCACGCATCGTTGGAGTCCGTGCCTTCGTGTCCCGTGGCGCCGCACAGGACCAGCTCTCCATTCGGGAGATCACAGAGGTCCTGACCATAGTCGAAGCTCCGACCCGGTCCGAGCGTCGTTCGCTTTCGATATGTGCCGTCGGCGTCGGCGATCACCAACTCCAGATCGTTCGGGTCGCCGCTCTCGATGTCTCCGTATCCGACCACCGCAAGCGAGCCATCCCGCGATTCAAGGACCGCTTCGGCCAGGTTGTACTGCTTCTTTCCGTAGGTTTCGCTCCACAGCTCCTGGCCGTTGGCATCGTAGGACACCAGGAACATGTCGTAGTTCCCCGCCCCCTGTGAGGTGGTGCCGCCAGCCACCAACAGCGATCCGTCGAGCCGCTCGATGATCGACAGTCCACGTTCGTACATCCTGCCGTCGGTGATCGTGTCCCACCGGAGTTCACCGGCGTGGTCTGTGGCTAGCGTCCAGATCGCGGAACGGTCGACGTGCTCTCCCTCACGGATGCCGGTCATCGCCAGTCCATCGCGTGTGCAGGTAAGGTCGAAGGCTGCCTCGTGTCCCGGGCCGCCGAAGCTCCTGATCCACTGCAGATTCCCCGCCTCATCCAGCGAGAACAGAAGCACATCCTCTCCACCGCTGCCTGCGGATGTCGTGAGACCCGCGACCGCGAGGCCGCCCCCGGGAACCGAACAGATCCCGTAGCCGATGTCGCGTCCCGGCCCTCCGAGGCGCTTGGCCCACAGAAGCCGGCCGGCGTCGTCGAGGCGCACCACCAGCACATCGGCGTTTCCACCTTCCGGCGCATAGACATGGCCCACCACCGCATACCCTGACTCCAACGCGCACAGATCCAGGACACCTTCCGATCCCGGGGTTCCCAGACAGAACACCGAGCCAAAGGCGCCTTCCGGGGCAAGCGTCTCGGCTTCCAGTGCAAGATCACGACCGACGATGTGATCAAGGGACGGCTCGAACCGATCCAATTGATCGAGAGACCGTGCGAGGGCCTCGGGGATCTCCAGCGCGAAGTACCGCTGGTTGGTCGCTGAGACAATGTTGGCGTCGACAAGGGGCGGAGTTCCCGGACCGCTTCTCTTGCAGGATGCCGCGCCGAATGCTCGACACGTCGAACTGCCGAGTGACGGGTGGTAGAGAACGGCGTGTCCATCAAGCACCCCGGCGTCCCCAAGAACCGCCAGAGCGGAACACCCGCCGAACAGGGTAAGTCCGGCTTGATCAGCGTGGCGGATCAGCTCGAGCGCATCCGGGTTCCCACGCAGCTCGGCGGCCGGATCGACCGTTGGATTGAAGGTCCCCGGGGTCGGCGACACGATGACGACATCGTAGACGGATGGATCATGAATCGATGCGATCGTCCGGTTGACCGGCAACGGGGTGGTCAGGAAGCTGCAGTTGGCCACCGTTGTGTTCGTCCCGGTCAGTTCGACCGTCCACCCCAACCGTTCGACGTTGTTCCGAAGAAGTCCGGCATTCGCGCCGTACGGCTCACACAGCATCAGCAGCACATCGACGCCGCCTTCCAGGGACGGCTCCGCCGCCGCGAGCCAGCCAACGCCAAGTACGACGAGAACCACTACCGCCAGCATCCGTGCAGTCATTCGCTCCACTCCTTCGATCGGATCCAGCCCGATCCGCCAGGAGGCTCGATGCAACTCGTTGCGAAGACGTCTCACGGAAGAGACGGGCGACCCGTCGTGGTCGCCCGTCCGGACCGGCAGGCGCCGAGCTACAGCGCCAGCATGTTGGCGTTGCCTACGTCGTACGGCGAGTCGTCTCGGGGCTCCAGCCCTCTGATCTCACCGTCTCGAAGCCCCAAACGTGCTTCGATCGCGCCCATCTGTTCGGCTGAGCACCGGATTTCCCCGCGGTTATGAACGGCCACCAGGCGCTCCGCGAGCAGCTGAGGCGGAACGTCCTCGGCGATACGGAGCTCACCAGATACCAACAGCGTGATCGGTCCGTCGGTGAACTCGAACCGCCCGGGGTGAAGCGTTTCCTCCCCGCGGACCTGCCAGAGGTCGCCTACGTAGAAGATCGCTCGATCCTCGAGGAGATCGAGTTTCCCCTTCATCGCTTCACGAAGTGGCTCTGGACAGAGGATCAGACCGAGACTGCGAAGACTCGACAGGCTCTTGTCGACCAAGTGCGGTGGCGTCCGTTGGTCGATCACCACATTGCCTGTGCAGCAGAGTTTGGCATCGCGCAGCCCCGAGAGGGTTGCCTCATCCAGGGTCAGCTCGTCCTCGATGAATCGATGCTCGGCGGGAATGACCGTCATTCCGGCTCGCGTGCTGACCAATACGGAACGCAGTGCGTCGACGTTCTCCTCGGCACACACGATGCCTCCGTGCACCTGGAGGGAGGCGATCTTCTCCGAGATCCGGTCGGGCACCACTTCGATCGATCGCAGGGAACCTGTGACCACGAGCTTCGCCGGGCCCTCAAGCGTCGCGAGGAACCCCGTCGTGAGATCGAGAGACCCGCCAATCAGCTTGGCATCGTCGGGATAGGCGATCAGGCTTCCCATGATGTGGCTCACCTTCGATTGAACGCTCCCGGCGACCGATCGCGGACAGAAAACGCAGCCCATGACTGCGATCCCTCCGAGGGAATCTAAGTGCTCGCGAACCTGTTCGGCCGGTGTCTCCGAATCCACCAAGACGTGCCCCATGACGAACAGGTACGCTTGACGTGCGTCCTCGCGGGGCCCATCCCTTCCGATCTCGCAAGATCCCGCAACGAGTCGCAGTTCCGGCTCGGCGGGGATCTCGATCGACAGGTTGACGTTGCCGATGCTCAGTCGGTGAATCAGGCCCAACGTCTCCTTGGAGTAGACCAGCATGTTGACGTTGCCGATGCCGCCAATGTCAGCAACGGCTTCTTCCGTAGTCCGCCGCAGATCCAGCACATTCACGTTTCCAATCCTTCTGCCTTCGCCCATGGTTCGATCCTCCTTGCTGCTCACGAACTCATCATCTGCCTACGTAGTGCGAGAATCCCTTGCCGAAGCCTGGTTCGAACGGTCGCGGCCGGCACGCCAAGAGACGATCCGATTTCGCCCGAGGACATGCCGTCGCGGTAGCGCATCTCGAACAACGTCCGGTGTACGGCGGGCACCTGATCCAGAATCTCCTCGAAGGTGATCTGTGGGAAGAACCCGTTTCCACGACGCGCTTGACGGATCAGGAGATCGAGCCGCTTGACGGATCGTTGCCGGGATCGCTGTTCATCGAAGAACCGATTCCGGAGCGTTCGCTTCAACCACGCCTCTCGCTGGAACTCATTGAGTCGATGTAGCGTCTCTGCGTGCTGGACAGCGCGCAGGAAACACTCCTGGACCAGATCATCGGCACGATCGACCGCCCTGCAGAGGCTCAGCGCATAGCGAAACAGGACATCTCGAGACTGCTCGAACTGCTGGTCGAGACTCCAGCCCTTCGATCCCCGTACCTTCATGGTCGATCGATCACCCTCCGCGCACGCTGCCTCCGTACAGCCTACAACGACCCGGTTCGCTCGTGACTTGGATTCCGGTCGCACCGACTACCGTCTCAGAAGACACCGTGCCGTCTCGCCAACCTCGTCGAGCGTGATCCCCAATCGATGGGCTTCGATTACCCGTTCCCGCAGTCTTCGCTCGGCCGTTCGTCTCCGTTGCTGAAGACGCTCCCGACGTCCCTGCGCCGCGCGAACGATCCGCTCTTGGTGTAATCGTTGGGCTTCACGGACTTGGAACGTCTCATGCATTGCATTCCTCCTTTCCTCCGGGCACGTCCGCCCCTCTCGCTAGATACAACGAACGAGCGGCCCATTCTGTTTGCGAACGGCAAAGAAGGACGAGCAGAGGATCGACAGCCTCGTGAATCGGGTCGCCGGACTCTCTAGAGGACCAAACCGAGCAGGTCGTAGACCTTGCGCCGGGTGAACCCAGCGGCTTCGGCCGCCTCAGCCAGATTGGGCATCCAGTCGCGGATCATGATCTCGACCCGGCGACCCGGATTGGCCGTCGTCACCGCATGGAGTCCTCTTGAGATCATGTAGGGTGCTAGGTTGGCATCATCCGTGCCTGCACGGACGGTGATCGAGCAGATGCCCTGGTTCTTGGTCGAGTAGTTGTAGTGGTATCGGCCGACGAGCCGCCCGGACGCCTGCTCGCGTAGCTGGAACTCCTGCTCCCGACGTGCTTGGATGATTCGCAAGAAGGGGACGAACAACCACGCGAACGGTGGCGGCCGGAAACGCCCCTCGTCCAGGGTCTCGTACCTCGCTACGGACTCCGGCGTGAGGCGCCGCTCGAGCTCGAACTTGGGGCGCCAATCCAGTCGTGCAAGCGGCCGCTCCTCGAAGGCAGGGGGAAGCGAGAGCGTCTGCGGCGGCGCAGCAGGGGTCATCTCATACTCAAGCGACTTTCCGTACGCCTCGAACCCCAGGCTGCGATACAGCGCATAGGCGGGAACGTTTCTGTCGATCACCCCCAGGGTCACGCGGCGGGCGCTTCTCGACCGGATGTATGCCAGCGAGTGTTCAAGCAATCGCCGTGCCAGGCCACGACGCCGAAATCCGGGCAACACCCCGACAGTTCCCACAGTCCAGTCGTCGGTTGCCCCTCGGCGATTGAAGAGAACGGCGGCGACGATCTGGTCGTCCTGCTCCCAGACGAAACCGCGAAACATGTCCCGCATCGGGGGAGAGATCACTTGCAGCAGCCGGAGGATCGGCCAAAAACGTTTCAGTCCGCGAACTGTCTGGGCAATGTCCTCCTGCTCGTCGTCCTGGACGCCCCACTCAGGATTCTCAGGATACTGGAAGGTCTGGACGAGCATCTCTCCAAGCGGCAGCAGATCGCTCGGCAGCTGCATGGGTCGTATTGGCATCGGAACCTCCGGGATTGTCTCTTGGCAGTACGTACCCCCTCAGAGGCACGCAGGTTCAATGCGATGTGCCGTGCGTCTCCAGATCGGGGATCCCATCCCTATCCAGATCCGGGATGGCCGCCAGTCCGCCCAACGCGGTCTCCTTGTACTGACTGGGCATGTCGAGCCCGGTTCGGTGCATGGCTTCCAGGGTTGCATCGAAGCTGACCCGATCTCGCCCGCCTGAGAGAAGCGCCAGCTCGGCGGCATGAAGTGCCGAGACTGCGCCGGCGGCGTTCCGCTCGATGCAGGGAATCTGCACCAGCCCACCGACCGGATCGCACGTCAGACCGAGGTAGTGCTCCAGTGCGGTTTCCGCGGCTCGATCGATCTGAGCCTCGACGTCTCCGCCCAAGAGGAAGCAGGCCGCGGCCGCCGCCATGGCGCTGGCTACACCGATCTCTCCCTGGCAGCCGACAAGCGCCCCGGCGATCGATGCCTTGGCAATGGCTGCCGCACCGACCAGCCCGGCCACCAGGAGTGCTTCGTGGATTCGGGAATCGTCAAGATCCCGAAGCTCCTGAACGGCCAGCAGACACGCAGGCACCACCCCGGAGGATCCGCACGTCGGTGCCGTGACAACCGCCCCGCCGGCTGCATTCTCCTCAGCCACGGCAATGGCGTAGATCGAGGCCCGTGTCGCATGATCGGACAGCAGTGACGCTTGAAGCGAGCCCTGGTGGCGATCGTGCAGGTCAGCCGCTCGACGCGCAAGGCCAAGTCCGCCGGGCAGAATCCCTCTGTGCCGGAGCCCGGCCCTCACGGAGGATCTCATCCGGTGCCAGAGGTCCGCCATCGAGAACATGAGGGTCGCTCTGGAGTGTCCGAAACCGGTGTGCTCGGCGTCCAAGACCCAGTCAGCCAGCGAGAGACGTCGTCGTCTGCAGGTCTCGATCACGTGCTTCATGGAGACCGCCTTCACACCGGACCGACGCCCGCCCTTCACGGACGAGACACCGACCACACGTCCCCCGCCAACGGACAGATAGACGCGGGAGAGCGTGATCTCGCCACGTTGGTTGCGAAGGGTGAATCGCAGCGTGTTGGGATGCGGCACTCCGGCAAAGGACGGATCGAAACGGATGTCGCGGGACGGCGCGAAGGCGATCGTTCGATCGCCGGCAAGGATGCATCGGCTCTCGGAGACGGCGTCGTGCACCGTCCGGATCGTCCGATCCGAAGCCTCGTTCATCCGGTAGCCGCCCAGACCGGCGGCGATCGCCACATCGGTGAGATGGCCGCGGCCGGTCTGAGCCAGGCTTCCGTAGAGCACAACCTCGATCCGACCCCCGGGGACACCGTCGATGCGTGCCAGGAAGTCCTCGGCGGCCCGAAGAGGACCCAGCGTGTGCGAGGAGCTGGGACCCACCGCAGGTTTCAGTACGTCGAGCACACTGGGAAGGATCATCCTCGCGTCTCCTTATCGCGTGAGAGCCGTTTCCTCATCGGTTGGTAGGTGAGGTCCGTGCCGTCGAAACTGCGGCACCGCCGCACGCCGGTCGTCTTCACGTACCCCATTCGCTGGTAGAACGGTACCGCATAGATCGTCGAAGCGACACGGATCGACACATCTCCCGCCTCGCGACACGTCGCCTCGAATCGCTCAACCAGGCGCCGGGCCACCCCATGTCTGTGATGCGCCTCGTCCACGAACAGGCTGGCCAGCACGCCGGATCGGCCACGGAGCACCCCGATGATCCTGTCGCGGTGCACCGCAACATAGGAGAGGGGAGATCGGAGAGTGCGTGCGATGGCCTCTTGATGCGCTGGATCGTCGGACTCAGCGTGGCGGAAGGGTCCCAGGAGCCGATCCTGTTCCTCGGGATCCGCGTGGGAGAGATTGAACCGCCGATAGGTACGGAAGATCAGTCGACCCACGGGGATTGCATCCTGTTCTCGGTACGCACGGATTCTCACCACGGTCTCCTCCTCAGCAAGCGTTCTTCTATTGCAGATCCATCGATCGATGACGCGGGATCACTGCACGGGATTCTGCCATGAGATGGCAATTGTAGTCTACGAGCGAGTATCCTTGCAGGCTGGCACGGTGCCACGGATAGGAGAACGAAGACCATGTCGTATTGCAGAGCGCTGATATTCGACTTCGATGGATTGATCCTCGATACCGAGACACCGCTGTTCGAGTCCTGGAAGGCGGTCTATCGGGAAGCAGGGTTCGAGATCTCACTCGACTACTGGGCGTCCATTCTCGGCACATCGGCGGATCCACAGGAAGGGTACGAGATCCTCGAGCAGCACCTCGGTCACCCCATCGATCGGAACGCCGTCCACGAACGAAGGATGAAGCACGAGATGGAGCTCCTGCGTGGAGAGACGGTGCTGCCGGGCGTGACCAACCTGCTTCGTGACGGAAGACAGGCAGGCCTTTCCATGGCCATCGCCTCCAGCTCGGATCGGAAGTGGGTGACCGGCCACATCGACGCGCTGGGGCTTCGATCGTATTTCGAGACGATCGTCTGCGCCGACGATGTGGCTCGCACCAAGCCTGCGCCCGACCTGTACCGATTGGCCGTCGAGCGGCTCGGCGTATCGCCGGGTCAAGCGATCGCATTCGAGGACTCGGCACACGGGGTCCGGGCCGCCGTGTGCGCTGGTTTGTACTGCGTGGCCGTCCCCAACCGGATCACCCGTGAGCTCGACTTCCGCGAGGCGGATCGAACCGTCGATTCCCTGGAAGCCTGCGATCTCGAGGACCTGCTCTGCGCTGCTGCCGACAAGGCCCAAGACGCCCACCGAAGGACGCCATGACGGGCGTCTCGCTGCGACACCTGCACGTCATCGGTGTCCGGTATCGCCGAACTCACC
>Ga0180429_10001990_pt1 | contig 17104 bp, 16 predicted proteins | sample SS_ome_FD_132428 | JGI IMG/M metagenome (GOLD analysis project Ga0180429, IMG submission 132428) | Hypersaline lake sediment archaeal communities from the Salton Sea, California, USA - SS_1_S_1 metaG | ecosystem: Environmental > Aquatic > Non-marine Saline and Alkaline > Hypersaline > Sediment ...
AGCCTTGAAACCCTCGCCCGTGTAACCGACAATCCCACCGTCAGGCTGCCCGCCGTGGCCACCTGATCAAGCCCTGACCTCTCCGAGGGTCGGCGCTCCTACACCATTAGGTGGGACACTATCGACCTTCGTCACCGTCAGCACCAAAACCAGCCGATCTCCGTGGCGACTTGGGGCAAGAAACCGTGTCGAGATTTCCGCCGTGGGCACGCCCTGCGTCCGCAACAGAACCTCGAAGGGCAGGCCAAGGTATTCGTCGAAGAAGTGCTCGACGCAGTCATTGATCATCTCGAAACAGCGCGGAAAGAACACGATCCCCGCCGGGTCGCAGTGCCGGAACAGAACCTTCTGGGCATGGACGAACTGCACCGCCATGGATCAGGTCACCCTTGAACGCGTCTGGTATTTCGGGTCGCGCCAGGCCTCGGTGTCCAGCACCTCTTGCAGGATCCTGGCGGCGGCGATCACGTCGTCTTCGTCGATGTAAAGCGGGGTGAAGCCGAACCGCATGATGTCGGGGGCCCGGAAATCCCCGATCACGCCCCTGTCGATCAACGCCTGCATGGCGGCATAGCCGTGATCAAAGGCGAAAGACACCTGGCTGCCGCGTTGCGCCGCATCGCGGGGCGAGGCGAGGGTCAGGGCCGGGCAACGGGCCTCCACCTCGGCGGTGAACAGGTCGCCCAGCCGCATGGACGCAGCCCGCAGGTCGCACATGTCAACGCCGTCCCAGACCGTCAGCGCCTCTTGCAGGACCGACAGTTGCAGGATCGGCGGGGTGCCCACGCGCAGCCGTTCGGTGGACATGGCCGGGCGATAGCCCAGTTCCATCGCAAAGGGCGCATCATGGCCCAGCCAGCCGGACAGGGCCGGGTCGATCCCATCCACGATATCGGGACGCGCATAGATGAAGGCCGGCCCGCCGGGACCGCCGTTAAGGTATTTATAGGTGCAGCCAACCGCGAATTCGGCGCCGGACCCGGCGATGTCCAATTCGACCGCGCCGGCGGAATGGGCAAGGTCCCAGATCATCACGGCACCGGCCGCATGGGCGGCCTCGGTGATGGTCTTCATGTCATGCATCCGGCCGGACCGGTAATCGACATGGGTCAGCATGACCACGGCCACCTCCTCGGTGATCGCGTCGGCCACCGCTTCGGGCGCGGGGGTGCGCAATTCGTGCCCCTTGCCGATGGTGCCAGCCAGCCCCTGCGCCATATACAGGTCCGTCGGAAAATTGCCGTTGTCGGACAGGATCACCCGGCGATCCGGGCGCATCTTCAATGCCGCATCCAGCGCCTGGTAGACCTTGATCGACAGGGTATCGCCGGTCGCGACCGACCCCTCGGGCGCGCCGATCAGACCGGCGATCCGGTCGCCGACCACGCGCGGCAGGTCCATCCAGCCCGCGCTGTTCCATGCGCGGATCAATTGCTGGCCCCATTCCTGTTCGATCACAGCCGTCGCCCGGGCTGCGGCCCCCTTGGGCAAGACGCCCAGCGAATTGCCATCCAGATAGATGACACCGTCGGGAATATCGAACCGGTCTTTTCTGGGAAGGCTTGCAGCCATCTTACAATTCTCCTCGGACGTTCCACAGTTCGGGGAACAGTTCCACACCCAGCATCCGGCGCAAGTATTGCACACCGGACGTCCCGCCAGTTCCACGCTTGAACCCGATCACCCGTTCGACGGTCGTGACGTGGTTGAACCGCCAGCGGCGGAAATAGTCCTCCAAGTCGACCAGCTTTTCACCCAGTTCGTACAGTGTCCAGTAGCGGTCCACATCACGATAGACCGTCTCCCAGGCCTCCTGAATGGCGGGCTGCGCCTCATGCGGGGCATCCAGCTTCGGCGCGGGCATCGCGTCCAGGCTGCCGTGCACCTCTTTGAACAGCAGGGCCACAACATCGTCATAAAAGCTTGGCCGGGCGAGCTCGGCGGCCAGCCAATCGTGCACCTCGGGCACATGCTCATGAGGGCGCAACATGTTGGCGTTGCGATTGCCCAGGACAAACTCGATCATCCGGTATTGGTAGGATTGGAACCCCGAAGAATTGCCGAGGGTCTCGCGAAACCGCGTGTAATCGGCAGGCGTCATGGTGCGCAAAACGTCCCACGCGCTGTTGAGCTGCTCGAAGATCCGGCTGACGCGGGCCAGCATCTTGAACATCGCGGGCATTTCACCCGCCTCCAGCGCGGCGCGGGCCGCCGAAAGCTCGTGGATCGCCAGTTTCATCCACAACTCGCTGGTCTGGTGCTGGATGATGAACAGCATCTCGTCATGGGCCGGGCTCAGCGGGGATTGCAGAGACAGAATGTCATCGATCCTCAGGTAGTCCCCATAGGACATGGCCCCGTCAAAACTCATCCGGGCGCCATCCGTTTCCGGGTTGTAGGTTTGGCTGGTCATCACGGGGTCCTGAGTTTGAAACGCTGGATCTTGCCGGTCGCTGTCTTGGGTAGCGCTTTGGCAAAGACAACCGAGCGGGGATATTTGTAGGGGGCGATGACCGCCTTGACATGATCCTGAAGCGTCTTGGCCATGGCATCTCCGGGCACTTCACCCGCGCCCAGCACCACATGAGCCTCAACGATCTGGCCACGCTCGTCATCGGGCACGCCGATCACCGCACATTCAGCAACCGCATCATGGGACAGAAGCGCCGCTTCGACCTCGGGGCCTGCGATGTTGTAGCCGGCGCTGACGATCATGTCGTCATTCCGGGCGGCAAAGTGGAAATAGCCCTCTTCATCCTGCAAAAAGGTGTCTCCGGTGATGTTCCATCCGTCCTGAACGTATTCGGCCTGCCGTTCCCCGAACAGGTAGCGGCAGCCGGTCGGGCCGCGCACGGCCATGCGGCCCGGCTCTCCGCGGGGCAGTTCCGCGCCGTCGGGGCCGACGACCTTGGCCTCGTATCCCGAGACAGGTTTGCCGGTACAGGCGGGGCGGTGATCTTCGAACCGGTTGGTCACAAAGACATGCAGCATCTCGGTCGCGCCGATCCCGTCCAGCATCGGCTTGCCGGTCTTGGCCATCCATTCGTCATAGACCGGGCCGGGCAGGGTTTCGCCCGCCGAGACCGCCGCCCGCAGGCTGGACAGGTCCGCGCCTTCGTCCATCGCCCGCATCATGGCGCGATAGGCGGTGGGGGCGGTGAAACACACCGAGGCGCGGTATTTCTCGATGATCTCGACCATATTGGGGGGCGAGGCATTTTCCAGCAGGGTCGCCGCGGCCCCGAACCGCAACGGGAACACCGCCAACCCGCCAAGTCCAAAGGTAAAGGCCAAGGGGGGCGATCCAACGAACACATCGTCGGGCGTCACGCCCAGAACCTCGCGCGCATAGCCATCGGCGATGATCAGCAGATCGCGATGAAAGTGCATCGTGCCTTTCGGGTCTCCGGTCGAGCCGGAGGTGAACCCTATCAGCGCCACGTCATCCTGCGAGGTTTGCACCGCGTCGAAATACACCGGCTTTTCCAGCGCCAGCCGGTCGAGGTCAGCGTTGTGGTTCGAGGTCCCATCAAAGGCGGTGACTGAGGTCAGCCCGTCGCAAAGCGCGGCGCAGGCCGTCATTTCCTCCATCAGGCGCATGTCGCAAAGCGCATGGGTGATCTGCGCCTTTTCAACATATTTCGCCAATTCGGCGGCGCGCAGCATCGGCATGGTGTTGACCACCACCGCGCCCGCCTTGGTCGCGGCCAGCCAGCAGGCCACCATCGCCGGGTTGTTGGCGGATCGGATCAGCACCCGGTTGCCCGGCTTCACGCCCAGGTCATCGACCAGCACATGGGCCAGCCGGTTGGTCCAGTCGGTCAGCTCCTTGTATGTGCGCCGCCGCCCGTTGCCGATCAGGGCGGTATGGTCGCCAAAGCCCCGCGCGACCATCGCGTCGGTCAGTTCCACCGCCGCATTCAGCCGGTCCGGATAGTCGAACCCGTCCAGCAACAGGTCCGGCCAACTGTCCTGCGGTGGCAGGTTGTCCCGTGCAAAACTGTCCACATGCGCCGTCTGTCCGAGCATCTCATGTCTCTCCCATGTTGGCCTGTGTTTGCCGCGCGATCACCACGCGTTGCACGTCCGACGCGCCTTCGTAGATGCGCAGCGCACGTAGTTCGCGGTAAAGCCGTTCAACCGTCTGGCCCGACTTGACGCCATCCCCGCCATGAAGCTGGACGGCGCGGTCGATGACTTTTTGCGCGGCCTCGGTCGAATACAGCTTGGCCATGGCTGCTTCTCGGGTCACACGCGGTGCGCCCATGTCCTTGGTCCAGGCGGCGCGATAGGTCAGCAGGGCCGATGCATCCACGTCCAGCGCCATATCCGCGATATGCCCCTGCACCATTTGCAGGTCGATCAGCGGGGCACCTTGCACATGTCGCGAGGTGACACGCGCAAGGGCCTCGTCCAGCGCGCGGCGGGCAAAGCCCAGCGCGGCGGCGGCCACAGTGGAACGGAACACGTCCAGCACCGACATGGCGATCTTGAACCCCTGCCCCGGCACGCCGATCAGGGACGACGCCGGAATGCGGCAATCGGTGAACCGCAGGGTGGCCAGCGGATGGCGGCCATATCCTTCGGCAGGCGGGTTTCGAGGAAATCGCGCACTTCCGCGCGAAAGGCCTGTTCTTCGGGGGAATAGCTCAGGTCCATCTGCGTTTCCTCAGCTGAAGATCTCGAACAGACCGGCCGCGCCCATGCCGCCGCCGATGCACATGGTCACGACGCCCCACTTGGCCTTGCGGCGGCGACCTTCCAGAAGGATGTGCCCGGTCATCCGCGCGCCGGTCACGCCGAAGGGGTGGCCGATGGCGATGGACCCGCCGTTGACGTTGTATTTCTCGGGGTCGATGCCCAGCCGGTCGCGGCAGTAAAGCGCCTGGGACGCAAACGCCTCGTTCAGTTCCCACAGGTCGATGTCGTCGACCTTGAGGCCGTGACGCTCCAGAAGGCGCGGCACGGCAAAGACCGGGCCGATGCCCATCTCGTCTGGTTCACAGCCCGCGACGGCAAAGCCCCGGAACGCGCCGAGCGGTTCAAGGCCTGCCTTCTCGGCCTCTTTCGCCTCGATCAGCGTGACCGCTGCTGCGCCGTCCGAAAGCTGCGAGGCGTTGCCGGCGGTGACGAACCCGCCCTCGCGCACAGGCTTGAGGCTGGCAAGGCCTTCGGCCGTCGTGTCGGGACGGTTGCATTCGTCGGCCCCGATGGTGACTTCGTGGTGCGAGATCTCGCCCGTGTCCCTGTCCTTCACGGCCATGGTGGTGGTCATCGGCACGATCTCGTCCGCGAACTTGCCCGAAGCCTGCGCGTCGGCGATGCGGCGCTGGCTGCGCAGGCCGTATTCGTCCTGATACTCGCGGCTCACACCATAGCGGGCGGCGACGATGTCGGCGGTTTCGATCATGCTCATGTAGATCGCGGGCTTGTGTTCGGCGATCCAGGGTTCGGGGGCGTTGCCCACGTTGGTCTGCACAAGGCTGATGCTTTCCACGCCGCCCGCGATCATGGCCCCGGCCCCGCCTTCGGTGATGGCGTTTGCGGCCAGCGCGATGGTCTGCAGCCCCGAGGAACAATAGCGGTTCACCGTCATGCCTGCGGTGGTCACCGGCATGCCCGCCCGGATCGCGATCTGGCGGGCGATGTTCTGGCCGGTGGCGCCTTCGGGAAAGCCGCAGCCGAAGATGCAATCCTCGAACCGGTCAAGCGGAATGCCCGACCGTTCCACGGCGGCCTGCACGGCATAGCCCCCCATGGTCGCGCCATGGGTCATGTTGAAGGAGCCCCGGAAAGATTTAGCAAGCCCGGTCCGGGCGGTCGATACGATGACAGCTTCGCGCATCAGGCGGACTCCTTGTTCAGATCGTCGAAAGTGCGGCCTTGGGCCACGAGTTTTTCCAGAAGGGGCGCGGGCTGCCAGAAGAAGGCGTCTTCCTGCGCGTAGGTCTCGATGTCAGCCAGAAGCGCGGGAAGCCCCTGCATGTCGGCCCATTTCAGCGGCCCGCCATGATAGCGCGGGAAGCCGTAGCCAAAAAGCAGCACCATATCCACGTCAAGCGGGCGGCGCGCGATGCCTTCGCCCACGACCTTGGCCGCCTCGTTCACCATCGCGGCCATGTAGCGGCGCACGATCTCTTCACTGGTGAAGGCGCGCGGCGTGATGCCCTTTTCGGCGCGTTCGGCGTCGATATGCTGCATCACCTCGGGGTTGGGGGTGCGCCCGCGGCTGCCCTTTTCGTAGATGTAGAAGCCCTTCCCCGTCTTCTGGCCGAAATTGCCCCCTTCGCACAGCCGGTCGGCGAAGCCCGCGTCGCGGGCGCGCGGGTCCATCCCTTCGGCGCGGCGGCGCTTGCGCACGGCCCAGCCGATGTCGAGACCGGCAAGATCTCCCACCGCATAGGGGCCCATGGCGAACCCGAACGCCTCCAGCGCGTCATCGATCTGGAAGGGCGTCGCCCCGTCAAGGATCATGTGATCGCCGCAGGTGCGATAGACCGCCAGAATGCGGTTGCCGATGAACCCGTCGCAGACACCGGCGCGCACGGATGTCTTGCCCAGCCGCTTGCCCAGCGCGAAGCCCGTCGCCACGACATCGGGCGCGGTCGCGTCGGCCACCACCACTTCGAGCAGCTTCATCACATGCGCGGGCGAGAAGAAATGCAGCCCGATCACGTCGCCCGGGCGCGACGTCGCCTGCGCGATCACGTTGACGTCGAGATAGGAGGTGTTCGTCGCCAGCACCGCGCCCGGCTTGCAGACGGCGTCGAGCTTGCCGAAGACCTGCTTCTTGACCTCCATGTCCTCGAACACCGCTTCGATCACCAGATCGGCGTCGGCGAGCGCGAGGTAATCGGTATCGGTGCGCAGAGCGACTTCTGTCAGATGGGTGAAGCGGTCTTGGCTGATCTTGCCGCGCTTGAGCGCGCCTGTCAGGTTGCCCGCGATGCGGCCCTTCGCGGCCTCGGCGGCGGCGTCTGTCATCTCGAGCATGGTGACATTCAGCCCGGCAAGCAGCGCCGCCGTGGCGATCCCCGCCCCCATCGTGCCGCCGCCGATGACGCCCACATGATGCACCTCGCGCGGGGTGACGCCGTCAAGCTCGGGCAGCTTGCCCACGGCGCGCTCGCCGAAGAAGGCATGGATCAGGCCCTGCCGCTGGTCGGTCGCCATCAGTTCCATGAAAAGCGCGCGTTCGCGCTTCATGCCTTCGTCGAAGGGCAGTTCGCAGGCCGCCTGAATGCCGCGCACGGCGACGGCAGGGGAAAGCTGGCCGCGCGATTTCTTCAGGACATCCGCATAAACCGCGTCGAAATCGACGGGCGCCGGCGCGGGCATTTCGCTGACCGCGCGGCGGGGCGCGCCCGCGTCGATCAACTCGCGCGCATAGGCCAGACCGATCTCGCGCGGCGCGCCGTCTTCGATGCGGTCGATGATGCCAAGCGCCAGCGCCTCGGCCGCGCCGATCTGGCGGCCCGATGTGATGACCTCGACGGATTTCTCCACCCCGATCAGGCGCGGCAGGCGCTGGGTGCCGCCCGCGCCGGGCATGACGCCGATCAGCACCTCGGGCAGGCCCACGCGTGCCTTCGGCACCGCGATCCGGTAATGCGAGCCGAGCGCGACCTCGAGCCCCCCGCCCAAAGCCGTGCCATGCAGCGCCGATACGACGATGAGGGGCGAGGCCTCGATCCTTGTGCAGACATCGGGCAGCCAGGGGGCCAGCGGCGGCTTGCCGAATTCCTTGATATCGGCGCCCGCGAAATAGGTGGCGCCTTCACCGTAGATGAGGACCGCCTTCGCGCCCTCTTTCTCGGCCCGTTCGATCCCGTCGACCAGACCCTGACGGACCGCCTGGCCCAGCGCGTTCACCGGCGGGTTCTGCGCGGCAAGCACCGCGATATCGCCCAGAAGTTCATAGCGGATGGCGTCGGACATTGCTCCCCTCACGCAACCTCGAACACGTCTAGCAAGACTTGATTGGCACGCCTTTCGCCGCGTGCGACGCCGAGTATTCGGTTTAGCCAGCCATAGGTCCCTTCGGGCGCCTCGAACAGCATGAACTCGCGGAAGTAGTAGTCGGAACCGGGCACATCCTCTCCATGTGCCAGACGATCCATCACCTCGGGCGTACCATGCCGTAGGCCAAGTCCGCGTAGCAGAATGGTCACCCCATCATCAGTGTGCAGCGCCGTACGGACGTCGAGTTCTGCCACACCGTCCGGGCGGATGAGCTGACAATCCGCGCCGCCCGCCAACATCGTGCCCGAGAGCCGTGCTCCGATGAAACGCCCCCCGGTGACCGGAATGAACCGGCGCGTGCCATAGGGGCCGTCCGGCGTGATCTGAGGAGCGCCGACTTCGGCCTCGATACGGAACAGCGGGCGGAGTTCGATCATCTTGCGGGTCCTTCGTCCGGGGCGCGGGCGTCCCAGTTACCTGCGCGCGCCGTGGCATCACGTCGGCTGTTTTGCGTTCTTCGCATCAGGTCGCCTTTTCCGCGATCAGGCTCTCCGCGCGCTGGATCAGGGCGCGCGCATCGATCCCACGGCCTTCCAGATCGTCGATCCATGCGTCGATTACCGGGCGTGCGGCTTCTTCCCAGGTCGCGGCCTGCACTTCGTCCAGGGTAATGATGCTGTTCCCGCGCTCGACCGCCAGGGCGCGACCGGGCGCATCCGCTTTGCGCAATTCGTCCCCTGCAAAGCGCGACAGTGCGGCTCCGGAATGGGTGTCGAGGACTTCCCGCAGTTCAGAGGGAAGCGCCTCGTACCGACCCTTGTTCATCACGACCACGATGGTCGCGGTGTACAGGGCCTTGGGGCCGGCGAATTCGGTGTGGTGGCCGACCAGTTCGCTCAGGCGCACGGCAGGGGTCACCTCCCAGGGGATGACTGTCCCGTCGATCACGGTTTTCGAAAGGGCTTCGGGGATGGCCGGAAGCGGCATGCCCACAGGGGTCGCGCCCAGTTGTTCAAGAAGTGCATTGATCAGCCTTGTCGGACCTCGAAGCTTGAGCCCCTGCATGTCGGCGACCGTTTCCACTGGCCGGTTGGCATGGATGACGCCGGGGCCGTGCACGAAGCCGCCCAAGATTTTGACGTCGCGGAAGTCCTCGTCCTGTAATGTCTCCTCGATCATCTGCTGATAGGCGAGGCTGGTGCAAAGGGTGTCGGTGGTCGAGATGAAGGGCAACTCGAACACCTCGCTTTGCGGAAATCGGTTCGGCGTGTATCCGACCATCGTCATCGAGATGTCGACGACACCGTCCGTGGCCTGGTCCATCAACTCGGTCGGGCGTCCGCCAAGCGCCATTGCGTCGAATTGCTCGATGGACAGGCTGCCGTCCGAGGCGTCCGCCAGAATTGCCGCCCAGGGTCGCAGCACCTTGGAAGCGATGGTCGCGAAGGGCGGCTGGAATTGGTGAAGCCGCAGCGTCGCCTGGTTCGCAGCGGCGGTGTTCGCCGTCCCGCCCAGAAGCGCAGGGGCCGCGAGAGCGCCGCCGCCGATCTGAAGAAAGTGTCTTCTTTTCATCCCTAGTCCTCCGTGTTGTCCATGGCGCGGCCAGTCCCGAGCAAGGGATGGCTTTCCGCCCGGCGGGTATGGACTTCGGTCCGGCAGGGCCGATCGAGTCGCCGCCATAAACATGATGATACATGCATGACTAGACATGTAAATACGCTTGCCTTAACCTTGCGGGACATGTCCAGACCCAACCCTTTCACCCGGAGATCGCAGTGATCCAACCCATCGAACCGGATGACCCGCTTGGCTTTGGCGAGATGCCCGCGGCGGTCAGCGACATCATGGTCGCGACCATGCGACTGAAACGGATGTTCGACGCGGACAGCGCCCGCATTCTGGCGGCGGCATCGGGGATGCGCGAGGTGGATTGGCGCATTCTATATGTGCTCCATGCCGGCGGGCTCTTGCCGCAGAAGGAAGTGATGCGCGTGATTCAGATGGAGCAGGCGCAGGCCAGCCGTGCGTTGCAGCGTCTGAAGGACACCGGAAAGGTCCGTTCGATCCGCGACACGGAAGACAGGCGCAGCTGGAAGTTCGGATTGACTGACGAGGGCCGAGCCGAACTGCTAGCGGTCTTGCCGGCGATGGAGCGGCGGCGTGACGAGATCGATGCTGTACTAAGCGATGAGGAAATGTCCCAGCTCAGGAGGCTGATGACTAAGGTGGCGCGATCGTTGGTCACACCTGACGGAGCCAAGACCTGGGACCGCACCCGTTCTGCGGGCAGCCGGTCGGCAGGCATGGCGGATACACAGGTACGGAGGAACGGATGACGGTCTTGATAGCAGGCGGGGGAATAGCAGGGATGGCGCTGGGTCTGACCTGTCATCAGATCGGCGCGCCGTTCCGGATCTTCGAATCCGTAAACCGGATCAGGCCGCTGGGCGTTGGCATCAACCTTCAACCTTCGGCGGTGCGTGAGTTGTTCGATCTAGGGCTCGAGGACAGGCTCGACGATATCGGCACGCGCACGCGCGACTATGGAATGTATTCGAAGGTCGGAAACCACATCTGGACCGAACCGCGCGGGCTCTGGGCCGGATACAGATGGCCTCAATTCTCGGTACATCGCGGCAAGCTGCACATGCTGCTTTATGAGGAATTGATACGACGCGCCGGACCGGATTGCGTCCAGACCGGCTGGAGTGTCGAGCGGACCGATACCGAAGGGGATGAGGCCGTGCTTCATCTGAAGAACGCTGCCGGCGAGAGGCGGACCGAGCGTGGCGCCGTCGCGATCGGCGCCGACGGCATCCATTCTGCCATCCGCGCCCAGATGTACCCGGACGAGGGGAGCCCCGTATGGGGCGGTGCGGTGCTCTGGCGGGGGATCACACGGGCCGTGCCGTTCCTCTCGGGGGCGTCGATGGTCATGGTTGGTTATGCCGGGCTGCGCTTTGTGAGCTATCCGATCTCGCGCCCCGATCCCGACACCGGCGCGGCGCTGATCAACTGGATCGCCAACCTGAATTTCGATCCCGAGGATCACTGGAACCGCGAGGACTGGAACCGCGAGGCGAAGCTCGAGGATTTTCTGCCAAGGTTCGAGGAGTTCCGCTTTGACTGGCTGGATGTTCCGGCCCTGATCCGCGGCGCCGAGCAGGTTTTCGAATACCCGATGGTGGACCGCGATCCGCTGCCGAGCTGGACCCGGGGGCGGGTCAGCTTGATGGGGGATGCGGCCCATGCGGCCTATCCGGTCGGATCGAACGGGGCGGGGTCGGCAATCATCGACGCGCGCAAGCTGGGGGCCGCCTTCCTGTCCCTTGGGTTGACCCCGGCCGCGCTGGAGGCCTATGAGGCCGAGATGCGGCCAATCACCGAGAAGGTGATCCTGACCAATCGCGTGGCTGGACCGGATTCGATCCTCGACGTGGTAGAAGAACGCTGCGGCGGTGTCTTCGACGATATCGAGGAAGTTATCTCGCGCAACGAACTGACGGCCCACGCGGCGAATTACAAGGCGGTCGCGGGCTATGGCATCGAAGCGATCAATGCGGCCCCGGCGACCATTGCGCCTGGTGCACGTATGCAGGGCGGTTGAAGCGAGCAAGTGGGCGGGCAGAACTCCACCGCGCGCAACCTCCTCGGGATCTTTTGATCAGAAAAACCAAGCCTGAGTACGGGACTGTGTCAGGAACATAAAGGCGCATCCTCTATCCGGCGGTGGTACAGCTGCGCCTCGGGCAAGATGTAGTGCATGAAGAAGCGGGCCAGCTCGGTCTTGCGTGCGGCATCCGGGCGGGCGGTCGCAGCGCGAGCGATGCGCAGCCACATCCAGCCCATGGCCACCACCCCGCACAAATGCAGATAGGACGTCGAAGCAGCCTCGGCGTGGGCGGGGTGTGCTTTGCGCAAATCAGCGCTGGCTTGGTCCAGCAGCGCCAATGCCTCACCCAAGGGGTGAGCCAGGTCTGAGCCGTCGGCCTTTAGGTCCGCGCGCATCCGTGCCGACCAAAGATCGTATCCCGCCCCGCCGCCCCGGCGCAGCTTGCGCATCACGAGGTCCAGTGCCTGGATGCCGTTGGCGCCCTCGTAGATTGCCATCACCCGGCAGTCGCGCAGGTATTGTTCCATCCCGCTGTCAGTGATGTAGCCATGCCCCCCCATCACCTGGATCCCCAGGCTGGACACCCGTATCACCTGGTCGGAGATCCAACCCTTGCATAGCGGCAGCAGGAACTGGCTGATCGCTTGAGCTTCGGCGCGGGAGGTCTCGGTTTCGGCCTGCCTTGAGAGATCGAGTTGCAGCGAGCACTCTAGAACCAGCGCCCGGGCGGCATCGGCAAGGCTGCGCATTTCGTTGACCATACGGCGTACATCGGCGAACTGAATTATGCCGCGGTCTGGGTCGCCGCCTTGGCGACGGTCTTCGGCATAGGCCTCGGCCAACTGGCTGGCGGCCTGAGCAATGCCGGCGCTCTGGATCGCCACGTCCATCCTCATCAGGTTCATCATCGTGAACATGCGCCTGAGGCCTTCGCCATGGTCGCCGATGCGCCAGCCAATCGCTCCATTGAAGCTAAGCTGGCAGGTGGGTGACGCCTTGAGCCCCATCTTATGCTCGAGGCTTACCACCTGGATCGAATTGCGTGTTTCGTTGGCGTCGGGCATTACGCTGGGCACCACGAAGAGCGATAGCCCGTCCTTTCCGTCCGCGCCTTCTGTCTTGGCAAGCACAATGTGCAACGTCAGCGGCGCGATATCCTGGTCGCCTCCGCTGATGAATATCTTGGTTCCCGAGACACGCCAGCTGCCGTCGCCGGCGGGCACTGCACGGGTGCGCATGGCATGCACGTTGGTTCCGGCCTGCGGTTCGGTGATGACAATGGTCGCGACGGCCTCGCCGGTGCCAAGCCGGCTGGCAAGGTCGGTCGAGAAGGGTTCCGGGGCGTGCTCCACAAGAAGATGCGCGGCCGCGCGGGTTGAACAGGTGATCATGCTGAAGGCCGCACAGGCCCCGCTTAGCATTTCGGCCAGGATCGTATTAACGGTCATCGGGAGGGCCTGCCCACCTATCGTCGCGGGCAGGTCGAGCGCGGCCCAGCCTGCCCCGGCATATTGAGCATAGGCTGCGCGGAGGGCCGGTGGCACATGCACGCGGCCGTTCTCGATCCGGCAGCCCTCGCGGTCGCCCGGCGCGTTCAGCGGGCTGATCACTTCGCCGAGAAAGCGCGCGCCCTCGGCAACCACGGCGGCACCGGTCTCGGCATCCGCGTGTGCATAGGCGGGCAGGCGGAACAATCCCTGCCAATCCAGAACCTCTTCGAGCAGGAACAGGGCTTCGGCACTGTCGGGGCGATACTGCATGGCGGGGGTCACTCCGTTGCGTAGGTCTGTTTCAGGGCCTTGCGGTTGATCTTTCCGGTGTTGCCCTTGGGCAGCGCGTCGACAAAAACGTAACGGCGCGGGTGTTTGTAGGGGGAAAGGTCGGTAGAGCCGAGAAAGTCTCGCAAGTTTCGGGCGCACACGTCGCCCTCGGGAACGATGAAGCCCGTGATCTCCTGCCCCCATTCATGCGAGTGTAACCCGACCACGGCGCATTCCCGGACCCCGGGGTGGGTCAGTAGAGCGTCTTCGATCGAGCCCGGCATGATGTTGATGCCGCCTGAGATAATCATGTCATCGACCCGGCCGCTTAGGGTGACAAACCCTTGCCCGTCCATCACGGCAAGATCGCCGGAACGCCACCACCCGTTGTCAAACGCCTTTGCCGTGAGATCGGGGCGGTCCCAGATCCCGATGGCAAGCGATGGCCCGTGCACGACGAGTTCACCCTCCGCACCAACGGGCAGGGGCTGCGCGATATCGCCACCGGGCGCGATCACCCGCATCTCGACGCTATCGGCCGGGCGCCCGATGCTGCGCAGGTCGCCACCCCTGTCGTAATCCTCCGGCCGCATTATCGTGCAGCCACCCCAGGGGCCGGTCTCGGTGGTGCCGTAAGTGTTGAATACACGGTCGCAGACCCGGGCGCGTATGGCGCGCATGGTCTCCGCATCCATGGGCTCGCCTGCAAAACCCACACCGCGAAGGCTTGAGATATCGTGATGTTCAGGCCCCGCCGCCATCAGCATTCGCCACATGGTCGGCACGAGAATGAAGAAGGTTATGCGCTCGACCGCGATCGTTTCGAGGTATTGCACCGCGTCCCATTTCGGCAGGTACACGATCTTGGCCCCGGAATGGAGCTGCGGCAACGTGCAGTTCAGCCAGCCGACGAAAGCGGTCGTGAAGATGTTGATGATGGCGTCCCGGTTGGTGCCACCCATGCAGTCAGCACCCTGTTTGAGCCCCCCGGTGAGAGAGCCATGGGTGTGGACCACCCCTTTTGGCAGCCCGGTTGTGCCCGAGGACAGGACGATTGCGCCAATGTCCTCTGGCGTGACGGTCACCGGACCGAGGCTGTCGGGCATGACCGCGAGATCGCGAGGGATCACCGGGACGCCCTCGGGACCGCCTGGATCTGGTGCCAGCGTCGAGACTGCCCGGACCCTGCCCCTGATCTGTGGCACTTGGCGCAAAAGCGCCTCGGCTGTATCTGCATAGGCCACGTCATAGACCAGCAGGCGCGGCTTGATGCTTTCGGCGATCTTGCGAAGGGTCTGGCCGGATTCGCGAACGTGGAAGGCGACGGGCACCGCGCCCAGAAGTCCAATGCCCAGATAGGTCACGAGGTGCGGCACTGAGGGCGGCATTAACAGCGCAACGCGGTCACCGCGCGCAACGCCCGAGATACGCAGCAAGTTTGCCATGCGCCGCACCTGCCCCTGCAATTCGGTGTATGTCAGACGGCAGTCGCCCTCGACCGCCGCGACGCGGTCGGGGAACAGGCGCGCGGCGCGATCCAGAAGAGCAGGTAGGGTCCGGGCTGCGGGTTCCATTCTGTCCTCCCTGTTGTGCAACGTTCAGAATGCGTTTTCGCCGGCCAGGATAATCCCGGCGCAGAATTCCGGTGCTTGCTGCGGCAGGAAATGGGTGAACTGCGGCAACAAGAGGTCGCGCCCATTGGGCAGACGATCAGCCAGCCCGGGATCGGTCGGTGAAAATCTGAAGTCGCGGAAATCCTCGGGCCTGCGCGGCTGCTGCGTGCGCACCACCAATGTCGGTTGGGGTACCTCTCGGATCGTTGCGGGAATATCGGGATAGGCAAGCAACGACTGGTAGATAGAAGCCTCGAATTCTGGCGTGCAGCGCAGGCGCTGTTTGCCGTCGACCGTTTCGGTGCCGTGGCGACAGTAATCCTCCATCACCGAGTGGTCGAACAAGGCATAGGGTGGTCGGGCGGAGAGGAGGGTCTGCATGTCCTGTAGACTATCGAATTCTGGCTTGCGGCGGGCCACAGGGTGCATCTGGCCCTCGGGCGCCGCCATCGGGTTGACACGCTGTTCGTAGAATTCCGGCGGCATCAGCACCGGGTCGATCAGGATCAGCCGGGCAAAGCAGCTTAGCGATTTGTTTGCCGCCAGCAGAGTGACCGACCCGCCAACCGAGTGGCCAATTCCCAGTGCCGCCTCGATCCCCAGATCAGCCAGCACAGCAACGAGGTCGTCTGCAAGGTCGCGCCAGTCGTCGAAAGGGTGTGCCTCGCTGTGTCCGTGACCGCGCAGGTCGACCGCCACCACGTGGCGTGGCCCTAATTGCGCGATGACCCGGTCCCAGCATCGCCCGTGAAACCCGGTCGCATGGGTCAGCACCATGGTAGGGGCAGCGCCGAGGTGCTGAGCGCCCCATTCGTGACAGCAGATGCGCACCGCGCCGGTGTCGATCATGTGCCGGATCGGGGCTTGTGCGGTCATGTCCCGCTCTCGCGTTTGGCAAGCCGCATGAGTATCCGGTCGAACTGGTCGCTCATCCAGGCAGCGTCATCGGCGCTCAGCGGTTCGGCCAAGACGTAGATCCAGTCCTGAATGCTGGCTGATTGTCGGGCCAGTTCGGCGCGGCCGAGCGCGGTGAGTTGCACGATGGTGGCTCGGCCGTCTTCTAATTCGCGCCGACGTTCGACAAGCCCGTCCTGTTCGAGCCGGGCAACGATATGCGTGACGTTGCCTGCGACGGTCTTCAACTCACCCGAGATATCGCTCATCCGTAGTCCGTGCACGTGTTTTCCCAGGGCCGACATGACATCGAAGCGGGGCAGAGTGGTGTCGAACTCGGCTTTGATGCGGTGACGCAGAGCATTCTCGATCTCGCGCGCAACCTTCATGTGGCGCAGCCAGAACCGCATGCGCTGAGTTGCTGCGACATCGGTATGTTTGGGATGTGCCTTCGGTCGTGACATCTGGTCCGCGGGTTTCTCTGTAAGAGATCGGGTCGATTCTTACATCGCACAGAGATAATTTTACTTCAAGTTTGAAGTAAATTTCAACGCACGGTACCGCGGGTGCCAGAAGGGCACTGTGAGGAATTCCTAGCTTGAGACGGGCAGATCGGCCAAGTATCAGCGGAGCATAACATAGCCAGACCCGCGCAAAAGCTTTCACGGGCCTGTTTGACATCTCGAAGAGCACTACTTAGTCGGCCCTGAACCTCACGTTGCGACCGTTGTGAGGCCAGATTTCGCGTCTATGGAAGCGCTGGTCGTACCGAAGATCGCCATCAGCATTGCCAGGATTTCGGCGAGACTGTGCCGAATTTTGTGCGTGACGCATCTTCTTACGCCATCGGGAAGCGGTCTTCGAACATGATGGCGAGCTGAGATCTGACAGCGTGCCATTCGCGAACCGAGCGCTTCCACTCGGCCGATGTAGCATTGAGCGCCAGATAGATCAATTTGGCGGCCGCGTCGTCGCTGGGGAAGTGGCCCCTAGTGCGGACGGCGCGCCGGATCTTCGAGTTCATCGCCTCAATCGCATTGGTAGTATAGATCAGCCTTCGGACCTCAGGCGGATAATCGAGGAACGGGATGACCTCGTTCCAGGCTCGGCGCCAGCTTGGCGCGATGGCTGGATACCGCCTGGCCAGATCGCTGTCCTCGAACTCCGCCAGAGCCAGTTCTGCCGCTTTGGCGTCCACGGCCGTGTAGATCGCCTTGAGGGCGGCGGCGACGGCCTTGCGGTCCTTGTAGCTGGCGAAGTTC
>Ga0180429_10001994_pt1 | contig 17091 bp, 9 predicted proteins | sample SS_ome_FD_132428 | JGI IMG/M metagenome (GOLD analysis project Ga0180429, IMG submission 132428) | Hypersaline lake sediment archaeal communities from the Salton Sea, California, USA - SS_1_S_1 metaG | ecosystem: Environmental > Aquatic > Non-marine Saline and Alkaline > Hypersaline > Sediment ...
CGCCGCGGTCACCTCCGGGGCCACCGCCGGGTAGCTGCAACACTCCCTTCCGGAGAGCACACCGGCCGCCGAGAGGATCTGCGGCCCGTGGCAGATCGCCGCGATCGGCTTGCCGGCCCCGGCGAAGTGCCGCACCACCTGCAGCACCCGCTCGTCGAGCCGCAGGTATTCAGGCGCCCGGCCGCCGGGGAGCACGAGGGCGTCGTAGGCGGCAGGATCGAGGTTGTCAAAGTCGGCGGTGATCGCGAACCGGTGCCCGGGCTTCTCGCTGTAGGTCTGCTGACCCTCGAAATCGTGGATCGCGGTGATCACCGTCTCCCCGGCCCGTTTGCCCGGGCAGACCACGTCGACCTCGTGGCCCACCATCCGCAGCATCTGAAGCGGCACCATCGCCTCGTAGTCCTCCACGAAGTCGCCCGCCACGAGAAGAATTCGCTTGACCGCCATTGTCTGTCCGCTCCGCGGGGTCCCCCGGCTTTCCGAGGCCGCCTGCGACGCATCATTCCGCAGCAGCGGCGAAGCCGGATTGCTCGCGAGCATAGCAGACTGTGAAACACGCCCGCCACGATCCACCGCCCACACTCCGGCCCGCGCAACCCGCACCGCTGGTGTCAGCCGACGCTTGCCGGCAGCGGCTCCAGCCGCTGCGAAGAACTGCCGATTTCGAAAGGTATCCGGGTTGCGGAAGGACAAGGGCCGCAGCCCCTTCGCGACACGCACGCCGCAGACTCAAAACGGGAGGTCTTCATCATGTCGAGCAGTTTTCCGCGTCACCCCGCCGACGGCCACCACCACTGGCTCTCGTGGATCGACTGGAAGAGCCTCCTGCTCGGTAGCATGGCCAGTCTGGCGGTGGGCTATGTCGGCTTCGTGAGGCCCGCCCACGACCGCCTCGCCCAGCTCTCGGCGGTCGAAGGAGAGGTCAGCCGGCTGACCGAGGCGGTCGAGATGCTCGGCACCGCAGGGCGTGATGTGGCCGACACCACGAGCCTCCTGGCACGGCTCGAGCACCAGGCAGCCCGCCTGGCCGGGGCCGAGACGGCCCTGGAGCGGTTCACGGCCCTCGAGGCGGCACTCGCGGAGCAGGCCGAGCAGATCGACGCGCTGCAGCCCAGGATCGCCGCGGCCGGCGATGCCATTGAGGCCACCGAGGCCGCCCTCGTTGCGGCCGAGTCGCTCGCCGGCCGGGCCCGCGACTCCGAGGGCCTCGCTGAGGATGCGGAAGCCTCGATCGAGCGGGTCGCCGGACTCCATCGAGACCTCCACGATGCCATCGCCGGCTTCGATGCCTTCAGCCCGCTGGTGGAGCGTCTGGAGGGTCTCGCCGCCTCGCTCGCCGCGGAGGGTGACGGGATCGCGACCGCCGAAACGCGGCTCGGTCGGCTGATCGGCCTGCAGCGGCAGCTCGTCGCGGGATCGGTCGGGCTCGATGACGCCGCCGAGACCCTCGCCCGGCTCGGCGACCTCCGCGACGGGCTTGCCGGAATCACCGGCACCGTCGGCGAACTGCAGCGGTTCGTGGTCAACGTGATGCTGCTCGAGCCGGCCGTCGATCGGGCCGTGCGGGCCCTCGAGCCGGTCGTGGAGTTCACCCGGGCCGGGCGACGGCTGGAGTCGGCCACGACCGAGGCCGCGACCAAGGCCGCCGCCACGACCGCCCCGGCCGAGGACGCGGCGGCGGCCTGCGACGGGGAGGTCGACCTGGCGGCCACCCCGGAGCATGCGAGCACCCGCTGAGCATTCCCCCGCGGCTGCCCTCGCCTACTCGCCGCCGGAGTGGTGCGGGCAGCCGTCGGGGTTGAACAGGCAGCTCGATTCGTCACCACGGGCCGTGACGTAGGCAATCAGATCGAGCACCTCATCGCGGGTGAGTTTGTCGAGCAGGCCCTTGGGCATGATCGACACCGGCGAGGGAATCCGCTCGTCGATCGCATTCTTGGCGATCCGCAACGGCTCCGCCTTGGCCAGCGGGTTTTCCACGATCGCCAGTTCAGAGGGCGTTTCCTCCACGACCAGGCCCGTGATCGAGCGGCCGTCGTCGGTAAGCACCGTCACCGAGCGATACTTCTCGTCGATCTTCAGCGAGGGCTCGAGGATGTGCCTCGTGATCTCGGTTGCCGTCATCTCCTTGGAGAGCTTGGCGAGTTCGGGGCCAAAATTGTTGCCCTCGTCGCCGAGCTTGTGGCAGGAGACACAACTCGCCGTCCGGAAAAGCTCGCGGCCATGCACGAATGACCGCCCCTTCTCCATCGAGGCCACGCTCCCCTCGAGATCGGCGAAGGTCCATTCCGTCCGCGGACGGCGATCCTGAAGCAGCTCGTCCTTGATCTCGAGCGCATTGGCCGCCAGATAGGCCTCCGGGTCGGCCAGATAGGCCTCGAGGTCATCCACGACATACATCGCGCCGAACATCCGCCGCCAATGGCCCGGATAGGTGCAGACATAGGGATAGACGCCCGGCTCGGTGGGAACCTCGAAGGAGAGCCGCTGGGTCTCCTGCGGCTGCATCAGCCTGCCGGCAGCGAGCACATCAGGGTCGGCGGGCACGAAGTCCCGCTTGGCAAAGGCGGGATCGCGGGCCTGGGCCTCCGCCTTCTCGCCCACTTTCTGCATCGATCCCGGCCGCACGATCACGAAGTTGTGCGGCATCGCATCGGCATTGTCGAGCATGAACAGCACCGGCTTGCCGGCCTGCACCGCGATCGTTTCCTTGTCGTAGGCCATCCGCTCGTAGACGGTGCCGATCCGCACCACGCGAACGCCCAGTTCGGCAAGTTCCTTCCGCTTCTCACGGCCCTCGGCGGCCGGCAGCAGGCGGCTGAGGTTTTCGGCAAACTGCCAGGCGGCCAGCCCCGCGTCGCTGGAACGCTCCTCGGTGCTCGCACTCCGCATCGACTCCAGCAGCCCCTCGAGCGTGGCAGCAGCCTCGTCGGCAGGCCACTTCGCCCTCGGGATGCCGAGCAAAGCCGCGATAGCCGCATCGCGGTCGCTTCTGAGCCGGACAAACGGCGCGATCCTGGCAAAGGCGTCACCCTCGCGGCCGGGCACCATCGCCAGGGCCCCGAATGCCGCCCGGCGAACCGCCGCGGCGAGCCGATCGGACTCGCTGGTGACCTGATACTCCGCAGCGAGCGAGGGGCTGGGGAGTTGCTCCAGCCGCAGGATCTCCTCGCGATCCGCATCGAGCACCAGAAGGGTGAAGTCGGTCAGCCGCTGGCCGAGAGTCCCCTCGCCGCGATTGTGGATCACGATCCGCTCGATCGTGTGGTCATCGCGAAGATCGACCTCCCACCAGGGGTTCTCGGTGCCCTGGTGGGAGTGCGTCTGCCCGCCCTTGGTGTAGACCGGGTTGGTGTTGCCGTCGATCGCCTTGCTGGCGACGCCACCGTGGGAGGTGTTCTTCTGGGTCGCCTTGCCGCCCCGGGCCACGTTCTTGCCTCCCGCAAAGACCTCCACCTCGGCAAGGGTGAGGGTTCGGTCCTTGCCGGGCAGTTCGATTCTCACGAAGCGTCCCGGACGGCTGTCGCTGGAGTCACCGTCGGCCTCGAGCAGCGGCACGATCCGATCGTAGAGGGCCACCCGTACATCGGCGTCGCTGACCAGCGGCAGGGCCGAAACCAGGTCGACCATCCGACGAGGATCGGCCTGGGCAAGCTTCCAGGCCTTGTCGCTGCCGTTGCCGCCTGCTGCCTGATCGATCGTCATCAACGCCACGTAGCCGATCCGCCGCATGATCGGCCGCTTTGCCTCCACGGCGAGCTTCTGCATGTCGCCACGCAGCTCGGCCAGCTGGCCCGCCGGCCGGCCCAGCAGCACCCGAATCAGGTCGAAGACGGTCGGGGAATCGACGTCACCGGCCTGGCCGTCGAGAGCCCGCAGGGCGTCGACAACCACCGCCACCACGCTGCGGCCATCGGCCTCGGCGATCTTCTCCACCGCCTCGGTCCGCAGCCGTTCGTCGAGGCCGCTGCGAAGCAGCATCTCGCGGTAGACCGGCAGCGTCCGCGGCTCGGCCACGAGTTCGTCGGTACTCATCGTGCGATAGAGATACCGCCAGCCGGCATCGGTTTTGAACGCGATCTTTTCCTTCGCCTTGCGAGCCGCCTCAAACTCTGGCACGAGCACCCTCGCCGCCTCTTTCTTGACGTAGTCCATGTAGCGGTCGCTCGGCATTTCCTCCACGATCGCCAGGGCCTCCACCGCAGCAGGGGTCCTCAGATAGCTCGCCGCCCGCAACGCTTCCAGCCGCACACGGGCGTTTTCATCGGCCGCAGCGGCAACGATCCAGGCAAGCGATTCGGGCACCCGATCGACGACCGAGGAGAGCACCCGCAGCCCCGCCGCACGGGCCCGCGGATCCTGCGAGGCGAGCACCTCGGCGATCAGTTTGGGCTCGACCTGGTCGAAATGCCGCAGCGTCCAGAGGGCCTCGAGCCGGCGGTGTTCAAACTCCGGGTGGGACTTATCAAGACCGGCCAGCCAGGCCTTGACCGCGGGCACGACCTCCGCCTCAGGGCGGCCCGCGAGCTCCAGTTTCGCCCGGTAGCGAACGCGATTGGTGGGGTCGGCGAGCAGTCCGACCAGTTCGGCCACCGGCCGGCCGGCGATCGCCACGGGCTCGGCCGTCGGCCGGTCGTTCATCACCACGCGATAGACGCGGCCATGCTGACGATCGCGGCTGGGATCGCGGAGGTTGTGCTGCATGTGGCCGATGATCGGATTCTGCCAGTCGGTGAAGTAGATCGCCCCGTCGGGGCCGATCTCGAAGTCGGCGGGGCGGAAGTTCTCGTCGATCGAAGAGACGATCGGCTCGACCTCAGTCGCCGCAGGAAAAGCATTGGCAGCCGGATCCTTCGGAGGGTTGAAGGCGTATCGCAGGATTCCCTGGAACCCGATCACGTTGCCCACCAGCAGATTGCCCTGCATTTCCTCGGGGAAATGCGGGCTCGAGAGGACCTCGATTCCCGGGCAGGGCCGGGTGCGGCGGTTGTACACCGGCGGGGCACCCGAGTGCTTGTCCATGCCGTCGAGCCGGGTGGAGAACACGCTTCCCCAGTAGGGCACCGCACCGGTGCCATCAACCACGATGTCGTCGCCCCAGCGACCGAAGGCATGGCCGTGGGGGTTGGCGAAACGGTAGCTCGTGTAGAGGCCGAGCTTCCCGGTCCGTGGCTCGTAGCGGAACACGGCCCCGTTGGCGGTGCGGACCGGCGGCCCCCAGGGGCTCTCCGGCTGCGAGTGGTGAAAGGTTCCCTCCTGAAAATAGAGACTGCCGGAGGGATCGAGCGTGAAACTGTTGGCGGTGTGGTGGGTATCGGCGGTGTCAACGCCGCCGATCACACGGGTCTTCACGTCGTAGCGGTCATCGCCGTCGACATCCTCGAGGTAGAGCACGTCTGGCCCCTGGGCGACGAACACGCCCCGCCCCCAAAACTCGAAACCGGTCGGGTTGTGGAGGTCATCGGCGAAGGTCTTCACGCGATCGGTGCGGCCGTCGCCATTGGTGTCTTCGAGGATCAGCAATTTGTCGTTCATCGCCTCGTCTGGCCGCCAGTGGGGATAGGTCGGCCAGGCCGCCACCCAGAGCCGGCCCTTGGTGTCGAAAGCCATCTGCACCGGGTTGATCAATTCGGGGAACATGCTTTCGTCGGCGACCAGCTCGACCTTCATCCCCGGGTGGACGGTCATCTTCGAGATCGCCTCCTCGCCGGAGAGGAAGGCGTGCTTCCCGCCCTCGAGTTTGCCCGGCTTGTTGGTGGTCACCGAGATCAGTTCGGGCAGCCCCACATCCTCGACCGCGGGCAGCGCCGCCGCGGGATCGCCAAGAGTGGCGGCCGTGGCCCAGATGCGGCGGTCGCGGTTGGCCGTCTGCACGTCGAGGTATTCAAGCTCCCGCTGGACGACCTCGTAGTTGGTCTGCTTGTTGATGAACTTCAGCCAGGCCCGACCCCCGTAGGTCGAATAGCCGTCGGTCACGCGGTAGCGGTGAAACCAGTGCCAGTTTTTGTCGACCACCGCCTCACGCAGCCGTCCGAGGCTCCGCTCGTCGACATTCGGCTGGGCCCCGAAGAGAGCCTCGTCGATGATGCGTGAGATCACCCGGTCGCCCCGCTCATTGGGATGGATGCCGTCGGTGGTGAGATGCTCCTTCGTCTTTTCGTAGGCCTCGAGGGTGGGCGTGAAGAGATCGACGCTCTCCACGGCGAGACCTTCCTTGGCAAGCCGCTGGCAGACCTTCTCGAGCGACTGCGTGTAGAGGCGGATGTTGGCGTTGTGGGCCTGGCCGTCAGGCCAGTGGGGCCGATCGAGGTTCTCGTGGGCAATCGGTGAAAACATGACGAGCTTCGGTGCCGCCATGCCGTTGTACTTCTGGCTGAGGGTGTGGCGAACGAACTTCTCGACCTCGCCCTCGAAGGCCGCGAGCCCCTCGGGGCCGGCATGGGCCTCGTTGGACCCGAAGAAGGCGAACACGACGTCAGCCCGGGTGCCCGTCAGCTCGAAACGGTTGGCCCGCACGGCCGATTTGTCAGCGATGTCTTTCGGCCGGGGAATCGGCGCCGAGCCTGAGAGCCACTGATCGGGCGAGCCGAAGTCGGCGCTTCGCAGTCGCTTGGAAGGGTCGATTTCATCGCCCTCGTACGCCAGACAACGAAACACGAGGCGATGCTCCGGAAAGCGGGCCTGCAGAAAGGTCTCCAGCCAGCCTGTGTGCTGCATCGCGTCGGCCACGCCGCCGCCGATGATGCAGATGTGGTCGCCCTCTTGAAGCTCGAGCCGCTCGGCGCGGGCGAGGCCGCCAAGCAGCACCAGCCCCATGACCGCCAGCAGGCCGCCGCGACAGACCGTGCTGCAGAAGCGGCTGCGGGCTTCGGTGGAAACATTCATGCTCGTCAACCTCCGGAAAAAGACCTCACGAGGAATAGACCGAATAGATCCGCTCGCCGGGAGAACACTTCAGACTAACCGGAATTTGCGGAGAGAAAAGTTTTCGAACGCCTTCGTAGGGGCCGCCGGGCGGCCGCGACAGTCGAATCAGGCGATCAATTCAGGGATGACCCGGGCATGCTCCACGCCCGTCAGCCGCTGGTCGAGACCCTGATGACGGAAGGTGAACCGCTCGTGATCGAAACCGAGCAGTTGGAGCACGGTGGCGTGGAAGTCACGGATATGGACCGGGTCTTTGACGATGTTGTAGGAGAAGTCGTCAGTCTCGCCATGGATCTGCCCCCCCTTTGACCCGCCGCCGGCCATCCACATCGTGAAGCAGCGGGGGTGGTGGTCGCGGCCGTAATTCTGCTTCGAGAGGCCGCCCTGCGAATAGACCGTGCGACCAAACTCGCCGCCCCAGATCACGAGCGTCTCGTCGAGCAGGCCGCGATTTTTGAGGTCGGTGATCAGGCCGTAGCTGGCCTGATCGATGTCGTTGCAGCCGTTCTTGAGCCGGCCGACGACATTGGAGTGGTGGTCCCAGTGATTCAAGTAGATCTGCACGAACCGCACACCCCGCTCCACCATGCGGCGGGCCATCAAAACGCTGTTGGCAAACGAGCCGGGCTTGGTGACCTGCGGCCCGTAGAGACCGAGGGTGGCCTCGGTCTCGCTGGCGATGTCGGTGAGTTCCGGCACGCTCGACTGCATTCGGAAGGCCATCTCGTACTGGGCGATCCGGGTTCGCGTCTCGGGGTCGCCGATCGCCGCGGCCGTCCGCTCGTTGAGAGCCTGGATTCCGTCGAGGGTCCGGCGGCGGATGGCCGCCGGCACACCGGGAGGATTGTTGAGATAGAGGATCGGGTCGCCGGACGAACGGAAGCTCACGCCCGAGTATTCGCCGGGAAGAAAACCGCTCGACCAGAGCCGGGCCCCGATCGCCTGGGCCTGCTCCACGACGGTCGACCGGGCGACAAGCACGACAAAGCTGGGCAGATCGTCATTCAAAGAGCCCAGACCATAACTCGCCCACGACCCGAGACAGGGCCGGCCGGTGATCTGATTGCCGGTCTGCATGTAGGTGATCGCCGGTTCATGGTTGATCGCCTCGGTGTGCATCGAGCGGATGAAGCACATCTCGTCCGCCACCTTGCCCGTCCAAGGCAACAGCTCGCACATCCACATCCCGCACTCGCCGCGCCGGGAAAACCTGAAGACCGACGGCGCGATCGGGAACCGCTTCTGCCCGGAGGTCATCGTGGTCAGCCGCTGGCCACCCCGCACGCTCTCAGGCAGATCCTTGTCGTACCAGGCGTTCATCTGTGGCTTGTAGTCGAACATGTCCTGCTGCGGCGGGCCGCCCACCATGTGCAGGTAGATGACATGCTTCGCCTTGGGGGCGAAGTGTGGGCCGATCGCCCCGGGCACGCGGGCCACGCCATCGGCAGGTAAATTGCTGCCCGCCCGGGCTCCGCCTGGCAGGAGCGAGGCCAGGGCCGCACCGCCAAGCAGGTGGCTGCCCGATTCGAAGAACCGGCGACGGGTGAGATTGAGGCCGAGTTCGGCAAGACTGGGATGCAACGGCGTCATTTGCAAAGCACCTCATCGAGGTTCATCAGTTCGTTGACAAGCATTGTCCAGGCGGCGAGCTGCGGAGTGTCGCTGACCCGCGGTTTCGACTCGCCGACCGCAACCAGCAATGAGGCATCCTCGGGATGACTGCTGTAGTGGGCCTCGAGGTCAGCCAGCGAGTCTGCGAGGATCGCTCGCTCGTCGGCCTCCAGCGACCTCGCCAGCAGCCGGCGAGCCACGAAGTCGATCCGGGCCGCCTCGTCGCCGGGCTGCTCGAGGGCGAGGTCGGCCAGCGCCCGTGCGGCCTCGACAAACTGCGGGCCGTTGAGGGTGACGAGCGCCTGCAGGGGAGTGTTCGTCCGCTCGCGAGTGACTGTGCAGGTCTCGCGGGAGGGGGCATTGAAGATATCGAGCGAGGTCGGCGGGGCCGATCGCTTCCAAAACCAGTACATACTGCGGCGGTAGAGGTCTTCCCCGGTGCCCGGGACATATTTCTTGGTGTTGCTCTCGGGCATCGCCACCGCCGCCCAGACGCCCGGTGGCTGGTAGGGCTTCACGCTCGGTCCGCCAAGCTTCTCGACCAAGAGGCCGCTCGCGGCGAGGGCCTGATCGCGGATCATCTCGGCGTCCATCCGGAAGCGGGGCCCACGGGAGAGAAGCCGGTTGTCGCGGTCTGCGGCGATTTTCTCCGGCGTCGCGATGGCAGCCTGCCGATAGGCCGCGGATGTGAGCATCAGCCTGAAGAGTCGCTTGACGTCCCAGCCATGCTCCCGGAAGTCGACCGCCAGCCAGTCGAGCAGTTCCGGATGGCTCGGCAGTTCGCCGGTGATCCCAAAGTCGCCGGCCGTGCCGACCAGCCCCGTGCCAAACACCTCCTGCCAGAAGCGGTTGACCGTGACCCGCGCGGTGAGCGGATGTTCCGGCAGCAGGAGCCAACGGGCCAGGCCCAGGCGATTGCGGGGCAGCTCGTCCGGAAAGGGAGGCAGGGCCTCGGGCGTGTCGGCCGTCACCTCCTCGAGTCGCTTGTCGTACTCGCCGCGATCAAGGATGTGGGCGGTGGCCATGCCCGGCTTCTCGTTCATGACATGAGCGATCGTGCCGCGGGCCTTGATTGTCGCGATCTGCCCCTCGACGCCGGCAAGCGTCGTGGATGCGGCCATGAAGGCGTCGTCGTGCGAGCCGAGCCACCATTCGTAGAGCCCGCCCGCCGCGGCGGCCCGATTTTCCGGGGGCAGCCTCGCGATCTCAGCGAGCACGTCGGCCTGCGAAACGCCGTTGACCTCGGCCTCCGAGAGGGCCCGGCCGCGGATCGCCAGATCGGCCAGCCCCACGCCGTAGGCGGCATCGCCGGGAGTACGGCTGCCGATGGTCAGCGGCACATCCGTCCGCGTGGTGTTCCGCTTGAAGCGGTTGTTCTCGACCTTGAGTTTCTGCGGCTTGCCGTCGTAGTAGACCTTCACACCGGCGGCCGATCCGCTGCCGTCGTAGGTAAGCGTGAGGTAGGTCCAGGCATTGGCCGGCATCTGGGCCTCGGCCACCACCTTCAAGGCGTCCTCCGGCCAGTCGTGGATCAGGTGCATCCCCGCCTGCCGCCGCTGCACCCAGAGATCCCAGCCGCGAAACTCCGCCTTCATGTCCATCCTCGCCACGATCGAATAGGCGGAATCGTTGGCCGGCGGCCGCACCCAGCACGACACAGTGAACGGCTGGTCGTGCTCGAAGTTGCCGGCGGTAGCAAGCGTGGCAGCGGTGCCGTTGAGGGTGATCGCCGGCTGGCCGGACGGGCCAGCCTGCCATGCGGTCTTTGGCTGCAACGGAATGTCGGTTTCCTTGCCGAGCAGGTTGACGTGGGTCTTGCTGCCGCGGCCCTCGGAAAAGGGCAGGGCCACCAGCGGCGTGTCGGCCGGGCGGGCCGCGGCGATCGAGTCGGACGTGAGATCCCGGAGGAACGCCTCGAAGGCCGGCCTGGCACCCTCCCTCCGCTCGTCCACCACACGCCGCAGGGCCGGCAGCGACCGCTCGAGCTGCGACAGGCGTTGCCGATCCTCGGCAAGCGGCACCGGGATCACGGGGGGCGTGTTTTTGACGTTGCCGTCCTTGGCCTTCTGCGTGGTGTTGTTGAAGAACGCAGAAAGGGCATAGAAGTCTTTCGCCGAGATGGGATCGAACTTGTGGTCATGGCAGACCGCACAGCCGGTTGTGAGGCCCATCCAGACCGCCGAGGTGGTCTCCGTGCGGTCGCGTGCGTAGAGGACGATGTATTCCTCGTTGATAATGCCGCCCTCGTTGGTCGTCATGTTGCAGCGATTGAATCCGCTCCCGATTCTGGCCTCGAGCACCGCTTCATAGCCGGCATCGGGCCCGGGATCGACCAGATCTCCAGCGAGCTGCAGCACCGTGAAGCGGTCGAAGGGCATGTTTTTGTTGAAGGCATTGATCACCCACTCCCGGAAGGTCCACATCTCCCGCTCGTTGTCGAAATGAATGCCGTGGGTGTCGGCATAGCGGGCGTAATCGAGCCAGTGACGGCCGCGATGCTCGCCCCAGGCCGGGCTGGCAAAGAGGGTGTCGAGATACCGCTCATACGCGTCGGGCCGGGCGTCGGCCACAAAGGCCTCGAGAGCGGCCGGCTCCGGCGGCAGGCCGGTCACGTCAAGGGCCGCCCGGCGGGCGAGGGTGCGTCGGTCAGCCTCGGGAGCCGGCTTGAGCCCCTTGGCCTCGAGGCGGGCCAGGATGAAGTGGTCGATCGGGTTGGTGGCCCAATCGACCCGCTCGACCTTCGGCGGCGCGGGCTTGGTCGGCGGAATGAACGACCAGTGGGGTTCGTATTCGGCACCCTCGGCGATCCAGCGGCTGAGCATCGCCTTTTGCTCGGCAGTGAGCTGTTTTTTCGTCTCCGGCGGCGGCATCACCTCCTCGGGATCGTCGGAATACACCCGATCGAGAACGACCGTCGAATCAGGGTCACCCGGCACGATCGCGCCATACTCGATCGCATCCTCACGGCGATCGAGCCGCAAATCAGCCTCGCGGCTGCCGCTGTCGGCCCCGTGGCAGGCGAAGCAGTTTTCCACCAGAATCGGCCGGATGTGCTCGTTGTAGCTCAGAGGGGCGTCCGGGGCGGCGGGGGCCGCAGCAGCCGGGAGCGTGAGGCACGCGACCAGCACGAACACAGAAGCAAAACCAATGCTTTTCGGCACGTTGTCTCTCCTCAAGCGCATCCGCTAGTTTACCGTACACAGGCGCGTCCCAAAACAAAAATACCGGCTGAAACGAGCGATTTTCGCGATTCTTCCTGCACCAACCGTAACAATCGATTCCCCCACGCCGACAAGCGGCTATAACGAGAACATGAATACCACAGCCCAACCTCTCGCCCGCCGTTCCATCGACGATTTTCCCCCCTTCGACCTCGCCCGTTTGTTGCGGACGGTGTTCGATCCGGAGCCAGGCCAGAAGGTCGCTCTGCTGATCGACCTCGAGGATCCCTCGCAAATGAAGGATTTTTCCTTCCTCGAGGATGCCTCGCTGACGATCCAGCAGAAGGCCCACGAAGTGTTCTACGAGGGACTCCGCGGCGGCGTGGCGGAAGAACTCGGTCTGGAGGGAGGCGAGATGTTCGCCTACCGGGTGACCGGCGGCAGCAACCTCGACCTTCCCGATGAAGCGGTTGATTCTGCCGGGCGGACGGTGTCGCTCGAGCGGGATATCTATCCCGCCTACGACCTGATTCTTTGTATCTCGACCTACTCGGCCACCGCTCCGTTGACCGCCTTCGCCAAGCGATTTGGCTTCCGGGGTGCGACGCTCCACGGCCTCAACGACGTGATCCTGAAAACCGGACTGGCCGTGGACTACGCCGAGGTCAGCCGCGAGGCCGAGAAACTCCGGCTCGCACTGACGCGGGCCGAGGCCTTCGAGATCGACTTCGAGGTCGACGGTTCCCGGCACACCCTCACTGTCCAGACCGGCGGCCAGGAGGCCCAGAAGAGCCATGGCCTGTGCCTCGGCAGCGAGCCCGACATCGCCAATCTGCCCGCGGGCGAGGTCTATTTCGTGCCGACCGGGGCCGAAGGCCGCTTCCCGATGCGGTTTGAGGACGACGGCACGATCGCCTTGATGGAGGTGACCGGTGGGAGAATCGTGAAGGCCACGCTGATTTCAGGCGATCAAGCGATGGTCGACGCCTACAACAAGCGGCTCGCATCCGATCCTGTTACCGGAGAAATCGGAGAACTCGGCTTCGGCACCCAAGACCTGCCGGTCTCCGGCCGTGACATTCAGGATGAGAAGGTGCTCGGCACCCTGCATGTCGCCACCGGTCGCAGCGACCACCTCGGCGGCCACCTGACTCCCGACCTCTTCGCCAGCCGAGGCAATGCCACCCACGATGACATCCTCTTCTCGCCGACGAAGACGCCTGAAATTCATGTTCCGCAAGCTCGCATGATTCGCGACGGCCAAGCCGAGGTGATCATCGAGCATTACGAACCGGCCACCGGCCTGCTCGCGGCAATTGCCTGATTTCTCAGCCGATCGGCGGAACGCGACGTGGGTTGGCCGCTTCAGTCCGAGAGATCATTGCGGGCATTGTTCGATCTCGGCAGGAGCGTGTAGATGGTGGCCAGGCGGACCAGATCGGTCCCCACGACCCCGAGCTTCGAGACGATCGATTTGCGATGGCTGTTGACCGTGTGAACGCTGATTCCGAGTGACTGGGCAATCTGCTTGGTTGACATCCCGCGGCCGATCAGTGTGAAAATCTGTAGTTCGCGGTCCCGCAGCATGCTGGCCGGGTTCGGGTGGGGAGGCAAGTCGCGGCCACGCCCACCAGTCAGCTGCCGGACCGAAGCCTCGACCGCTTTTTGCAGTCTCGCCAGCGATGCTGCTTTATCGATGATCGCGTTGCACCGACCCGCCAGCGACTCCGGGCAGGTAAATTCATCGGCCGCTGCCAAGATCACGATGCATTCCGCCTGCGGCCGCAGGCGGGCCATGGCCTCGATAACTTCCAGCCCGCTGCCGTCGGGCAGTCTGAGGTCGAGGATCACCAAGTCAATAGCCTCCGCCTGCAGGGTATTGATCGCTTCTCCGACCGTCATCGCCAACAGCACACTCCCGATCCCCGGAAATGTCCGCAGGACGACCGAGAGCATCTCGCCGATCATCACGTCGTCTTTGACCACCAGGCAGGTCAGCCCGCGACTGGCGGAATCGTCCGCTGAATTCATGATTGCTTCGGAGGACTTGATCATTGTCTGCACGTCCCTGAAATCAGCGGGTGATGCGTTATTGCTCACGGGCCGCGGAGCCGCTGGTGGCTGTCTGAAAAGCCCGCAACAACCCCGGCTCGCGCACGCCTTCCGATTCACCGCATCCCATGAACAACGATCGGGGCTGAGTGTAGTCGAATCACGATCGTCCCAAAACCTGATTGCGACGTCTTTGATCACGGACGCCAAAATCTTGATCGTTTCCGCCAACGATGTCGGCTGTCTCTTGCAGCCGGACGGGTTGGCCGTGCTCCGCCGGGCTGAGCGTCAACGTGCCAAGAACGCCTCGAGCGTCATGGGCTTCAGGCTGCGAAATCTCGCAAAATCTCGATCCTCAGTCAGCAAGATCGACGCCCCATGCTCCAGGCAGACCGCAGCGATCTGAGCATCGAACACCAAGTTACCCCGTACACCTGACTCCTCGATCAGGCTTGGCAACAGCCGTAGGTAGCGGTCGCCGGGCACCAGCAGCCTTGCGGATGGACTGGCGAGCAAGGATTCCATGGAATCGATTGCGTCCATGACCGGCGTCGGAGGATCAAAGAGGCGGTCGTGCGAAACGACACGAAGGAATTCACCGATGCAAAACACCGGGATCGCCCAGGCTTCGTCTCCCTCTGCCAGCCTTCGAATCGCCTGAAGGGCGGTGGCATGTTGAGTCGACTCCTCGCGGTCAGCATAGATAAGGATGTTCGTGTCGATCGCAATCACGAACGCCCTTCCATCCGCTCGAAGAGTCGGTCCCGATCCGCTACATCGACGCCGGGCAGACTGCGGCCCCGATGCGTCTTCCACTCCAGCCGGTAGCTGGTTTCGGATGCCGGACGTCGGGCCAGCGACGCAGCCAATGCATGCTCCACAAACGCCGTGAGCGTGGTCCCTCTCTCTGCCGCATGCCGTCGAGCCGCCGCGAGCAAACGATCATCAATGTCGAGCGTTGTCCTCATGCATAAATATGTACACCCGATGCAGCATGATGTCAACCGCGCGGTCACGCGGATCGCGGAGGCCGACTGCATGACGAGGGAAATCTCATTGGCCGGACTATCTTTCATGCGGGTTATGGCTGCCGAAACGCGATCGCTTGGTGGAGCGGCCAGTTGCCGGATACCCTCAGGCTCGCGTGCTGGAAGTTCACTGCGTCCCCTCTTTTCTTACACGCCATGCCCAGCAACACCCCCCGTCCGCCCCGCGATGCCAGCCAGGAGCTGGCCAACACGCTGACGCACGCCGCGGGGGTGGTGCTCAGCCTGGCCGGGGCGGTCGCCTTGCTGGCGAGCTGCACCCACTGGACGATCGCGGTGGCCTGCGGCCTCTACGCCGCCACGCTTGTGGCGACGTATGCGGCGTCTGCCCTCTCCCACGGCGTGCAGCAGCCCGAATGGAAGCATCGGCTCAGCGTCTGGGATCAAGGGGTGATCTTCCTGCTGATCATCGGCACCTACACGCCGTTTCTCGTGGCCTACCTTCCCTCGGCATGGACCCTGCCGGTGCTCACAATGCTCTGGGGAGCGGCTCTCCTGGGCTTCGCATCGAAGGTTCTCGCGGAGCATCGCGTCGATCACACCTTCTCGCCGCTGCCATATGTGGCCCTCGGCTGGCTGCCGGCGATGATTCTCGCACCGTTTGTGCCGCTGGCCTGCCTGGCGTGGATGGCCGCAGGGGGCGTGATCTACACCGCGGGCGTGATCTTTCTCGTGCTCGATCACCGGGTCCGCTACTTCCACGCCGCCTGGCACGTGTTCGTGCTCGGAGGGAGCGGCTGCCACTACTTCGCAATTCTCGCATTCGTCGCGTAGCTCGGTCCGGCGAGTGCGGGCGACCGCGTATCGGCAACGCATTCCGCGCGTTTCCGGCACGTCTCGTTGACGGGGTCCAGCACCGCGACGCCGACGCTTGCGTCGTGGAGAGCAGCGAGTTCTACGCCCTTACGCCGCAGGGATGATCACGCCGCGGACCACGAGATCAAGCTCGTGAGACCCCCGGCCGGCATCGAGTTCCTCTGGCTCGGCCGACGTAACCCTTAGCCGCCAGTACTTCTCGAGAATCTCCGGCACGAGGTCACAGGCGAAGTCTTCCAGGCTGCCACCGAGGCTGTTGGCGAGCCCGCCCACCCGCTTCGCGAGGTCGCCCACAGCCAACTCCGTGCCCTTCTGGGCGTCAGTCAACTCCTCGAGGCGGTGTTCTGTCCGCTTCTGAGCCTCGGCCAACTCCTTTTGGGACTCGGCAAGGTCGGTGACGACGTTGGCAAGATCGGAAACAACGCCGGTGAGTTTGTGCAGGTCAGCCTGCGTCACCAGGTCATCGTGCGACTCCACCAGCACATGCGCGAGCACATCGGCCTGCTGCTCCGGAAAAACCTCCAGAAGTCGGGTACGGATTTGAGGAATCGTGGCCATGGAACACCTCGGAGCCGGCTGTGAGGGGGCCGCCACAAAAAGTGTACAGAATGCCACTTCCCTGTCAAGCGAGCGGCGGTCGCAGTGCGTGGTGTTGTCAATGGCCCCGGATGGTGCGGGCCTCATCGATTACCGCCACGGCTGAGGCCCTCCGCGGAGGTCGTCAGCGTGCGGTGGCGGCCGGGCCCTGACCGCGGCCACCGTCTGGCGGAAAAGATCAAGATTTTGGCGCGTCAGATCAATGACGAGGCCCGCTGATTCCGGAATACTTTCTTAGCGAAGTGGTGACGAGCCTTGATCCGCGTGGCTGCAACGCCTGCTCGAGGCACACCATCCGAGACCGCGTTCAGAGACCAGAAGATTCACCTACGAGAATGGATCGCTTCATGATCAATCGCATCACCGTTCCCACAACTGCCGCCCTCCGCAAGCACGCAAAGCGGCTGGGCTACCATGCAATCCTCATGAGTTGGAAAAGAATCGGCTTCGCACTTGCCCTCGTGTGCTCCAGTCTCCTGCACGCCGCTGCCGAAGCTGCCATTACCGTCGACATCGAGGAGGTCGGTTCCGATGTCGTCGTCAGCTATAGTGGTTCGGTCGATACTACCGGTATCGGGTTCAACTTAGTCAGCCCGTCCAGTTTGAGACGCATCGCGGCCTCCGGAGGGAATGCGATGTTCGCCGGTCAAGACGGCGCACGGGGAGCTTCCCTGACTGATTTCGGACAGACCCCCTGGACGGTAGCTCCCACACCCTTTGGTTCTGGAGGTCTCTTCGAAGCCGACAGCTACTCGATTGCTGCCGGGGATTCCTTTGGATTTCAAAGCAATGGGTTTTTTGTCGAGTGGGGGTATACCTCCGGCAAACCGATTTCCGGCAGCATGACGTTCGAAAACCAGACCCTCGCTTCCATGGGCATC
>Ga0180429_10001995_pt1 | contig 17091 bp, 25 predicted proteins | sample SS_ome_FD_132428 | JGI IMG/M metagenome (GOLD analysis project Ga0180429, IMG submission 132428) | Hypersaline lake sediment archaeal communities from the Salton Sea, California, USA - SS_1_S_1 metaG | ecosystem: Environmental > Aquatic > Non-marine Saline and Alkaline > Hypersaline > Sediment ...
CACCAGTCACTGACGCTTCGGCGCGCAACGATCGGTGACTACGTACTGCTGCGCGTGAAACAGGAGGATGTCGAGGAGGATTTCACTCCGGAAGGGATCGCGGACTTCCTCATCGGCTTCACTCAGGACGAGTCCGGAAGCTTCATCACGGCGGGCGTGTTCACCGTTGCTGTGGTGGAGGATCTCGGCGAGGACGGCTACATCCTGGAGGGCTTCATGACTCAGGTCTACAGGCACGGCCTGGCGTTCCCGCGTCCGCATGACAAGCTCATGTTCAACGCGGACATCGACCCGAGCCAACTCCACCAGTCGTTCCACAATCTCATGGGAGGTACACAGTGAGCGGAGCGATCCCGCATCCGGCAGGCCCGGACAAGCAGATGAAGATCGATAAGGTTCGCCTCATCAACGGCGACGGGTCGGTCGTGGAAGAGGTCAACGGCGAGGACCTGGAGAGCATCTTCAACCAGGGCCCGTTCTTGAACATCCTCAGGACCGACGGTACGATGCTGATGACGTTCGGCGTGGCCCTGGTCGCGGATGCTCATGAAGAGGTAGCCCCGCCTCCGATCGAGACCCCGGAAACGAAGATCGTGAAACCATGAGCCTGACTCGCAAGCAGTTCGATGAGCAGGTCTGGCCGGCGATCACGGAACACATCGACTTCCCCGAGGAAGCGAAGACGAAGGAGATGGCTTGGTTGTTCCTCGAGCAGCTCGAGCTATTCTCCAGGAAGCAACACGACTACAGCTCGCTGAACGTCCTGATTGGCGGAGAGGAAGGAATCTTCGTCCGACTCGCCGACAAGTTTTCGCGCTTGGTCTCGCACTTCCGACAGGGGCGCAAGCTCAAGTGTGAGAACATCGAAGACACCTGGGCGGATATCGCCGTCTACTGTACAATGGCTCGCCTTCTCCGGGCGGGGAAATGGCGGGCCACCGAGGGGGAGCTCCGGGCCTGGGGAATCTTGCAGAAGGAGGCCGAATGATCGGTGATGTCAACATCCAGCCGTTGGCTGTCGAGAACCTGTTGGAGGACTCGCACGAGAACATCAGCAGAATGATCGGAGACATGACTCGGATCGGAGCTTACCCGTGGGTGCTCACGTTACTCGTTTCGCTCGCCGGGAAGTGGAGTTACTCGGTCATCTTCGACGAGGATGATGCGGATCGCTTCCGAGTGGAAGCCTACCCGCTCGGCCTGTCGACCGAGGAGACTCGCGAACTGCGCTGCACGTTCCGCGGCGCCGTCGACCGACAGATCCCTTCGCTCCGCTTCCTTACCAAAGGAATGGGCGCGCGAGGGGGCACGGAAAGCTACCCGTACTACCCGGGCGTGCCTCCGGTGGAGTTCATCCACGAGGTCAACGAGGCAGCGAAGCGCCGAGAGTTTCCGGCGCCGTTCCAGCCAATTGACGAGCTTCAACAGATCCTCCGAGCGAGGGTTTCTGCTACCGTCCTGGCGGACCGACTCGGCCAACTAGCCTTGGCAAGGGCGCTTGGCCAATCGGTTGAAGAAAGCTGAGAGCAGCAGCAGTTCTGTGGTATAATGCCGGTACAAAGGAGGGCATCCTACATGAAGAAAACACAACGAGCAATCGACTCTTCATCCGCCCTCCGCCGACACGGGGGCAAAACCCCACAACCTAACGAGGGCGCTTCAGGCGCTACAGAAGGAGGTCAGCACAATGGCTGACAGCAAGAAGAAGAGTACCGCGAAGAAGCCCGCAGCGAAGAAGCCTGCGGCCAAGAAGCCGGCGGCGAAGAAGCCGACGACCAAGAAGGCTGCGTCGAAGAAGACGACCGCCAAGAAGTCCGCTTCCAAGAAGCGAACGCGCAAGCCCCGAGAGCCCTACACGGGTCCCGGCCTGATCACGAAGAAGAAGTGCCGAGCACTTCTCTCCGGCAAGGGCTGGCGCATGGCCCGGGCTCTCCGCCTCGCGCTGGACACCTTGGTCCAGGAGCTTCTGCTTGAAGCCGGTGCGGTGACCACGAAGCGCAAGCAGTCCACGGTGACCCCGGCGGACCTCGAAGCTGCGCTCCTCAAGATCGCGGATCGCCACGCTCCTGAGGAAGAGGAAGAAGAGGAGCTCGAGGACGAAGACGAGCTCGAGGATGACGACGACGAAGACGACGAGGACGACTTCGACGACGACGAAGACGAGGATGAGGACGAGGATGAGTAGCCGCCTCGTCAAGATCGTGAGGAGGGAGGGCTCCGGCCCTCTCTCCATTGTCGGCTATGAGGATGGCGCCAAGGTTCAAGACGCCATCGAAACTCAGTCTCCCGCCGAGGCACTCCTCCAGGCTGCGGACTTCTTGGGTGTGGCGGATCAGGTCACCATCCCGAACGAGGAGGGCGAAGCCCCCACTGCCCCTGAGGAAGAACCAGCGACGCCTGAGGAGGAGCTCGACGACTCGGCCGAGGACTCCGAGGAGGAGGACTCCGAGGAGACCACCGAAGACGAGGAATCCACAGAGGACGAGGACGAGGAATCATCCGAGGAGGATGAGGACGAGTCCGAGGACGATGAGGACGACGAGTCCGAGGAGGAGGATGAAGACTAGGCATTTCCTCGATGCCGTGCTTCATGGGGCGGGCTGGGCGCATTTCCCGGCCCGTCTCCCTTCCACGTACTGGCGTGAGTATTCCATTGAATGGCCAACCGACTGGGTTACCCTTCGAGACAGGATGCGCTTGGAAGTCGAGATGGAACACGATCTCTACTTCTGCCCGCTCCTCTTCAAGAACCGACGCCGGCTGATCCCCAACGTACAACCGGCAAGCATCGCCTTCGCGGATTGTGACGAGGCCCCCCTGCCGTTCGATCCCGAACCCACTATCCTCGTGGAGAGCAGTCCAGGCCGTCACCACGCGTACTGGTTGCTGTCTGGTGAGGTATCACCCGCTCGGGTCGCGGGCATCAACAAGCATCTCGCCGACCTGAATGGCTTCGACCCCGGCGGGTGGGATCTCACTCAAGTACTGAGGGTGCCCGGATCGCGGAACTTCAAGTACGATCCGGCGCCGAAGGTTCGTGTCGTGGATGCTGACCTCGATCGCGTGTACGACCCGAGAGATTTCCCTGGAACTGACGAAAACGTAGTGCTGCTCAGGCGTAAGGCCCCTGTGCTCAGTGAGTCTGTCTATCGAGCACTGATCAAAGACGCAAGGAATCGCCTGAACGGCCGAGGGAAGCACCTCCTGCGAGCGGAACCGCACATGATCGACGATCGGTCCGCGCGTATCTGGGAGTTGGAGAAACTACTGGCGCTGGCGGGCTTCACAGCCCTCGAGATCTACAACCTCGTGCGGAACACACCGATGGCCCGGTCGAAGTACGAGGGGCGGAGTGATGGAGAGCTTAGGCTATGGCAGGAAGCAAACAAGGCAATGGCAAGGTACTCACCGGACTTAGAGTCCATCTGATCAGCGACCCGACCCAGAAGGGTATGATCATGAGCCATGCTACCCTGGAGAAATTCAAGCGCGGTCCTCGCTGGAAACAGTACCGAGACCTGGTTGCTGTATTATGGGACTGCCCAGAAGCTGGACAGGACGGGACGATCGCTAAGGTCACGTTCGAGAAGATGAGGAACTTAGCCGTGGAGGGCAAAGATGCACAATCAGGAACGAGAGGCGGCAAGGGAGCAAGCACTACTTGATGGGCTGTATTCTCTAGAAGACGTGATGACCGGAGAGTTCCAGCCCCCCGAATGGCTCGTGCACAACATGTGGCAGAAGGGAGCCTACGGGCTTGTGTCGGCGCCGCCGAAGTCATTCAAGTCGATCCTCATGATGGACTTGGCTGTCTCCGTCGCCTCGAACACTCCGTTCCTCGGGGCCTTCACCACACTTAGCGACGGGCCCGTACTCGTTGTGGCGCGGGAGGATACGATCGAGAGCTTGAAGACGCGAGTCTCCAAGGTCCTAGCGAGTCGCGGTCTTCTCGGCAAGATCAGGCACACTGATGCAGGCATCATATTCGAGCCCGAGAGGCGACCGCCGATCTGGTTCTATACTGGGCCGCTAGACCTTGGGCGCGAAAAGGACCAGATGTTTATGGAGCGGGTTCTTTCGCAAGAGATCGGTGATCCCGCGCTGGTAATCTTCGACCCCTGGTACCGACTCTTCCCGACAGTGAACTTCAACGAGGCACGCGAGGTTCAGCCCGCGTTGGACTGGTTGAGTTGGCTTGCTCGTTCTCAGGATACCGCTCTAGTCCTAGTCCACCACACTAAGAAGGCGAAGGATGACGGGCGAGACGGAGCGAAGACATTAGGAACCATCATCTTCTGGGGGTGGGTCGAGAACGCGCTGTACATCAAGCGACCCGACGGTCGAGTCGACAATGTGGAGATTGCTCGAGATTTCCGCTCGGTCAACTCCTCTAGCCTCGTGGAGGCGCACCTCAGGCTCGGTTCTACCTTCAGCCTGGATTACGAGGTGAAGGTGCCGAAGGGGCCAGCTTCGGAGCGACAGCTCGGGATGGGGATGCGGAAGAATCTCAACCGAGAGGAACTCGGGTACTACCTGAACATTCCCGACACTCAACTAGATCGGTTCCTAGAGACACATGGCGTAACGCTGTAGGCAGGGGCGGTACAGGATGACGAGACAACCGGAATTTGTAACACTCCAAAACGTGACGAGCATCACCTCTGCAGCTGTTTACGCCGAAGGTGGTTCGTGGTAGAATGAGAGTATCTAACATAAGGAGGTTGAGCAAATGGCTACAACCACCAAACGAGAACGGCGAATCAATCGGGAACTGGGCAGGGTTCGACTCTACCTGAGCAACGGGGAACTCCCCATTGACGGGCTGGCCACTCCGAAGACGACCTTCGGCGGCGACAAGAAGAAGCTGAACCTCTTCACCGGGTCCGATCACTTCCGAGTGAGCGACCCCAACGCAGGCATCGTCCAGAAGGTCGAGTTCTCCGACTCCGAGACCCGCTCCTACGCGGAGCTGGTAACCTTCCGGACGGCGTTCCGACTCTCCTTCGGCGAAGACGAGTACGCGAAGATGCGGAAGGCCACGAGGGGGAGCTAACGTGACGCAACCGACTCACGAGCAAATCCGAGCGGGGGTGGTCCGAGACTCAATGGACCACCTCCTCGGGGATATCCACGAATGGGAGGAGGGGCTGGCCGACCTGGACGAGTTCCAAGAGGATCAGCTCATCGTCTTACGAGCGGAGGTCATCAAGGTCCGGACTCTGATCATTAGCATCCGTGATCGAGCAGATGAAGCAGCGAGGAGGGGTGTTTGAGATGGCAGTCAAGCAACGGCTTTGTATCGCCTGTAAGGGTACAGGGAGGAGACGGAGAAGAACATCCATCGAGGATTGCCCGAAGTGCAAGGGAACTGGTCTTCGTCCCAAAGGTCACAAGCCCTTCAAGCCGAGGTGGAAGGCCAGAGAAGGAGGTTGAACACATGGCCCGTACAGCACCAGAGGACCGGAAGCAGTTCTTTGCTCAGCTCCACTCGATCGCATCGCGCATCGAGGAGCTCCGGTCTGTGACTATCCAGGAGCTGAACTATCAGGCGCAACAGGTAATGCGACAGGCTGGAGAACCCGAGCTCTCCACCTTCGTCAGTGAACCCGACGACCTCATCGCGTACATCGTCGGCAACGAGTTCTCGGGAGTAGCACTTGCCCGATGGGGCATGATCCGCACCAAGGGAGGTTGAATCGTATGGCCAAGACCGAAGCACAACTACTCGCAGGGCGAGTCAGGAAGGTGGCGCGGAAGGCGCTAGCAAAGGACATCATCTCCACGGCTATCAGCACGGTGGTAGACCCGGAGACCCAACATCTCATCATCACCTGTGGTTCAGCGAAGGAAGCGAAGAAGCTGTACGCGTTCATGGAGAAGCAGGAGCTCTGGTGTGAGGGAGCCGTCCCCGCACCCACCGAAGCCAAGGGGATCGAGCTCTGGCTCCCCGAGGGGCCACCCCCGCCGAGCAAGCGGGAGCGGAAGAAGAAGGCTGAGCCCGAGGCTCCCGCCGACGAACATCCCCAGCAGCCCCTCCCCGAGGAGGAGGAAGAGGGCATCGCCTATCGCAAGGTCGTCGTCTCCCGCCCAGGGGACGGTCACATCATCCACAAGATGGGCATCCTCAAGATCGACCTAGAGACCCACCACATTCTCGAAGCGCACATCATGGGCGCCAGCGTCCTTCACCCCATCTCCCGCAATGCGTGGAAGCCCTACATCGGCCCCATCGTCGACTGCGATGACTGGACGAGCCGATTCAACTTCCTCTACCATCCGATCCCATTGACCGAGGATGAGTTCAACGTGTACAAGGTGGGAGCAGCGTTCTCGGCTTACAAGAAGGGACACGGCCCGGCCAAGAAGAAGTCCACGAAGAAGAAGAGCTCGAAGAAGGTCAAGCGGGGGCAGTCCTAATGAGCCATCGCCGGGTGCAGCAGAAGCAGAAGGACCACAGGGACGAGGCCGCGTGGATCAGGTGGAAGGACCGACTGGACTCCCTCCTCACGCGCCGTATGGGAGCCGGAATGAACGCTCTAGCCGGCTACGATTACCAGGACATGTTCGATCGCGGGTGGAGCATCAATGACGTCGCTGAGTTCATCCAGGAGCAGGAGGAAACCACATGAACGGCGCCCACGAACTGATCGAGAACATCGAGGAGCGAGGCGTGGGCGGTTACTCATCCGTGCCGGTATGGCAGCGACGAATCCGTCGGGTGCTCGAGACCGAGATGTTCCCCGAGGAGAAACTGCTCCAGCTGTTGGCGGAGATGGAAGAGCGGTGCCTGGTAGATGCGTGGATCGCCGCGGTGGCGGGAGACCACCGGGTTGTCATCCAGCGCATGGCCCTGGTAGACCTAGCTGAGGAGGTGCGATCGAATGGGGCGGAAGTACTACAGTAAGCTCCCTCCGTTCGGATACCAGAAGCGGGCGCTGCGTCGGTTACTCCGGCGCACGCGCACTGCTCTGCTGCTAGAGCCTGGGCTTGGCAAGACGAAGATAGCAATCGACTACTGCGGCTGCCGAGAACTCAAGTGGCGACGGCCGGTTCGCGTGGTTGTGGTCTGCCCACTGAGCGTCGCGGGTGTCTGGGAAAACGAATGGGCTGCTAATTGCCCTTACCCGTATACCCTAAGGAAACTCACGGATGGCGGGTTCCAAGCGCGTTTGAACACCCTCTCAGGACTTCTCAGCGAGGATCCTGGCCGGTCGAAGATCGTTGTCATCAATTACGACATGCTGACTAAAATGAAGGAAGCGCTGGAGAAGTTTGATCCCGACATCCTCATCTTCGACGAGTGCCACCTCATCAAGACTCCGAACGCGAAGCGAACCAAAGCAGCGTACTACCTCGGGCGCGGAGTCCCGGAGGTGCTGATGCTCACGGGTACGCTGATTACTAAGAACCCCCTCGACGTGTTCAGCCAGATGCGAATGATCGCGCCGGAAGAGACCGGGACGAGATTCTCCGACTTCAAGGACTACTACGCGGTGTGGGGTGGGTTCCAGGGACGACAGCCCATAGGCTGGAAGCACATGGACCAACTCCAGGGCATTATCAAACGCCACTCGGTCATCATGTCGCGGGCGGAGGTTCTTCCCGACTTGCCCCCGCAGAGATTCCAGGTTGTGCCGGTGGAGGCGACGGGCAACACGAAGAAGCTGTATGAGAAGATGGTGGAGGAACTGCTGATCGAATTGGACTCCGGTGAGATCGTCACAGCGGCGAACGTGCTTACTCGATCGCTTCGACTCTGTCAGATCACTAGCGGATTCGCGAAGACGGAGGGGGAAGAGCTCCGATCGCTCGGCGATGAGAAGATGAAGACGATGCGAGAGCTGTTGTACCAATGGCTTGTAGAGTCAGACCAGAAGGTCGTCATCTTCTGTCGCTTCATCTGGGAAATCGAGGCCCTGATTGAAATGTGCATGGAGGAGTTTGAAACGACCCCGTCCGTGATGATGGGTTCCATCCCGTCCTCTCAGCGACAGGAAGAGATCGACCTGTTCCAGAAGGGAGACCGCAAGGTCTTCATCGCTCAGTACCAAGCAGGCTCCCTGGGGATTACACTGACCGCCGCGTCGGTAGCGATCTTCACTTCGATGACCTACAACTACGGAGACTTCAAGCAGGCCCAGGATCGGCTCCACCGAGTGGGCCAGAAGAATCCGGTGCTGTACCAGTACTTGTTGATGCGAGGCACGATCGACTACGGCATCTACGGGATGCTGAAGGACAAGAGAGCTATAGCGGAGGTGATGTGTGGACGGGGCGATAAGGTAGACAGGGCTCGGGTCAAGAGGTTCCTTGTCGGGGATGAGACAGAGCCCGAGTAGGGTAGAATCAATTCGAAGGAGGGCAGCATGGCAGGTCCCATCCGGCAAATTGCTTTCAGCAAAGGACTCAAGGCACTCGGGGGCAAGCTCCCCGGTCGCAACGCTCCGTGCCCGTGCGGTTCGGGCAAGAAGTTCAAGAAGTGCTGTTTGCAAGACGAACACTTGATGAAGCGATTCTCCAGGAGGTAGCGCATGGGGGCTATCATCGTAGCGGGCATCGACAACACCGGGAAGACAACCCTTACCCGACAACTCATGTCTCGCTTTGGCTGCTCTTGCTACTACACTCACTCCATCGGCCCTTGCCCCCCAGACGAGCTCAGCGCGTGGAACAGGAAACACATGCTCAGCCTCGACGTCTCGGGTGTGGCGGTCATGGATCGGTGCTATCTAGCAGAGCTGGCGTATGGTCCAGTCGTACGAGGTACATGCACCTTCAACGACCGAGCCATCAAGATACTGGACAGGGCGGCAGCGGAGGGGCCGGTCTTCTTCATCCTCTGCCACAGGCCGATGAGGCAGATCATGAAAACCTACGCGGAGCGAGAGCAGATGGTACCCCCCGCCAAGGCTCGCGAGACGCTGATGTTGGTTCGCCGGCGGTACCGCACTCTGGTAATGGACCGGAGGAGCACGGGGGTATTCAGTGAAGTCGCGGTGTACGACTGGGCCAGGAACGACCTGGAGGAGTTGATGCAACGCATCGAAAACTGGGGCCAGCGCAGGCTGGGCCTGAACTTACGTACGGGAGGACGCTAGCTTTGAACATTCATGACTACAAAGAACCGGAAGTGAAGGATGGGGAAGATCGGCTGGAAATGATCTTCGCCCGTCAACGAGAACTCGTCCGCAAGTACATCCTGATCGAGGTGAGTACTGGACTTCGCCGGTCCGAGAACTGCCCGGTTGACTTGGATGTGCCCGCGGATCAGCTCCAACTGAAGGATGAAGCCTGGAGAATCTCGGAAGAACTCGGCGAGGCGTTCGACGCTCGGTACGCTCTCGGCCACAGTAAGGACCACGTGTGGGAGGAGTTCGCCGACAGCGTTCACTTCTTCATCGAGCTCTGTATCCTGTCCGGCGTGGACACGGGAGCGAAGCTCATGACCCTGATCCGTGACACGTTGGACTACGAGTGGGATGAGATCGTCGGAGACGACTTGCTCATGGAGTGGTGGCAGGTCGCGGATGCGTTCCGAACTAGCGAGACGAAAGAGACAGCGGACGCGTCACCGCGAGTTCAGTTCGCGCAGATGATGGGCTGCTTCCTCTGGAAGCTCGGCGTGCTGATGAACAACCTGAAGTGCAAACCCTGGAAGCAGACTCCGATCCTGACCGACAAACCGCAGTACCTGCGGGATCTTGCAGATGCGGCAGTTGCGTTCCTCGCGGTGGGCTTGGCGTTCGGGATGCAGTCGGACGACATCTTCAGCTGCTACTTCCGCAAGAGCGAAGTGAACAAGTTCCGACAGGAGACGAACTACTAGGATGCTGAACATTCACGCAGCGAACTTCCGGGAGCTCTGGCGGAAGGTGAACGATGCACTCTTCCACAACCAGACGCTTACGCCGGAAGGACTGGCCCCGTGCCATGACTACGCTCAAGGAGCGAGGCACGCCTCGTACCACAACATCTTCACACTGGAATCCGCGGAGTGCGACTTGGACATCGGGCAAGATTCAGGTTACGTGGGCTTCCGGTTCAATCGCTTGATGACCGACTACCTGGTGCCGGATCAAGTGCAGCGTTGGCTGGAAGAGATCGAACGCGATGCCCTGAAGAGCTGGCCGTCATTCGGTTACTCACTTCCGACTGTCGACAACAAGGGCCATCGGGGTGGGGCTTGCTTCATGGGCTTCATCTTCAAGTTCATCGGAGACACGCCACACCTCACATTCATCTCTAGGATGTTAGGAGCGCAGCGCGTGATGGTGCTCGATTGCTGCCTCCTCCATATCCTTTGCAAGGAGATCGGAGAGCGCATCGGATTCGACCCTAGCGACTTTCGTATACAATGGTATGCAGACTCCGTGGGCATCAGCGCAACGTTCTTCCCGGTATTCCTAGCCCAGCACGGGATGTGGGATGTGTTCGAGGAAGTACAGGAAGAAGACTGGCCTGAGCACTGGCCGATCTTCCGTTACTGGCGGGAGCGATATGTCAACGACCTGTCCACGACCAAGTTCAAACGGCTCCGCCGGCACCACGAGATGTGGCAGCGGGTCTTGGACAACGACCGACGATCGACCCCGATCGAGGAGCTATCGCTCGCTCCGCTCTTCGACGAGAAGAGGCAGCGGCGTAGACTAAGATCCAAGCAAAAGAAGGAGGCAGCGAATGCGAATCTATGAGGGATTCGGAGAAGCGGTATCGGACACCAAGCGAGATCTTGGTGAGATGGGGACTCGGGTACAGTCGGCGTCGGTTCAGGATATCATGGTTGCCGGCAATCCGGAGCTCGAAGCGCAGTACCTGATGCGTGAGCTCATGTGGTACGGATACACGGTGACCAAGCCGGCGGACACCATCCACGAGCTCAACCCCGTACAACCCTGGGCAGACGCGGAGATTGCCGAGCGCCTCTCCGAAGAACCGCTCAATCCGGGCGAGGCGTGGAAGCATCGAGCGGAGTACTGGGAGACGTTCCTCCACGACGGGCAGTTCGCTTACGCGTACCCCGAGCGGATGGCTGGGCAGATCACTCGAATCATCGAGGAGATCAAGGTGCGACCCACTTCGCGTCAGCTCTGGATCCCAATCTGGGATCGCCAGATCGACGGTGAGCGGATCGGAACCACCGGGGGCAACCGAGTCCCGTGTAGCCTCGGCTATCACTTCATGGTCCGGCTCGGCAAGCTGAACATGATCTACGTGATGCGCAGCTGCGACTTCGCCACGCACTTCCAGAACGACGCATGGCTCGCAACCCGGCTGCTCTGTCACGTCGCCGAACAGACCGGGCTCGAGGTCGGCGCGTTCTCGCACTTCATGTTCTCGCTCCACGTGTTCCAGAAAGATGTAGCTGATGTCTTCTAACGGCCGCATCTCGAGGACTACGATGTATCTGGATATCGCCGCCACAGTTGCCCTTCGGGGTAGCTGTGAGCGGTTATCCGTCGGCGCCGTCCTGGTGAAGGACAAACACATCGTATCTTCAGGCTACAATGGGTCTCCTTCCGGGATGCCCCACTGCTTGGACGTTGGGTGCTATGAAGTCGATGGCCACTGCATCCGCACGGTCCACGCAGAAACGAACGCGATCGCACATGCTGCTCGTCATGGCATCGCAACCGAGGGGGCCACGATCTACGTCACGCACTTCCCTTGTTGGAACTGCGCGAAGATTCTCATGGCCGCGGGCGTCAAGAAGCTAGTTTACCGCTACGAGTACAATGGCGAACTCGTGGCCCGTACGGAGTCTGTCCTTCGGCAGGTAGGAGTTGTGGTACTGGATGAGCGAGAAGCCCAGCAAGAAGAAGAAGAAGTGGAGGCGTAAGGACTGTCAAGCCTGTGGGCTATGGGAGACAGCGCAGTCAGTGTGCTTGATGGGCCAGGGCCCGAAACCGGCGCGAGCAATGGTTGTGGGGGAAGCGCCCGGCAAGCGCGAGGATGATATCAATCGACCCTTCTCCGGGAGAGCGGGTGAACTTCTCGACCGGGCCCTGGACATCGCGGGACTGAACCGCGAGGAGCTGTACATCACCAACGTAGTCCATTGCCGGCCTCCCGACAACCGCACTCCTGACAAGGATGAAACCCGGACCTGCCGGGATCTTCACCTGATCCGAGAAATCAACCGAGTCAAACCTGAGTTCATACTGGCCCTCGGTAACACGGCGTACAAGGCTCTTCTCAATCCCCGCGGCGGGATCATGAAGAACCGGGGTGTCGAACTACCGAGCGAAGAGTACGGCTGCACTATCCTGCCCACCGTCCATCCCGCTCTCATTCTTCGCGATCCCCGACACGCGGACGACTTCATGCGAGACATCGTCAGGTTTGCCAAGCTGTTGAATGGAGACATCGATACCGACGAGCTGGAGAACTTGGAAGTCCGCATCGTGCGGGACATCGATGAAGCAATCGAATGGTGTGACTACTTCGAACATGACGACCACAGGGGGCAAGCGATTGCGTATGACGTTGAGACTACGGGCCTCGACCCATACGACCCTGAAGCGAGAATACTATCCATCGGCCTAGCTTGCATGGATTCAATCGTTGTCTTCCCCCTTGAGACGAAGCGTGGTCTTGCTCCAGAGATCTACCCCAGACTCAACCTGCTGTTGGGAGGGGGGAAGCTGAAGCCAGTCGCGCACAACGCGAAGTTCGATGACAAGTGGTTGCTGACCCGCGGAGTTTACTGCCGACCGGTCTTCGACACGATGTTGGCCGCTCATCTCATAGACGAGAACCGCAGGGTGGGCCTGAAGCAATTGGCTCGCCGCCTGTGCGACGCCCCGAACTGGGATGTCGGCATTGACTTCAAGAAGGGGACTCCGAAACTGTCGAAGCTCTTACCCTACAACGGGTATGACGCGTACTACACGCTTCGCCTCTACGCGATTCTTCGAACTGAGATGATTCAGGACAAGGCGCTAGCGCGAGTCTTCCAGCAACTGCTAATGCCCGCCTGCCGGGCCTTCCGCTACATCGAGAATCGAGGAGTCTGGGTCGACCCCGACAAGCTCACTGCGGCCCGTGCCTCTGTGGAAGGGCACATCGCTATGGTCGAGGAACGACTGGGCGAGTTCGGAGAGGACGTGAACTGGAACTCGCCCCAACAAGTCGCGAGGATCCTGTTCGACGAGCTAGAACTACCTCTATCCGCGTTCACCAAGTCAGGGGCTCCGAGCACGTCGGAAGCGGTTCTGATAGCGCTCAAGGACGAACATGAAATCATCGAGGACATCCTCGAGTTCCGCAAGTGGCGCAAGTATCGCACCACATACGTGGAACCCTGGTCGGAGCAGGTAGATGGGAATTCCAGGCTCCATCCGAGGTTCAAGCTGCACGGTACTGTCACTGGCCGGCTCTCTGCGGAGAAGCCCAATCTTCAGCAAGTGCCTCGTGATCCGTTCATTCGCGGTCTCATCGGGGCGCCGTCTAACTGGTCTTTCGTCCAAGCTGACTTCTCGCAGATTGAATTACGGGTCGCAGCGGCACTTGCCCAAGAGCCGACTATGATAGAAGCGTTCCATAACGAGGAGGACTTGCATACGCTCACAGCGATGACCATCACGGGGAAGCCGGCGAAGAAGATCACGAAGCACGAGCGGAAGAAAGCGAAGGCCGTGAACTTCGGATTCCTCTATGGGATGGGAGCGCGGAAGTACGTGGAATACGCGAAGACCTCGTATGGCCTCGACGTTACACTCCCTGAAGCAGAAGCAATCCGACAGAGGTTCTTCGACCTCTACCCCCGTCTTCTAGATTGGCACGAAGAACAGCGTGAGTTAGTCAGGCAGGATGGGCAGATCCGCACTCTCTTCGGCCGCGTCCGTCACTTGCCCGACATCTTCTCTCACGACTTCTCTAAGCAATCAGCGGCAGAGCGACAGGCGATCAACACTCCCGTCCAGAGTGTGGCGAGTGATCTGACGCTTCTAGCTTTGCTACAGCTCAATAGGATACAGAGACCGCGAGCCGATTGGATAGCTCTTGATGGGCACGAGTTCCGGATCGTCGGTAGTGTACACGATGCTATTCTCTGTGAAGTGATGACAGTGGCGGTCGACTGGTGGCGGGAAGCCATACGTGAAACGATGGAGAACCTGCCGACCCAGGAGATCTTTGGTTTCGAGCTAGGGGTCCCAGTGAAAGTTGACATCGACGTGTCACAGCACTGGGGTCTCGAAGACTAGGAGGGCGGAATGGCAACACAACCGCTACGAACTTCGTGGTCCGCCTTGAGCAAGTACGCACAGTGTCCAAGAAGGTACTTCTGGGGCCAAGTGCGGGGCCTGCGGCCGGTTACCAAGAAGGACACGCTGATGCTAGGTTCAGTTGTCAGTGATACCTTCGAACAGCTGGCGCAAGGTGCTAAGCTCAAGAGCTTGGACAGGAAGCCGTGGAGGCGGCAAGGCTATACCACCGAGGCTATCCAGACGGGTATCAATCTCGTTCGGGATTACCGGTGGCACTACAGGAAGAGCTCCTTTGAGGAGATCCCCGGAACCACAGAGCTCAAGCTGGAGATCCCGGTCGAGGACCTGAACATCGTCCTTGTCGTCAAGATCGACGCGTTGATGAAGCACGCCAAGACAGGCAAGGTATGGATCGTAGAGCGGAAGACGTCAGGGCGGATGCCGAAGGAACCGCTACCGACCTGGTTCCTGCAAGCGGGGATCTATCACATCGGGCTAGTCGCTGCCGCCGGGGAGTATGAGATCGAGGACATCGGCGGCACCATGTTCGACATGATCTCCACGTCGAAACGGAAGAGGCCGAAGATCTTGAAGGCCGGCACGGTCTCGCAGTCCAAGGGCGACAAGGTCTTTGGCTTCGAGGTAGTGCGAGCGATCAAGGAAGTAGGCGGTGACTTGGCAGACTACAAGGACTACCTGCGCTTCCTCCGGATCGACACCAGGCTCTACCACCGTTTCCGGATGAAGTACACGGAGGCGGAGCTGGGCTACGTGCTGGACTGGATCAAGGTCATTGTGGCTGCGATCCGACGGGACAAGACGTTCCACCCAGCCTGGACTTACAACTGCACTTTCTGCGAGGACTTCCCGCTCTGCGAGGCTGAACGTAGCGGCGTAGATGTGGAGGATGTCATCGAAACTCAGTTTACAGTACGCGAAGAAGGGGGTGACAAGAAATGAAAGCAAGCGAGATCGCAGCACGAATCCAACCGGTGTCGGACCTCAGGATGAAGAACATGAACATCCTCCTCTACGGCCCTACGGGTTCGGGCAAGACAACAGAGTGCGCTACGGCTCCCGCGGTGATTTTCATCGACACCGAGGACGGAGCTCTGTCTGCGGCTCAGGTGGACAACGGCGCCGAGCGGTTCGGGGTTGAGACCTGGGAGGACTTGAGCTACATCATGGCCTACCTGGAGTCTCGGGACCATGGCTACAAGACGGTCGCGTTCGACACCATGTCGTCGCTTGTGGACGTGGCGCTGGAGTACATCAAGCGAGAGCTGAACGGCCTGACCGATCCCGACGAGATGCTGATGACTCAGCTCCAGGATTGGGGCAGTGTCTCGGCTTTGCTGAAGCGCCTGATCCTTCAGGCCAAGGCACTGCCGATGCACACAGTCTTCACATGCCACGAACGGCTCCTCAATGAGGATGGCCGGGTATCGGGTATCGTCCCGGATCTACCGCCGAAAGTCCGCAACGCACTACAAGCGGCTTGCGACTTCATCGGATACTGCCGAGTCGTGGAAGACGAGGAAGATGAACCGAAGTTCCTCACCTCGTTCACGCCTCATCCGCTGTTGAAGACGAAGGATCGACTCGGGCTGTTCCCGCGTCCGATCGAAAACGCGAACCTCTCCAAGATCCTGCGCAAGATCCGGAAGAGCGGTTCGACCAACGCTGAAGCGACGCCGAAGAAGAAGTCGGCAACGCGCAAGAAGAAGAGTTCCAAGAAGGAGGCCTAGCGCATGGCAGACAAGAAGAAGTCCACGAAGAAGAAGAGCTCGAAGAAGAAATCGACAAGCCTCGGCACCGACCTGCTGATCGGCAAAGGCGGAGGGAAGTCCCAGGAGGTCTTCATCCCGCGGCCGGGCTTCCAGCTGCTCCCCGAAGGGGACTACCTCGTGGAGGTCGTCAACTGCGAGTGGGACGTCACGCAGAACCAGAACAAGTGCCTGCGGTGGAAGCTGAAGGTACTTGACGGTGAACACGAGGGAGCTACCCTCCTCCACACAACCACGCTGACCGAGAAGGCCATGTGGAAGTTCACTGAGTTCCTCGTCGCTCTCGGCATCGAGCTCGAGTACGACAGCGGCAACACCATCACTCCGGATGAGTACATCGGGCTGGAGTGCGGTGTCTCGGTCATCGTCGATACGTACAAGAAGAAGGAGCGCAACAAGATCGACTCCTCCTGGCCGCTTGATACGGACAACGACGATGACGAGGAGGAGGAGGACATCCTCGCCAAGCCCAAGAAGAAGCGGAAGAAGAAGAAGGCTGCTCCCGTCGTCGAGGAAGACGACGAGGAGGATGAAGAGGAGGAAGAGGACGAGGATGAAGAATCCGACGAGGAAGAAGAGGAGGACGAGGAGGAGGATGAATCCGAGGACGACGATGAGGACGAGGAGGAAGACGACGAAGACGATGGCGTCGACGTCGATGAGGACGACATCTAGCGCGTGAGCGCTTCAGCGACGAGGGGAGGCCCCACCGGCACCGGGGTCTTCCCCTCCCTCTACTATTATGAAAGAATCAACGTACCAGAAGAAAGTCCTACGGGCCCTCCGAAAGAAGGGTGGCTTCTGGATCAATGTGCACGGAGGACCCTACCAGATGGCGGGCCTCCCGGATATCATCGGGTGTCGGAAAGGAAGATTCTACGGGATCGAGCTCAAGGTCGGCAGCAACAAGCCAAGCGATCGACAGCTCTGGATTCTAGCCCAGATGCATCTCTGCGGGGCGCGGGTAGATGTAGTCTGGGACCGGGTGGAAGATGCACTTGCGGTGTTGAAGAAGGGGCACAAGCCTCACAAGTCTATCCGCAGGTGGGTGAAGAAAGTAGAGAGGCAGATGGAGGAGGAGAACGCTGATGACGACC
>Ga0180429_10001996_pt1 | contig 17086 bp, 11 predicted proteins | sample SS_ome_FD_132428 | JGI IMG/M metagenome (GOLD analysis project Ga0180429, IMG submission 132428) | Hypersaline lake sediment archaeal communities from the Salton Sea, California, USA - SS_1_S_1 metaG | ecosystem: Environmental > Aquatic > Non-marine Saline and Alkaline > Hypersaline > Sediment ...
ATCAGGCCGAAGTCCTCCGGGCCCGCCGCCAGGCCCTGCAGCCGCTCCCCCACCTCGTGCAGCTCCGCGTGCAGCAACTCCTCAGCCGACGCAATCTCGGTCCGCGCGAAGGCGATGTGATCCGACCAGCTCGGGCGCTGACCGGCCTCGTAGCCCCGGCTGGCGTTGTGCAGCTCGCCAAGCGTCCGGCCCCAGCGTTCCAGTCCCGCGCCGTCCAGCTGCTCAAGCTCCAGCTGCCGCCCCGACAGCGCCTCGAACATCACCGCGTGAAACGTCCCCAGCTCAGTGGGAATGGTCTCCACGAGCAGCCCGGATCGCGCCGCGACCGGCTCGGCGACCCGCAGGTCGCGCCCGGCCAACCGGCCCGTGAATCTGAGTTCGGCGGCGATCGCCTCCGGTTGCCGTTCACCGGCGGAGTTGAAGCGGAGGATGTACCGGCCATCCGCGTTCTGCACCTCGAACACGAAGTTGGCGCTGGCGCGCAGGCAGCGGACGGCGGTCGGGGACTGAAACCAGCGGCCGGCGATCTCGGCCGCGATCGGGCTGCACCCGTTCCCATCCACCGACTCGAAGAACGCCGTCATCAGCGCCAGCTTCATCATGATCGCCAACCAGCCTACCCTACGGCTGTGGCGGCGGGTGGTCGCGCGGCGCGACGACGGGCCGGGTGGCCCCTACTGCTCGTCCGCTTCCAGCCGGAACATCTTCGTGGGCGCCCTGCCCCGGAACATCTCCCGCACCTCGGCGATCTTCTCCTGGATCGCATCGAAGATCTGGTCGACGTCCTTGTCCGTATAGCTGTAGTTGCCGCGGTTGCTGAGCTTGCTCAGCACGTCCAGCTTCTTGAGCACCAGATTGGTGCGCTTGGTCGCCAGCCGGATGAACTTCTGCCGTTTCGTCTCTTCCCAGCGGGCCATGACGGCCTCCGATTCGCTCTTCCTAGTGCTATATATACCATATCTAGCGCTATAATACAACGCTCTAGCTCTATAATAGGCCAGATAAGCCGCTACATATCTCGTCTGCGTGCTGTGCGTGGGCTATTTACTACTAGACATAACGATGAGGAGTCCTGCATACGCATACCGCCTGACGTATAATGATCCACAGGGAGGCGGGGCTATGTTCGAAGTGGGCGGCCTGCTGACGTTACACACCTGGGCTCACCAGTGCTATGCCGTCCTGCTGGACCACTGCAGCCGGCTGACGGGCGAGGAACTGAGGCGACCGTTCGAGGGTTTCGGCTGGCCCAGCCTGCACAGCCAGCTGGCGCACATCGCCGAGGCCGAGGCGTTCTGGGTGACGCGCGCCCGCGGCGAGCAGTTCGAGCGCTGGCCACGCCGCGGCGAATGGTGGGACTACGACGGCCTGGACGACTACGCCGAGCTGCGCGCCCGCTACGCCGACACCATATCCGGCACGCGCTCCTTCCTTGAAGGCCTGACCGCCCCTGAGTTGCTCAAGCCGCGCGTGATCGAGCTCTCGGCCGGCGGCAGCATCGAGATCAGCCCGGCGCGGATGCTGATGCATATCGTCACCCACGGCTTCCACCACAAGGGCCAGGCCGCCGCGATCTGCCGCCTGCTGGGCTACCCCACCCCGGAGACGGACCTCGACAGCGTGACCAGCGAACCCTAACACCGGCAGTAGCAGTGGGACAGGTCTCCGTGCCCTTCATGGGAGCCGGCGCAGGCATTTGGAGCGCGGACGTCCCGTCCGCATCCCCGGTAGCAGGGGGCTTCAGCCCCCTGACCTTCGAATCGCGGGGTTGAAACCCCGCCTACCAGCACCTCGGTAGCGGCGGGTTTCAACCCGCCGGCCTTTGAGCCGCCGGACTGAAGTCCGGCCTACCAAGGCAGGAGCGGGCTCACGCGCTGCCCGCTTCGGCGCGCTCCCTGATCCCCAGCAGGCAGCCGCGCATCATGATGATCTCGAAGGTATCGATCACCAGCCACGGAATGATGTGGGGGAACTCCTTGTGGTAGCGGGCGCGCAGCCGGCTGACGAGGCGCGTCCGGCCGTCGCCCTGCGGATAGAGGCCGAAGGTCCAGCTGTTGCCGGCCCAGGGGCCTTCGCCGAACTGCAGCACCAGGAAGCGCTCCGGCTCCAGCTCCACCACCTGCATCCAGGCGCCCTTGCCGACCGCGATCTGGTCGCCGACCTCGATGTGCTGGAACTCCGGCAGGATGCTGCGCGAGCTCACATCGCCCTCGTTGTCCAGAGCGTCCAGCGAGTAGAACCCGGCGCGCTGGTAGCCGATCTGCCTGATCCAGGGCCAGACCTCCGCCGGCGTCGCGTTTACGGTCACCACGCGCGTGGCGTTCATGTCGGGGTCAGCGACCAGTTCGTCGCCGGGCATCGCGCGCGCAACCTCCGCCCGGGTCGCGCCCCAGTGGTGCTGCCAGGGGCGGATGACGGTGAGGTTCAGCGCCAGCAGCGCGGCGATCAGCACCAGCGCGAGCAGCACTCGCCGGACTACTGCCAGCACTGCGGCGCGCGGGCTCAGCGGATCGGGGCCGCGCCAGGCCAGCGCCGCCGACGGCAGGGTGGCCGCCAGGTAGACAAAGGCCGCCAGGTCGAGCACGCTCAGCCGGTTGTAGGTGATAAAGACCTTGAAGTAGATGCCCAGCAGCAGCAGCGCCACAAACCAGAGCAGCCCCAGTGCCAGCGCCGAGCGCGTCAGCCTGAGGTCCGCTTCGCTCAGCCGGTCGCTGCGGCTGTAGATCAGCCGCAGGCAGCCCGTACGGACGTGCACGCGCCAGAATGTCAGCACCAGGATCGCGCCCAGCACCGAAGCTGCTACGATGAGCGGTACGTTCCAGCCCAGCTTGCCGCCGATGTCGATCGCGAGCAGCATCAGCATCAGGCTCAAGTAGTTGCCCAACACCAGCAACCGCTGCCACGTCTGTACCCACCGTGCAGTCATCGTGGGCGCATCATACCAGCTGCACTCCGTAGCGGCGGCCGCCGGCTGGGAGCGCTGGCATCTTGCCGGCATCCCCGGTGGGCGCGTTGTTGTAGGGGAGCCATTCATGGCTCCCACCGCCGGACGGGCGGCATGAATGCCGCCCCTACCCACCGGTGGGCAGGGCGTCTCGCCAGTCCGACCAGTAGGGGCGGCGTATACGCCGCCCACATAGTCGGTGGAGCCCCGCCCCGGCGGGGCTCCCCTACATCGTCGGGAAGTACACGCGCACATGCGTCAGGTTCTTCAGGGCGTAGTGGTCCAGGTACTCCGCCTCGTGCAGCAGCACGTACTGCTCGGGGTCCTCGGCGTCAGAGTAGCGCCCGCGGACGGTGAAGCGTCCCAGGTAGATCTCCATCGCGCTGACGGCGTCGTTGGGCTGCCCATCCTCGTCAACCGCCGGGATCCAGGCCGGATAGATGTAGTCACTGAACAGCGGCGGCGTGCCCTCCCAGCTGGGGTCGAGCGCCCACAGCGGCCCGACCACCATCCACTGCGTCTTGTAGCGGGCGAAGCGCATCTCCTGGCTCATCGCGTGGTCGCGCGGGATGATCTGGAAGCCGCCGATCACGTCCATCGGCGACGTGCTGATGCAGATCACTCCGGGGTGGGCGGCGCGGATGCGGCCGACGTCGGCGTACTGCGTGCCCAGGAAGCGCCCGATACCGACCACGGGCTTCAGCACCTGGCCGATCGGGTACGGCTCCAGCCCCAGCTCCTTAATGAGTATCAGCCCGCCGAAGCGGTTCTCGAACTCGATGTACTCCGGGTTGTAGCGGCGGCGGGCGACCTCGATCACGATCACGTCGCCCTCGCGCGGCACCCAGCCCTGCCCGACCGGCTCGCCGCTGAGCCCGCCGCCGGTGCTGATGGCGTCGTACTCACTACAGCAGTACACGCTGCTGCCCACCAGCGGCGCCCAGCGCCCGCCGAAGATCTCGCTGCCGGCTTCGATGTCCGTCTGCAGCGAGGTCTCGTGGCTCAGGTAGCTCCTGTAGTCCAGCGGATCGACCTCGGCCATCTCATAGGGCAGGATGGAGAAGATGCTGCTGCGGCCGCCGGCAAAGTCGTGGTCCGTCTTGATGTGGATGGCGTTGACCGCGCTGGCGCAGACGGTGCCGGGATTCGCCCAGCCGCTGGCGGTGAAGCCCATCGAACTGACAGACGTCACAGGGCTCATCACGGTACCGACCGATGCAAACGCCGTTGCGGCGAAGAACCCGGCATCGACCAGGCTCTGCTCGGTGTCGGAATCGCGTACCATGATCTCGCCGCCGGGCCAGTTCTCGATCACGATATGGAACCAGCGCTCCGCCTCCCGCTCATGGAGGGGCACGGGCAGGTAATCCGGCCACTCGGGCGGCTGCAGCTGCGGATCGGTGAACTCCGTGTGCCGGTCGCGGACCAGCGGCGCGGGCCCGTCGGCGGCGCCCGCACCCAGCAGCGGCAGCGGCGCCGCGATTACCACGGCCAACAGCGCGCGCGTAAGTCTACTCATACTGATCCCTCGTCCTCGTTATTGGCGCCGGTCACGGCCGGCGGGGCCCCGGCCCCGCCCCGCCTGAGTTTGCGCCTGAGCCTGAGCTCGCGGGCGGTGGCCTGCCGCGCGCGCCGCTCGGCGCGGTACCGGCGCAACAGCTGCCACAGCCCGTAGCCCGCCAGCACCGCCGTCGGCGCCCAGACCACCGCCACCTCGAAGTCCAGTACCGCCACGAACTCCAGCTCGCGCAGGTCCGGCCCGCCCGCCGGCACCATCGCCAGCAGGTGCACCGCGATCCACCACCAGCCCAGCAGCCGCCAGAGGCGTCCCCAGTCCGTGTACAGCGCGATTCCGTACACGAGCGCGAGCAGCGGCGCCAGCAGGCCAACCTTCAGCCAGAAGTGCTGGGCGAAGTACCAGTGGTTGTAGAAAGCCACACCGAAGTGCGCGAGGGCGTAGCCCACGGCGAGGGCGAACAGCACCACTGGAGCCAGCCTGCGCATGCCTTACCTGACGCAGATTATCGCACGCCTGCTCACCGCTGGCGGCTAGCCGACTTCCTCGCGCGGCGGCCTCGTGACCGTACCGTACTTGCGCAGGTTGGCCGCCTCGTTGCGCTCCTGGATCAGGCTCATGATCGTCGGCACCACGAACAGGGTGAAGACCGTCGAGACCAGCAGCCCGCCGACCACGATCAGCCCCAGCCCGCGATAGAGCTCGGAGCCCGAGCCGGGGATCAGCACCAGCGGCAGCATCCCGAACACGCTGGTCAGCACGCTCATGAAAATCGGGCGCAGGCGCGTGCGGGCCGACTCGCGCAGCGCGGCGACCGGCGCCAGGCCGGCGTTTTCGTTATTGATCGTCTGATGGATGATCAGGATCGCGTTGTTGACCACGATACCGGTCAGGATGATCAGGCCCAGCATCCCCAGCACGTCGAGTTGCACCACGCCGTGAGTCAGGCGGTTGGCGATCGCCATCGCCAGGAAGCTCCCGCTCCAGGCCAGCGGGATGGTGACCAGGATCACCAGTGGATAGCCGAAGCTGCGGAACAGCGCCACCATCAGCAGGTAGACGATGATGATCGCCAGCAGGCCCTGGAACACCAGCGAACTGAGGGTTTCGCGCAGCTTGTCGGCTGCCTCGCCGAAGCGGATGTTGTAGCCGGGCGGCAGCTGCTGAAGCGTCGGCTGCACCACCTCGGCTGTCACCGTGTCCAGCGCGATCTGGGTCGGCACGGCCGGGTTGGTGTTGACCGTCAGCTGGATGCTCCGCTGCCGGTTGTAGTGCCGGATCGTCGACGGACCGGTCGCCTCGGCCACGTCGGCGATCTCGTCGAGGCGCACCACCTTGCCGGCCGGCGTCAGCACGTCCATACCGCGCAGCTTGTCACGGTCGCTCAGCAGCGCGGGATCGCCCTTGATCATCAGGTCGTATTCCCGGCCGGCCTCGCTGTAGGCGGAGACGTCGCGGCCGCCCAGCATCATCTCGACGTTCATCGCCACTTCGCGCAGGGTCAGCCCCTGCTGGGCCAGCCGGTGGCGGTCGAGCTCGATCCCCAGTTCCGGCACACCCTCGGTATAGTCCATCCGCACGAAGGTGACCAGGCCCTGCATTCCGAACAGCTGGCCCTGCAGGGCGTCGGCGGTCTTCTTCAGCTGCGTCAGGTCCTCGCCGGTCACCTCGAGGGTGAATTCCTTGTCGCGGATCATGAAGATCGAGGAGCGCATCGGGAAGAAGAACTGGAAGCCCGCCAGCTGCGCCCCGAGCACCTGCAGCTGCTGGGTGAGATCCTGCAGGTTGGTTTCGTTGCTCAGCGCGCGGTCGACCACGATTCCCACGCCGGTGAAGAACGGGTTGGCCGACACAGCGAAGCAGCCGGTGACGCGCGGCTCGGCGGCCGCGAAATCCTCCACCGGCTTGAGCGCGGCCATCGAGACGTCGTTGCGCTGGCCGACCACCGGCTGCGCCAGGCAGAAGATGAACTCGCGGGTGCCGTTGGGCAGGTAGTTGGCCGACGGCAGCAGCAGCATCGAGACGGCGAACAGCCCCAGCACCCCGCCGAGGAACAGCAGCCGCCAGGCGGTGGTGCCGTGTCCGCGCCCGCTGCACGACCAGGCCAGGAACCGCTGGTAGTTGAACTCGACGAAATGCCCCAGCCACTGCAGTTCGAAGGTTTCCAGCAGCTTGTCGAGGCGCGGGTTGTTCTTGGCGATGTCAGCGCGCAGGTTGTCCTTGCGCATCAGCAGCGCCCCCAGACTGGGCACCAGCGTATTGGCCGCCAGCAGCGACATCAGCACGGCGCAGACTACGGCGATCGCGATGTCCTTGAACAGCAGCCCGGCCTCGGTGGTGTTCAGCACCACCGGAATGAAGACCGCCACCGTGGTCATCGTCGAAGCGAAGATCGCGCCCGAGATCTCCGTGATCGCGTCATAGGCCGCCTTGAGCGGCGGCTTTCCCAGCTCGTGCATGTGCCGGTCGATGTTCTCCAGCACCACGATGGCGTTGTCCACCACTATTCCGACCGAGAAGGCGATGCCCGCCAGGCTGATGATGTTGATCGTGCGGCCCATGCCGAGCAGCACGATGAACACCGTGATCAGGGAGACCGGAATGGTGACCAGCACGATGATGATCGGCCGTCCGGCGCGCAGGAACAGGGCCAGCACGAATGCCGCCAGGATCGCCCCGATGAACACGTTGTTGCGCACCAGGTTGATGGCGTCCATCACGTAGTGCAGTTCGCTGTAGGCCTCGGTCAGTTCGATGCCGGCCCCGGCCGCCGCGAACCGCGCGTTGAAGGTATCCAGTTCGCGCTGAATTGCGTTGATCGTGTCCACCACGTTGGCGTCGCTCTGGCGGTTGATCCCCATCGCCAGCGACGGTTCGCCGTTCATGTGCACGTAGCCGATCGGCCGGTCGCGCCCGTCCTTCGCCGTCGCCACGTCGCCGACGGTGACCGTCCCCGACGGCCCGTGGTAAATCACCGTCTCCAGCACGTCACTGATGGTCTCGTACTTGCCCAGCGTGCGAACCATGAACTGGCGGTCACCCTCATCCAGGTAGCCGCCGCGGGCGTTGAGGTTCTCCGCGGCGATCACGCCGGCCAGCTGGCTGAAGCTGACGCGATGCTGGGCCATGCGGTCCGGGTCGGGCTGGACCAGGATCTTGCGCTCCACGCCGCCGAAGAACTGCACCTGGCCGACGCCCTCGACGCGCATCAGCGCGGGCTGCACCACCTCGTCGATCATGTCGTGCTTCTCGTCGAGGCTGGCGTCGCCGTCGACGCTGATCCACATGATCATCTCTTGCTCGCCGCCGGTGACCAGGCTGACCTCGGGCTCCATCGCCAGCTCCGGCAGGTCGGTGACGCGCTTGAGCGCCTGCACGGTGTCGATCAGCGCCTTGTTCTTGTCGGCGCTCTCGATGAACACCAGCCGGACTTCGCTCATGCCTTCCTGCGAGGTGCTGATCACGCGCTCCAGGTCGTTGATCGAGAAGACCTCCTCCTCGATCTTGTTGGTGATCTGGTCCTCGACCTCCAGCGGGCCGGCCCCCCAATAGAAGGTGCGGATGCTGATCTCGGGCGGCTCAATGGTCGGCTTGAGCTGAATCGGAATCGTCAGCAGCGCCAGCAGGCCGAACATCACGGCGATCGCCATCCCGACGAACACCGCATAGGGGTTGTTGATCGCCGCCTTGATCATGCCTAGCCCTCACCGCCAGCTGCCGTCTCGGCCGGATCCGGGGCGCCGGGCTCAGCGCCCGGCGGGATGCCGCCGGCGGGCGATTCCCCCTCGGCCGGAGCACCAGCGCCCTCCATCCCGCCCGGCTGCAGATTGATCGGCAGGATGTTGGCCCCCGGGTAGAGCTGCTCGTTGCCGCGGGTGACCACCATCATGCCCGCGGCCAGTTCGCCCTCCACGACTACGACCAGATCGCCGTAGGTGTCGCCGGTCACCACCGGCACCATCTGCACTGGTATCGCCGGCACGCCGGGGAAAGCCTCCTCGCCGCTCGGCGGGCCCATCACATAGACCATCATCCCCAGGTTGCCCAGCACGGTGGCGTCGCGCTTGATCATCAGCGCCGGGCGCGGCTCCTCCGTCAGCAGCCGGCCGTGTGCGACCATCCCCGCCAGTGCGCGCTCGTCGTCGAGCGCCACGCGCATCGGGAACTGCCGCGAGACCGGGTCGGCGGCGGCCGATACCGAGATCACGCTGCCGGTCAGGACTTCACCGGGCAGCGCGTCCACGGTCAGTTCGACCCCGTCACCGGGGTGCGCCTCGCCGATCGCCTCCTCGGGCAGATTGAACCAGGCCTCGGCGGGGCCGGTCGCCACCACTTCGGCCACCGGCGTGCCCGGGCCGACGAATGTGCCGACCTCGACCAGCAGCTGGGTCACCACCGCGTCGAAGGCCGGCCGTACTGCCGTCTTGGACAGCGCCAGCCGCGCCTGATCTACTAGACTCTGCGCCAGGTCTACGGCGGCTCTCGCGCGTTCAACCTCCTCCTCCCGCGTGCCCTCCAGCAGCGTATCCAGCACTTGCTGCTGGGCGTTGAGCGCCGCCCGCGCCGCGTCGGCCTGGGTGCGGGCCGCGATCAGGACCGACTCGGCGGTCACGCCGGCGTCATATAGCTCCTGCTGGCGGCTGAGGTTGTCCAGTGCCAGCTCGTACTGCGCGGCGGCGGCCTCAACCTGGGCCTGCTGCGCGGCGATCTCCTGGGCTCGCGGGCCGGTCTCCGCCATCCGCAGCCCTTCCTGCGCCTGGGCCAGTTGCGCTTCAGCCGCCGCCAACTGGACGTTGTAGTCGGCAGCATCGATCTGAATCAACGCGCCGGCGCTGCGGGGATGGAGCTCGCCGACACGGTGGGCAATGCCAACCACGCGGCCGCCGACCTCCGCGGACAGCACCGCGCGCTGCGAGGCGCGGATTTCGCCCACCAGTTCGATTGCCGGAGCGTAGGGGATCTCGAGCACGGGCTCCACCACCACCGGCGTCGGCGGCAGCTGGAACCCGCCCCCCTCGGGCTGCTCGCTGGGGCCTTTTGTGCAGGAACCGGCCAGTGCGGCACTGGCCAGCAACACGCAGAGCACCGATGCGCGGTTCATGCCTTCCTCCAGTCACACAGTGCGGCCTCTCGCGGGCCGCCAAGCGTCAAAACGCTAGACGGGAACAATAGCAGATGCGCGCCGGTTCGGCCAGCAGGCCGGCTGGCGGAGGAGGAGGGATTCGAACCCCCGTGGCGTTGCCGCCAAACGGTTTTCAAGACCGCCGCCTTAAACCACTCGGCCACTCCTCCGCGATCCCGCGGCGCACGGGGCGCGGGAAGGCACAATTATACCCGCGCCGGCTCTGGGGGCGGGCCCGGTCGGCGCGACGGGCCGCCCGGACTAGTCAGTCCACAGCGCGGCCCACGCGGCCTCGTACTGGTTGTAGACCCGGCGGTAGGCCATCTCCTGGCGCGGCCAGTGCTGAAGCACGAAGTCGAAGTGCGCGGCCAGTGCGCCGTAGGCGGCGTGGTCGAGCTCGCGGTCCTGGGCATAGATCCGGTAGACCTCGGTGAAGGCGTAGAGGTGATCCTCCATGCAGAGGTCGTCGATGCGGATCAGAAGCCCGCGGTTGCGGTCCGAGAGCAGCGCTTCGTTCAGGCCGGCGCGGTACTCCTCGAAGTCCAGCGTCACTTCCTCGATCTGCACCGCCAGCGCGTCCAGCAACTCCAGCGTCGCGCGCCCGTGCTTGTCCAGCTTGCCGCCGCGGATGTTGTAGGGTGGCAGTTCGTTGAGGCTGGTCTGGAACCCGCGATGCAGCTCGATGACTCCCTCCAGCCGCGCCGACAGCTGGCGGTATTCCTCCTGCTGCTCGATGTCGAGCAGAAACTGCGCGCGCCCGTAGATGGCGTCGCCCCAGACCTCCCGCAGCCGCTCGGCCTGCTCCGGCGCATGCTCGGCGACGGCCGCCACCGCCTTGTCCGACAGCGAGTAGGCACTGTCCTGACCGACGGGATCGTGGGCGTAGACCGCGCCGATGGCGGTCAACGCCTCGCCGAGACGGTCGACGAACTCGTTGCGCACCAACTGCTGATAGGGCTTGAGCTCCTGATCGTCGTACTTCGCGGCGTAGGCCTCGAAGTCCGCGTAGCGCTCCAGCAGCTCCACGGCGATACCGGCGGCGGCGCCCCGGTAAGCGACGGCCTCCGCGGGCAGCTCCTCGCCCCACTCCGCAGGCTCCGCCAGTTCCTCAAGCCGGGCCTGGGCTTCCAGCACGTAGTCCGCCCAGGGCCGGAGCCGCTTCAGCGATCTGAGGCTGTCCGTGTAGACGCCCGCCAGCGGATGAGCGTCCTCCTCCAACTGGACGATGTCCACCTCGAAGCTTCCGCCGGCGACGGTGGCGCCCTCTTCCGACCCGCGCTTGAGCCAGTCAAGGTTGAGGTCGATCAGCCCCCGCTGCCAGGCCAGGTAGCCCAGGCCGGCCAGTGCCAGCACGCAGACCGCGATCACCCCGGCGGCGATCCACTCCAGGCGGCCCCAGCGGCCCCGGCGCGGCTGCTCGCCGCCGGCGACCTCCGGTGCTGCACGCTCACCGGAGGGGGTCTCAGCGCGCTCCTGGTGGCACCGCACACAGCTGTCCGCGGCTTCATCGTTCCAGAATTCGCACGAGCGGCATTGCCACATGGCAGTTAGACCTTAGCACCCGCTGGCGGTTCGCCGCCGGTCGCGGCAAGGCCCGCCGCCTCCCCGGGCGGCGGGCTCACCGGCTGTGGCCGAGCGCCTGATCACTCAGGCGGCTGCTACCCCAGCAGCTGCAGGACAGCCTGGGGCAACTGGTTAGCTTGGGCCAGGGCCGCAACCCCCGCCTGCAGCAGGATCTGGTTGCGGGTGGAGAGCATCGTCTCCTGGGCGATATCCGCGTCGCGGATGCGGGACTCCGCGGCGGTCAGGTTCTCCGCCGCGATGTCGAGGTTGCGCACCGTGCTTTCGAGGCGGTTCTGCATCGCGCCCAGCCGGGAGCGCTGGGTGCTGACGCGGTTGATCGCCGCGTCGATCATGCTGATCGCCTCCTGGGCCAGTTCGCTGGTGACGATCAGCAGGCCCTCGACGCCGAGCGACTCGGCGCTGTGGTCGCCGATGAAGCTGTTGATCACCTGGTCCTGGTTGGCGCCGATCTGCAGGGCGAAGTCGCGGGGCGCGACGTGCATGAAGAACGTCTCGATCTCGCCGGACAGCGAGATCACGGGCCGCTCCGCCGCCTGCGGGTAGGGGAAGGAGATCAGGTTGTTGGGTCCGCCGTTGACGTTGGTCGGCGGCTGCGGATCGAGCCTGAGCCCCAGGGTGTTGTCGAAGAAGATCCTGAGGCCGGGCAGCAGCCCGTTGATCTCGTTGGTATCCACTTCCGCCGAGCCGATGCTCTTGTTGGTTTCGAGGTTGAAGGCGGTGATCGAGTAAATCGGCGCCACGCCGGCCCGCACCTCCACCAGGCTCAGGGCCTTGAGCAGCGCCTCGTCGCCGCTGATCACCAGTTCCTGGCCGGGCACCGGGGTGACCAGCGAGAAGGTGCCCTTGGCATTGCCGATGGTGTTGACCCGCACCAGATCCGGCGGCTGCTCCGGGCTGAGGATCGCGGACTGGATCACGCCCGTGCCGTCGGTGTTCCAGATCGCGAGGCTCAGCTTGGCGGTCAGGTCCTCGAAGGTGTCGTTGGTTGAGAGGTTGACGGTCGCGCTGTGCGCCGTGCCGCGCAGGAAGACGTCGATCTCGACGTTCTTGCGGCCGTTGAACACCCCGAATTCCTGGAAGCGGTTGAGGCTGGCCAGGGTGCTGAGCTGGTCGGCGGTCAGCACCGTATTGGTGCTGATGTTGAAGGTCGCCGTCTCACCCGCCTGCAGGATGCCGTCGAAGGCGATCCGCACGTTTTCCAGGATGGTGCCGGTCGGTCCGAAGTAGGTGGCGGCGATTGAGGTGTTGGCGCCGATCTGGCTGCCGCGCGCCGCCGCCAGCGCCGCGTCCTGGTCCCAGCCCTGGGCCACCAGGTCCGTGTACTGCTGGTTATTGAAGCTGAAGACGGCGTAGGTCCGCTCGTCGGCCGCCGAGACCAGGAAGGTGAAGTTGCTCGGCACCGGCCCGACCTGCCAGACGCGGCCCGCTTCCTGCAGGCTGTTGCCGCCCTGGGTGCTGTCCCAGACCAGCGTGTCCGCCTGCACGCCTCCGCCGTCGATTGCCGACCAGTCGAAGCGCGTGTCGAAGCGGATGTTGATCCGGCCGGTGTTGCCCGGCCCGGCGGTGCCCACCGTGTAGGTGGAGACCGCGCCGGCGAACAGCGTGCCCGTATCGGCGACGGTATTGTTGGCGAAGCTGTAGTCGGCGGCGGCGACGAACATGTTGCTGCGGAACAGGCTGCCGCCCTGGTCGCCGAAGCTGAGGTAGAAGTCGCTGCCGCTGCCGTCGGTGTCGTCGAACTGCAGGTTGAGGATCTGGGCGTCGTTGCCGCCCACCAGCTGGATGTCGAGCCGGCCGTTGCCCGGCACCGCCTCGAAGACCACGCTGCCCGGCGCGGCGATCAGCGCGGCCCCGCCGTTGTTGAACAGCTCGGTGCCGATTGCGGTGGCCAGCCCCGCCCAGCTGGCGGTGTTGACCGCGTCGAGCACGATCGAGTGGACCAGCACGCCGTTGACGTCGTCGTAGGTCGTCATCACGAAGCGGTCGACGCCGAGCGTGATCTCGTGGTTCTGGAAGTTGTCGAGCGCGCCGTCGGCGGCGACGGCCCGCGCGTAGGCGCCCGCCCCGCCGCTGTCGTCGAGCACCGTCAGGTTGCCGTCCGTGTTGCCGGTGAAGATCTCGTCGCCCCCCGCCACGCTGATCTCCACCTGATACACGCCGGTGTTGCCCACGCCGTCCGGTCCGGCGGTGGTGATCGTGGCGTCCGCGCGCCAGGTATGCAGGTAGTTGAGCTGGCCGACGGCGTCCGCGTTGTACTCCACCGTGAAGACGTCGCTCTTCTGCACCTGCAGCACGCCGGTGCTTTTGGCGGCGGCCCGCAGCACGAAGTTGCCGCCTTCGCCGACGTTGCCCACCACCGCGGCCCGCACCCGGGTGTAGTCATCGGTGCTGATCAGGGCGCCCATCGTGCCGTCCAGCAGCCGCTTGGTATTGAACTCCGTGGTGGCGGCGATGCGGTTGATCTCGTCCGTCAGCTGGCTGATCTCCAGCTGCAGCGCCTGGCGGTCGTTGGCGGTGTAGATGCCGTTGGCGCCCTGCACCGCCAGCTCGCGCATCCGCTGCAGGATGGTGTGGATCTCGTTGAGCGCGCCCTCGGCGGTCTGGATCAGGCTGATGCCGTCCAGGGCGTTGGCGCTGGCGCGATTGAGGCCCCGAATCTGAGCCCTGAGCTTCTCGCTGATCGACAGCCCGGCGGCGTCATCAGCGGCGCGGTTGATCCTGAGCCCGCTCGACAGGCGCTCGATCGATTTGGAGATCGCGGTGCCGGTCACGCGCAGATTGCGGTTGGCGTTGATCGCGATGGGATTCTGGTTGATCCTGAGCACGCTCATCGCTGATTCCTCCTTGAACCGACGCTAAGCGGCAGCCCGGTACTCGCGGTGGCGACCTTGGCAGCTCCCCAGCTGCCCGGGCCGCGCCCACTGTGGCTACCCGGCCCATGCGGAGGAATCTCTAGCCATCCACGCTATCTCCCCGCGATGAGCCCTCAAGGGGTATATCGGCTAGGCCCAGCTCCGCTTGAACGACCGTATCCGGTGTAGGGGCGTCCCGCCATGGCGGGACTGTGCGCCCCTACCGGCGACGGCTCTGCCGCCTGGGAGCGCTGGCATCCTGCCGGCATCCCCGGTAGCGGCGGGTCCCCGACCCACCGACCTTTGAATGAGGGGTAGCGGCGGGTTTCAACCCACCGACATTCGAATCGCGGGGCTGAAGCCCCGCCTACCCGGTAGGCGCGAAGCCTCTTCGCGCCGTGCGGCATGCCGCGAATAGGATTCGCGGCTACCGGTCATCCGTGCCGACGATCAACCACAGAGGCCACAGAGATCACAGAGGAACCGGAGAACCTTAGCCAGTGGGTCCCGCCATCGGCGGGACTGCCAACTGTCCATCCCGCCCGTAGGGCCCGGACCCTGGCCTGGCCCTGCGAAACGCGGGCGGGACGCCCGCGCCACCGGTGGCGCCCCCCCGATCGCGCCCCAATGCCCCCTGACCACCGATCCCTGATCCCCTCTCTGGCCTCTGTGTACTCTGTGGTTGACAGACCCGGCTGGCTTACCTCTGTGGTCGCGGATTCCGGACTTCGGACTCCGGACTGACGGCCCTGCCCCTCGGCCATGCGTGATAATGTGGGCACACCAGCGGGGTGCTACTGGAGAGACACATGGGCGAAACGGTAAGCACGCAGGTTCTCATCATCGGCGGGGGGCCCGGCGGCTACGTGGCGGCGATCCGCGCGGCGCAGCTGGGGCTGAGCGTCACCGTGGTGGAGCAGCAGTATTACGGCGGCACCTGCCTCAACGTCGGCTGCATCCCCTCCAAAGCGCTGCTGGAGGACAGCCTGCGCTACAGCGAGCTGGCACACATGAAGCAGCGAGGCATCGAGGTCGAGGGCGTCCGCCTCGACTGGGAAGCGATGAAAAGGCGCAAGGCCGGCATCGTCGACCAGCTGGTCAAGGGCGTCAGGCACCTGCTGAAGGGCAACGAGGTGGCCACGGTCGACGGCAAGGCCGCCTTCATCGACGAGCACACCGTGGAGGTGACCGGCGCGGACGGCGCGATGCGGGTCGAGGCGGAGCACATCATCATCGCCACCGGCAGCGTGCCGATCAAGATTCCGCCCATCAAGGTCGATCACCGGCGCGTCTGGGACTCCACCAGTGCACTGAGCGCGCCGGAGGTGCCCCGCGTGCTGGGGGTGATCGGCGGCGGCTACATCGGGATGGAGCTGGCCAGCGTGTTTAGTCGCCTCGGCGCCGAAGTGCACGTAATCGAGATGCTGCCCGCGATCATGCCCGGAATCGACCCGGAGCTGGTCAAGGAGGCCACGCGCGCTTTCAAAAAGCAGAAGCTGAAGCTGCACACCGCGATGCAGCTCAGGCGCGCCGAGCCGCTCGACGCGGGCCTGGCCCTCACCATCGCCGGCGAGGATGGCGCGGAAGAAACGATCGAGGTCAGCCACGCGCTGGTCTCCGTCGGCCGCCGGCCTTACACCGCAGGCCTCAATCTGGAAGCGGCCGGCCTGGCAACCGACAAGCGCGGCTTCATCCCGGTCGACGTGCAGCTGCGCACGGCGAAGCCTCACATCTACGCCATCGGCGACGTGATCGGCGGAATGATGCTGGCGCACAAGGCCAGCTACGAGGGCGAGTGCGCGGCGGAACTGCTCGCCGGGCACCAGCCCGAGCTGGCCAAGCCGATTCCGGCGGTGGTCTTCACCAGCCCGCAGCTCGCCACCGTCGGCCTGACGGAGAGCCAGGCCGCCGAGCAGGGGCATGAAGTGAAGGTCGGGCGCTTCGCCTTTCGCGCCAGCGGCTATGCCAAGGCGCTCGGCGAGCCGGACGGCTTCGCCAAGTGGGTCGCCGACGCCGGGACGAACCAGCTGCTGGGCTGCCACATCATCGGGCCGCACGCGGGCGAGCTGATCCACGAGGCGACGCTGGCGCTGACGCTCAAGGCTAAGGCGGCCAGCGTGCAGGGCATGATCCACGCCCACCCCACCCTGTCCGAGGTGATGCACGAGGCGGCGCTGGGGCTTGACGGACGCAAGATCCACGCGCTGAACTGACCAGGAGGAAGCTGTGACGAAGATCTACACCAAGACCGGCGACAAGGGCGAAACCGGGCTGTTCAGCGGCGAGCGCGTCAGCAAGGCCGATCCGCTGGTGCAGGCCTACGGCACGGTGGATGAACTCAACAGCGTGCTGGGGGTGGCGCTCAGTCTGCACGCCAGTGAGGACCGCCTGGCGGAGATCATCACGATGCTGCAGCGCCAGCTGCTGGACCTCGGTGCCGACATGGGCAGCGGCGAGATGCAGGCCCAGCGGACCAGCGACACGCGGGTCGGCGAGCTGGAGGGGATCATCGACGAGCTGACGGCGCAGCTTGAGCCCCTGACACGGTTCATCCTGCCGGGCGGGCATCCGGTGGCGGCCCAGCTGCACCAAGCCCGCACCGTCTGCCGCCGGGCCGAGCGCACCGCCATCACCGCGCTGACCGAGCGCCCGCTGGATCAGGTTGTCGTGCGCTACCTCAACCGCCTCGCCGACCTGCTGTTCACGATGGCGCGCTACGCCAACCATGTGTATGACCAGCCCGACGTGCCGTGGAAAACGGACTGATTCATCCCCGATGGGGCGGGCCTCCGCGCCCGCCAGTAGGGCAAGCCCCCGTGCTTGCCCTGTGCCGCCGATCGCAAGCAGGGGCGCTTGCGCTACTCGATGGTAGGGGGCAGGCACCGTCCTGCCCCGTCGCCGGTGCCCCTGTCACGGGCGTGGACTGTGCCACGCCCCTACGGAGGCGTGATCCCCCGCTCGCGGGCCAGCTGCCGGTTGGCGCGATAGACCATCGCCAGCACGTGGGCGACAACCTTGTACAGCTGCGGCGGGATGGTCTCTGCCAGCTCGACCTCCATCAGCAGCGC
>Ga0180429_10001998_pt1 | contig 17062 bp, 14 predicted proteins | sample SS_ome_FD_132428 | JGI IMG/M metagenome (GOLD analysis project Ga0180429, IMG submission 132428) | Hypersaline lake sediment archaeal communities from the Salton Sea, California, USA - SS_1_S_1 metaG | ecosystem: Environmental > Aquatic > Non-marine Saline and Alkaline > Hypersaline > Sediment ...
GGCCGGATCCAGACCGCCCGAGGCAAACGCCTTGATTCGCGCCAGTTTTTCAAGCCCGAGTTCATCGGCCTTTTCCTCGGTCATGAGCAGCACGGCTGCGGCCGCATCATTGATGCCGGATGCATTGCCTGCGGTGACGCTGCCGTCTTTTTTGAAGGCCGGGCGCAGTTTGGCCAGTTTTTCCATGCTGGTCTCCATGGGCCGTTCATCCGTATCCACCACGATATCCCCTTTTCGGGATGCAATGGTCACGGGCACGATCTCTTGGGCAAACGTGCCGTCCTTTACCGCGGCCAGGGCCCGGTTGTGACTCAGCAGGGCCAGCTGGTCCTGTTCTTCTCTGGAAATACCGTATTTTGCCACGATATTCTCCGCTGTCAACCCCATGTGGTACCCGTAAAAAATTTCATACAGCCCGTCAAACACCATCAAGTCATGCACCGGTCCCTGGCCGGTCAGTTCCATGCGGTGACCCCATCGGGCTTTCAGCAGTGCCATGGGCGCGTTGCTCATGCTTTCCTGACCACCTGCCAGCACCACGTCCGCGCTGCCGGCCATGATGGCCTGGGCGCCTAAAGCGATCGCCTTCAAACCGGAACCGCAGATCTTGTTGATGGTCATGGCCGGAGTAACCCGGGGAAGACCGGCATGGATCATGGCCTGACGGGCTGTGTTCTGCCCCTGGCCCGCCTGGAGTACATTGCCCATGATTACTTCATCCACAAACAGTTCCTTCAACCCCTGGTCATAATCATACCCTTTTTTTTCGATATCGATCATTCCCTGGTCCTTGAGTGATTCCGGGCCGTATGCGGCCTGCTCCTCGGTCACCCCCGGACGCAGCCCCGCCCGCTTGAGCACTTCTTTCATGACACAGGCGCCCAGATCCCTTACAGACACCGCTTTCAAAGAGCCGCCAAACGATCCCACAGGTGTTCTAACGCCACTGACAATTACCACATTCTTCATTGTATGCCTCCACGCGTATTCGGTTGTTTTTGTCACCCTGCTGTCAGCAGAGAACCTTTTCATGTTCTTCAAACCATAGTTACATTATAACTGCACATTTCCACTCCAAGGTCCATAGCAGAGAGCCGCACAAAAAACAAGAGATTATGAGGCTACCGGACAATTGACAAATATGTTTTTTTACGCAAAACTGTTCAGTCTGTAGTGAACTGAACACTCATCCAAGGATCTGAATGCGTATGGATACACATGTAGTGGTGGCCGGATGGGGCCAGGTGACCCAGCCCAAAGAGGCGGACAATCCCCGGGATGTCCCGGGTCTCATGGATCAGGCGGCCCGACAGGCCGGCCGGACTCTGACGGATCCATCCATACTTTCAAAGCTGGACGGTATCCTGGTGGTGAGACCGCTCAGTGCCCACTGTCCGGACGCACCGGCCCGGCTGGCCAAGGCCCTGGGGGCCACGCCCGGCTTTACCCATCTGTCGGACATCGGCGGCAATTCCCCCCAGACCCTGATCAACCTGGCTGGATCTCTGATCGCAAGAAACCGGCTGGAACGGGTCCTGGTGGTGGGGGCTGAGGCCTATGTGAGAAGAAACCCCGGCACTTCCCGGCCTGACAGCGCCCTGCTGAAAGGCGTTCCGCTTGACTATGCCGGAGACGACGCCAGAGGCACCCTTCCCCTGGAAACCCGGCATGGCATCCAGCATCCCATGCAGGGATTTCCGTTGTTCGAGACCGCCCTGTGGCACGCATCCGGTCTGACGCTGGCGGATTATCTGCACCGGACCGGCCGCATGTGGTCGCAATTCAGCCGGGTGGCGGCCGGCCATCCTTTTGCCTGGAGTAAAATACCCAGAACCGCAGAAGAGATCGTCACACCGGCACCGGACAACCGGCCGGTGGCGTTTCCCTATACAAAATTCATGAACGCGTTCATCACCGTGGATCAGGCTGCAGCCGTGATTCTCATGTCGGAGAAGGCGTCCCGGGAAACGCGGAAAAAGGATCAGCCGCCGGTGTATTTTGCCGGAGGCGGATATGCCACGGACCGGCAGCGGTTCATGGTGCAAAAGAGCGACTTTACGGTGAGTGTACCCATGAAAACCGTTATGGACAAGGCTCTGGATCGGTCCGGTTTCACTCTGGAGGATATGGACTGCTTTGACTTGTATTCGTGTTTCCCGTGTGCCGTGTCCATTGCCAGAAAAATGGCCGGTCTGACCGAGGATGATTCCCGGCCCCTGACCCTGACCGGCGGACTGGGTTTTTTCGGGGGCCCTGGCAACAACTACAACCTGCATGCCGTGGCCACCCTGGCGGAACAGATCGCTGACGGCCGCTACCGTACCGGCATGGTCACCGCCCTGGGATGGTTCATGCACAAGCATGCCGCCGGTATTTACAGCAGCCGACGGCCTGAAAAAAGCCTGGCAGGCACGGCTGAAGCCGATCATGCCGATCCCCTGGCCGGACCCGGGCCGGTGCCCGTTGACGAGACCCCTTCAGGCAAAGGAGTGATCGACACCTATACCGTGGTCTATCACCCGGACCACACCCCGGCTTACGGGGTTATCTACGGCCGGACCGATCAGGGAAACCGGTTTGTGGCCAATACGGTGAATGATCCGGATGTCTATACGGCCCTGACCGGCCACGACATGATAGGCACAACCGTCCGCCTCTCCCATGACCCGGTGAAAAAGACCGCCACCGCCGTTATTTAGCCGCTTTGTCCCGCAAAGCAATCCAGGCCTCCAGCCGCTGTTTGACAATTTTTTCATACCCCCGGTCCGTGGGGCAATACAGCCGCTGCCCGTCCAGAGATTCCGGCAGATAGGACTGGGGGGCAAACCCGCCGTCATGGTCATGGGCATATCGGTACCCCCTCCCATATCCCATCTCCTTCATCAAACCGGTGACCGGGTTCCGGATATGAAGGGGCACGGGCTGATATCCGGTTTTTTCCACCAGATCGGTCACCTGTTTCTGGGCCGCGTAAACGGCATTGCTTTTCGGTGCCGTGGCCAGGTACACCGCAGCCTGAAAAAGAGATCCGTCCCCTTCTGGCCGGCCCAGCAGCCGGAAGGATTCTCCGGCATTCAACGCCATGGTCAAGGCCCCGGGATCTGCCATGCCCACATCTTCGGTGGCGAACCGGACCATGCGCCGAATCAGGTAATACGGATCATCTCCGGCCGCCAGCATGCGCTGGAGCCAGTAGATGGCCGCATCCGGATCACTGCCCCGCATGCTTTTGATGAACGCGGAAATCAGGTTGTAATGCTCTTCGCCCGCCTTGTCATACAACAGGACTTTTTTCCCCACCACGGTTTCCAGATCTGCCAGGCAAATGATTGCCTTGTCGCTCAAATGAAAGGCGGCCGCTTCCAGGGCGGTCAAGGCCATGCGGGCATCGCCGTCCGCGCTTTGGGCCAGATACGTGAGCGCATCTTTTTCAAACCGGTTCGCATCCCATCCCAGGCCATGGACCGGGTCGGTGAGGGCCCGCATGAGAATGGCGTCGATATGACGGGGTTGCAAACCTTTGAGGGCAAACACCCGGCACCGGGACACCAGGGCCGGAATCACTTCAAAGGAGGGATTTTCCGTGGTGGCCCCCACCAGGGTGATCAGCCCGGTTTCCACATGATGTAAAAAAGCGTCCTGCTGGGCCTTGTTGAACCGGTGAATCTCATCCACGAACAGCAGGGTCCGTTTTTTGAACAACGCCCGTTTTTCCCGGGCCGTGTCAATGATCTGCCGGACCTCTTTCACCCCGGACAGCACCGCGGAAATCCGGATGAATTCACATTGGGTTTCATTGGCAATGATGTTTGCCAGGGTGGTTTTTCCACATCCGGGCGGACCCCACAGGATCATGGAAAACACCCGGTCATCCTGAATCGCCCTTTCCAGGAGGCTGCCCGGGGCGATGAGATGGTCCTGGCCTTTGAGCTCGGACAATTGTCTGGGCCGCATGCGGTCGGCCAGTGGCACTGTTTTGTCCGGATGCGACTCGGAATGGGCGTCAAACAGGTCCATCATCCCCCCGTTTTCCTATCCCGCTGCCGCTTTTTCTGGCTCTGATCCTTGCGCTGTTTTTCCCGCTTCACGGTGATTCGTTGCTTTTTTTCAGCGATCCGCTGTTTTTCCCGGGTATTGCCCGAAAAATCGAGGCGGCCGGTTTTTTCCCGGAAAAACAGGCGGATGGGTGTCAGGTGCAGCGGGATCATCTGGCGCAGCTGGTTGACCAGATACCGCTGGTAGGAAAAATGAACCGCTTTGGGATAATTGACAAAACAGACAAAACAGGGGGGCCGGGTGGCCACCTGGGTGGCATAGAAAAATTTGAGGCGGCGGCCCTTGTGCAGGGATGGCTCCTCCCGCTGCACCGCATCCGCGATGATCCGGTTCAACGTCCCGGTGTTGATACGGAACCGATATTCTTCAAACACTTTGGCGGCCATATCTAAAATTTTATGGCACCGCTGACCGGTCAGGGCGGAAATGGTCATGGCCGGGGCATAAGAGAGAAACTTGGCCATCTGCCGCAGTTCCGAGATAAAGGCTTTTTCCCCTTTTTCCGCCTTATCAACCCGATCCCACTTGTTGAGCAGAAAAATGGCACCACACCCTTTTTTTTCCGCATACCCGGCAATGGTGATGTCCTGATCGGTGATGCCTTCGGCCGCATCAATGAGAATCAATGCCACATGGCAGTCATCCATGCTTTTGAGAGATTTGAGAATGGACACTTTTTCCAGCTTCCGGGTGACCCGGCCCTTGCGCCGGATCCCTGCCGTATCCACCAGCACAAACTGTTTTTCTTTGCGGGTAACGGCCAGCTCAATGGCGTCCCGGGTGGTGCCGGCCTGATCATTGACCACCACCCGGGGAGATCCGAACAACCGGTTGGCCAGGCTGGATTTTCCCACATTGGGCCGCCCCACAATGGCGATGCGGACCGGTTCCTGTGCCGGCGGTTCCTCCTGTGCACCGGGATCGGGAAATCCGCGGGTCAGGTCTTCCAGAAAATCATCCATACCGATGCCGTGTTCTGCGGACACCTCGTAAAACATCTCGATCCCCAGAGAATAAAATTCCCCCAGGTGCGCCTGCTGACGCTGATGTTCAATTTTGTTCACCAGGTAAAACACCGGTTTTCCGGACCTGCGAAGCATGGCTGCCAGGTCCCGGTCATACGGAGACAAGCCGGTCCGGCCGTCCAGAATCAACACCAGCACATCCGCCTGCGCCACGGCAAGGGTGAGCTGTTCCCTGATCTGAGGGGCAAACGGATCATCATCCCCGGTCAGAAACCCGCCGGTATCGATGACGGTAAACGGTTTGTCGTCCCACCTGGCTTCCCCGTAATGCCGGTCCCGGGTCACCCCGGGCAGGTCATCCACCAGAGCCTGACGGCCCCGGACCAGCCGGTTGAACAACGTTGATTTCCCCACATTGGGCCGGCCCACCAGGACCACCACGGGTTTCATATTCATCTCCTAAAAATTGTTGCCGCGCACAGACCAGTTTTATCAATATACACCATGTCATCCTAACGGGTCCAGGAAAACAGCCGGGAACCGACGAACAGAAACAAAAGGCTCATGACTGACAGAATCATCACCTCTTCGGATACCTGGGACAGGGTGGCCCCGTCATTGATCACTTTTCTTGCGGCGGACAGAAAATGGGTCAACGGCAGAAACCCGGCCACCTGTTTTATCCATCCGGCCGCCCCTTCAATGGAAAACCAGACTTCGGACAGAAACATCATGGGCCAGCAAATGAAGTTGATGATGCCGTTGGTCAACTCTTCATTGGTTCCCCGGCAGGCCAGAATCAGGCCAAAGGACACCAGGCACACCGTGCCGGCGAAAAACACCACCGCCGCATCCAGATACGATCCCTGCATCTGAAATGAAAAGATCCCATGGCACCCGGCCCACACCACCATGGATGCGGTCATGGACACCACCACCCGGGAGATCAGCTGGGCGGTCAGGTATTCAAACGCGGTGACCGGCGTGGCCTTCAACCGCTTGAGTACACCGTTGCGCCGGTACCGGACAATCACGTATCCCACCCCGAAAAAAGCGGAAAACATAATGTTCATGCCCAGAATACCCGGGAACAGCCAGTCGATATACCGGACCGGGGTGCCGGGCACCGCCTGTCTGTGCAGCCGGCCGTCAAGGAAAAACTCCGGCACCACGGCTGCTTTCACCAGTTTTTCCACCAATGCGCCGTTGGGCGATGCCTCCGATACCCAGTAGCGCACCACTGTTTTATCTGTCGACCGGACCCCGCCGGCCGCTTTGTCATCCCCTGACTGGATCAGAATATCGATCTTGTGATGCCGAAGCTTTTCCAGGGCCGGATCCAGGTCCTTGAAAAATACCAGCTGAACCGAAGGGTCGGTTTTCAGGGCTTCGGGAATGTCAACGGTCTCAAGGGCCGGCTTCGGATCGGTCACCGGAAACACCCCTGCCTTGAACTGTTTTTGTGCATCTGTCCCAAAGGCGATGCCAAATGCCGCCACCAGAAGAAACGGAAACAGAATGTTCCACCCGAACCCGGCCCGGTCCCGTATAAATTCCAGACTCCTGGCCATGAACAGGGACCACATGCGCTTCAGGCTCATGGTCTCACTCCCTCAACCGTTTGCCGGTTAGTGCGAGAAACACCGATTCCAGGTTCCGGGATTCCGGCGGCATGTCTGCACAATGGATTTGGACCAGATGTTTTGGGGAACCCTGGGCAATGATTCTGCCTTTATCCATGATGGCAACGGTATCGCACAGCACCCAGGCCTCTTCCATGTAATGGGTGGTCAGGATGGTGGTCCTTCCCCGGGACCGCGCCCTTTTGATGATATCCCACACATGCTGCCGGGCCTGGGGGTCCAGGCCGGTGGTAGGTTCATCCAGAAACAGCAGATCCGGGTCATTGATCAGGGCCAGGCCCAGCAGAAGCCGCTGACGCTGCCCACCGGATATCCGGTTGTTGCGCTGGTTTCCGATCTCCTCGAGCATGCACAGATCCATCACCTGATTCACCGGCATAGGCTTTTCGTAAAAGGACGCAAACGTTTTCAGGGTTTCTTCCACAGTCAGAAACGCCATCAGTTCGGTCTGCTGAAACTGGATCCCCACCTGTTGTTTGAATGACCGGTCCCGGTCTTTTCCCTTGAACAGAATCCGGCCCCGGTCGGGTTCGAGGATATTCTCCATCATTTCAACCGCCGTGGTTTTACCGGCGCCGTTGGGTCCCAGCAGGCCGAAGCAGGTCCCGGCCGAGATGGCCAGACTGATGCCGGCCACCGCCGGCCGGCCGTTATAGGATTTTTCCAGTGCGTCCACCTGTAAAATGAGTTGTTCCAACGTCATGACAAGGATCCACAAAGGCTTGTATGAAAGAACATGCGCCCCCCATTAACAAAACAAGGCTTTCAGCATTTTGCTGAAAGCCTTGAGTATGTTCAGGTGGCGTCCCCAAGGGGATTCGAACCCCTGTCGCCGGCGTGAAAGGCCGGTGTCCTGGACCGGGCTAGACGATGGGGACGCATCAGGTTTTCTGGCTTTTGGTGCTCTGGTTATATGGTGGGCCGTGCTGGGCTCGAACCAGCGACTCTCTGCTTAAAAGGCAGATACTCTGCCAACTGAGTTAACGGCCCGAGGGGCACTCCCAAAAAACACAGGCGAATTTATATGTTTTTCCTGGCATTGTCAACTCTTTTTTTGTTTTTTAAAAATTAACCGGTTTTATAAATCCGGACCAAGAATCCAAAAAAGCCCCCCTCATATAAAATGAACATCATTCTAAAAATTTGGAATAAATAAATCATTTGTTCTTGACATACTGAAAAATTAAAAATATTATTTTGTAATTGTTTAAAAACAGCTCACTTACATCAATGGAAGAACACCATGGATAAAATCGATTTGCAGATCCTGGAAATTCTACAGAAAAAAGCGCGGATTCCCAATGTCGAAGTTGCCAGAACCATCGGCATGGCACCGTCTGCCGTTCTGGAGCGGATAAAAAAACTGGAAGCGTCCGGGGTGATCCAGGGCTATGAGGTCCGACTGAATCCGGATATGTTTCAATGTGCCATGGTGGCTTTTGTCGAAATCAACGTATCAGATCCGGCCTGCTTTCCCGACATCGGCCGGGCGCTGGCCGCCATCGATCAGATCCAGGAAGTTCACTATCTGTCCGGCCAGGACTGCCTCATGGTCAAACTCAGGGCAAAAGACAACAGGGAGCTGGAGACCCTTCTTTCAACCCGTATCAACAATCTCCATGATGTGTCTGCCACCCGGACCCATATCGTTTTGTCCACGTTCAAGGAAAGTGCAGAAATTGTCATCAACCCCATTTCGTGACGCCCTGCAATGATTACGACTCAGTTATTCAAGGAAATCGACCATGCCCATGTCAGACGCTTTTAAAGACCGGCTGTCCCGGAGACTGCCGGATATTGCTGAAACCTTCGGGACTCCGTTTCATATTTATGATGAAACCGGAATCTGTGACACCTGCGACCAGCTGAATACCACATTCGCCCCCCTGGAAGGATTCCGGGAATATTTTGCAGTCAAGGCCCTGCCCAACCCGACGGTCATGGCCCTTCTCAAAAAAAAGGGGTTCGGTTTTGACTGCAGTTCCGTTCCGGAACTGGTGCTGGCCAGAAGAATCGGATCGGCGGGGGAAGATATCATGTTCACCTCCAACAACACCCGGACAAAACAGTTTCAGACCGCCATGGATAAGGGCGGCGCGATTCTCAATCTGGATGATCTCTCTTTGATCCGGAAGCTGCCCCACGTCCCGGAACAGATCTGCTTCCGGTACAACCCCGGCCCTGAAAGATCCGGCAATCACATCATCGGCAACCCGGTGGAAGCCAAATACGGGCTTACGCGGGAACAGCTTTACACTGCCTATGAGACCGCCATTCAGATGGGGGTCAAACGGTTCGGCATTCATACCATGCTGGCCTCCAATGAATTGAATCACACCTATATGGTGGAGACTGCGGACATGCTCTTACATGTCATTTCCGAACTTCACCGGAAACTGTCGATTCGGTTTGAATTCATCAACATCGGGGGAGGACTGGGTATTCCTTATTCCCCGGAGGATGCCCCTTTTGACCTTGCAGCCATGGCCCGGGACATTGGGCACTCCCTGGCGGAATTCAAAAAAATCAACGCCTGGGTGCCCAGGCTGTATATGGAAAGCGGACGGTATATCACCGGGCCCCATGGTGCCCTGGTCACAGCCGTCATCAACCACAAACATATTTACAGAAACTATGTGGGGGTGGATGCATCCATGTCTGCGTTGATGCGACCGGGAATATACGGCTCCTATCACCATATTCACATCCACGGCAAAGAGCATCTGCCCGTATCCGGCCCGGTGGACGTGATCGGAGGACTTTGCGAAAACAACGACAAATTCGCTGTCCAGCGGTCTTTGCCTGAAACCCGGGAAGGGGATCTGCTGATCATTCATGATACCGGGGCCCACGGCCAGTCCATGGGCTTCAACTACAACGGGCATTTGCGGCCCAAAGAACTGCTGCTGAAAAAAGACGGCAGCGTGGTCCTGATCCGGCGGGCCGAAACCATGGATGATTATTTCGCCACCCTGGAATTTGACCCCCTGGCACTGCCGGCACCATGACCGCAAACAGATACCGGTTATCAAAATTCAGAACAAGGAGGGATCATGTCCCATTGTATGGTACTTGTCACCTGTAAAGACGAAACCGAGGCCCGTTCACTGGCATCGATGATCGTGCATGACAAGCTGGCGGCCTGTGTGCAGATGAACCCGGTGGTCAGCGTATATACCTGGAAGGGACAGGTCCAGACCGAAACGGAAGTCCGGCTGACCATCAAAACCAGAACCGCCCTGTATCCGGCTCTGGAATCATTCATCCTCAAACATCACCCCTATGAGCTGCCCCAGATTCTTCAGGTGCCGATTTCCCGGGGCCTGCCTGAATTTCTCGACTGGATCGACCAGAACACGGTCACTTGAGACATCCCGGCCGATCAGATTAATCCGGAAATTTCTTTGACACCCATGCCCTGGCCGTCTTCGGATCCGCATCTGTCACCCGGGCCTTTGCCAGGGAATACACCAGGGCCTTGTCCCGGTCTTTTTGGGCCACCGCACACCAGAGCAGGCCGGACAGTGCGCCCACCCCTTTGTCATTGAAGGTCAGGGCGGTTTCAAAACATGATTCTGCCCGGATGATTTCATGATTTTTATACAATCCCCATCCCAAAAGATCATGCGCCAGATAAGAACGGGGGGATGCGTCCACCGCCCGGTCAAAACAGGTCAGATCGATCGGATTTTCGGCACTGCTGGTTTGGGTAATATAATTCAGATACAGAGTTTCCAGTCCCCGGCCCAGGCAGTCCAGTCCCTCCGAGGTGATCCAATCCGGCCAGAAAACCGTATCAGTCCGGGGAAACGTGAGATCGGCTGTGGCAAGCCACTCATGAAACCGATGTCTGAATGCCACCATCCCATCCGCCAATGACAGCGGCAATGTGATGTCATAAACAGGTCCCTGGATATCATGAAGGGTCATAAAGACCTGATATGTACCGTCCTGCTCCAGATAATTGCCGGTCAGCCAGTACCGGACCTTCTCCTGTCTTCCCAGCGCCGGGATATCCGGACCCGGAGGAAGATTCCTGCAGTATGCGCTGAAGGCCGTTTCCTCCGGAAATATTTTTTTTATCCGCCATCCGAACCAGCACTCCGTCAATCCCGGGTGAACCCCGAACAGATTTCCCAGCAGAAAATGTATCCCCAGGCCGGTCCCGTTGAACGCCCTGGCCGGATCCGGCGCAAACGGCATGACAATGAGCCGGGGGTTTTGAAAATTGTCCATCATGGATCCCCTTTTGTTTTTTTCCTACCATATCCGATGATTTGAAAAACAGCAATACCGTCATGGTGATTGCACAGAGACCCGCATTTTTTCTGTACTTTGCCAGAAAAGTATTTCATAATGACTGGCATCAAATCCAACGCCTTTGAACAGGAGAAAAAATTCATGGATCTCAGGGATATATGCCCGGAAAAGCTCCTCACACCGGAACAGAGTGTCAAAAAAATAAAAAACGGGAGCCGGGTATTTATCGGGACGGGCTGTGGCGAACCCCAGCGGCTGATCAAAGCCATGGTGGAAAACCAGAGTGCTCAGGATATTATCGTGTACCAGATGCTGTCATCTTCCCTGTCCAAATATATTCATGATGAAAAATTTCTGTCCCGGTTTTCCATCAAGCTGTTTTTCATTTCCGTGCTCATGCGCCAGTCCGCGTTTGAAGGAAAAATCGATTACATCCCGGTATATCTGTCCCAGATTCCCAAAATTTTCGAACACCGGGAAATCGGTCTGGATGTGGCCCTGATCCAGGTGTGTCCGCCGGACAAACATGGATATTGCTCCCTTGGAATATCCGTGGACATCACACTCTCGGGAATGAAAAACGCGGACCTGGTCATCGCACAGATCAATCCACAGATGCCCCGGACCTGGGGGGATTCCGTGGTGCACATCGATGAAATCGATTTTCTGGTGGACTATGAGGAACCGATACTGGAGTCTTTACCCAGCCAGAAAAACCAGAAAGTCATCGAGCGCATCGGGCATTACGTCAACATGCTGGTGGATGACGGCGCCACCCTCCAGATCGGGTTCGGACATCTGCCCGACGCGGTCATGCCCTATCTTTCCGATAAAAAAGATCTGGGCATCCATACCCAGGTCATCACGGACGGGCTGCTGCCCCTGTTTGAAAAAAAAGTGATCACCAACCGCAGAAAAAACTATCTCCCGGACCGGGTGGTGGCTTCCCTGTGCATGGGTTCCAGGGCCCTGTATGAATTTGTGGACAACAACCCCATGTTCTATTTTAAATCATCGGAATTTGTGAATGACCCCAACGTCATAGCGAAAAACGACCGGCTGATCTCTATCAGTTCGGCCCTGGAGGTGGACCTTACCGGTCAGGTGTGCACCGATTCCAAGGGATATCTGTTTTACAGCGGCATCGGGGACCAGGTGGATTTCATCCGGGGATCAGCCATGTCGGAAGGCGGGTTTTCCATTATCATCATTCCGTCCACGGCCCAGAACGATACCGTGTCCCGGATTGTCCCCCATTTAAGTGAAGGGGCCGGGGTGGCCACCACCCGAGGCGACATCGACATCATCGTCACCGAATACGGGATCGCGGAAATGCGGCGGAAAAGTATTTATCAGCGGGTCATGGAGCTGGCCCAGATCGCCCATCCCAAATTCAGAAAGGAGTTGATCGAGGAAGCCAAGAAACGCCACTATATCTTCCCGGATCAGGTGCCGCCCACCAGCCAGGACCTGATGTTTCTTGATTCCTATCAGTATTCACTGAAACTGGACAACGGAAAAGACATCAATTTTCGTCCTCTCCTGCCGTCCGATGAATTCGAATCCCGTCACTTTTACTACTCTTTGCAGGAAGATTCCATCTATTACCGGTTTTTCAACAAACGCAAGGTATTTTCCAGGGAAATGCTCCAGCAGCAATGGGCCGAGGTGGATTACCGCCGGAACATGACCCTGATCGGGGTCATGCAGGCAGGACAGCGCAAACAGATCGTGGCCATCGGCTCCTATGCCGAGGCCACGGAAAATGCCGCAGAGGTCGCTTTTCTGGTGAAAGAGGACTTCCACGGCATGGGTATCGGATCCTTTCTGCTAAAAACCCTTGAAGAGATCGCAAAAGAAAACAATTACACCAGTTTCATTGCCACAGTCCTTGCAGAAAACCGCAAAATGCTCAAAGTGTTCCAAAAACGGTATCCCAATGCCAAATTTGTTCGAACCGGCAGCGGAGAGATCGAAGTGGAAATGCCCTTTGAGTAAAGGGAACCGCTATTCCCGGTTTTTGGAACTCAATTCCGGAAAATCCCAGTAAAAGTATTCCTGAAAATGGCTGGACCCCGCCGGATCTGATTTGGACGCTGTCATTTCCCGCAGCTCGATGCGCCGGATTTTGCCGGAAATGGTCTTGGGCACTTCCGTCACAAACTCGATGATTCTGGGGATCTTGAATTTCGCCAGAATATGGGTGGTATGTTTGAACAGCTCAAGTGCAAGTTCCCGGTTGCCCTCAAACCCGGGATTCAAAATGACATACGCTTTGACAAGCTGATATCTCTGGGGATCCGGTGCCCCTACCACGGCTGTTTCTGCCACGGCCGGGTGCTCGATCAGGGCGCTTTCCACCTCAAAGGGACCGATACGGAAATCCGATGATTTGATCACATCATCGGCCCTTCCCACAAACCACCAGTATCCATCCGCATCAAACGAAGCCCGGTCTCCGGTATAATAGAAATTATCCACAAACACGGAACTCATTTTCTCCGGATTGCCGATATATTCGGAGAACAGACCGATACCCCGCCATCTGTCCAGCTTGACCACAATATGCCCCACCGTATCCGGGGCGGTGATCTCATTGCCTTCATCATCGGCCAGGGCCACATCATACATGAATGACGGGATACCGAATGAGCCGGACCGCATTTTATCGGCCATCCAGGGCGGATTCCCGATCATGGCGGTGGATTCGGTCTGTCCGTAGAAATCACGAATCCGGGTGCCGGTATGTTTTTCCCACCGGTTGATCACGTCCGGGTTCAACGGCTCACCTGCGGATACGGACTGGCGCAGTCCGGTCAACCGGATGCCGGACAGATCCGAATTCACAAACATCCGCCAGGCCGTGGGCGGGGCACAGAATGTGGTCACCTGATGTGTTTCCAGGGCCTTGAGATACAGTCCCGGATCCAGCGCGGAAAAGGAAAACGCGGTCACGGTGGCCCCCACATTAAAGGGCACGAAAAAAGAGGACCAGGACCATTTGGCCCAGCCCGGCGCACTCAGATTGTGATGAATGTCCTCGGGCTTGACACCGATGATGATGCTGGTGGACAGATGACCCAGGGGATATGACACGGCCGTATGTCCCACGCGTTTGGGAAGTCCGGTGGTGCCGGAGGTGAAAAAGCAGAACAAAATGTCGTCAGGCCGGGTGGGCGCGGCCGGTGCGTGCATGGGTTGCCGGAAAATCTCATCAAACCCGGTCCAGCCCTCTCTGTTACCCAGCACCAATTTGATTTTGGGATGAATACCGGTCTGTTCGGCCGCCTGATCGATGAACTCGGCACTGGCTTCATCCGCCATCACCACATCCGGCGGATAGGTTTCAAACCGGTATTCCATTTCCCTGGGGGTCATGGTCGTGGCCGTGGGCACCGCCACAATACCGGCTTTGATGCATGCCAGGCCGGCAAACCACATCTCGGGGACAACCGGGGCCATCATATACATGTTCTGTTTATGCCCCACCCCGTTTTCAGACAGAAAATTCACCAGCTGGTTGGCTTTCTGTATCATTTCCAGATAGGTGAACGACCGGGTGTCACCGGTGTGGATATCATGCCAGATCAACGCGGTTTTCTCAGGGTGTTCCTTGACATGAAAATCTTCGAAAATCTGTTCCGCCCAGTTGAACTGATCCGGAAGCGGCATCTGGTTCAACGTGTTGAAAAAGGATCTGGCCTTGTCTTCTTTCCGGGAATCGTCCGCCATCTGGTTGATGCGGATCAATTCCTGATAAAGTTCTTTCATACCGGTAAACACTCCTTGCAATCCAGTTAAATGTTATATATAGCATCAGACCGAAACAACCTGCTTCATCGCACATGGCCATGACCCTTGTCAAGGCTTTGATAAAAGTTGCAACCAAAATTATGCGGAAATGAAATATCCTGTGACAACCAGCGATTTCACCCTGATCATGGCCCCCTTGCAGGGATTTACAGATGTCACGTTCAGAAATGTGTATGCCGCACATTTTTTTGGTGTGGATGAAGCCCTTGCCCCATTCATCTCCACCATGGGGCAGCAGCGCATCAAACCGGCCCGGGTCAGTGACGTGGACCCGAAAAACAACCAGGCCCTGCCGGTTACCCCCCAGATCCTGGGCAATGCGGCAGAAGACTTCATCTGCCTGGCCCGGCACCTGGCCGACATGGGGCACACGCTGATCAACTGGAACCTGGGATGCCCCCATTCCAAGATCGCCAAAAAAAAGCGGGGATCCGGCCTGTTGATGTTTCCGGAAACCATTGACAGGCTTCTGGAAACCATTGTTGCGCAGATGCCGGTACCGCTGTCGGTGAAGATCCGCCTGGGCCGGAAGGATAAACAAGAGAGCCGTGACCTGATCCAGGTATTGAACCGGCACCCTCTGGATCATGTGATCCTGCACCCCCGCACCGGGGTTCAGATGTATCGGGGAAAGGCGGATCTTGACGCGTTCGAGGCGGCCATGGAAGCCTGTGTTCACCCGTTTGTGTACAACGGGGATATTACGGACATGACGTCATTCTCACGGGTGAAACGCCGTTTTCCCGATATCCGCCGGTTCATGATCGGCCGGGGCATTCTGTCCAATCCGTTTCTGCCCGAGGAAATCAAAGGAAAGCTGTCAGACCCGGCCCGGCGTCTATCCCGGCTTCGACGGTTTCACGACGATCTGACGGCCGCCTATACAGACCGGTTTTCCGGTCCCGGCCATCTGACCGGCCGGATGAAAGGATTCTGGCATTACCTGGGGCCTTCTTTCAAGGATCATGACAAAGCAATAAAAAAAATCCTGCGCGCCCCCTCCCTTGAGGCTTATTTCACCCATGTGGCGGATCTATTTGACACCGGTCCGCTGTTTTGCCCTTGATTCCACGGTCTCACCAAAGCAATCAATGGTTTGTTCGATCGACGGATCGGTCATCTCCCTGGGCACTTCTTTTGTCAGGCTTTGACGGCGGGCGGTTTTCCATTATGTTCATGTTTTGTTCCGTGCCGGTCTTCTTGCCTGTCACCTGACAGGCATCCCTCATTCAGGTGGAAATTCCCATTTTTGGCAGAACATAAATTTGAAGCAGCAGATAGATGCCGATAAAACCGATGATCCAAAGCATTTCTTTCATAGTATCTCCTTTTAATGAATACTCAAATCAGATAATAATCATAAACAGAACCGGATTCAACCCACCCCCCTGTATCCGGGAATCCAGTGCGCCAGACTGGGCATTGAAATTAAAATCACATCCCAATCTATTGACTGGCAAAACCCAATGAATATAATTAAATGTATAATATCGACTGTCTTGTCGTTCAAGCGTGAACATCTTGACCATTATCAAGGAGGCTGACCATGCCAATTTATGAATACCAGTGCAATACCTGCTCCCATGAATTTGAAAAACTGGTTCTGAACACCGATGAAACGGATATCCCCTGCCCGGCTTGCGACAGTCGGAGCGTATCCAAAAAGATGAGCGCGGTTTGTTTACGGGGAACCCGCACGGATGCCTGTGACACCTCCGCACCCAGGGGATTCTCCTGAGCGGGTTGACATCGGAACGGCCGGGTGCCGATCTTGCCTGATGAACGAATCAAACAAAGAACAGACTTGCAAAACAATTATTTATGTATATGATAGTGGGTGATTCGATGCTGATGTTACCGTTTTTACCCTACTAAACCTACGGGAGAAATCCAATGACCAGAAAAGTACAGAATATTCTTTTCGCCTCCGATCTGTCTGTGGACATGAAACCGGTTTTTGAGCATGCCGTTGCCATGGCCACCTATGCCGGTGCCAACCTGATCGTTCTTCACGTGATGGAGGAAGCCAGTCCGTCCGCTCAAAGACAGGTGCAAATGGCATTCGGCGAAAATCTTTACAAGGAGATCAGAGCCAAGCACAAAACCGGCGCCCAGGACCTGCTCATCGGAAAGAACGTGGATGCGCTGCGAATCCGTCAGGCCATTGCCGGATTTTTCGAAGACCGGGAAAAAACACCGGCCGATGAAACGTCTCCCATCAAAAAAATCCTGGTGGCGGAAGGGCATTCCATTGCAGATGAAATTGTATCCACCGCTGTAGAAGAAGACTGTGCATTCATCGTCATGGGGTGCAGACAGCAGGGA
>Ga0180429_10002002_pt1 | contig 17032 bp, 13 predicted proteins | sample SS_ome_FD_132428 | JGI IMG/M metagenome (GOLD analysis project Ga0180429, IMG submission 132428) | Hypersaline lake sediment archaeal communities from the Salton Sea, California, USA - SS_1_S_1 metaG | ecosystem: Environmental > Aquatic > Non-marine Saline and Alkaline > Hypersaline > Sediment ...
GTTCGAGAGCTAGCGAAGAGGACTGCGCCATTTCAACAACAGCCAGGATATTTTTAAAAAAAGATAAAGTACCGGACAAACAATTCGGATAAACCGAACTTTTGTCGAAATCTTACGATTATTATCCTTTTGATATGATGCTAACCTTAATAATAGAGAGGTATTTAGCCTTTCTCTTAGACTCGGGCTGGCCAATTAGAATAAAGCTAAATTCGTATTGATCAGTCATCTAGAGATTGAAGGGGGTTGGTATGCAAAGGTTTAAAAATATCCTGGCTGTTGTTGAAATGGCGCAGTCCTCTTCGCTAGCTCTCGAACGCGCGGTGAGTTTAGCTCAAAGTAACCAGGCTAGCCTGACTGTTCTCTGCGTTGTACCTGAATTGAGCCCTGGAACCAGCAAGCCTGAAGGCAATCCTTTGAAGGCAGAGTTTCAGCAATACGCGGTTAATGAACAACAGCAAAAACTCGAAGAATTGGTTGCACCTTATCGTGAACAGCTGGAGATAAAGCTGAAAATTTCAGTGGGTACGCCTTTTCTGAAAATTGTGCATGAGGTCTTGCAAAATGGACGTGATCTGGTCGTAAAAATGTCTGAAGACCCGGATTGGCTAGATCGCTTGTTTGGCAGTAATGATATGCATTTGTTGCGCAAATGTCCGTGTCCTGTATGGCTCATAAAGTCTCATGAGGCAAAGGCGTACAAGCGTATTTTGGCGGCAGTGGATGTCGATGATGATCATTTGCCTGATTATCTAAACGCACAAGAATCCTTAAACCGTCAAATTCTTGAAATGGCCAGTTCAATGGCGTTAGCAGATTTTGCAGATTTACATATTGTCCACGTGTGGGATGCTGTTGATGAAGACCTTTTTAGCGCTTTTTCAATGGAGCATGTTAATGAAGATAAAATTAATAGATACGTAGAAGATATCAGAAGGCGAAATACGGTAAATCTAAATTCGCTGATTAATGATGTCGCTAGTGCCGGAATGGGAGGTGCACTGAAATACTTAAAGCCACATAAGCATATTCTGAGAGGATCAGCACGTAAGGAAATTCCATTGTTGGCTAAAAGCATTAACGCCGACCTGATCGTCATGGGAACGGTGGCTCGCACCGGTATTTCAGGTTTCTTTATTGGAAATACTGCGGAGACAATTCTTAATCAAATCGATTGCTCAGTACTTGCCATCAAACCGCCTGGCTTCGTTTCTCCAGTTACACTGGAAGAATGAGCATAAGAATTTTCTGTTGTGGCAATGAACTTGAGGTAGTGGTTCAGTGAGTCCTTTTCCAGACATCTTTACTGAAATGGCAGTATTACTGTTGTTGGCGGCTGCAGTAGGTACTATTGGCACGCGTTTGCGTCAACCCCTCATCGTGGCTTTTATTGCGGTAGGTATTCTGGTTGGCCCATCTGCTCTAGGGTGGGTAAGTGCAAACGATCAGATCGACCTGCTGGCTAAATTAGGTATCACACTGCTTCTATTTGTCGTTGGTCTAAAACTCGATCTTCATATCATCCGTACCATGGGTCCTGTAGCGCTGGCTACGGGGCTCGGCCAGGTCTTTTTTACCAGTGTGTTTGGCTATTTGATCGCTCTGGCATTTGGTATGGCACATATAACGGCCTTGTATGTAGCCGTTGCCCTGACATTTTCCAGAACCATCATCATAGTTAAATTACTCTCGGATAAAAAAGAAGTAGATACCTTGCATGGGCGAATTGCACTCGGCTTCCTGATTGTGCAGGACCTGGTCGTAGTGCTCGCAATGATAGGCCTGAATGCACTCAGTGAAGCTTCAACTACATCCACACTTGGATCGGGATGGAGGATTTTCGTCAATGGGGCTTTGTTCCTGTTTGTTATAGCGCTGATTACGCGTTATCTATTGCCACGTTTATTGCAAATGCTTTCACGTTCCCAGGAATTATTGGTGCTCTTTGGAATTGCATGGGCAGTCACACTGGCAGTGGCAGGTTCCTATCTTGGTTTTAGCAAAGAGATAGGTGCTTTTTTGGCAGGTGTAACACTTGCTTCAACTCCTTTTCGTGATGCTCTTGGTGCTCGTCTGGTCAGCTTGCGTGATTTTCTGTTGTTATTCTTTTTCATTGATCTGGGTGCGCAACTTGACCTTGGGCTGTTAGGTGCCCAGCTTACTGAGTCGCTGGTATTTTCCTTATTTGTCCTGCTTGGAAATCCGATTATTGTTATGGTCATTATGGGGATGCTCGGATATAGAAAACGCACAGGTTTTCTGGCAGGTCTTACAGTAGCCCAGATTAGTGAATTTTCTCTCATACTTGGTGCAGTGGGGATGAGTCTTGGGCATATTGACCGTGAAACCATGGCTTTGATCACGTTGGTAGGTTTGATTACCATTAGTGCATCAACTTACATGATTATCTATTCACAACAACTCTATCAGTGGTTGTCACCCTGGTTAGGCATCTTTGAACGGGAAAACCCTTACCGCGAGAATAAACAAAATGTCGATATTGGCTCGGATAGAGCTGATGTCATTCTGTTTGGTTTGGGGCGTTATGGAACGGGAATTGCGCAAGCCCTTCGCAACTGTGGGTTGCATGTAATGAGCGTTGATTACAACCCGGACTTGATCAGAAATGGAGATTCCACAGGATATCCTGTTTTCTTTGGAGATGCTGAGGATCCACAGTATGTGGCATCCCTGCCATTGAACCAGGCAAAATGGGTGATCAGTACCGCTAAGGAACAACAAATCAACCAGGCCTTAATTCACTCACTACACAGTGCTGATTATACAGGTCGTATCGCTGTTACAGCTCATAATACGAGTGAAGCGGAACAGTTAAAACAGGTGGGTGCGGATCTTGTCTTAATCCCTTATACAGATGCGGCTCGTGAGGCAGTTGGACGTATCCTGGATAAGGGTACAGTGACCTGAAAAATGCCTATAATATCGTTTTAAATACTTCGAAAAAAACGATTCTATTTTTAAAACTTTCGAATATTTTTAACTTGAACTTCATACTAGCATTAACAGTAGAAGGTTTTTTCTTTCTCGAAGCCTCGGGTAGGCCAATAAGCCAGAAGGTGTGATATGCAAAGATTCAAACGTATCCTGGCTGTCGTAGAAATGAGGCAGTCATCTTCTCTGGCTTTAGTGCGTGCTGTTAATTTAGCTCAAAATAACCAGGCCAGTCTGGTGGTTGTCTGCGTTGTACCTAAAATGACTGCAGGAATTGGCATGCCCGAAGGCGGTCCAATATCTTCTGATCTGCAAAAATATGTTGTTAACGGGGCCAAGAAAGAACTTGCCGCAACAATTAAACCCTTTGAGTCGCAGGTCGATATCCAGGCGGTTGTGCTTGTAGGAAGTCCATTTCTGGAAATCATCAAAGAAGTTTTGAGAAATGACCATGATCTCGTCATAAAGTCCCCTGAAAACATTGGCTGGCTTGATCGCGTGTTTGGCAGTGATGACATGCACTTGCTGCGAAAATGCCCTTGTCCCGTGTGGCTTGTCAAACAGTCAAATTCGAATACCTATAGGCGTATTCTTGCAGCGATAGATGTGGATACGGATTACCCGCCCGATGAAGTGACAAAACGTCATAAACTGAATGTTCAGATTCTGGAAATGTCGGCTTCACAGGCTTTGTCAGATTTTGCTGAACTCCATGTAGTACATGCATGGCAGGCTATCGGGGAAGGCGCTATTCGTAACGAGTTTATTTCAACTTCGGATGCCAATGCTGATGAATATGTCGAGAACGTCCGTAGTTTACACAAACAGGAACTTGATAAGCTGATAAACGAGGTCATTGATAAAAAAAATGCTGAGGCTAATAAGTATCTCTATCCTCAAAAACACCTGATTAAGGGTTTGCCACAAAAAGAAATCCCCTTGTTGGCAAATGAACTGGGAGTAGATCTTATTGTGATGGGTACTGTTGCCCGCACCGGTATTCCAGGGTTTTTTATTGGTAACACAGCGGAGACAATTCTTTCTCAGATCAAGTGCTCGGTATTAGCTGTCAAGCCAGCTGATTTTGAGACGCCCGTAAAACTTAACTAGGGTAAAGCTATTTCCAGCAATCATTTACATATGAATCCTGTCAAGGCCTACCATTAATGAAAAACTTACTGGAGAAACACTACCACCATTTACCAAAGGAGGAGTTGCTCGAACTGCTCGGTACCGAAGAGAACTCAGGTCTGGACCGCTTCGAGGTAGAGGAACGGCAGGCGCAATTTGGGCCTAACCTTCTAACCCAGCACAAAGGGCATGGCCCGTTGCTGCGGTTCCTGCTGCAATTCCATCAGGCGCTGGTCTATATTTTACTCGGGGCGGTTGCAATCAAGCTAATACTAGGGGCCTGGGTTGATGCCAGCGTAATCTTTGGCGTAATTTTGCTTAATTCCATTATCGGTTTCGTGCAGGAGGGCAAAGCCCTCAATGCTCTGGCAGCCCTTTCACGCGCACTGACCACCACCACGACAGTGTTGCGGGGTGGAGAAAAGCACCAGATCGATGCACGGCAACTGGTGCCTGGTGACATTGTGCTGGTCGCTTCTGGCGACAAGGTGCCTGCAGATTTGCGTCTGCTGCAAACTCGAAATTTTCAGATCGATGAATCCGCACTGACCGGCGAGTCCGTGCCGGTGGAGAAGAGATCGGGCGAGTTGGCACATGACATCGTGCTGGCGGAGCGCACTAACATGGCCTATTCCTCAAGTCTTGTGACCTATGGTACCGGAGTCGGTGTGGTGACTGCGACCGGTGACTATACCGAGATGGGGCGTATCTCTGAACTCATCGCCAATGCGGAGGTACTGGCTACACCACTGACCCGCAAGATCGCCCGATTCAGTCATGTTTTGCTCTATGCCATCCTGGTGTTGGCTGGTTTGACTTTCAGTGTCGGTCTTTGGCAGGGCGGTTCTGCTGTGAACATGTTTATGGCAGCTGTGGCACTGGCTGTTGCCATGATCCCTGAGGGCTTGCCTGCCGTGCTCACTATCACCCTCGCCATTGGTGTCGCTCGCATGGCCAAGCGCCATGCCATTATTCGCCATCTACCCGCTGTGGAGACCCTTGGCAGCACGACTGTGATCTGCTCGGACAAGACTGGTACCCTGACCCGTAACGAGATGACGGTACAACGACTGTGGACCGCCACACATCAGGTCAATGTCTCTGGTGTGGGTTATGCACCGCAGGGTGAGTTATTGCTTGACAATCAGGCAGTAGATATCCATGAGTATGACGCGCTGTCCGAGTTATTGCTTGCCGGCGTGCTGTGCAATGACGCTGTACTTAAAAAGGGTGACAGTGGCTGGTGGATCGAAGGGGATCCCACAGAAGGTGCTCTGCTGGTGGCTGCGGCCAAGGCCGGGCTGGATTTGCGACTAACACAGGACGCTTACCCCAGGCTGGACTCGATTCCTTTTGAATCGCAGCATCAGTATATGGCCACTTTACATGACGGTGAAGCTACCGTGGTCTACCTTAAGGGATCGGTTGAGAGTGTGCTTGAACGTTGCGAGACCATGCTCGGCACAGATAACAAGACCCTGCCACTCGATAATGGAGAGATACATCGACAGGTGCTTGCGATGGCCAGCCAGGGTCAGCGTGTGTTGGCTTTTGCCCGACTTGCCATCCCGGCGGGCACTACCAGCATCGATCACCAGCGGGTAGCCGGCGGCCTGGAATTTCTGGGTCTGCAGGGCATGATCGACCCGCCGCGTGAAGAGGCGATTCGCTCGGTACAGGCCTGCCAGGCTGCTGGGGTTCAGGTCAAGATGATAACCGGTGATCACGCCGCGACCGCAGCAGCTGTTGCTGCTCAGATCGGTCTGGGTGGGCCGATGGCTGAAGGCCAGGTACCGGATGTATTGACTGGCCGCGACCTGCAAGGCATGACTGATGCACAGCTCATTTCTGCTGCCACAGAAACCGAGGTTTTCGCAAGGGTGACTCCGGAGCAGAAGCTGCGCCTGGTGGAAGCATTGCAGGCGCACGGAGAGGTGACAGCCATGACCGGCGACGGGGTCAATGATGCTCCTGCTCTGCGCCGTGCTGACATTGGCGTGGCAATGGGGATCAATGGTACAGAGGTCTCCAAGGAAGCAGCCGACATGGTGTTGACCGACGACAACTTCGCCACGATTGAAGCCTCGGTCGAAGAGGGGCGAGGTGTATTTGCCAACCTGATCAAGTTCATCACCTGGATACTGCCGACGAATGCCGGTCAGGGACTGGTGATTATCGTCGCCGTGATGTTGGCCCAACCACTGCCTGTATTACCCGTGCAGGCGTTGTGGATCAACATGACCACTGCCGTGCTGCTCGGGCTCACCCTGGCCTTCGAGCCCAGGGAGCCGGGTATCATGCGGCGTCCTCCGCGCCGCTCGGATTCGCCCATTCTAACCGGAGAATTGATCTTCCGTATTGGTCTGGTTGGGCTATTGCTGCTGATTGGTAGTTTCGGCCTGTTCGAATGGGCGCTGCATCGTGGTGCCAGCGAGGCAGAGGCGCGCACCATTGCGATCAATGTGTTTGCCATAGGGCAGTCTTTTTATCTGCTTAACTGCCGTTCGCTACGGTTATCAATGTTTCGACTGGGGCTGTTCAGCAATCCTTGGATCTGGGCAGGCATTGCTGCCATGGTCGGTGCACAATTGCTGATAACCTATGTGCCACTGATGAACTGGCTGTTTCATACCGCGCCAATTGGCTTGACAGACTGGCTGCACATCACACTGGTTGGTCTGGTGATCTATCTGGTGATCGGTGTCGAGAAGGTTTGGCGGTTACGTCGGGAAATGAGAGTTGTCAAGTCCTGAAAATAACAGGGAACACTGTCCCGTTATTGCGGTCAGCTTTGTGTAGCACAAGTGAAATGCCAGTATTTACAAGCGTTTTTTCTTGTTTCAGTAAATTGACTATTTTAAAGAATTTTTTTGAACTCTTTTATTTTATGGAGATTAGCCGTGTCTGAAACCAGTGTATTGGAGCCACCACAAACCCTGAGGCCACCTGAGCCTGTTTCTGAAATTTCTGAAGAACAGGCCAAGTCCATGGTACCAATAACCGAGCAACAGAAAAAAGCGTTAAATCAGCGCGTTGAAGAGTTTATCAACCTGGTTGTGTCACTTGATTTGCAAAGTGACAAATTCAAGGCGCAAGTAGATTCAATTCATAATCTGGGTAGAAAAGAAATTCATGAAGCAGCAAGTATGTCCAACCGTTTTCTTGATCGCCCGGTAAATAGCATGGCTGAAAATGGCATCTTTAGTGAAAATTCACCCGTTGCGGTTTCTCTAATTGATTTAAGACAAACTGTAGAAAAACTCGATCCCTCAAATCATGGCAATCTGCTTGGAAAGAAAAAAGTTCTTGGATTCATTCCATATGGGAACAAGTTGACTGAATATTTCCAGCAATATCAAAGTTCTCAATCTCACCTCAAAGGCATTTTGGAGTCTCTCTACAACGGACAGGATGAACTCAGGAAGGACAATGCAGCCGTAGAACTTGAGAAAACCAGGCTCTGGGATGTCATGGGGCGTATGGAAGAGTACATATTCCTCGGTCAACAGATTGATGCTGAACTGGAAAAGAAAATAAACGATATAGAAGTACAAAACCCGGAAAAGGCTCGCGTGGTTAAGGAAGAAATTTTGTTTTACGTGCGTCAAAAGATTCAGGATTTGCTGACCCAGTTAGCGGTTTCTATTCAGGGCTATCTCGCACTTGATGTCATTAGAAAGAACAATCTCGAATTGATAAAGGGGGTGGATAGAGCCGCAACCACAACGATTAGTGCTTTGAGGACAGCTGTAATGGTTGCTCAGGCGGTTAATAACCAGAAACTTGTCCTGGATCAGGTTGGGGCAATCAATAAAACCACGAATGACCTGATTCAGGGTACTGCTCGACAACTTAAAGAACAGGGCATGGCTATTCATAACCAGGCCTCTTCAGCAATGCTTGATGTTGATACATTAAATCAGTCATTTGACGACATCTACGCTTCAATGGAAGCTATCTCAGATTATAAAACTGAGGCACTGGAGAACATGAAATTAACCGTCAATGAATTGAACTCTTCAGTAGAGAAGGCCAGGACATATGTGGATAAGGTTAGAGCTGAAGAGGCTTCTGTAATTGCTTCATCTTCCAACTTGTTGAATCTATAAAATACGAAGAGCCTTCATTTATTTCTTTTGCTCAATAGCCATGTTTAAACAAATCCGCTTTTACAGAAATACACGCAGGAGCCGGCTGGGTGGTATCTGTGCAGGGATTTCTGATTTTCTGAATATCAATGTTTATTGGGTAAGGATTGCCTTTCTTTTATCTATCGTCTTTTCTTTTGGGATCGCTTTTTGGTCGTACGTGATTTTATGGTTGTTTTTACCGGCAAAACCGACAGTACCCATACCTGATGTACCTAAATCAATGGTTAGAGAGTTAAACAAAATTGATAAACTAGTAAAAAAATCTCATCGGGAACTGGATCATGTCACAGCAGATAAAATAGAAGATACCTTCGATGCCCTGAAAATGCTGGTAGGGCAATCTGAGTCAAGCACTTCATCCCGAAAAAACTTGTTACTCACGTGGAATGAATCAAAAAGTACTTTTACTGAAATCATTAACCAGTTGCTGTTTTCGACAAAAATGAACAATTCATCCATGTTTAATGACCAATTGGAGAAGCTCAATTCCCTAAGGCGTTATATACATCAAGTCGGTCAGAATGCTTTGCATTCTGAAATTGAACGAAGGGTTGAAGGTGCCGATGTAAACACTGAAGAATGGCTGGCATGGCAAGCGCAAATGCAGCCGCTTATAAGGCAGTTGAAAAAACAGGCTGGTCCACAGGTGCTCTCAATACTAGATAAAATTGAACTGAAGATGGCTTACCTGATGAGTCACAATGCCCAAACTGATGAAAGTGATATGTTCGACTTGTCAAAATTTCAAATTACGCAAATATCAAAACAGTATTTACCTGACGCTATTAATGAATATCTTAAATTACCACCCGATATGGCGCGTACTCAGCGATTGGCCAACAATTTTACGGCAGAAGAGGTGCTGGCTGAGCAACTTATTCGTCTTGACCATGCGCTGGAAGAGCTATCCACCAGCTTATTTGAAAAGGATGCCCAGGGTTTGCTGGTTCATGGGCGCTTTCTAAAAGATAAATTTACCTCGAAGGGCTTTAAAGTCATTAATAGCTGATTATTTTTATTCATGATTACAAAAAACTTGAATCTGGTTTTAGCCGGTCCACTTCTGCGCAGAGTAGAAAAAAGCCGTCTATGTTTTTGGTTGGCCGTAAGCAAGCCTGTGGCTGTAAGACTTAACCTGGAGTGTAGTAATGAGATATCAGCTGAATACATCATTAATGCTGATTCGAATGACTGCACACTGATTGCAGCTGGTGATTATCTGTTTTATTTATTCATTGATCTGAAATTAAATGAAATTCTCCCAACCGGAAAATTAATCGAATATACACTTTCGTTAAAAACTCAAGATGAAAAAGATGGAAACTGGTTGAGCCATCATGATTGGGCGCCCGATATTTGTTATCCCAATAAACAAGCGCCATGTTTTCAGCTGCCAGAAAAAATTGATGCGCTATTGCATGGTTCATGTCGAAAACCACATCATTGGGAAGGTGATGGTTTGAGTGAAGCGGATAAGCTGCTTGCTTCAACCTTAAGTGGTGATGTCAATGATCCTGACCCACCAGGTTGGCCTGACCTTTTGGTACTTTCAGGTGATCAGATATATGCTGATGATGTGGCGGGGCCGATGCTGTGGGCGATACATCAGTTAATTCAGAAATTAGGCATGCCATGTGAAAAATTACCAGGGCTTAAGCATGGGCTCAATGATACAGAGGTTCTCTATAAACATCGTCACAGTTTCTATGAACGCGAACAGCTATTGCCTCGTTATGGACATAACCGCGCTTTGTTGGACATTTTTTTTGGTGGTGTAGAAAAACCTATCTTTACCAGCGATACGGCGCATAACCATCTCATTAGCTTATCAGAAACATTGGTGATGTATCTGCTGGTATGGTCGCCGGCTGCCTGGGATGGAATTTCACTTGAGCAACCATCCCATATGAATGAGTCTCACAACAAACGCTACGATGAGGAATGCGGTGCAATAAATGAATTCATTAGCCACTTATCCGCCGTTCGGCGTGTGTTGGCACATTTGCCAACAGCGATGATTTTTGATGACCATGATGTAAGTGACGACTGGAATTTAAGCCGGGAATGGGAAGAGGTCGCCTACGAAGAACCTTTTTCCAGGCGTGTTATAGGTAATGCCCTGATTGGCTATTTTATTAACCAGGGATGGGGTAATGACCCGGATGCCTTCAGTAAGGAGTTGATTGGCGAGATAGCTGCATCACTGATGTCTCCAGGTAGTAAGCGTCATGGAAATGGTATCGAAAGACTGTTACGGTTTGAACAATGGCACTATCAGTGGCCAACGTCTCCACCTCTGGTTGTAGTTGATACTCGAACCAGGCGTTGGCGCTCCGAAGTGGCAGCTTCTCAGCCATCGGGTTTGCTTGACTGGGAAGGACTTACAGATTTACAACATACACTCAGAGATCTTGATTCAGTGGTGTTGGTCTCTCCAGCCCCTATTTTTGGGGTTAAACTGATAGAGGTGATCCAGAGAATATTTACCTGGTTTGGCAAGCCTTTACTCGTGGATGCAGAAAACTGGATGGCTCACCCAGGTTCGGCACACGCCATTTTGAACATTTTTCTTCACCGTAAAACTCCGCGTCATTTTGTTATTCTTTCCGGAGATGTGCATTATTCGTTTGTTTACGATATTGAACTGCGAAAACAGGATGGCGGCCCCAAAATCTGGCAGATATGCAGTAGTGGAACACGCAATGAATTCCCCCCCAAATTACTGAGCTTGCTGGATCATATGAATCGTTGGCTTTATTCACCCAGATCAGTACTCAATTGGTTTACGCGTCGCAGACGCATGCGTATTACGCCGCGTAAACCAGAAGGTACCCCACATGGTAGACGGCTCCTGAATGGAAGCAGTATCGGTTTGGTAGAACTCGATACAGCTGGTGTTCCCTGGCGCATAAGGGAGCTAACTCATAGCAGTGGCTGGGTAACTTTCACTCGTCGTGAAGAAGAGTCACGTTGGCGTTAAAGGCCGGGTATTGGGGCGGCTTTAGGAGGGCGATGAAAAGGCGTTTCTGCCTGACCAGTTAAATCGTCCAATGAACATTGATAGTCTGGTTGAGGCAGCAACCAGCAAGGATAATGCCGTAGAGATTTATTTGGCATCATTGATGACCATTGATGTCGATACACTGGCAGAAAAAGCCTACTTGTCGATGCTTGCAGCACGTCTAAGTCTTGAACAAGAGTTAGTGAATCAAATACATCGTACTGTTGAGCAATTAACGATTATCAATTCGATTTTTTCGAATGAAAAATTATTTTTTTCTTGTGTTTTCAGCGTTAAATCTCTCTACTATTGTTTGGAGTAGACGGAAGGGGGAGCTATCGATGAATGTAAGTATTCAAGCACGTGATTTTACTCTTACTGATGCCATACAGACATACATAAAGAACCGAATAAATTACCAGTTTGGTTCTCGCTTTGATCAAATTCAACGCATAACGGTCCGTGTCAGTGATGTTAATGGTCCTCGAGGAGGCGTAGATAAACGTTGTAAGATTACAGTGGTCCTGCCTCACATAAACAAAATTGTAATCGAAGATGTTCAGGCAGACTTGTATGTAGCAATAAACAGAGCAATGGATCGTGCCAGTCGAACAGTTAACCGTAGACTTTCAAGACTTCAGGATTCAAAAAAAAGATTATATTCTTCTAACAAATCAAAGTCCGAAACATTTAGGAATGATCAGCAAGCTTGTTTCCAGGAATAAATAGCGAACATATAGGGAAAATGTCATCAGTTTTACAATAACGCTCACGTCAAAAATATAATCTTCAAAGTCTGTCTGACAGGTTTTCAAACTCCTCCAATCACTGCTCTGCTGGAATAGCTGGATAGATCGAGTAGGGAAAAAATTCTGCGAACAGATTTATAATTGTTGAGTCAATATTTTTTGATGGCGAAAACTGGTGTATTGTTTGCGTCATTGATTGCCGGGGTTAGTGGTTATTTGTGGCTTCGAATTACCAGTTGAAACAACACTGCCTAACTAGAAAGCGAATTTTTTAATATGATCCGTAAAATATTAATTGCTAACAGGGGTGAAATTGCTGTCCGTATCATACGTGCCTGTGCGGAGATGGGCGTCAGGTCAGTTGCTATCTACTCCGAGGCCGACCGTTTTTCGCTACATGTTAAAAAAGCGGATGAATCCTACAGTCTCGGAAATGATCCTCTAGCGGGCTATTTGAATGTCCATCGTATCGTCAACCTGGCAGCTTCTGCCGGTTGTGATGCGATTCATCCCGGATATGGTTTTCTATCCGAAAATGCCGAGCTGGCTGCAGCCTGCAAGCGTCGAGGTATCACTTTTATTGGACCTTCGGCTGAAGTTATTCAGCGGATGGGTGACAAGACCGAAGCCAGAGATGCCATGAAGGCTGCCGGGCTTCCGGTTACCCCCGGTTCAGATGGAAATCTCGACAATATTGAAGAGGCAGTGGAACTGGCTGAACAGCTGCGTTATCCGGTAATGCTCAAGGCAACTTCTGGTGGAGGTGGCAGGGGTATACGTCGCTGTGATTCAAAGGAAGAACTGCAACGTAATTATGACCGTGTCATATCTGAAGCCACCAAGGCTTTTGGGCGTGCAGATATCTTCCTGGAAAAGTGTATTGTAAACCCGCGCCACATCGAACTGCAGGTTCTCGCTGATCATCATGGCAACGCGATTCATCTCTACGAACGTGATTGCTCCATCCAGCGTCGTAACCAGAAGCTCATAGAAATTGCACCTTCACCACAACTGGATGAGGCACAACGACAGTACCTTGGAGGACTGGCCGTACTGGCTGCAAAGGCGGTTGGTTATAGCAATGCAGGGACCGTCGAATTTTTACAGGATGCAGACGGGCGTTTTTATTTCATGGAGATGAACACACGCGTACAGGTTGAACATACCATTACCGAAACTATCACTGGTGTTGATATCATAGAAGAGCAGATACGCATCGCTGCGGATCTGCCGTTAAGGTATGAGCAGCACCAGATTTCACACACGGGCTATGCCGTACAGTTCCGTGTTAACGCTGAAGATCCCAAGAATGATTTTTTGCCTAGTTTTGGTCGTATCTCCAAATACTATGCACCCGGTGGCCCTGGTGTAAGAACCGATACAGCGATTTATACCGGTTATATCGTTCCGCCTTATTACGATTCGATGCTGGCAAAGGTCATTGTATGGGCACAGAACTGGGAAGATGTCATCAATCGCGGTGAGCGTGCACTTCGTGACATGGGATTGCAGGGCATCAAAACCACCATACCGTATTACCTGGAAATTCTACATCATCCCGAATTCAGGTCAGGTTCGTTTAATACCGGTTTTGTAGAGACTCACCCTGAACTAACACAATTTTCAGAAAAGCTCAGTCCGGGAGACCTGGCACTGGTACTGGCTGCTGCAGCGGCTGCCCACACAGGTCTGTAGGCTCTAACTTCAGGAGTTATTCAATGAGTAGTAAGGTTAATATTACCGATGTTATTTTACGTGATGCACACCAGTCTCTTATCGCGACACGCATGCGCACTGAAGACATGCTGCCCATTTGTGACAAGCTGGATGCGATCGGTTACTGGTCACTGGAATGCTGGGGTGGGGCTACTTTTGATTCCTGTCTGCGATTTTTGAAAGAAGATCCCTGGGAACGTCTTCGTAGATTGAAAGAGGCATTGCCTAATACGCCTTTGCAAATGCTTTTGCGTGGTCAGAACCTGCTGGGGTACCGCCACTATTCTGATGATGTGGTTCATGCTTTTGTTACCAGGGCAGCTGAAAATGGAATGGATGTATTCCGTATCTTTGATGCGCTAAACGATTTGCGAAACCTGCGCACCGCTATTGAAGCCACCAGGATGGCAGGCAAACATGCACAGGGAACCATCTGTTATACAGTCAGTCCTGTGCATGATGTAACCGGTTTTGTTGCGATGGGACGTGAGTTGCAGGCCATGGGATGCGATTCCATTGCTGTCAAGGATATGGCAGGTCTTCTAACACCCTATGCCACGGGTGAATTGTTCAAGGCACTGTCAGATGCAGTAGACCTTCCGTTACACCTGCACTGCCATTCCACTGCTGGTCAATCTGAAATGTGTCAGCTCAAGGCGATTGAAAATGGTTGTCGTAATATAGATACGGCTATTTCGTCTTTTGCCGGCGGCACTTCTCACCCGCCAACTGAAAGCCTGGTGGCCGCATTGCGAAATACCGAATATGACTCGGGGCTGGACCTTGAAGCCATTCAGGATATTGGTCTCTATTTTTATGGGGTACGTAAAAACTACTCGCAGTTTGAAAGTGATTACACTGGAGTGGATACCCGTGTACAGGTCAACCAGGTTCCAGGCGGGATGATTTCCAATCTTGCAAACCAGTTGCGTGAACAAAATGCATTGGACCGTATGAACGAGGTGCTAGAAGAAATTCCGTCTGTAAGGGAAGACCTTGGCTACCCGCCACTGGTAACACCTACCTCGCAGATAGTTGGAACTCAGGCAGTGTTAAATGTGCTTACTGGCAAACGTTATCAAACCATTACCAATGAAGTGAAGCGTTATTTACAGGGGGGCTACGGTAAAGCACCTGCCGTGCTGAATCCAACCTTGCAACAACAGGCAGTTGGCAACGAGGAACTGATTGAGTGCCGCCCAGCCGACCTTTTAGAACCCGAAATGGATCAGTTACGCACTGAAATTGGTCCATTGGCAAAATCTGAAGAAGATGTGCTGTCGTACATCATGTTCCCGGAAGTTGGTCGCAAGTTTCTTGAAGAAAGAGAGGCTGGGGTGCTTCAGCCAGAGTCAATTGAGCCCATGAAAAGAAGGGCTGAAGACACCAACCCAAACAATTCAGCTCCTACTGAATTCAATATCAATCTGCATGGTGAATGCTACAACGTAAAAGTCACCGGTGCAGGCCACCGGAGTGAGTCTGAACGTCATTTTTATTTCACCGTAGATGGCGTGCCCGAGGAAGTCCTGATCGAGACCCTCAACGAGGTTATGCTTGGTGGCGGTGCACAGGGTGCTGTACAGAATTCCATTGCCGGTAAACGTCCAAAACCTACTACCGAAGGTCATGTGTCCACGAGTATGCCAGGCAATATCGTTGAAGTACTGGTTAAGGAAGGTGACAGCATTGATGTCGGTCAGCCTGTACTAGTCACTGAAGCGATGAAAATGGAAACTGAAATTCAGGCTCCAATCTCGGGAGTCGTCAAGGAAATCTATGTACAGAGTGGTGATGCGGTAAGTCCGGATGAAACGCTGTTGGAAATTGATTCAAATTAATTTCTCCTATTTGTGATACCTAACTTGTTTTTGAACCCGCCAAGCGCCTACGTGATGAGCCACAGCTCAATAGCTGGCTTGATAATATTACTTATGGGAATCGCGCTTTTTACAATTATCGAACTGGAAAAGCAGATTAGACTTCGCTTGTCTGAAATACATCAAATCCAAAAAAATCATTAATCCTAATTAATATCTCGGAAAAAATATCTATCATCAAGATGAAGACCTAAAAGGATCTCAAAAATACATATTGAAGACTCCTGCGATTTACGAATATCAAAATTCGATGAAGTATGCTTTGGCAGGAGACAGATGAGAATGCAATCAACAGGGGGCATTTTTCAGTCCATATCCCGCTTCTTACTCATATCAGCTGTGATATGATGCCAGTCAGTTGAAATTGATCATTAAACAGACAATGCGCTTTATCCTTTTATTTTCTGTCGTTCTTGCCCTTCTTGCAGGTTGTAGTACACCGCCACGCCAGGGTGATCCGGCGCCTATTATCTCCCGCGAGGGGTATACACCATCAACTGCCGAACCTCGCCAGGAAGGGGAGGTGAAGATTATCCCTTTGCAGCAGAATTCCGCTATCCACGCCAGGCCCGCACCCAACCGAGCCGTGCAGTTGCTGCATGAACGGGCGCAGTCGCAGTTGCAGGCCGGTGATTTAAGCGCTGCAGACAAGTCGCTGGAAAGGGCTTTGTCGATACAGCCAAAAAATGCCCGTACCTGGAATCTGCTGGCACATTTACGGGCTGAACAGTCAAATTATGCGATGGCTGCCGATATTGCCGCAAAATCCAATACCATGGTAACGGCTGGTGAAAATGCCTTGAAAAAGGATAACCTGTTGCTGATGGCTAAAATGAAGAGCCTGCTCGGCCAGACTGCTGAGGCAGAACGCCTCCTCAAGCAGGCAAATGCCATTGATTAATCTGGCATAAAATAATTATTTTTCAAATACCTATAATAATTTTCTAGAAATTGCATTATACTTCTGACCATGAGTCTTTATGCTGCTGATAAACTGATTGCTCAGGCACGTATCCTGGCTGCGGAATACCGTGAAACCATGGGAAAGCCCCTGCCTGGGATCAGCAATGAGATTGCCGAACATGATGCAATTCGCCTGATGCAGCTTCAGCCTGCACCAAAAGATGCTGTTGGATATAATGCTGTTGACCCTGCGCGTAACGATATGCGCATCCAGATCAAGTCCCGTGCGGTGCTCGACGAATCTAAAAGTAATCCCCGCCTGGGCCAGTTGAACGTCAACCAGGAGTGGGACAGCGTGATACTGGTTATCATGAATAATCAGTACATGCCGGTTGAGATCTACGAGGCCTATCGCGATGAACTCGAAGAGGCTATTTACGAGGCAAAGTCCAGCAGTCGTGCCAAGCGTGGCGCCATGACCATCGGTCGCTTCAAGAAACTGGCACGCCTGGCCTGGTCTGAAGAAAAAGGCCTGATTCCTGACTGATA
>Ga0180429_10002003_pt1 | contig 17030 bp, 16 predicted proteins | sample SS_ome_FD_132428 | JGI IMG/M metagenome (GOLD analysis project Ga0180429, IMG submission 132428) | Hypersaline lake sediment archaeal communities from the Salton Sea, California, USA - SS_1_S_1 metaG | ecosystem: Environmental > Aquatic > Non-marine Saline and Alkaline > Hypersaline > Sediment ...
CCGTTGGGGTGAACGCCCATCCAGGTGCCGCCGCCTTCGAGATCGCGCCCGGCCACAACAGAGGACCTCTGCCCCCAACGATGCAGGGCCAGTGCCGGGCGGTTATAGAATTCATCCCGGTTGGCGGCGATGATGACGGGGTAGTCCGGATGCACACGATACGCCAAAACAATGAGGCACATGATCACTTTCCGTTGACCTGGATTTGAAACCGGTGCTAATTTAAGTGCTTATTCATTTTGGAAAGTAGCTCAGTGGAGGGGATAATTCAAGCAAGGAGGCGATTTCATGAAAGATGTGGTGATTGTCAGTGGGGTCAGAACAGCGGTCGGTTCCTTTGGCGGGGCTCTCAAAAACATGCCCGTCGTGGACCTCGGGGCCGCTGTAATCAAAGACGTGCTGCAACGACGGAATCTTAAGCCCGTTGCAGGCCCATTTGTGTCTGAACTGGCTCCCGATGCGCTGCGCGACGAGGGCGTCATCGCGCTGGAGCAGCGGTATCAGGACTGGCCGGAAGAGGCCCAGCCCATTAACGTGGACGAAGTCGTCATGGGCAACGTGCTGCAGGCCGGTCAGGGGCAAAACACCGCGCGTCAGGCCATGATACGCGCCGGCGTTCCCAAAGAGACCCCGGCCTTCACGATCAACAAAGTTTGCGGATCGGGACTCAAAGCCATTGCTTTGGGAGCGGCCAGTATTGCCACCGGACAGGCCGACGTGGTGATCGCCGGCGGTATGGAAAATATGAGCCAGGTTCCCATGGCGCTGCCCAAGGCGCGCTGGGGGCACCGCATGGAGGTCAGCGGTGTTGGCGAAGTGACGGATCTCATGGTGTTCGATGGCCTCTACGAGATCTTCTATGGCTACCACATGGGTCTTACGGCCGAAAATATTGCCGAACGCTATGGCATCACACGCGAAGCACAGGACGTCCTGGGGGCATTGAGTCATGCCCGGGCACGACAGGCCATCGTGGACGGGCTTTTTGATGAAGAAATCGTACCGCTGGTGCTGAAGTCCCGCAAGGGCGACCAGGTTTTCGAGGTCGATGAGCGCCCGATGGATACGACGGTGGAAAAAATGGGCCAGTTGCGGCCGGTGTTTAAAAAAGACGGCACTGTGACGGCCGGAAATGCCTCCGGGATCAACGATGCCGCCGCCGCGGTTCTCCTTATGGATCGCGAAAAGGCCCGGGAGCTTGGTCTCGAACCCATGGCACAAATCAAAGCGTTCGCCTCCGGCGGCCTGGATCCCGCTTTCATGGGGCTGGGGCCGGTCCCGGCGGTCCGCAAAGTCTTGCACGGCCAGAAGATGCAAATCGATGATATCGATATGATCGAGCTCAACGAAGCGTTTGCCGCCCAGGCGATTGCCTGTTGCCGCGAGCTGAAGGTACCCGAAGAGCGCCCCAATGAACTGGGCAGCGGCATTTCCATCGGCCACCCGATCGGGTGCACCGGTGCCCGCCAGATGGTCACGGCCATCCATCAGATGCAGCGCAAAAATTACGCTTCCGGCCTGATCAGCATGTGCATCGGGGGCGGCATGGGGATGGCCATGTTGATCGGAAAATGATGCGCTGGGTCCGCGAATGTCCAAGACCTTGCCGGGTCTTGCCCGACCATGGCCGTTGTTGGTTGGAAATGATAATGATAACAGACAATAAAAGGTGGTAAAGGCAGGGCCTGAATGTCCTTTTTTAGCTTTACTTTACCGGCTGTTTCTGCTAAGGATGCACTGGTTTTCAAAGTAGCATGGATGGTTGCGAAAACGGCTGGCGGACGAAGGGCGTAATGGCGTTTCATCCAAGGCTGCCCAACCCGATTGAGGATCGAATTCAACGCGAGGAGATCGGCCGTAATGGACATTGCGAGAAAAATGGGGATCATGGTGTTTTGTGGCGTGCCTGTCATTGTCGGCGGGGGTATCGTATATGCGCTAAGCGGCGGGTCTTATCTGGCCGTCGGTATTTTTGAAATGATCCTTTTGTTCCTTTTCGGTGCGTTTATCAGCAAATAACTGTTATTTAAGCGGATTGTCGCTATTAAATGAACGAACCACGGCCGCCTGCTTGATGTCTCCTTAATTTGCCGGGCGGGCGTGGTTGTTTTTTAGCCGCTTCCCGGTGTGCAAGGTTCTGATAAACGGTCGATTTCTTTTCCTTTATTTTGAAGGTGTCGACCCCGACCTTTCCACATGTTTTCCTCTGATGGTTGCCTTCCCACCCGCCACTGCAACGATCATTGCCCGGTGACCCAAAACAGTGACGCTCGGCACCTCGGAACAAAACCGTCCCGGGCCGGTTTGTTGAGCCGTCCGTGACAAAAGGGTAACCCCAACCGAACGACGATCATGGAACAAAGCCCATCTCAAGACATTACCCTATGGGTGTTCATGAGCTACTTCTTGCTGTCGATCCTGCTGGTCGGATGGCTCTTCTGGCCCTTCGGATCCACCATTGTCATGGCAGCCGTGGTTACCGGTATTTTCTATCCTCTGTATCAGCGCTTTGAACGAAAATTGATCCCTGCACTTTCTTCACTGGTCACCTGTGCCCTGATTTTCCTGCTGGTCTTCGTCCCGATTGTTTTTTTTATCAGCATTCTGACCCAGGAAGCCTATGACCTCTATCAGATGGGCCGCAGCGCTGAAATCAATGCGCAGGTTCAAAAATTGTTGGAAAACAGCCACCTCATCGAAAGCATCAATCGGTTTATGGCGCCGTTCGGATTTCAATTCTCCGGTGATGAAATCAAGACCACGGCTTCCGATCTGGGCAAAACGGTGGGCCTCTTTCTTTACAGGCAAACCCAGGCCACGGCCTCGAATATCGTATCCTTTTTCGTGAACATCTTTTTCATGCTTTTGATTTGCTATTACCTCTTCGTTGACGGTAAGCGTCTGCTGGCGTTCCTGATCGCGCTTTCCCCGCTGCCGCAGGACCAGGAAGAACAATTGGTCCGCAAATTCCAGGATATGGCCGGCGCCATTCTCGTGGGCAACGGGCTGGGGGGGCTCATTCAAGGCGTTTTGGGCGGCATTGTCTTTGCTGTTTTTGGTCTCAAATCGCCTATTTTGTGGGGTGTGATCATGGGGTTGCTGGCCTTTCTGCCAATTGTGGGCATTGGTGTGGTTATCTTGCCGGCCGCGATCATATTTTTTATCAACGGCCGCATCGGCGCCGGCCTTTTTTTTATCGGTTTTTATGCCCTGCTTACCGTGTGTGTGGAATATCTTTTCAAGCCGCGAATTGTCGGACAGCGGGTTCAGATGCATACCTTGCTGGTATTCTTGTCCATCATTGGCGGCCTGAAGCTGTTCGGCATCCTAGGCATTGTATACGGGCCCCTGGTCATGACGGCCTTTTTGACCCTGACGGATATTTATCACCGAAGTTATGAAATGCGAATGACAACCAAGCCTTCGCCCTAACACCATTGAAAAAGGATTGAGGAACCACCATGAGCAACGACAATTTGCCCGGCATCTCTATCGAGCACGAGATGAAGAAATCCTATCTCGATTATGCCATGAGCGTGATCATCGGGCGCGCGCTCCCGGATGTGCGCGATGGTCTCAAGCCGGTTCATCGCCGGGTGCTTTTCGCCATGCGGGAACTGAAAAACGACTGGAACAAGCCTTACAAAAAATCGGCCCGCGTCGTGGGTGACGTCATCGGTAAATACCATCCCCATGGCGACACGGCGGTCTATGATACCATCGTGCGGATGGCTCAGGATTTTTCCATGCGCTATCCGCTCGTCAACGGTCAGGGCAACTTTGGATCCATCGACGGGGATCCGCCGGCAGCCATGCGTTATACGGAAGTGCGCATGATGCGGATTGCCCAGCACATGATGGAGGATCTGGAAAAAGAAACGGTCGACTTCACCGTGAATTATGACGAGACCCTGTCGGAGCCGAGTGTGTTGCCCGCCAAAATCCCCAGCCTGTTGATCAACGGTTCCGCCGGCATTGCCGTGGGCATGGCGACGAATATTCCTCCTCATAACCTTGGCGAGGTGATTGATGGCGTCGTGGCTCTGATCGACGAACCGGATCTCACGGTGGCCGAACTGATCGGTATCATTCCCGGCCCCGATTTTCCGACGGGCGGCACGATATACGGTATGCAGGGTATCCACGAGGCCTATGAAACCGGGCGCGGCATCATACGGGTGCGCGCCAGGGTCGCGGTCGAAGTGGATAAACGGGACCAGTCGGAAACCATCATCGTGACCGAGTTGCCGTACCAGGTCAACAAGGCGCGGCTGGTGGAGAAAATTGCCGAGTTGGTGCGCCACAAAATCATCGAAGGCATTCGGTTCGTACGGGACGAATCGGACAAAGACGGCATGCGCATCGCCATCGGGCTGAAGAAGGACCAGTTTGCCGATGTCATCATCAACCAACTCTACAAGCACACGCGCATGGCGAGCAGCTTCGGGGTCATTTTCCTGGCAATCGTGGACAATCGTCCTGAACTGCTGAATCTCAAGGAGATGCTGCAGCATTTCATCCGGCACCGCAAAGAAATCGTGGTGCGCCGGACGCGCTATGATTTGAGGAAAGCGGAAGAGAAAGCCCATGTTCTGGAAGGCTACAAAATCGCCTTGGACAATATCGATGCGGTGGTGGCCATGATCCGTCAATCCAAATCGCCGGCGGAAGCGAAAGACCGGTTGATGGAGGCCTTTGCATTGAGCCCCATCCAGGCGCAGGCGATTCTCGATTTGCGGCTACAGCGCTTGACCGGCATGGAACGCGATAAAATTCTCGAAGACTACCACAACACCCTCAAGAATATCGCCTACTACAAGGAGATTCTGGCCAGTGAACGCATGGTGCTGGACATCATCAAGAATGAGCTGGTGGAAATTCGCGAAACTTACGGCGATGCACGCCGCTCCGACATCGTGGCCGCTTCCCGGGAGATCACCCTCGAAGACATGATTGTCGAGGAGGACATGGTGGTGACCGTATCCCAGCGGGGATACATCAAGCGCGCTCCGCTGAGCCTCTACCAGAACCAGCACCGCGGCGGCAAAGGCAAAACGGCCATGGGGACCAAAAACGAGGATTTTGTCAAACATCTTTTCGTGGCCTCCACCCACCACACCTTTTTGTTCTTTACCAACCTGGGCAAGGTGTACTGGCGTAAAGTATACGAAATACCACAGGCGGGCCGCACCGGGACGGGGAAAGCGATCGTCAATCTAATGAATTTCGAACCGGAGGAGAGGCTGACCACCGTACTGGCGGTTTCCCAATTCGAACCGGGGCACTTCATCCTGATGGCCACCAAGAAGGGAATCATCAAGAAGACGGACCTGATGGCTTACAGTCGTCCGCGCACGGTGGGCATCATTGCCCTCAACCTGATGCCGGGTGACGAGTTGATCAGCACCCGGATCACGGACGGCACCCTCAACGTCTTCCTCGGTACGGCCAATGGCCAATCCATCCGTTTTCACGAAACGGACGTGCGTCCTGCCGGCCGAATCGCGCGCGGTGTGCGCGGTATCAATCTGGGCGCCGGGGACCAGGTGGTCGGCATGGAAGTCCTTTCCTATGGACAAACCATGATCACGGTAACGGAAAACGGTTATGGGAAACGCACCTCCATCGATGAATACCCGGTGCAGAAGCGCGGGGGGAAAGGCGTCATTACCATCAAGACCAATGCGCGCAACGGACAGGTTGTGGATATCCTACTGGTGGGCGAGGAGGACGATCTGATGCTGATTACCAATTCCGGCAAGCTCATTCGCATGGCCATCGACGGGATATCGGTCATTGGACGCAATACGCAGGGGGTCAAATTGATTGAAATCTCGGCGGACGAGCGGGTCATCGGTGTCGCCCGCCTGGAAGAAAAAGAAGAGGACGAACCGTTATGAACACGGATGTTGATCAGGAGTTGAAGATTGGTGTGGTTGGGGCCGGCAGTTGGGGAACGGCGCTGGCCAATTTGCTGGGCTGCAAGGGATACCCGCTGGATTGGTGGGTGTTTGAACCCGACGTCTGCCGTCAGATCGCCAAACAGCATGAAAACAAGGTCTATTTGCCCGGGATCACGCTGTCGCCCAACCTGCGGCCCACCAACGACCTGGCAGCCGTGGTGTCCGACAAGGACCTGGTCCTGGTGGTCGTTCCCTCCCACGTCATGCGGGAAACCACTCAGCGCATGGCCCAGGCCATCGGTTCGGAAACGATCGTGGTGTCCGCGTCCAAAGGCATTGAAAACAAGACCCATCTGACCATGTCCGGTGTCATCCGCGAAACCCTATCCGGTCTGGCGGACGATCGTCTGGCCGTCATCTCCGGGCCCAGTTTCGCCCGGGAGGTGGTTCGCAAAGCCCCTACGGTTGTCACCGTTGCCAGTCACAGCCTGGCGACAGCCGAAAAAGTCCAGCATGTGTTTGCAACTCCTTATTTCCGGGTATACTCTAATCAGGATATGATGGGGGTGGAACTCGGCGGGGCCGTAAAGAACGTCATTGCTATTGCCGCCGGTGTCATCGACGGTCTGGGGCTTGGATTGAACACACGGGCCGCTTTGATTACACGGGGGCTGGTGGAGATCCAGCGTCTTGGCAAGCGGTTGGGGGCCGATCAACGCACCCTTGCCGGCATCGCCGGCGTCGGCGATCTGATTTTAACCTGCACCGGTGATCTCAGCCGCAATCACACCGTCGGCAAGAAAATCGGCGAAGGTCTGAAACTGGACGATATTCTTTCGGAAATGCGGATGGTGGCGGAAGGGGTCAAAACGGCCAAGTCCGTTTACAACCTTTCCCGCAAGGTCGATGTCGAGATGCCCATCTGTCGCGAGATGTATCGCATTCTGTATGAAGCGGCATCGCCGCAGGAGGCGGTTTACCGGCTCATGACACGCGATCTGAAGCACGAGCTCGAATAACCCCCTCTTTTGAGGCTAAGTTCCACGGATGCCGATTTGACACGGATAGATAATACCATGTCCGAGCAGACACGAACGGCGCCGTCGGTGGATGGCCACCGCGGTCGTCTGCGGGATAAATTTTTAGCGGCGGGATTAAGTGGGTTTCATGATTATGAAATCCTGGAACTCCTGTTGACCTTGGCAACCCCGCGCAAGGATTGTAAACCGGCGGCCAAAGCCGCACTGCAGCGTTTCGGCAATCTGGCTGCCGTTTTTGAAGCATCGCCACGGGAGCTTTGTGAAGTCGATGGTATCGGTCCCAAAAATCTTTTCGGTATCAAGCTGATTCCGGCCGTTTGTGAGCGCTATCTGGAAAAATGCCTTGCCGCCGGAACCGCGCTGCATCATTCCAAGGCGTTGTTCGATTATCTTTATCAAAGCATGCAGGATAAAAAACGGGAACAATTCAAAGTGCTCTTTCTGGACGCCAAAAACCGGGTTCTTGCCATCCAGACACTTTTCGAAGGGACCTTGACGTCCAGCAGTGTCTACCCGCGGGAGGTGGTTCGGGCGGCGCTGGATCACCATGCCGTGGCCCTGATTTTCGCTCACAACCACCCCTCCGGCGATCCCCAGCCATCTCCCGAAGACACGGCCCTGACGCAAAAACTGATCAACGCCTGTCAGCTCGTGGACGTGACGGTCCATGACCATATCATCATCGGTCGGGGTACCTATTTCAGTTACGCTGACAGCGGAAAAATCGCCGCGATGGTGACGGGTGCGACACATGCTCCTATGGGATAGGGCATGATCAGCATCAGCGTTACGTGAAGCGAGGATGGACAGCCAACGGGATTGATCAAATGAAAGCCTTTATCAGATGGCGTAACGCAATAGGATACAGACGCTATGACCCGCGATGAACGTCCATACTGTTACGGCAAGTTGGAATGTGTTTTCCCGATGGGCCCCAATGACCTGCGCGAAACACCGGAATCATGTATGGTCTGCTATTGCAAAACGGAATGCCTGCGAACGGCCATGCAGAGTGCCGATGCGGTTCAGGTGAGAGAAGAAAAAGTGGATCGCGCTTATGCGGCCGGTATGATGGGGTTTCTGGAACGATGGGCGCGCAAGAAGTCCCTTCACCAAAAACGCCTGGCCGATCAGGAAAATGATGCCGGCAGCGATAGTTGATGCCGGTAACGATGCATGGCCGACCCAGCACGATGCGCCTTTCCCTTCCTCCCTCTAAATGAGGTCATCCAAGGAGCACACCGATTCGCATGATTCCTTCCCGAGACCGATTATGGCGCCCGCTCGCCATGGCGCTTGTCGTCCTACTGGCCTGCCTTTGGGGCTTTTTCTACCGTGATGCCATCGGCCATGCGCTGACCGCTTTCTACCATCTGATGCTGGACCGGGAGAAAACCGAAGCGTTGATCAAGGCGTCCGGGGCCTACGGACCGCTGGTTTTCATGGCCGTACAATTACTGCAGGTGATCCTGGCGCCGATTCCCGGCGAAGCCACGGGCTTTATCGGGGGGTATCTTTTTGGGGCGGCCAAGGGATTTGCCTATTCGAGCATCAGTCTGGCCGTGGGATCCTGGATCAATTTTTCAATCGGGCGCATGCTCGGGAGACGTTTGATCCGAAAGATCATACCGGCCGACAAGCTTCAAAAAATGGATCAAATCGTAACCCATCAGGGGGCCCTGGTCATCATGCTTTTGTTTGTCTTTCCCGGGTTTCCCAAAGACTACCTGTGCTTATTTTTGGGGGTCACGATCATGCCCCTCAAACTCTTCCTGTTAATGGCGACATTCGGAAGAATGCCGGGAACCCTCATGCTCAGCCTGCAAGGTTCCATGTTGTTTGAACGTATGTACGGGGTGTTTGCGCTGATTCTGGGGGTGTGTGGCCTGGCAATGTTCCTGTCCTATCGTTATCGTGACAATCTCTATCACTGGATCGAAAAATCGATCTCTTCCGATACGCCCCGCCGTTGACGAAACCTTAAAAAAATGGTACTTATAGCAATACGTTATCCGTAGCAGGCCCCATCCTTACCACCAAATGACGACAATTGCAGACCGGGATCTTGGAATGATCCCCGGGTGCCCCTTCCACAGGACGGGTGAGTCCATTGACATTCTGGAAAGTCAGAGAAGAGCTCAGCGGCGAAAACCGGTTGCGGCGATCCTACTATGAACTTCTGCGCGATGAACTCGATACCTTGATGATGCAATATGCGCTCATCGATTCCTACACGCGCTTTCAATGCAGCAAGGTGGCGTTTCCCTTTGTTGAGAAAAGAGAATTAAAACCGCGTGCCCGGATTCCGGATGTCGAATATGAATGCCAAAATGCCTTCCTCGTATTGTTTGTCGAGGACACCATCCCGCCGGAGCACAAGAAATATATCCGCTTTTTTGAACTCAATAAAACAACGAAGGCCAATCTGCTGTCTTCCAAGACACTGCCCTTGTCCAATAAATTCGATCGTAACCAGAAACATTTGGAATCCCTCCAATTCCCGTCGTTTGTCAAAGCACTGCTGCCCGTCGATTATGCCCTTTTGATTCAGCGCGATCCCGCCAGCAAAGCGCGCAACCGTTACAGCTTGACCCATTTTCATGTCCGGGTGGATTGGCCGATCATTGAAGCGGCTGAAAACCTGGCCCGGGATTTGCGTTACATATCGAAAGATATCTTCGAGCGGGGTGACAAATATGCGGAAGACTTGCAGAAGAAATTTTTTGAATTCTATGGGCTGCCCCTCATGGCCGGTGGTCGACGGACGGCGGCGATTGTTGCCGCCCAGTACCTGCGGCAGTTGTCGTGTATTTCCACGGTTTACGCCGGGAGCAGTGAGACCCGCGGGCTGATCCGTATATCCGAGCGTGGTGTTTCCAAAAGCATCCTGATGCAGCTATCCAAGGATGAGATGCAGAACCTGGCGGCCACCAACCATATCTCCATCCAGACCTTCACCAAAAATTATGTTGTATTCCGGTTCCGCAATCAAGGTGTCTGTATATTCCAGGCTACCTATCTGCCGACCGACCAGGCGCGTTTGCCCGATGACGGCAAACTGCGGGAGATCAAACCGGACTTGTCCTGGCAGACCGTCGGCGGGCAACACATCCTGCCCAAACCCGGCGTCTGGAAATATCCCCCTCTGCCGTTCAACGTCATTTACTCGTAAGGGGTTTTCCGAATATCGGTAAGACCGGTCAACCCGAACGCTGGTTATTGACGCCTGGCGACCATGGGTGTATGTCTTGCTCCTCTGACCTCAACAAGGAGTGATTACCCATGAGTGACCACCATCACCATCACCACCACGAAAACCACCATGCCCAGGGCCCGATTGACGGGGAACTTACCGAAACCCAGCGGCTTTTGAAACGCCTGCATCATTGGATTCATCACAACGATGACCATGCCGCCAACTACATCGAATGGGCCGCCAAGATCGAGACCATGGGATTTGTCGCAGCAGCCGAACGATTGCGCACCGCAGCGGAATTGACCCATGCCGTCAGCCGGGAATTCGAAGCTGCGGCCGCTGCCATCCAAATAAATGAAGAAACGGATTGAGCAGACCTTAATTATGGCGCGGAAGCCCCATCGTTGGGCGTCGGGTCCCATGCAAAGATATCATCGTTGAGCAACGTCTGGCAGATCCGCACGGATGCCACGGTGTCATGGTGGTGGATATCGAGCAGCACCCAGGAGAGCCCTGCCGCCGCCAGCATGGATAGATAGAGTTGCTCGATGCGCCGTTTGAGGTTGCGGGGGCCTTGACCGGTTGTCAGGTTGGACAACCCGGCGACGCTTCGTACCGGAAAATCGAGCAATTCCGGCAGGCGGCGAACGATTTCCAGAAGATCCCGATTTCGCCGCAGACCATCCTGCCAGATGAGCGGAGCGACGACCGGGTCGATAATCAACTGTTCCGTCCGCAAGCCCGCCGAGAGGCAGCGCTGGAAAAGCTCCAGGGCGATGGCCATTCGGTCGTCCTGATCCGACGGCATCTGACTGCGTCCATCCAACAGATACCCAATCACATCCACATCATATTGGACCGCCAACGGCAGGATTTCAGCCAGTTTTTGAGGCTCCAGGGAAATACCGTTGATCACCGCTACCTTGCGGTTGGCTTCGAGGCCGGCTTGCATGGCAACAGGGTTGGCCGTGTCGATCAAGATGGGCAGATCGCTAACAGACTGAACGACTTCGACGCAGAACGCCATTTCCCGGGCGGCATTGCGTCCCAGCGGCCCGGTATTCAGATCGATGGCCTCGGCGCCTGCCGCTTCTATGGCTTGAACCAGCACCTGGAAAGGTTCCGGGTTCCGGTGGAAAAGGGCGTCGGCAATATTCGACCGGGTGATCTGCAAATTGTCGGCAATGATTTTCATCTTATTGGAATCTTAAGGGTCAACACCTCTTTTTGGTGAACGCTGCTGCGGGGAAGCATTGTTCGGGTCGCGTCGGCGTATGAGATCGTTGGGACGACAGCCCGTCGTAAAGTCGACTTCAATTTTCATCCCGGCATGGGCCACCGTCACGGGTCCGGTTGCCGGATCCACCATGCGGCGAATCGCTTCTTTCCATACGGGGCGACCGGGGGACAGAACTTCAACGGTGTCGTCCACTGCCAGTCGGTTGCGGACATCGACGACAACCGTGCCGGACGCCGCGCACGACAGGACCTTGCCGACCAGACGGTGCTCATAGGCCCGGCGTGTCAGGCTATAATTGGGTTGGGTTTGCCGGGGATCGCCAAAATAAAAACCCGTACAGTAACCGCGTTGATTGATACTGTCCAGCGTATCCACCCAGTCCTGTTCGACGCGGAAGCCCAAGGGGTCATGAAAATACGCGTCGAGGGCGGCCCGATAGGCTTTGACCGACGACGCCACATAATGAATGCCCTTCATGCGTCCTTCGATTTTAAGGGCCGCGACACCGCTTTCGACAAGTGCCGGAATATGCTCGATCATACACAGATCGCGAGCGTTGAATATATAGGTGCCCCGGTCGTCCTCTCGAACGGGCAGGTATTGACCCGGTCGTTTTTCTTCGACAACGGCATAATGCCAGCGGCAGGGATGGGCACATTGACCGCGGTTGCTGTCCCGGTTGGCCAGGAAGTTGCTGAGAAGGCAGCGACCGGAATAGGACATGCACATGGCCCCGTGGACAAAGACTTCGACCGCAAGCCCGCCTCTGGTGACGATTTCCTTTATTTCCGGCAGGGAGAGTTCGCGTGCGGCAATGAGGCGGTCGGCTCCAAGCTTTTGCCAGAATTCGGCGGCGGCATAATTGGTCGGATTGGTTTGTGTACTGATATGAATCGGAACGCCCGGCATGAGCTTGCGGACCGCTGAAAAAATGGCCGGATCGGCGACGATGATACCGTCCGGGCGGATTTTGGCCAATTGGGCCAGATAGTTCTGAAGGTGTTGCTGCTCGTGATTGCGCGAATAGATATTACATGCGATATAGATCCTGACACCGTGGGAACGGCCGAGGGCGACGGCGGCTTCGATTTCATCGAGGCTGAAATTGCCGGAGAAATTGCGCAGGCTGAAATCTTTGCCGGACAGATAGACGGCATCGGCGCCAAAGTGGATGGCGGTTTCAAGCTTCTCAAAGTTGCCGGCCGGTGCCAGCAACTCGACCGGGTGATGGGAGCGCTTCATTGCAGGTAAAGGGTCCATAGAATAGACGTTGTCTTTAAAAGATGAACCTCTATAGGATAAATCCCCATGGGATGCAACCGCTTGACTTTGGAATCCCTTGCCGTATCGTATAGGTAATGATGTCGGTGGGTTCGATGCCCGCTAAAGGGTGTCTGACCGATGGCTTGCAGCGTATGATCCATCGCATGAATCGCCCCAACGGGTTCATTGGATTCGATCATCAGCATGCGGTAGAAAACATGATTGTACCAAAGGAATGACAGCCATGACGCTACAGGAGAAAATCAAAGCGGATTTGACAACCGCCATGAAGGCTCGGGATGATGAAAGAAAAGAAGCGTTGCGTGTGGTTATCGGCGAGTTCGGCCGGCTGCCGGCCAAAGAACTCACCGATGACGCCGTGTTGCAAGTTTTAAAAAAACTGATCAAGTCCGAGAAAGAAGTCTTGAGCCGCCAGGGGGAAAGATTGACATCGCCTTACTTGGAGGTTTTGGAGGCCTATCTTCCGGCGATGGCCTCCGAGACGGAAATCGCCGACTGGATTCGGGCCAACATCGATTTGGCGGGGTACAAAAACAAGATGCAGGCCATGGGCGACATCATGCGCCATTTCGGCGCCAACGCCGATGGCAAGACCGTCCAAAAGATCCTTCAGGATATGCCCTGAGCCGCCTAAGGTGACGGCGTTTCAGCGTCATCCCGATTGTCATCACCGGAATAACCGCCGGTTGATGATGCCACCGGGGCAGATGAAAGCCTGTCGGCAAGGGGGTCACTGGACGAAGGGGAGGACGATTGAAACGCACCTTGTCTTTTCATGCGAAAGTAGCGTTCAGGATCGGCCTGGAGTAGCGCCAGCTGCTCCTGGAGGGGCCTGATACGCGCGTCCTTCATGCCTTGCGTAAAGGATTTCCCAATGGACAAGCCTTTGATTTTTTTAATTTCGGATTCAAGGCGCTGCTGCTCTTTCTCGGCTCTGGCGGCCAGGCGGTCGTCCATCTGTTGCCCACCCTCGGCATCCGACTCGTCTTGCTCCGTGTCACCCTCCGAAGGGGTCGCATCTGGCGGTTCCCTGTCGGTATCGGATATATCGCTTGTCGCTGGGGCTTGGGGGGATGTCGCTTCTTCCGGGCGAACGTCGGCGGCTTCGACATCGTTGGGAATGCCGGTGTTGCTGTAATGGCGGACACCATTGTCATCCGTCCAGTAATAAACCGATCCGGCATACAGTGGTCCCGTAACAAAAACGGATGCGAAAAGAATTACACTGAGCCATCTGAATTTCATCGGTGCCTCCTGCCGAATGATGGTTGAGAGCGTGTTAACAAGACTAAGTTAACAGGTATCACTGCAAAATCAAGACGCAAAGTGTATTATAGATCCACATGGCTGTGTTTGAAGATGACGCAATGACTCCCTGGCATAAAATCATACAAAAGGTTCTGCCGCTGTATGCGAGAGGGGCGGCCTCCGGGCACCAAGGCGCTCACAGTGTTGAATACTGGCGGGATCGTATCCTCGACGTAATCTATCGATCAACGGCGCTGTTAGGCGGAATCGCCTACCTGCCAAGCGTCTATTTGGCCTTCGTCGAGGGCATCTGGTGGCTGGTGGCCGTCAATACCATCGGCTACGTCTGGTTTGTCTGGGCCGCATTTTCCCGCCGCTTGTCCTTTGGGGTAAAAGCCGTTTTACTGCTGGCCTTTTTTTATCTTCTCGGTGTGGCCCTGCTCATCCAACTGGGGCCATTTGCTGCCGGATCGATCTGGCTTTTTGCTTTTCCCGTGATGACCAGTCTCCTGTTTGGTTTGCGCCCGGCGATGGGTGCCCTGACGCTCAACGCCATAACGGTGATTTGTTTCGGGATCGCGTTAGCGGCCGGTTGGGTGGCGATTGGTTTCATGCCGGCCAATATGGCGGACAAATGGTGGGTTATCAGCGCTAATTTTCTCCTGCTGGATACCGTTGTGACCCTGTCCATCGCTGTCCTGCTGCGGGGGTTGAAAACCGCTTTGGAAAAACAGCGGCAAACCCGGCAGTCCCTGGAAGAAAAGCATCGCGAACTGCAGCAGGTCAATGAAAACCTGCGGCGGGAATTCGCCGAACGACAGCGGGCCGAGGAGGAAATCACGCGGTCCCATGAAATTCTGGTGACGGTTTTAGACAGCATCGATGCCGATGTCTTTGTCGCGGACATCGAAACCCATGAGGTGCTGCTGATGAATCGCCACATGCAGGAAAGCTTTGGCGGCGACCGCACCGGCGCCAAATGCTGGGAAGTGTTTCAAGACCGGGCGTCGTCGTGCGATATGTGCTACAGCGACGGGATTGTGGACGACAACGGGCAGGCCGCAGGGTTGCATGTTTGGGAAGGCGAAAATCCCGTTACCGGCCGAATGTACTTGAATTTTGATCGGGCCATCAACTGGATCGACGGACGCTTGGTGCGCTTGCAGATCGGCATGGACATCACCGATCTGAAACGCATGCAGGAAGAGAAACTCCATCTCGAAACCCAGTTGCGCCAGGCGTTAAAAATGGAAGCCATCGGCACCCTGGCCGGCGGTATCGCCCATGATTTTAACAATATCCTGGCGGCCATTCTGGGGTATGCCGAAATCGCACTGGAAGATTGCCGCGATCAGGCCCCCCTCGCCAGCTATCTGGGAGAGATCCTCAAGGCGTCCCATCGGGCCAAGGATCTCACCCAGCAGATTCTTACCTTCAGCCGACAGGCGGAGGTCGCCCCGAAACCCGTCAGGCTCAGCAGCGTTGTCCGGGAAGCGATCAAGCTGCTCCGGGCCTCCATTCCGGCGACCATTTCTATTCGGGGAGAATTGCATTCCGATGCCACCGTCATGGCCGATCCGACGCAGTTGCATCAAGTGGTCATGAATCTGGCCACCAATGCGGCCCACGCCATGGAAAAAAACGGCGGAATTCTCACCATTACGCTTGATGATGTCAAACTCGACGCGCGCAAGGAAACCATCGACGGTTTGGGCGGCAGGGGATGGTTTTTACAATTGACGGTGGCGGATACCGGCCAGGGGATCGATAAGGCCTTGCAGGAACGAATTTTCGACCCCTATTTTACCACCAAGCGCAAAGGCAAGGGGACCGGCATGGGGCTTTCGGTCGTGCACGGGATTGTCAAGAATTGCGGCGGTGATATCCGGGTGGAGAGTGTCCCGGGGCAAGGGGCGGTATTCCGCGTTTATCTGCCGGCCCAGAAAACCGCCATCCCTTCGCCTGAAAAGGTGCCTTACACCAAAACGGTCGGCGGTCACCAGGAAACCATTCTGGTCGTGGACGATGAACCCCAGATCGCCCATGTAATGCAGTTGATGCTGGAGTCCCTTGGGTACCGCGTAACCGCCTACACCAGTAGCCGCGATGCCCTGCAGGATTTTGGCGATGCGCCCCAGGCCTTCGACATGGTGATTACCGACATGACCATGCCGGAACTCACGGGAGAAGAACTCGCGCGTGCCATCCTGCAAAAACGCCCGGACATCCCCGTCATCTTGTGCACGGGGTTCAACGAGCACATGAATGAGGAACGGGCCCGGCGTCTCGGGATCCGGCGCCTCATCTACAAGCCGATCGTTCGGAATGCGCTGGCCGATGTCGTAAGAACCGCACTGGATAGTTGAAACGTAAAAAACGAAGCGGGAACCGGACGTGGATCGGACCCGGTTCCCGTTTTGAATTTGCGAAACAGAAGATTGGCTGGCTATTAATACTTCGTTCATCCAGAAATCGGCAAATTGGGTTGAGATCAAGGCGCGCGAAAAAAAATTTCACCGCAGGCATATGGGTGATATTCCGAGGATTCGATTTTTCGCGCAACGCCGATATTGGGCTAATTGGACATTTATGTCTAGTTAAGACCGACGACTTCCACTTCCACCCGTCGGTTCCGGGCGCGCCCCTCCGGTGTGCTGTTGTCCGCAATCGGATTGATCATGCCGTACCATTGGATGACGATCCGTTCGCGTGGAATAGCAAAATTATCCATGAGATACTGGGCCACGCGGAAAGCCCGCCGGCGGGATAGGTGCAGGTTGTAGTCCTCGGCACCGGCGGCATCGGTGAATCCCTCCAGCAAAACGTCCGCTTTCGGATTGTCCCTTAAAAACTGCCCCAGTTTTTCCAAGCGTTCATGGTCTTCCGGGCGGATATTGGGCTCGTCGAAATCAAAGGTAACATTCTGCACGGCGACGCCGGTGACGACGGCTTCTGTTTTTTCGGCAACCAAGGCGATCGATTTGACCGTGAACAATGCACCGGCGGTGCGGTAGGGGTGGCCCAGCAGCCATTCGAAGGGGATGACCCGGGAGCGGGGATTGACGCCCACCAGGCTGCGCAGCATCTGTACATTCGTGTCGGTATCGGCCGTGCTGACG
>Ga0180429_10002010_pt1 | contig 17001 bp, 12 predicted proteins | sample SS_ome_FD_132428 | JGI IMG/M metagenome (GOLD analysis project Ga0180429, IMG submission 132428) | Hypersaline lake sediment archaeal communities from the Salton Sea, California, USA - SS_1_S_1 metaG | ecosystem: Environmental > Aquatic > Non-marine Saline and Alkaline > Hypersaline > Sediment ...
ATGGCGGCTATCAGCCTAACCGTGTTGTGGTGGCTCATGCCAGCCTCCCGTTCACTCAGCGGTACGCTGTGTCGCAAGTATAACAGGCCAGCGGTCATAACACAGACACCCAGGCTCCACTACGCCAAGCTAGTTGGACTCACTGACGACAACAGGCTGAGCCGGCATGGCAGCCGCTCAGAAGTCCTTCATTCCCAGGCCGGCGCGCCAGTAGGCGCTGCGCAGCGCGGGGTAGCCGCCCAGGCACTCCTTCAGCGCGCGGGCGGTCCACCACAGGTGCTGGTAGCGCAGGCCGGCGCTCTTCATCAGCGCGTGCTGGTGCGCCACGACGAAGCGCAGCTGGTTGAGCCGCAGATAGAGCAGCTTGCGGCCGCGGTGGTAGCGGTCGATCGTCTCGGAGTGCCGGTGAATCACGGCGCAGGCCGGCACCGTGGCGCAGCGCCAGCCCTTCTGCCGCGCGCGGTAGTCGAGGTCCACGTCCTCCCAGTAGAACGGCTGGTAGCGCAGATCGAAACCACCCAGCTGCAGGAACCGGTCGCGCCGGCAGGCAAACGCCGCGCCGCAGAGCACGCTCTGGATCGGCCTGGCGCGGGAACCGATGTCGCGCAGTCGCGCCTTGGCGTCGGTCGAGCTGGACAGCAGGTCGCGCAGTGAACTGCTCCAGTCGCCCTCCTCGGCCAGCTCGGTATGCCAGCACAGACCGCGGTGGCAATAGAGCCGCGCCAGGTTCTCGACCTTGTCCAGATCGCGGTTGAAGATCAGCGGCATCACCGCGAACAGCCCCTGGTCACGCTCCAGGGCGTCGATCAATTCCTTGCAGGGATTGCCGACGAGCTCGATGTCGCTGTTGAGCGTCGCCAAATAGGGATGCCGCGCCAGCTGCACTCCGGCCATCACGTTGGCGCCGAAGCCGCGGTTCTGGCGGTTCTCCAGCACCTCGACCCAGGGGAACCGGCGCCGGATCTCGGCGGGGGTGTCATCGCCCGAGCAGTCGTCGGTAACGATCACCTGGAAGTCGTCGCCGTACTTCTGGTGGAAGTGCGCCAGCCGCGTCAGCAGCCCCTCGACCTGCCCCACCGCGTTGTAGGTGGGAATCACGATCGAGATTGGCTGCATCTCGCTGCTCATCACCCTTCCAGCATCTCCGTGTTGATTTGTCCGGCATCCAGCGTGATCCAGGCGGCGCGCCGCTCCTGCAGCGAGCCGGGATTGACGAAGGTCGTCGCGCCGTTGCTCTCCGCGCCGTGAGCCTCGTGGATGTGTCCGCTGAGCACCAGCAGCGGCGGTGGCTCCTGCTCACTCAGGAGCCCGAGCAGCTGCTCGCTGCCGACGTGCGCTCCGGATGCGATGCGGTCGCGGAAGCCGCGCAATGGGTTGTGCAGCAGCCAGACGTCGGCCGGCAGGTGGGCGGCGAAGGGCGGCACCAGGCTGTCCTCGGGCATCTCCAGCGGGGTGGTCCCGATCGGCGTCGGCAGGCTGCCGCCCAGGCCGCTGAATACGTAGCCCGCCAGCGCGGCGCTGCTTTTGTGCAGGTGCCTCAGCCCGTCGTAGGCCTCGACGTCCAGGCAGTGCAGCGCCTCGCGCGGGTCCCAGTTGCCGGGCACCACGAAGCAGTGCGGCGCCAGATCCCGCCACTCGCGCAGCACCTCGCGAATGCGGCTGACCGGACCGTCGTTGGCGAAGTCGCCGAGGAACACCAGCAGATCAGGTTTGAGCGCCGTCGCCTGCGCGCAGAACCAGGCCAGTCCCTCGCGCGAGCCGTGCAGATCCGCGCCGACCAGCATCGTCAGCCGCTGGCGTTGCATGGCCGCCCGTTCCGCGCGCGGCTGGGCCTCGGCGTCGACCAGTGCGCCGCCGCTCGTCCCGCTGTGCTCCATCCCTTCCTCGGGCCCCAACGGGGGCTTTGTCCTTATTGTAACGCGTTATCCGGACTGGCGGCGGTCGGCCAACCTACTCGCCCAGTTGCTTGGCCAGCCAGTCGGTCAGTTCCCGCTCGCTGCCAAACCTGCTGACGTCGATCCCGCTGAGCTTGACGGCCTCGATCAGCGCGCGCAGCACCTCGCTGGCGCTCAGTCCGCTCGACTCCGCCTGGGCGTTGAGCCAGTGCGCCTGGTCGCGGTAGACCTGATACACGGCGCGCTCGGTCATCCGCTGCGGCTGCGGCCGCTCATAGTCGCCGCTGTCCAGCGCCGTGCTGCGCTGCTCGCGGCAGAGGTCCATCTGATTGCGCGCCAGGCGCTTGATCTCCGTGCCGATCGCCTTGTCGGTCACGATCCGGCTGAACCAGCGCAGGCTCTCGTCGAACTTGCCCTGCTCCCGCAGCAGCTCGGCAATCAGGTAGCCGACGCCCGGCCCGCCGATCTTGAGCTTGCTGATGTCCTCCGTCTCGTAGGAGACCAGGTAGTGCTCCAGCGCCATGCGCCGCATCGTCAGCACCTGCCGCGCCGCCGCTTCGTTGCCCTCGTCGGCCCAATCGCGGTACAGCCAGCTGGTTCTGAGCGCCAGGCTGGCGATCTCGTGCTTGGCCAGCCGCAGGTAGCCCACCAGGCTGAGTGCCAGGGAGTAGGCCTCACAGGCCATCGGCAGGTCGCGCACCACGTTGAAGTCCCGCTGCGGGGGCAGGCCTTCGATGTGCTCGCGGAGTGCGTCCGCGTGGCGCAGCAGCATCTGCGGCGAGCGCTTGAAGAGCGCATCCTCGGCGGCGAAGCCCGACGGCGCTACGATCACCTGGTACCACAGCGGGTTGATCCCGTCGTAGCGCGGGCCGAAGTCCGGGTCGCGGGACTTGATGGAGTGCGCGCTGCGCTTGACCGCCACCGCAGAGAAGGGTTTGCCGGTCAGCGGATCCTTGTAGCTCTTCCAGAAATACTCGGGGGGCAGTTCGGGAAGCGGTTGTTTGCCTCGCAGGGCTGGTGCCACCATCTCCTCCTCATGGTCTGGCCACCCGCATTATAACGCTGGCGACAGCCGCGGCAGGCCATGGACTATTATTGGCCCATGTCGATCTACCTTAAGAATGCCAGCGTCTATCGCGGCCAGGGCGAGTTCGATGACAAGGCCACCGTCGTCATCGGCGGTCGCAGGATCAAGTCGGTGGGCAGGTCCGCCGTCCCGCGCGGTGCCAAGCGTGCGCAGTGGCGGCTGCTGCACGACGCCTACCGGCGCTGGCTCGACGGGCCGATCACGCCGGCTGGTCACCGCCCCGCCCCGCCGGATCTGGGCGAGCTGGTGATCGACTGCGGCGGGCTGCGGATCTACCCCGGCCTGCTGGACCCCCATACCCACATCGGCTGCTTCGAGGACGGCGCCGGCGCAGTGGGTTTCCATGGCAACGAGTACAGCGACCCCAACACGGCGCACCTCAACATCAAGGACAGCATCAACCCCTGCGACCTGGCGATTCCGGAGGTGGCGGCGGCGGGCGTGACCGCGGCCGGCATCTTCCCGGGCAGCGCCAACCTGATCGGCGGGCTGTGCATCGCCTGCAAGATGTACGGGCGCACGGTCGATGAGATGCTGATCGACGAGCGGCAGGGGCTGAAGATGGCGCTGGGCGAGAACCCGTTCCGCGTCTACGGCAGCCAGAACAAGTTCCCCGGCACGCGCTTCGGTTGCGCGGCGGGGGTACGCGCGGCTTTCGACGAGGCGCTGCACTACGAGGCCAAGCTCAAGGCCTGGCAGAAAAAGAAGAAGGCCGACCGCGACAAGGAGCCCTGGAAACGCGACCGCAAGCTGGAGAACATCGCCGGCGCCCTGCGCGGCGAATACCCGGTGCGCTACCACGCCCATCGCGCCGACGACATCTACACCGCGGTGCGCCTCAGCCAGGAGTTCGGCTTTCGCCTGATCATGGAGCACACCACCGAGGGCCACAAAGTGGCGGACGTGCTGGCCCGCGAGAAGGTCATGTGCGACGTCGGCCCGACGCTGACCAGCCGCGCCAAGTACGAACTGCGGGAGCGGAACACCAGGACCCTCGGCGTGCTGCACAAGGCCGGCGTACACGTCGCGCTGAGCACGGACCATCCGGTGATCCCGCTGCAGTACATCATGCTGCAGGCGGCAGTGGCGGTCAAGGACGGCCTGCCCGAGACGGCGGCGATTGACGTGATGACGATCAACGCGGCGCGCCACATGGGCCTGGAGAAGCGGATCGGCAGCCTGGCGGCGCGCAAGGACGCTGATCTGTTCATCGCCGACGGCGACGTGCTCGACCCGCGCCACCACGTGCTGGCGACGTTCATCGACGGCTTCTGCGTACACGCGGTGTAGCCTTCCCGGGCGTCAGTCAACGGCGAGGTCAGGCGCTCGCTCCGTCATACACCGGCTCACGACGGCCCAGACCAGGGCCAGCCACAGTGCGTTGATCGCCACCGCGAGGATCAACGCCGACCAGGCCTCCGGAAGATCAACCTTTGCCTCCGCGGCATAGACCGTCAGCCTATGCGCACCCGGCAGCAGGCCCGACGCATCATCGCGCAGCGGCATCAGGAAGGTCTGGCCCCTGGTGAACAGGTGTGAGGCGGTGTCCGCCACAGTAGTCAGCGCAACTCGCAGTGGCGCCGGCGGTTCAAACGGGGGCAACGGAACAGCCCAGCGCTGGAGAACAGCCACGGCGGATCCCGCAACCAGCAGACCGTAGGCAGACCACGCCACCCAGGCGCAGCGCCGGCACAGACCCCAGAGCATCACCACGACGGCCAGCAGGCCGAGCCAGCAGGTGTACGGCACTGGGCTCGGCCCCAGATTGGCGTACTCGTAGCCAGGTGGTGTGGGCAGGAGTGAGGCGAAAACGTGGACGATCGATCCCAGCTTGACCGCCACCAGCAGGATCAGGCTGTAGCGGATCCGGCTCGTCAGCACGAAGAGCGCAACGAGGACCATGACCAGGACAATGTCACCCACCAGACCACTCAGGCCGTTGTTCAGGAAGTGCTGGATCGTCCAACTCTCGCCTTGGCTGTAGCCGGAAGTCCCAGCGACCGGCGGTCCAAGGCTGAACGGGCCATCGTACATCGTTCGCCGCGCCATCGCTGTGTAGACGATGCCCAGAGCGGCGATGGGCAGCAGCGGCGCTCCCTGCACAAGCGCAACACCGAACTGCGCGGCGCGGCTGACCGCCAGCTCAGGCGCTGCAACCTCGCTGAACATCTTGCGGATCTCGGAAACCGCGATGGCAGCAGCCCAGAGCCAGAGTGCCGGCAGCAGCATATCGGCCGCCATCCACACCGCAGGACCGGAGTTCGCCTGGAACTGCAGGAGCCTGAACGTCGGTGGGCTTACCGGCACGCCCCAGGCCAGGAGCAGTTTGAAGTCGATGTGCGCCAGGAACACCAGCAGCGCCCAGGCGAGTATCCACCACAGACCGACGCGCAGCCACCACCTTCGCAGCGGCTGTCTCAGGGCGCGGTATAGCGTGCGCAGTTGTCCCCTTGACCCCGCGGGCAGGGTCGCGGCTGTGGCTGCTTGCCCCCCTGTTTGTCCATCCCCTGGGTGCATTGACATCTCCGCCATGACCTCCGCGCAGACCGGACCGAAAAAGCAGTACACATTCAGAGACGCTCAAGACGGGGCATTGGTCACCGCCGCAGGCCCTTGCTGTGGCTGAGGCCGCTGAACAGCTTGCGGTAGAGCTGCATGCAGTGCTCGACGGCGGCGATCGCCTGGTCCGGTCCCAGGAAGTCCTGGACGGCCACCTCCTTGCGCTCCAGCTTCTTGTAGTCCTCGAAGAAACTGCGCAGTTCCTCCAGCCGGTGCGGCGGCAGCTCATTGATGTGGCCGAAATCGAAGTACTCGGGGTCGTCGAGGTGGACGGTAATGATCTTCTCGTCGTTCTCGCCCTGGTCCACCATCGTCATCATCCCGATCGGCTTGACGCGCAGGATGCTCAGCGGCGCCACCGGCTCCTGCATCAGCACCAGCACGTCCAGCGGATCGTGGTCGTCGCCCAGCGTCTGCGGGATGAAGCCGTAATTGGCCGGGTAGACCACCGAGGAATAGAGCACGCGGTCCACCTTGATCAGCCCGGTCTCCTTGTCCAGCTCGTACTTGACCTTGCTGTTCTTGGGGATCTCGACGACGGCGTGGAACTCACGCGGGGCGTCGTCACCGATTCCGACGTCGTGCCAGGCGTGACTCATGGTCGTCCTCCTGCGGCCATTATAGGCTGAAGGCTGGATGCCGTGAATCTGGCCGCCGCGGTGGTATACCGTTATAATTCGCGTCTTATGAACCACATAGAGAACGATGCTCAGTTGCAGCGCGCCGCGGAGAAAGTGCCGACGGCGCCACGCCCCCGCCGCTGGGTGGGCGTCGTGCTGTGGATTCTGGCCGCAGTGCTAATGGCCGGCAGCGCGGTCTACCAGCGCCTGACGGGCCCGACCCATCCCAAGCGTGGCAGCTTCACCGTAGCCGGCGAGACCTACCGCCACAAGCTGATCCGCAGCGCGACCAGCGGTTTGCCCGCGCGCGTCGAGATTCCCGACCCCGGCGCCAGCGTCAGCGGCATGCTGCACTGGAAGCGCTACAAGACGGCCGACGACTACGCCGACGTGCCGCTCACTCCCCACGACGGCAAGCTGGTTGGCGAGCTGCCCAGCCAGCCGATGGCCGGCAAGCTGGAGTACTACCTGCTGCTCAGTGACGGCGCAAGCCAAGTGCAGGTGCCGGCGGACCGCACGGTCGTACTGCGCTTCAAGGGGGCCGTGCCGGCCTGGGCGCTGGCCAGCCACGTGGTCTTCATCTTCTTCGCCGTACTCTGGGGCATCCGCACCCTGCTGGAAGCTCTGCTCAACCGACCCGGCATGCGCTGGATGGCCTGGACGACGCTGGGACTGATGCTGCTGGGCGGGATGATCCTGGGTCCGGTCGTGCAGCACCATGCTTTCGGCGCGGCCTGGACCGGCGTGCCCTTCGGCTGGGACCTGACCGACAACAAGACGCTGATCATGTTCCTCTGCTGGCTGGTGGCCGCGCTGGCACTGGGCTGGCGCAGCGTGAAGATCTGCCCGCTGTGGCGCTGGATTACCGTCGCGGCCGCCGTGGTGATGATCGTCGTCTACCTGATTCCGCACAGCATGTACGGCAGCGAGCTAGACTATAGTAAGCTAGATCAGGGAGTGGATCCGGTGGAAGCCATCGGACAGGGGTAGCACAATGGGCGAAACTAGGATAGACCAGCTGCGCACGCTGATGACCGAAGCGGGCGACCCGACTGAAGCCCAGGAGCAGCAGGCCTATCACAAGTCATCGCTGTCATTCCATGGACTGAAGACCGAGAAGCTGCGGGAGATCTCGCAACAGGTCTTCCCCGAGAAGCAGTTCAGCCGCGACGAGCATCTGCCACTGATCGGCGAGCTGTGGCGGTCGGAGTGGTTCGACGATCGGATGGCTGCGCTGTGGCTGATGGAGCAGGCCCGGCGCGTCCTGACTCCCGACGATCTCGACGGCCTGCGGGCGATGAGCCGCGAGTGCACGGGCTGGGCCGAGCTGGACGCGCTGGCGCTGCGCATCCTCAGCCCGATGGCGCTGGACTTCGAGACCGCTGTGTTCAAACCGGTGCGGGCCTGGTCAAGTGACGAATGCATGTGGACCCGGCGGGCGTCGATCCTGGTCCACATCATACCGGCCCGCGAGCAGCGGCTGGCCAGTGAGTACGCCTGGTCGACCTTCGAGGAGCGGCTGCCCGAGACCGAGGTGTTCATCCGCAAGGCGATCGGCTGGACGCTGCGCGAAATCAGCAAGCACTACCCGCGGGAGGTATTCGGCTTCCTGACGCGCGTTGGTGACCGCGCTTCCGCCTTGACCCGCAAGGAGGCGGCGCGCCGACTGCCCGACGAGCTGCGAATCCCGATTCTCGGCAAGTAGCTGCCGCCCCGCCGCGCTTCGGATCTCCCGCGCCCTACAGCTCCAGCGCTTCGTCCCAGTGATATCCCACGGCCGAGAGATCGGCCTCGTTGACCAGCCCGTCCTCATTGGGGTCATACCAGGCCCGGTAGCCCGGATCGGCGGAGGTCAGCCATAGGTGCGTGATCAGTGCCAGGCGGTCATCGTCGTTGACCAGCCCGTCCGCGTTGACGTCGCCGACCAGCGAATAGGATGTCACCATGATGCTGTCGCTGTCCGCCACGATCGCGCGGCGGTAGGCCCGCAGCTTGACCTCGTGGAAACCGTTGCGCAGCAAGTCCACCGGCAGCACCAGATCATCGAACGGCGGCGTGGTCGAGGGGTCCCCCGCGACGGCGTCGTCGATGATCAGTTCCACGCGTTCGGCGTCGGCGGCCGTCGTCACGCCGATCGCAGGCGGAGCGTCGGGCCGGTAGATCTCCGCCGGGTCAAGCCCGCTAAGTGCGATCGCCAGCGGCTCGACGATCTCGAACTCCATGTCATTGCTGCGGTGTCCTTCGTTGGACACCACCGACAGCAGATACGACCCGGTATCCCCGGCCAGCGTCACGGTGATCGAATCCGTAGTCCAGCTCTCGACTTGCAGCTGCGTCGCCCCGTCCAGCTCGACTTCTCCCGCCGGCAGCACGAAGTGCCGTCCTGTGATCGTCAGTAGCTCGCCCTCCTGCGCCGAACTGGTGCTCAGCTCCAGGATCTCGGGCCGGGCGATGAACAGCTTGCGATTGCTGGGATGGCCGCCCACGGTAACGCGCGCGGAGCCGCGGCCGATTTCAGCCGGCACCGTCAGCACGATCTGGTCATCGGCCCAGCTGCTGACCTGCGCCGTCACGTCGGTCGTACCCATGATCACCGTGCTTTCGCCCTGGTCGCTGCCGAATCTGAGACCGCTGACGGTCAGATCCTGCTCGACAAACCCGATCGCCGGATCGATGTCCGTAATGATCGGGTTGAGGATCGACAGGTCATCGTCGGTGAACGCGATGGTTGAACCAATCACCACGCCCAGTGGCGAGGTGACCACGTCCTCGGGCACGGTGACCACGATCTCGGTATCCGTCCAGCTGACGATCTCGCCCGCCACCTGGCTGCTGTCCACGCCGAGGAAGTGGACTTCGTCCGTTCCCTCGTCGTAGACACCGAAGGTGTCACCCGTGATCGTGACATCTTCGCCCCAGTAGGCCTCCGTGGGCGCCAGCCCCGTTACATTCTGGCCATGCACCATCCAGCTGGCCTCGTCGCTGGGGTAGCTTTCCTGAGGTGGCTCGTCATCGTCGACGACCGTAACCCGGTAGTAGTAGGTCATCCCAACCTGCAACTCGAAGATGTCGTTGAAGGTAACGTAGTCGCCAGAGTCGGGCTGCGGAATCATCTCACCATCATTGGTTCTGAGATCGATCGGGAACGGCGGGTTGTCGTCCGGTCCGGGTTCCGGCGGCCGGGTGCTCTCCGTGTAGCGATACAGATAGTAGCCCTGCGCGCGCGGATCGGGCTCGCGAGTCCAGGTAACGTAGATCCCGACCGGTGCGCCGGAGGCGGTCTTGGCGGTCACTGAGACCATCCGCGGCGCCGCCAGGCGGCCTTCCGCAGTACCGAGGTCGCCGGACAGCGTACCACCGCCGCCGCAACCGGCCAGCAGGCCCAGGCCGGCCACTACCAGGACGAACCACTGCTGTTTACTCATGCGTTCAAGCCCTTTGTGACATCGGTAAGTGGAGCCGCTTCGGGAACGGCTCCACCCCGGTTGAATGCCTACCAGTTGTTACAGCTGACCAAGGTCATCAATCGTCGGCGCTTCAAGAATGATGTGGACACTACTGCTGCTGGTGGCGTCGTCGTCGTCGCTGCCGCTGACGTCGGTGTCGTATATCGTCACCGTGATAGTACCGGTCTCCGCGTCGGTCGGCACAGTGACCACAATCTCATCCTCCGACCAGCTTGTGTAGGCCGTGGCATCGATGCCTGTGCCGCCGTCGAAGGTCACCTTGCTGCTGCCACGCGCCGCGCCATAGCCGCTGCCCGAGATCGTCACGTCCTCCCCAACCAGCCGCCGTGACGGCGTGAAGCTGTCCAGCGTCGGCACCACGTCGAAGCCCACGCCCTCGGTTTCCTTGCTGTCGTCACGGGTGAGGACAATATCACCGTCGAGCGCTTTAGCCGGAATTGTGATCGTAACCGACGTATTGCTCCAGCTGCTCACCGACGCCGTCTCACCGTCAACAGTGACGAAGCCGGTGCTCTGCGTACTGCCGAAGTTCGTGCCGGTCAGCGTGATCGAATCACCGGTATTTCCGCTGTCGTCACTGAGGCTGTCGATGTGCGGCAGAATCACGAAGTCCTTGGTGTTGCTTTCGTTGCCCGCCACGTCAACCTTGACCTGCACCGTCTTGCCAGTTGCGGTCGAGGGTACTTTGGCCTCGATCTGGGTGTCAGTCCAGCTGACCAGATCGGCGCCGGTTGCTTCGGTGGTACCGAAGTAAACGTGGGAATCCGTGCCGCCGCTACCCGGCGCCGGACCGAAGTCGGTACCGGTGAAGGTGATCGTGTTGTGATTGACCCAGTCTTCGGTCGGATTGACCGTCGTGATCGCCGGCTCGTTGTAGCTGATGTCATCCGAGCTGTAGACGGTGTTCGAGCCAATCTGCACGCCGATCGGACCATCGGCGGCCTTGTAGGGCACCGTCACCACAATCTCGGTGGCGCTCCAGCTTACGTAGGTGGCCGCCTCCACCGTGGTGCTGTCGTCCGCATCGGTGAAGTACACCTTGTCCGTATCACGCTCGGAGCCGAAGTAGTCACCGGTGATTGTGACCTCATCGCCGATGCTGACGTCGGATGTGGTGATTGAGTCGATCTCGTGCTCGGCGATCGTAATCGACACCGAAGTGGAGAAATCACTCTCGTCGTTGGTGTCATTGACGGCCGTCACCGCGTAGTAGTAGACATCATCCACATCCGGACTGAACTCGTTATCCCACGACTGGGTCGTCCCCGCGCCACCGTCATGCGTGATCTTGGACGACACCCGCTTACTCTCGTAGCCACTGGGATCGCCCGACGGCAGCGAGACCGTGTCGCGGTAAACGTAATAGCCGTCGATCCGCGATGACTCCGACTTCACCCAGGTCACGCGCACGCCCGCCGGCACACCGGCGGAGTCCTTGAGTACCCCGAGTTGAATGAACCCCGCGTCAACCTGCGGTACGTAGTGCAGGTCCACCTCTTCCTGAATCGGGTCCGGTGAACCCAGGTCAAGCAACGGTACGTAGTTGGTGGCTCCGCCACCGCCGCACCCCGCGACCAGAACTGCCACTACTGCTGCAATCACCAGATTACGCATAGCCTCCTCCCCGCGCGCCGCCCGTTCGATTCCGCCACAGAGCATAGCGCCCAACCACTTGTCCTTATACATTACCATTCGCAGCCCTATAACTGCTCCAAATCGTCGATGCTCGGCGCCGGCAATACCACCGTGAACGCCTTCTTGTTCGATTCTTGAAAGTCCTGATAGACCCAGACACCGTCCGGATCGCCGCTGAACGCGTTGCTGGGCACGGTGCAGACGATCTTGACGTTGGTCCAGCTCGTGATCGAGGCTGTCACATAGCCTCCCGACCCGTCATTGAAGCGTACCTCGCCGCTGCCCTGGCTGGCCAGGAAACCGTTGCCGTTCAGCGTCACGCTGTCAGATACTTCGGCCCGCTCGGGACTGACACTCGTCAGCGACAGCGGCTTGGCCGTGCCCGTGATCTCGAAATCATCCAGCGCCATTCCGACGTTGTAACCGCGGCCGCCGACGAACATGAACCGGATGTAGACATCGCTGTTTTCGTAGTCATCGAGAACGATGCTCTTGGCCGCCCAGTAGTTGGTCTCGGTTTCCGGATCGTCCCGCCACCAACCGGAGTAGTGCGGATCGTCCGAGGACTGCACGTACCAGGTCAGGTGGTCGAGCTCATCCCAGGTGACCCCGTCATCGTCGCTGATCTGGGTAATCAGGATGGCCTCACCCCAGCCGCTGACCCGAAAGCAGGTCTCGTAGTTGAGTTCCAGGTCCGTATAGCCGTAGAGCCCGATCCGCGGCGTCATCAGCCACTCGTCGTCCTCGCCCTGGTAGACCCCGGCGTTGGGATCGTCGGTATTCTGGCTGGCGGGCAGATCGGGGAAGCTGCTCTGGGCGAAGGCAATGGCCTTGCCACTACTCCCCTTGTGGGGGTCGCTGACGATGCGGATGTCCAGGCCCATCGCATCCTCGTGCAGGTTCCAGAGCCCCAGCAGGTCGCTGTCGGTATCTCCGGAATAGGAGTCGAAGCTATCGCTCCAGACCGGGCTCTGGCCTGAAACGGCGCCGTTATCGACGGTCACGCCGCGCTCACTCACGCGCACCGGATCATTGCCGCTGCTGTTGTGGGCGATCGCGCGCAGCGTCACCTCGCCGTCGAGCGCGGTGACCGTATCCCAGTTGAAGCCGCTGTACGGCCCGGGTCCGGTCTCGATGTGCTTCAGGCAGCCGTCGACGTAGTATTCGACCTTGCTGGCTGCGTTGCTCGTCACATCGACCGTCACGTCGCCGCTGACGGTGGCTCCGGAGGCGGGCGAGTCCCAGCTCAGCGTCGGCAGGCCGCTGGACGCCTCGTTGGTCACCTCGACGGTCATCGAGGCACCGCCGGGCGAGTTGGTCGGGTCGATCTTCACGTACGTGTTGTTGGCGTCGTAGTCCTTGGCGTTCGGCGTCGTGGAGTCATCAAAATAGTCGTAGCTGTCGGCGCCGTTGTAGCCTGACCGCCAGGGGTTGTCGCCATCGGTGGGATCACCGACCACGTCGGCGCACTCCAGCCAGACCCGCTGCGGATCGAAGGCGTTGTCGTGGTTGTTGCCTGTGGTACGGTCCTCGTTGACGTGCCAGATCAGCACCCCTCCACCGCCGGGCAGGTTTTGATCGAGGTTGTCGCTGTCATCGTCGGTGTCGCGGTACTCCAGCAGGAAGAACTCCTTGCCGACGGCACCGTTGCGCCAGACGCGGAACAGCGTGTTGGTGTCCGCGCTGCTGGTGGCGCGATTGATCGTCAGCGTCTGCGCACTGCCGGTGGTCAGCACGTCGACGACCGGGGCGAACCGCAGGTGCATCCGCGCCCAGCCGCAGGGCAGCGGCGGGATCTTGCCCTGGCTGGCGGTCCAGCTGGCCATCACGCCCCAGTAGCCGGTGCCGGGCATGTCGTCGCCGCTGCTTGAGCCGCCCACGTCATACAGGTCGGGCAGCCCCAGCTCGTGTCCGAACTCGTGGCACCAGGTACGCCGGTAGGCCTCCTCGGACGACCAGATGCCCGAATACACGCGGACGCCGTCACTGGTGTAGTTGACGTAGCCGTACCAGCGGTAGTGCCACATGCTGCTGGTGTAGTCATCCGGACCGGCGTAAATGGTCACCAGGCCGTCGACATAGCCATCGTCGTTGGCGTCGTAGTCGCTGAAATCCACGTAGTCGTCAATCTGGCTGACGGCATCCTCGATGACGTCCCACCAGTTGGCCGTGTCACCCGTGCCGTCGCCGTCGATTTCCTCACGCGTGTAGCTACTGGTGAGCCAGCCGTCATCATCGCAGATGCTGCTGTCGAAGTCCGTGTCGTTGTAGACGTCGCCGATCAGCTCCAGCTTGCCGTAGCTGGCGCGCTTGTAGTAATAGCCGACGCTGGTGTCCTCCAGGTCCGCGGGCGTGGTCAGGTCGAACCAGCGGTCCTCCGCCCAGTCAGTGTCGTGGTTAACGTCATTGTCGTTTCCATCGTTCTTCTTATCCGTTGGCTCATCGAAGTCACTGAACTTGACAAGCAGCACCAGCACGTTGGGCTGGAAATCGTCGCCGCTGCCCCCCCAGGGCACCGTTGTCGATACTGAGCGGCCGGGATCGTAAAACCCCAGCGGCAGGATGTCGCGCTCGTCGATCACGTCGTTCATGTCGAGATTGACGCGCAGCGAACCGGCTACGGCGCCGGCATGCGACTTGGAGGTGGGCAGGCCGTAGTCCCGTCCGATTGCAGTGACAATCTCGCTTTCGCTCAGCTGCCGGCCCTGGGACTCTGCGTTGAGTCTCAGCATGTTGGCCTGGATCTCGTCGACGCGGCCCGCGGCGCGAATCCTGGCCCACTCCTCCTCGTTGGGGGTCTCAAGCGCCCAGGATCGGCCAGCACTCATGCCGATCAGCAACACGATGAGCGCAGCCATCACCGCGCAGCGCGCACTCACTGCGCAGCCTCCACGCTGACCGGCAGCGCCGCGCCCCGCGCGTCCGCCGCCAGCAGGTACTCCGGGTCACGCAGGAGATCGAAGGCGGGCTGCTCGGAACTGCCCAAGAGCTCGAACTCGCAGGTGGCGATCGTGCCGCTGGCCGCCGGAATGGTCTCGCCCGGGTGATAGGTAAACGCCACGGGCACGTAGCCGTCCGGCCAGTCGCTGGTGAAGAACACCGCGCGCTGGTCCACCAGGCTGCCCGGGGTGGCTGCCAGCGCCCTCACGGCCACTGGATCGTAGATCAGACGGCAGCTCAGCTGGTATAGTTCCGCCGCATCATTCGCCTGAATGAGCACGCGCACCGTGGAATCTTTCAGCGACTCAGCATGCAACGAGAGTCTGATGGCGTTGCTTGCACTCGGAGCCGCGGGCCCCGACGCAGTCGATCCGCCACCGCAAGCGAGCAACGCCAGGGACAACACCGCCACCGCGATGCCGGGAACTGCGCGCCTGAAACCTGCGGACCGTGCCATCAATGCTGCTTCCCCGCCGGCAACCGCTCACCACGATAGCCGGCATGCATACCTATTAGTATACCAATGCTGTATCTTTCTCGCCACAGCAATGGACCGACTGCACTGTTTTTCAGGTACCGGTCGACCCAGTCGCTGAGTCCTGGTCCAGTTCCTTGAGCAGGATTTCGACCGCCTTGTCCAGCTGGGCATCGCGCCCGCTGCGGAGTTCCGCTGGATCGACGTCCACGTAGATGTCCGGCGGGGTGCCGCTCTGCTCCAGATTGCGGCCGTCGAGCTCCCACCAGCCCTCAATCGGCAGGCGCACCCAGGTGCCGTCCACCAGCGTGAATCCGCCGGTGCCGATTACCGCCCCCGCTGTGTCAACGCCGATAATCGGGCCAAGTCCCAGAGTGCGCCAGCCGGAGGGGAAGATTTCCGCATCCGAGCCGCTGCGACCGTTGATCAGCAGCGCCTTGGGCTTGGCGAACGCCCGGGGCGGCTGCATGGTTCGCGGTGAGTCCCGATGCCCGGCGAAGGCAAAGGGATTGCGGTCCAGCAGACTGAAGAGGTCCTCATGAATCCAGCCGCCGGGATTGAATCGCACGTCGACGATCAGCGCGTCCTTGTCGAAAAACTCACTGAAAAACTCGCGCTCGAATTTGCGCAACTCGCGCCGACTCATCCCGCGGATGTGGATATAGCCTATGCGCCCGCCACTCAGTTCGTCCACCCGCTGCTCGTTGGCGATTTCCCACTCGCGATAGAGCAGCCGTTGGTAATCTGCGTGCGTGATCGGCTTGATCGCCACGTTGCGATCAGCCTGGCCATCCGCGCCCCGGACCCTGAGCACCACTGGCCGGCCCGCCTTGTCGTCCAGCAGGCTCGGCCAGCGCATGGTCGCATCTACCGGCTGGCCGTCGATCGCCAGTACAACGTCACCTTCCCCCACCTCGACGCCGGGTTGGTCCGCCGGCCCCCGGTAGGTCAGATGACTGACCTTCAGTCCCGGTCCGGTGAACTGAGGATCGAATTCCAGCCCGAGGTGCGCGGCAACCGCTCCGTCCCCCTCGAAGCTGGACTCCTGCATGTAGATCGCCAGATGGCTGGCGTTAAGCTCACCCAGGAGCTCCTGAAAGACCAGGTTGAACTCTTCCGGCGTAGCCAGCGCCTCGATGTAAGGCAGGTACTTGCGGTAGTCGGCGGCCCAATCCGTACCGTGCATGGCGGGATCGTAGAAACGCTCACCCAGCGTGCGCCACCCCTCACGGTACATCTGCTGCCAGCGCGCGCGGCGGTCGAGCCAGAACTCGCCCCGCGTGTTGATCGTCTCCCGGCCCTTGCTCGCTCCCTTGCTGAACTTCAGGTACCGCACCGTACCGCCGTCGCGGTAGTACAGCCGCCTGCCGCGGGCGGCGAACCGCGGGTCGCGCCAGTCGCCGTCAATCAGCCTGACAGCCCCGCCACCCTCGGCCTTGACCGCCCAGATCTCGCGACCCTCACCGGCAGGATCACAGCTGTAGACCACCCACTGGCCATCGTCGCTGAGCAGCGCGTGCCTCGCTCCCGCCTGGCTCGACACCTGGCGGGCACGCAGATGGATGTCCTCGAAGTCCATGGTGACACTCACATCCTGCCTGGGTTCCTGCTCGTCCTCGTCATCCTCGTCTTCGTCACCGTTGTCGTCTTTGCCGTTCTCGTCATCATTCTCGTGATCGCCGGCGCCCGCGCTGTCCTCATCCTCATTGCCGCCATCCGCCGATTCATCGCCAACGGAACCGGTGTCCGCCAGATCGTCCTCGAACAGGAAGGTCACGTCGTAGGTCTCAGGCTCCGGGTCCAGGTCGACGACGTAGATCGCGGACTCACTTTCGCGCGACCCGCGGTCAAGGCCGCGGTACACCAGGCGCCGGCCATCGGCGGACCAGCGCGGATCGTCCTCCCAGCCGGGGTGGCGCGTGATGTTCACCGGCTCGTCCAGCCCCGCGCAATCCACGACGTAGATCTCCGCCGACCAGTCGCCGAGCTCGTCGACATAGGACACCCAGGCGCCGTCGGGGCTGACGCTGAAGCCGTAGTAGTCGAAGTCGCCGCGGAACCGCCCCTCCGCGACTGTATTGGTCTCGCCCGTGGCCAGCATCTGCCGGACAATGCGGCTGTTGCCGCTGTAGAAGAACAGCGTGTCGCCATCCGTGGGATCGAACACCGGATGCAGGTCGTCGACGTCGTTGTCGGTCAGCTGGCGCACACTCATATCGGCGAGGTCCATCACGTAAACCTCGTAGTCGCCGTCTGCGTCGCTGACATACGCCAGGTGCCGGTTATCCGGCGCGAAAGCCGGTTGCCGTTCCCGCGCCCCATC
>Ga0180429_10002011_pt1 | contig 16998 bp, 12 predicted proteins | sample SS_ome_FD_132428 | JGI IMG/M metagenome (GOLD analysis project Ga0180429, IMG submission 132428) | Hypersaline lake sediment archaeal communities from the Salton Sea, California, USA - SS_1_S_1 metaG | ecosystem: Environmental > Aquatic > Non-marine Saline and Alkaline > Hypersaline > Sediment ...
ACCCACGCCCAGCCCACCAACGACTGCGACGAGCAGGCGCCGCTCAGCAGGGGATCTCTGCTGAGCAAGATGACGAAGTACCTCCAGGACCCCAAGCATTGTAAGAAGACGATCCCCTTCGATGAGCAACTGCGGGTGTTCCTCTGGATCGATTCCAACGTTCCTTTCTACGGCCATTGTCGCCAGAAGTCGCCCACGATTCTCGAAGACGCCGCGCGAAAGGACCTGGCCGATGTTCACAAGAGACGATGTGCCGGCTGTCATGGCAATGACAATCCCGATACAAAATCTGGTTTGAGCGAAGCTCATTCGGAGGTGCATGTAGGGGCCTTTCGTCCGGGCCAGTGGGGTATCGCCCGGAGCGGCATGCGGGTGCGTCACTTGAACCTGTCCCATCCGGAACACAGCGCCGCGTTGCAGGCCCCGCTTGCCGAGGACGCCGGCGGCTGGGATCTCTGCAAGGGCGAGGACGGCAGGCCCGTCTTCGTCAGTACGGACGACCCGGACTACCGGAAAACACTGGATGCACTCAAACGCGTGGTGCATCGGGAAGAGCCCGGGGTCAAGACGCTGTTGGTGGAGGGGCCACGGTAGTTCCGGGCGGTTGGGCGCCGCCTGACGGGACGGACACGCCGCACTGCAATTGCGTTTTGCAGTTGACAGGTTCCGACGGCACGGGAGTGCTTGACGGCGTTGCCGGTTGGAGGCACAATCGAGCAAGCAAGCAGAGTATCAGCGGTGGTTGCGGCGACCGAAGTCGACGTGCGGGGCAGCAGGCTGTCGATCAGATAGTGCGGATGTCCACCGCGGCAAAAATGGGTGCCATGACACTTGGCACCCCGCAACACAAGGAGGATTCCCCCATGAAAGTACTTGGAGTATCATGTAGCCCCCGCAAGAGTGGTAATACGGAAATCGGCGTCAAGACGGCGTTGGACGTCTTGGCCAACGATGGTTTTCAGACCGAATTCCTCTCGCTGGCCGATCGTCCGATCAAGCCGTGTCTGGCATGTGGCGGATGCGGTAAGGTGGACAGCCCCCGTTGCGTGCAGGACGACCCGGCCTTCGAGGGGATCATCGACCGGTTCATCGAGGCCGATGGCGTTTTGATAGGCTCGCCCGTCTACTTCGGCTCGGCCACGCCGCAAACGATGGCCGTGCTCGATCGGGTCGGTTGCGTTTCTCGCCACAACAACAACTTCCTGCGACGCAAGGCCGGTGCGGCGATTGTGGTCGGCCGGCGTGCGGGACAGAACTTCACTTTCGCCCAGATCAACTATTTCTTTCTGATAAGCGAAATGATCGTCCCCGGCTCGACGTATTGGAACATCGCCTTCGGCCGCGAGAAGGGCGAGATCCGCGACGACAAGGAAGGGCTCGATACGATTACCCGCTTGGCCGAGAACATGGGCTGGCTGTTGCGGCGGTTGAACGACTAGTGCAGTTGGCTGGTTAGCCGGCGGGCCTGCCCGCCGTTGAATTACGGGAAAACCACCGGCACCTCAACGGCGGGCAGGCCCGCCGGCTAACGGATATTTCCACATACAGCGCAACTGGTTGGCATCACGAGTCATTCTTGACGTTGAGTCAATTGAGGGGCCCATTTCCTCTCGGAGGGCGCTTCGTGAACGCGGCATACAATCGCAACGACTTGCTGGATAACGACATGCTGCCGGTCGACGTCGTGTTCGGTCCGGCGTGGTGGTATCATCACGAGGGCATCACGTTCGACGAGGATTTCTTTTTTCATCCTGCCCGGCGGGTGGAAGTCGAGCGGAAGATGGAGAACGTCCTCCATGATCGCTGGGGGCGATTCGGACTGGGCCGCGACCACGACGCGGACCTGCCGGTGATCGGAGCCATTCACCTGGCGGCCGGGTTCCTGGTTTCCGAGATGCTGGGGTGTCGGGTAGAGTACCTCGAAGACGCCCCGCCACAGGTGATCCCCGCCAATCTCGACCGGCTGATACTCCCCGACGACGACGCGTTGCAAACCGCGGCCTTCAAAAAACTGGAACAACTGGCCGATTCGCTCGAGACGAAGTACGGCCGGCTGTTGGGCGACGTCAATTGGAGCGGCGTTCTCAACGTCGGGCTCGATCTCCGCGGTCAGACGCTACTGATGGACATGATCGACCGGCCCGGGGAGGTCTCCCGGTTCCTCGGCCGAATTGCCGGCACCGTCGAGAGTTTCACCTCCGTGCTGGCCAAGATGACCGGCACGACGTCGATCAGCGTCAATCGCAACGTTTGTCATATTCCTCGGCCCGTTTATCTGCACAGCGAGTGTTCGCTGGTGATGATCTCGGTCGACGATTACGAACGGTTCCTGATGCCGTACGACACGGCGTGGAGCGGGAAGTATCGGCCGTTCGGAATTCACTACTGCGGCACCGATCCGCACCGTTACGCCGCGGCGTTCGCTCGGCTGCCGCACCTCGATTTCCTCGATGTCGGCTGGCCGGGCGACGTGGCCCTACTGCGGCGGCATCTACCCGACACGTTTCTGAACGTCCGCTACAGCCCGGTGGAGATCGTCGGCCAAACGCCCGACGAGATCCGTCGCACGGTCCGCCGGCTGGTACACGATTCCGCCAACCCGTATCTGACGGGCGTCTGCTGCATCAACATGGACCAGCACGTGCGCGACGAGCAGATCACGGCGATCTTCGAGGAGGTGCAGTTGCTCCGGGAAGAATACGCAGCGGGCCGCGAACCGTAGCGGTCTCGCTAAACGTACTCCCAGTCGTTCAGCCAGCGGTAGTGGTAGGGCAAGCTGGCGAATGCCCGCTCGGTGGCCCGATCCAGTTCGGCCTTTTCTTCGGTGTCCAGTTCGCGGCGTTCCTTGATCGCGAGGGCGACGTTGTCGACCTGCTCGGGTATGATCATGCCGGGGATCGGAGCGGTGATGGCCGGGTTGCAGAGGACGTAGCGAATCGTCAACCGGGACATGCGGCAATCCTCTTCCCAGTTCGGATCGTTCGGCATTCCGCTGCCCTTGAACAACCTGCCGCTGGAGTAGGGCTTGATGCCGAACCAGCCGACGTCGCACTTCTTAATGGCTGCCCAGAGACCATCCTCGTCGTCGATGACCTTGGTCTTGGAGGTGTACGGGGTGACGATCACGTCCAGCGCTTCGGGATACGTCTCGATCATAATCTTGATGTGGGGGCGATCGTGCGAAGAGATCCCCGTGAACCGTGCCCGGCCTGTCTTCTTGGCCCATTCGAGAGCCTTCATCGTGTCTTCGACCTCGGCCTTGGTGTGGCGGCTGCTTCCCGACAGCATGGTGATCCGCCAAACGTCGACGTACTCCTGATTGCAGACCTTCATCCACTTGTCGAGGCTTTCCTGAAGCTTCTTCAGCGGCCGCCATTCCGGCCGGCGGACTTCGTTCTGATAGGGGGAGAAGCCCAGGTACATCTTGTCGCGGCGGCCTTTCAGGGCCTTCGAGTACATCTGGATCTCTTCGCAGGTGCAGGCGTCGATGTAGTTCATGCCGCGTTCGATCATCCGGGTGACGACGTCGTAGCGGTTCTGCTCGAACTCCTTGCTGTCGAGTTTGGCGCTCAGCCAGCCCTTGCCTTGGAAGAGATTCGGTATCACCTCGTTCAAGCGCTTCCAGTGTCCACCCAAGCAGACGGCCGAGACCATCAAATCGGTCTTGCCGCAACGGCGATACTCCATGTCGGAGTTGTAGTTGACGATCTTGCTGGTGTCTTTGTTGTCCTGGTTGTCGGCGAATACGGTGTAGGTGGGGGTCAGTCCCGCCGCAACACCGGCCGCGGCGGTCGCCGTACCTTGGACAAACTCGCGACGCGTTACTCGATGGTCTGCCATCTTGTAGTTCTCCTTGCTCTCGCCGTAGAGGCGAATGAGAAATTGTGTAAAAGAATGCCTATAATACTCAGTTTGCAGGATTATTGGGGAGAAGTCAATGGGAAAAAGGAGGGTTCAGTGGTCAGGATTCAGGGTTCTCCGTGCTTCCGCCGTGCATTTCGAGAAACTCCTCGACGGCCTGCGCGGCCGGACAACCGGCCTGACCGCCGCGCTGCCGGGCCTTGAGTGCGGCGGCGGCCGAAGCAAGGGCTATCCGGCCGCGCAGGTCTTCGGCACGCGCCAACGCCGACGCGTATGCACCGTGGAATACGTCGCCACAGCCGGTGGTGTCGACCGCCTCGACTTCAAAGGCGGGGAAATGCCGGGCACGATCTTCAGACTCGCCCAGATACCAACAACCGGCCGCGCCGCAGGTCACGATCACGGCCTGCGCGTCGTCGTGGCGTAGTTGTTCGGCGGCACGGCCGGGATCTTCACGGCCGGTGAGCTCTCGGGCGAAACGTTGTGAAACGATCAAGTGATCGACCAACGGCAGCAACGCGGTCACTTGCCGTTGCGGGTTGCGCTCGAAATCGGCCACCACGCCGACGCCGCTTGCTCGGGCGATTCGTGCCGCTCGGAGCGTGCCCTCGAAGCCGTGATGATCGATCAGCACCGCGCCGGCACAGCGGATCAACGCGGCGTCGGGCAAACGGGGGTCGGCTCCGATCAACCCGTCGACGCTCGAAAATATCGTTCGCGTGCCACGCCCCCCGTCGACGACAATCGTGGAATGGGCCGGCCGGGCGTCGTCGCGCCGGGTGCAGTAGGTCGAATCGATTCCTTCACGGCCGAACGTCTCGATGACGAATTGCGAGAGATCGTCGTTGCCCAACGCTCCCACGTAGGCACATCGCGATCCCAGTCGGGCCGCCGCAACCAGGGCCGTTCCCGTCAGACCGCCGCACTGGCGCAAGCGCCGGCGAACGCGGGCCTTGCTTTCGGCCGGCGGATACGCATCGACGTAAAGCAGATCGTCGACGGCCACCGCCCCGAAGCCGAGGACGTCGAAATGCGGTACCGTGTTGATGGCATCCCTCCCATAGTCGTTGTTCGCTCCGCGAACAAAACGCTGGTTCGCAGAGCGAACCACGACTATGTGGTATCAGTCCTGTGGTCGTCCCAGGAAGCGGCATTCCGAGACCGGCACGCGCATGTCCATGGGCGTACCGCTCTCGCGGTGATCGAGATACTCGGCCGCACCGCCGGCGACGCGGCCCAGCGCGAAGGTCAAGAACGGCAGATCGACAGCCCTCTCCACGCTGATCTTGTTGTCGACCAGCAGCGGCCAGCAAATACCCATCAGCACGCAGGTGATGGCGGCGTCGACGTTCACCGCATGTACTTTCGTCGTGGCCTGTTGGGCCATCAGTTCGTGAGACAGACGGTGGTAGAAATCGAGGAACACGTTGTAGATACCCTGTTTCTCCATGTAGGCATGGATGACGCGTTCCCGTGGATCGTAGTTTACCCGTTCCGTATTGAAGACCGGATGACCCAGGCAGGGGACCTTTTCGTATTCGATGCCGGCGTCCTTGGCGGCAGCCTTTTTCTTCTTGAACTTCGAGACGTAGATCCTGGCAAGTCTGTTGAGGTTCGGGGCGTGTTGCTTGTCGTAGGGATCGACCAGGTCGGTTGCACCGAAGATATCCACCAGCAGTTTGGCCGACTTCTTGCCGTTGCCGCCGTGGATGCTGCCGATTGTTCCCAGGGTGGTCATCATCGCGGTGTTGGGTTCGTTTCCGGCCGATGCCGACAGCTTTGCTCCCTGGGCCGAGATTGTACCCGGCCCGTTGGTCAGCGAGGCAATCAGGCACATTTCGGCCAGCTTGGTCTCGAAACTGTGATTGGCAAGGCAACCCAGCCAACTCAAGAGCACGCTATCGACGAACGAGCCGGCCTCCATGAGCTGGATCAGTGAGTGGCCGTAGACCCGCGGCGTAACTCCATCGTTCGACGAGGCGTGCGAGGAGTTGCGCATCGGCTGTCTGGCAGGGGTTCGCCCCAGGCTCGACTTGACGTACTTCTTGACCAGCGAACCGTACGGTTCGATGATCGTGCCCACGTGCGGCACCAGGTCCGGCGGCAAACGCCTCGCCAGAGGGCCCAGGTGGACCAGCCACGGTTTCAGCACCAGCGGGCTCTTGGGGGCGAAATCGCGCCGCAGGCCCAGGGCCGACATCAACGAAGTGGCCGCCGGAACCAGGTCGTGCAAAGTGTTCACCCGCACGCCTTTGCGCATTTGGGCCAGTTTCGCCTCCAGGTCCTTTTGCTCCTCCACCTCGAAGACGGGCAGGCCGAAGTAGTCGTCGAACAGTGCCATCTTGGCGGCGGCCGACGTCTGATATCCCTCGACCACCGAACCGGCGTGACCCAGCGAGATGTCCGTCCCGTCGGCAAAGGAGCCGGCCACGTAGACCAGCATCGGTTTCTGCAGGTCGTTGTCTTGCGCCCACTGGACGGCCTCCGCTTCGTAGACCCCGCCCGGCTCGACGTAGAGCACGATCAGGTTGGTCCGCTCGTCCCGGTCGGCCAAAGCGAGCAGTTCTCGCAGTGGGGTCAGTATCAGCGTGTCCTTTCCGGTCGACACCCCGTAGGAAGTCCCCAGCCCGGCCGATTGCAGGTAGGTCGAGATCGTGTTGACCATGTTACCGGAATTGGAGATGACGCAAGCACTGCCGGACCGGAAGGTCTCTTGCGGTGAATCGCCTCCCACGGCCCCGATGCGCACTTTCTCGTGGACGTTGATTACGCCCAGCGTATTGCACCCGATGACATCGATCTCTTCGGCGTCGCAGAGGTGCCGCAACTTGGCGGTCACCTCGACCGATACGCCTTCGGTAATCACGTAGATCGTCTCGATGTGCTTTCGTCCGTGTTCGATAACCTCCTTGACGTCCCCGTAGACGGCATCAGGAGGGGAGTAGACGACGATCTTGTTGGGCTCCTGGCCCTTGGGCAACCGGGTCATGAGCTCCTCGAACTGTCCGAAGACCTGGATATCGCGACCCTTGGGGACCGGGATAGTCTTGCCTTCTTTGCCCAATGCCCAGCCGGCGACCACGTTGTCGCAGTAAAGCTGCGAAACGACGGAGACCTTGGTCGATTCGCGTCCGGTAACGTTGGAAACGGCCACTCGGTCGCCCTTCTTCAACAGATCTCTGAGCGTATTTGCTTTCATTGCCCGGTGTCTCCATTCGGTTCGGCGGCGCAGTCTGCCAGTTGGGTGGCATAGGCCGCCACCATGGTTATAGGTGTATCCGGTCCAAAGAAGACATAGGGCATGCCGATGTTGTCGAGTGTCTTCTTCAGGGTTCCGAACCCTTGGACCAGGCCAGGGCCACCGCGTCCGATGACCACGGGAATGGACTTGGGGCCGTTTTCGTCAACCCATTCCTGCAGGGCATCGCCAATGGCGGCGAAAGTGACATCGATCTGCGTGTTGTTGGCCTTTCCGCCGAGTATCAACACCAGGTCCGCCTGGCCGAGGTAGTGTTTGAAACAGATGGCGGCGGTCCGTTTCATCCGCTCGTAGGGCGGATTGCCGCCGAAGTCGGACAGGAAGATCGGATCGCCACCGAGTTGGGCCAGGGTCTCGACCACGATCGTGCTGGCCCCACCGCCAAAGAGGATCGGCAGAATCCGCCTTCCCCCCAGGTCGGAGACATGGGCCTGACCCTGATAGCTCGAAGCTGCCCAGCCCTTCATCTCTTCCTCGAAAGGCGTCTCGTTACTGGGGTACTCGGGCCACTCGATGCCCAGATCGCGGCATTTCAGGTTGTTCGAGTCGAACGTGGCCTTGAGATCGCAGGCGTAAACCTGGCCATCGCGGGTAACCCGCCAGGGGTTGATCTCGCAACTGAGCATGCCGGTCGAGATGAACATGTCCCATTGGTTGACGAGATATCGGGCCAGTCGGGCGTTGAGTTGGCCTTCCAGGCCGAGTTTGCTAAGGGCTTCGGAGGCCTGGTAGGCGTTTAGCCCCCGAAATACGTGTACCGCGATTGTCACTTTCTCTGATTCGAGGGCCGACTCGACGTCGATACCGCCGCTCAGCGAGATGGTCAGCGAGGGCCCCAGCATGTGAGAATTGTAGGTAATCGCGGAGAAAACCTCGAGATCGGCCGGCACGGCCTGGACCATGTAGGCGGTTCGCGGCTGCTGGCCGGATACTTCGGTCGCCGCCACCTGTTTCAGTAACCGCACGGCCACGTGGTAGTCGCTGACCGTTCGGATCACGCCGGCCTTACCCCGCTTGCCGGTTAGCACGTCCGGCTTGACGATCCCAGTCTCCCACGCTTCGAGCTTCTGCTTGACCAGCGACTGGGGAACCGGCTCGACGATGAAGTCCGGTACCGGTATTTTGAACCGCCCGGCGAGTTGTTCAAGGAAGCTCAACTCACCAATCTTCAAACCCATTGCCATTCTCCCGTACCTTCCACGGATGACCAACCCCTTTAATGCAGCATACAAATCTTTCGGCATTGCGTCGACCCGAGAAAAGCCCACTTCCCGGCCGCTACCGGATGAACCTAAACTCCTCCACCACCGGGGGCCGAATACTAATACTGGATGGCTTGATTCGCAGGGCCGGTGCGCCTACTATTGACCACAAGTGGAAACCGACAGGGACCGGCCATGGCAACTGATTTCCGATTCAAAGAGAGTTTGCCCGATCTGACCGATCGGATCGTGCACACGTACTTCAAGCTGGGCACAATCGATTACCTGGGGCACTGCCCGTTGCCGAGTTATGAAACCGTCATCTCGGCGACCGAGGACCTCAAAGAGATTCTCTACCCGGGCTATCGCCGGCGCGACGGGTTGCACGCCAGCAACGTGTCCTATCACGTGGGCACGCTGGTCGACCGGCTACACGACCGCCTAGCGCTGCAAATTGCCCGGTCGCTGTGTCACGGGGCCGGCAAGAACACTTCCTGCAACGCGAAGCAGCGTTCGGACTTCGAGGCCCTGGGCGAGTCGAAGGCGGTCTCCTTCCTGGAGCAGTTGCCCGCGCTGCGCGAAACGCTGGCCATGGACGTCGAGGCCGCCTTTGCCGGCGATCCCGCCTGCAAGTCGCTGGATGAGGTGATTTTCTGCTATCCTGGCCTGGAAGCCGTCACCGTCTACCGGTTGGCCCATCTGCTGCACGGACTGGGAATCCCGTTGATACCGCGAATGATGACCGAATGGGCACACGGCAGAACCGGCATCGACATCCACCCCGGGGCAATAATCGGCAACCACTTCTTCATCGACCACGGCACCGGCGTGGTCATCGGCGAGACGTCCATAATCGGCGACTGGGTCAAGCTCTATCAAGGCGTCACGCTAGGCGCCCTGAGCTTTCCCACCGACGCCGACGGCAACCTGCTGCGCGGAACCAAGCGGCATCCGACGATCGAAGACCGCGTGGTGATCTACGCCAACGCCACCGTGCTCGGCGGCGACACCGTCATCGGGCACGACGCCGTGATCGGGTCGAGCGTCTGGGTCACTCAGTCGATTGATCCCAATACAACGGTGACACTGAAGAAACCCGAACTGCGGATCCGCGGTGCGGAAACCGAATAGTCGTTGTTCGCTCCGCGAACAAAACGCCGCTTCGCTCCGCGAACAAAACGCCGTTTCGCTCCGCAAAAAGAACGTTGGTTCGCGGAGCGAACCACGACATTAAGCGACTATTGTCCACTGGCGCCGCGATCGTACGTCGGCAGGTAGTCGCTCTCGAGATTGTGGGTGTGGACGTGCTCGCCCGGGCGGATTTCGCACGTGGCGGAGCCGATCGGCGCGCCGTACTTGAGCACCTTCTCGCCGGCGGCGATGGTGCCAAGCGCAAACTTGTGGCCGGTGGGCACGCGAACGCGGATTTCAACCGGCCGCCCGTCGATGAGCACGGACTCGCCGGCTTCGATGCTCTCGGTCGCCACGCCGACGTTGTCCTGCGGTGAAAGCCGCAGCACACGGGGATCGGTCTGTTCAGAGGTTTGCGAAGATTTCATTATGCATTTCCATTCTTGAACACCCGCCGGGTGGCTGGGGCAAACATTGACGGCACCCTGGTCCGGCGGATAAAATCGACTCATATACTCGGATTGTAGATGTCGAGCAACTACCACACAAGGAGCTTCCGCATGAGACCGCAATTGGCTTTTCCGCTGATCTTTGCCGTGTTGTCCAGCGGCGCCGTCCCCGCAATGGCCGATGGCCCGAAACACCGCGAGCTTTCGGCCGTGCCGTTCACCGCCGTGAAGTTTCAGGACGAATTCTGGGCGCCACGGCTGAAGACCAACCGCGAGAAATCGTTGCCGCACAACTTCCAGTGGTGCGAGCAGACCGGCCGATTCAGCAACTTCGCCAAGGCCGCCGGACTGATCGAGGGCAAGTTCGAGGGGATCTACTTCAACGACTCCGACGTCTACAAGGTGCTGGAGGGCGCTTCCTACTCGCTGGCCGACCATCCCGACGCCGAGTTCGAGAAACAGGTCGACGCGGTGATCGCCAAGATCGCCGCCGCTCAGCAGGAAAACGGCTATCTCAACACTTACTATGCGCTCCGCGAGCCCGATAAGAAATGGACCAACTGCGCCGTGCGACACGAACTCTACTGCGCGGGCCACCTAATGGAGGGCGCCGTTGCCCACTATCGGGCAACCGGCAAACGGACGCTGTTGGACGTGGCCACGAGATTTGCCGACCGGATCGACGAGATCTTCGGCCCCGAGCGTCGCCACGACGTGCCCGGCCACGAGGAAATCGAGTTGGCCCTGGTCAAGCTGTATCAGGTCACCGGCGAAGAGCGATACATGAATCTCTCGAAGTTCTTTCTCGATGTCCGTGGCGACGAGTCGCAGCGCGAGAAGCTCTACGGACCTTATTGCCAGGACCATTTGCCCGTGCGAAAGCAGGACGAGATCGTCGGCCACGCGGTTCGGGCAATGTACCTCTATTCCGGCGTGGCCGACGTGGCTGCCTACACCGGCGACCGGGAGATGATCGCCGCCATGGATCGGCTCTGGGAGAGCGTCGTGCTGCGGAAGATGTACGTCACCGGCGGGATCGGAGTCCAGCGGCACGGCGAAGGGTTCAGCGGCCCCTACAATCTGCCGAACCAGGCCGCCTACTGCGAAACGTGCGCCTCGATCGGCATGGCGCTGTGGAACCATCGGCTCAACCTCATGCACGGTGATGCCAAGTACGCCGACCTGGTCGAACGCGTGGTCTACAACGGGGTCCTCTCCGGCATCGGAATGGGCGGCAAGCTGTTCTTCTACGTCAATCCGCTCGCCAGCAGCGGGGGGCATCACCGCCAGCCGTTCTTCTCCTGTGCCTGCTGCCCGACCAACGTGGTGCGGTTCGTGCCTTCGCTGCCGGGATACGTGTACGCCGTCGGCGACGAAGCGATCTTCGTGAACCTGTACGTCGCCGGCGAGGGGCAGGTGTCGGTGGGCGACGCCGCCGTAAAACTGACGCAGGAGACCCGCTATCCGTGGGACGGAAAGGTGAAAATCGCGGTCGAACCGCCACAACCGGCCGAGATGACCATCGCACTGCGGATACCCGCCTGGTGCGACGCGGCGACGGTCTCGGTCAACGGCGAGACGCTCCGGCCCGAGGTCAAAAAGGGATACGCCCGAATTCGACGCAACTGGAAAGCCGGCGACGTGATCGAGTTGAACATGCCGATGGAAATTCGGCGGATCGAGGCCCATCCGCGCGTGGAGGCCGACCGGGGCCGGGTGGCGCTGCAGCGGGGGCCGATCGTCTATTGTCTCGAGGCGGTCGACAACGGCGGCCCGGTCAGCAACGTCATGCTCCAGCACGATCCGCAGTTCGCCACCGAACACCGCGACGACCTGCTCGGCGGCGTGACCGTTGTCACGGCTCTCGCCCGCGACGGACGTCGGGTCACCGCCGTGCCGTACCACGCCTGGGACCACCGCGAGCCGGGTGAGATGATCGTTTGGGTCCGCCAGGACGGCAAGTCGCGGACGCCGAACGTCGACGACCCGAGTTGGGAGGGCAAGCTCTACCGCCCGATGGACCCGGCGACGCTCGGCCCCTCCACCCCGCTGACGTTTCTCGAAACGGCCACGGTGACCGCGTCGCACTGCAACGGGAGCGATTCGGTCGGTGCGTTGAACGATCAGGTCGAGCCCGAGAACTCTACGGATCACAGCGTCGCTCGATTGACCTGGTGGGATCACGTCGGCACGGCGGAATGGGTACAGTACGCGTTCGAGTCGCCACAGAAGGTCTCGGCCGTCGAGGTATATTGGTTCGACGACGAACGGCGGAAACGCGACTGCCGGGCACCGCAATCGTGGAAACTGCTACAGAAGGACGGCGAGCAATGGAAACCGGTAGACGGCGCCACCGATTACGGCACCGAACTCGACAAGTACAATCGGGTGACGTTCACGCCGGTTGAAACCACGGCACTGAGGATCGAAGTGCAGTTGAAACCGACGTTCAGCGGCGGGATCTTGGAGTGGAAAGTGGAGTAAGTTCTCAAACTGTAAAGACGGGAGTCCGAAAATGGGGACTGGCTCCGTCGAGAGCCTGGTTTTTAAGTGGTTGGGGTGTTTGCCGACGGTGCCTGTCCCCTTTTTCGGACTCACGGTTTCTTCGGCTTCGGTACGCGGCCGGCTGGTTTTCCTCTCTTGCGGCGTTTTCCGCGTTGGGCCTTGGTGGCGTGTTGAATCTCCGCTTCGGCCACCGGCTTGCCCATCTGCTCGTGCATCTGCTGGATGCGGTCGCGTAGCGCGGCCGCCCGCTCGAATTCGAGCGCTTCGGCCGCGGCGACCATTTCCGCCTCCAACTCGTTGAGGTACTCTTCGGTGATGTACTTGGCGTCGTCCGAGCGGCCCACCGCGGCGTTCGACTCGGCGTGAGCGGCGGCTTCCGCTTCGATCCCGGCGCGAATGCTCTTGCGGATCGTCTCGGGCGTGATGCCGTGCCGCCGGTTATAGGCCTCCTGCATCTTGCGGCGACGTTGCGTCTCTTCGATTGCGCGCCGCATCGAATCGGTCACCTTGTCGGCGTAGAGCACCACCTTGGCGTTGACGTTTCGGGCGCTGCGGCCGATGGTCTGCATCAGCGAAGTCTCGCTGCGCAGAAAGCCCTCCTTGTCGGCGTCGAGGATGGCCACCAGCGAGACCTCGGGCAGGTCGAGCCCTTCGCGCAACAGGTTAACGCCCACGAGAACGTCGAAGAGCCCTTGCCGCAGGTCGCGCAGAAGTTCCACGCGTTCGAAGGCGTCGAGGTCGCTGTGCAGCCATTTGCAGCGAACGTCCTTCCCCGAGAAATAGGCGGCCAGGTCCTCGGCCATCCGTTTGGTGAGCGTGGTGACCAGCACGCGTTGACCGTCCGCCGCCCGGCCGCGGATCTGCTCCAACAGGTGCGGCACCTGCGCGGCCGCGGGGGCGACTTCGATCCGCGGGTCCAGCAGCCCGGTGGGGCGAATTAGCTGCTCGACGACCTGGCCGGACGTCTTCTCCAACTCGTAAGGCCCCGGCGTGGCCGAGACGTAGATCACCTGCGGGGTTCGGGCCTGCCATTCCTCGAACCGCAACGGGCGGTTGTCCAGCGCGCTGGGTAGCCGGAAGCCGTGTTCGACCAGCGTTACCTTGCGGTTGTGATCGCCGGCGTACATGCCGCGGATCTGCGGCACCGTGACGTGCGACTCGTCGACGAACAACAGGAAATCATCGGGAAAGTAGCTGAAAAGCGTGTCGGGCGGCGAACCGGGCGGACGCCCGCTCAGCGGCCGGCTGTAGTTCTCGATACCGGGGCAATAGCCCACCTCTTGCATCATCTCGACGTCGAAACGCGTCCGGGCACTCAACCGCTGTGCCTCGAGCAGTTTGCCCTGGTGTTTCAACTGGTCGAGCCGCCCGCTAAGCTCCCGCTTGATGTCGTCGACCGCCCGTTCTATGCGTTCCTCGGGCAGCACGAAGTGTTTCGAGGGATAGATGAACACCTGCTCTTGATGCTCGATCACCTCTCCGCTGGTCGGATTGATGATCGAAAGCTGCTCGACCTCGTCGCCCCAGAATTCGACCCTCAGGGCATACTCCTCGTAGCTGGGCCAGATCTCGACGCAATCGCCCCGCACGCGGAACGTGCCCGAGATAAACTCGATGTCGTTTCGCTCGTATTGAATGTCGACCAGCTTGGCCAGGGCCTGGTCGCGATCGACCTCCTGGCCGACCGTCAGTCCGACCATCATCTCGCGGTAGTCCTCGGGCGATCCCAGCCCGTAGATGCACGAGACGCTCGCCACCACGATCACGTCGCGGCGGCTGACAAGCGAACTGGTGGCGGCCAGCCGCAGTCGGTCGATCTCCAGGTTGATCGAGGCGTCTTTCTCGATGTAGATATCGCGCTGTGGGATGTACGCCTCCGGCTGATAGTAGTCGTAGTAGCTTACGAAGTAGCGCACCGCGTTGTTGGGGAAGAATTCCTTGAACTCGGAGTAGAGCTGCGCGGCGAGCGTCTTGTTGTGCGACATCACCAGCGCCGGGCGCTGAACGTTCTGGATCACGTTGGCCATGCTGAACGTCTTGCCCGAGCCCGTCACGCCCATCAGAACCTGGTGCTTGTCGCCTTTGCGCAGGCCGTCGGTCAGCGCCTCGATGGCCTCGGGCTGATCTCCGGCGGGTTCGAAGGGGCTAATCAGTTGAAACACGTTACTTTTCTAACTGACATCCAATGCGGTCAGAAGGCGTCGGTGATCGTGGACTGGGCTTCGGTCTCTCGAGGATCGGTGTCGGCCGCGATGAAGCGGACCGAACCATCGCAGAAGAGAACGTGTGCACCGCTGCCGTGGTCGCTGCGGATGCCCTTGTCCGTGCCGTCGTTTATTGCAAAGCTGATCTCGTCGGCCGGCAGATCGAGAGGTTGCGTCCAGAGCACGCCGGACCGCGACGATTCGACGACCATTATCGTGTTCGACGTGCCGGCCTGGATGTCCTTGATGCCGCGGGCCGTGGGACCGTCGGAGATCGTTTCCTCGCCGACAATCATCAAATAGCTGGTATCGCGGGCGTCGCCGGATAGATCGTCCGGGCAGCGGTATACCTCGGGGACACTCTCAGCCACGGCAAGGTTGTGCTCGCTGTCCCAAGGCTCGTCGAAGTCGTACTGATCGTAGAGCCCGTCCTCCTCCAGGTACGGCAGCAGCAACACCCGCCAACTGTGCATCGGCTGTCCGTCTTCATCGGCCAGATAGGCGGGCGGGAAGCAGCCGTGGGTGTCGTGGTAGTTGTGCATCGCCAGGCCGATCTGCCGGAGGTTGCCGGTGCAGGTCGAGGAGCGTACGGCCGTCGCTGTCGTGACCATAGTCGGCGGGACCATTCTTGCCATCGGCCAACTCACGGCGAAGAAGAGCGCCCCGCCGCAAATCAGAAACATCACGACTCCCGCCACCACGAACAACACCACCACGACTCCCGCATAGGCGCCTTTCGACTTTCCCGTGTAGCCGGGCGTTCCGGGAAGCGGCGGCACGGTGACCGTTTGTCCGCAGGAGGCGCAAGGGCCCGACTGTCCGGCGTAGCTCTCCGCCACATCGGTGTCGGTGCCGCAGTGAGGACAGGTGAAGTGAATGGGCATGGAAAAACTCCGCATAGCACCAACGGTTTCTTGTTCATTCCACGTTAAGAATGACTCGTGACACTTGGCGATCGTAATCCGTGGTCGTCCTGAACCCGTGGGGGATAGCTTGACTGCGTATTGGCCCCCCACGGATTCAGGACGACCACGGATTACTGCTGCTTGCGTCGACGGTGTCTCGCCTCAAGGTTCAGGAGTGTTGGTCAAGGAATTGTCTGGGCTAGTAGTTAAAGCCGTACGGACCGACGTCCTCGCCGCCGGCGATGGTGGTCATCGCTTTGAACACCTGCGGATCGATCCCGCTATCGAGGCTATCCACCGAGCCGTCGCAAAACAGTACGTTGGCGACGCCCGGATGTTCGCTCTCGATACCGGCCCCGCTGCCGTCGTTGACCGAAAAGTTGGACGTTTCGGCATCCCAATCCGTCGGGTCCAGCCAGTTGATCCCCCGGCCGGCGACCTCGACGACCATGATCGTGTTGGAACTGCCGTCGCGAATATCACGAAGACCGGAGGCCTTGGGACCATCGGAGATGCACCCCGGCCCAACAACCATCAGGTAGTTGGTGTGGGAGAGATTCTCCGACGTATCACTGGGGCATCTGTATACGTCGGGCATCATGTCGGCCAGGGCCTGGTTGTCGGGGTGATCCCAGGGTACGTCGAAGTTGTACATGTCGTACAGTGCTTTTTCTCCCATGAATGGCAGGATCATCACTCGCCAACTGTGCATGGGGTTGCCGTCTTCGTCGGGTTTGTAGGCCGACGGGAAGCGTTTGAGAGCGCTCTCGTGGTTCATCATCGCCAGGCCGATCTGCTTCATGTTGTTCAAACACTGTGCCCGGCGTGCGGCCCCGCGCGCCGCCTGGACCGCCGGCAGCAACAAGGCCGCCAGCACGCCACCGCAAACGACAAACGCGCCCAAGGCCACCACCAGGACGATCACCAGCACGGGCGCCCCGGAACTCTTCTTTGCTGGTGGAGCATAGGGCTGAGTGGGGCCGCCGCCGGCGGCCGGAATCGTAATCGGCTTGCCGCACTGGGCGCAGGGGCCGGTCTGGCCGGCGTAATCGTCGGTAACGTTGGTTTCGGCCCCGCAATGTGGGCAAGAAAAGTGGATCGCCATTTTGTATGCTCCCGTTAATAGAAATCGGACATATCGACCGGTTCGCCGCCGGAGATCGTGGTCATTGCTTCGAGGTTCCGCGGGTCGATCCCGCTGTGGAGGCTTCGCACCGATCCGTCGCCGAAGCCCACGTTGGCGACGCCCGAGTGGTGGCTTTCGATTCCCGTGCCGCTGCCGTCGTTAATAGAAAAGTTGGACGTTGCCGTGTCCCAGTCCGTCGGCTCCAGCCAGTTGATCCCCCGGCCGGCGACCTCGACGACTATGATCGTGTTGGACGTGCCGTCGCCGATCTGGGACATCTTGGTTGCCGAGGGTCCGTCGGAAATGCACCCCGGCCCAACGACCATCGCGTAGCTGGTGTCGGAGACATTGCCGGA
>Ga0180429_10002013_pt1 | contig 16996 bp, 23 predicted proteins | sample SS_ome_FD_132428 | JGI IMG/M metagenome (GOLD analysis project Ga0180429, IMG submission 132428) | Hypersaline lake sediment archaeal communities from the Salton Sea, California, USA - SS_1_S_1 metaG | ecosystem: Environmental > Aquatic > Non-marine Saline and Alkaline > Hypersaline > Sediment ...
CATTGAAAGAACTGGCGAGATGATTTACTGCACATAATAATCCATTAGGCGCTAAATGCCATTCAAAGTTCAATCCTGATCAGTTTAATTGTATTCGTCGGCCCCAGGGAGTTTTGGCTTTTCCTTTAACCAGCCAGGTCACAGGGTAGGGCGGCTGGTACTCAGGGAATTTACCTTCAGCATCAGTAAAATAGACCAGCAGATCGGGATAGGTATCCTGTGAAGACAGCCAGTCAAAAACCGGAATAAAGTTGGTGCCTCCGCCCCCCTGAATTTCAGGGGGATCAATTTCATCCCAGGGCTCAAATATAAATGGAGCGTCTTTGGCAATTTCAGCATCACAGGGCAGCAGCGTAATACGAGCGCGAATCTGGGCCTTGAGTGCATCGATTTCAGACAGAAATTCTCCAATTTCCTCGTTTTTGACAGATCCACTGGTATCCACGGCAACGCAGATGTTGATTTGCGAACTTCTTAAAGAGGGAAAAATGGCTGAGCCTTCGCGACGTGACGGGCGCATATAGCTGAAGTCATCACGTGCTGTAGAGGTCATGTAGTGTGCCAACAGCATGCGCCAGGGTAATTGCGGCTGTAGCAGATGGTCGATCATGCGGGCCATTGAGCCATCAAGTTTGCCCGACTGCATGGCCTGTTGGGCGGCTCCTGCCATGCGTTGCTGCCATTGAACGGCCAGCGTCTCCCTTTCCTGTGGTGTCAGCGGCGGCGGGCTTTGAGCACCATCATTCTGGTCAGACTGGTTGCCATCACCGGGTTTGGGGGTGGCAGACTGCTGACTTTGAGGGTCATGTTCAGGTTTTTGAGCGTTTTGTTGTTCCGGTTCGCTATCTGACTCGTTGTCCTTGTTGCCGGTATTTTCGGGAGGGATATTTTTCGGAGGTGGGTTGTTTTTTGCTCCTCCCTCCTGTTCATCCTGGTCGTAGACGTGCTCATCGAGTGTTTCGCTGTCATCGTTCTCATCCAGCAGTGGATAGATTTCCTCGGCTGTCATGCCTTTGTACTGATGAAAAATGACTGTGTCTGGCGGTGGAATAAGGCCATCTTCGATCAGTAATGGATTGATGGCGTAGTCGCAGGCCAGGTCCCAGCGATGCTTGATGCGGTGCTGACGACGTGCAAAGTGTGACAGGGCACAATGCAGGGCTTCATGAGCCAGCATAAACTGCGTCTGGCTCAGGGTGAGCGAATCAATATATTCAGGATTGTAGTAAAAGGTCTTGGCATCGGTAGCCGTAGTTGCACACCAGCTATTGTTGGCGGCCACCATAGGAAGGCGCAACACCAATGCACCCAGAAAGGGTTTGTCCAGAATAAGCCGGGTTCTCGCCGAGGCCAGTTTTGTTTCGATGAGATCCGTGTTCAGGGCAGTTTCACTCATAGAGCATGACATCGGCTATCAGGTTAGCCCAGTCAGCAAACTGGGGGATAGCAAACAGCGCTTCACCAACAGCACGATGCATATCCGAGACAAGCATGACTCCCATTTCTTTTTGCGGGAAGCGAGATGCATATTCGAGAATATTGCCAACTACGGTTTCGAAATTATCTTCGGATTGTGCTCGAATAGCTTTGCCTACCAGAGCAGCTGCAACGGCATATTGCAGGTCGATTTCTGAAGGGATGACTGATTCCTCTCCCTGGATAATGGCATCCAGGTCAGGCATTTTGTCCAGGCTGCTGACAAAGGCATGGAGTTCAATACCTGCTGCCGGCCCTACACAGGCCTGCAATGTGCCAAGTAGCAAGGCTGGATTGTTATCGAATTTCTTCAGGGCGCGGTGAGCGAATTCCCAGGAGCGCGGTGACGGAAATGCCACCGGATTATGTGCCGGATCGAAATCGAAAAGCAGTTCCGGGCGAAATCGCAGAAAAGCAATAATCCGTTCATCGATCGTATTCTTATAGGCCCAGCTCACCCAGTCATCCAGGTGCGTTTCGATCTCAAAATGGGAAAAACGGTTGGCCAGCGGGGCAGGCATGGTATAGGTAACGCCGCGGTCACCCTGGCGATTGCCGGCCGCAAAAATGGCCCAGCCATCTGGTACCGCGTATTCGCCCAGTTTGCGATCCAGTATCAATTGGTAGGCAGCAGCTGAAACACTGGGAGGAGCTGATGTGATTTCGTCAAGAAACAGGGTGCCCTTTTTCCCATGACGTTGTTCATCAGGCAAGATGGATGGGGCTGCCCACTCTACAAGCTCTCCTGCCCGAAAAGGAATGCCGCGCAAGTCACTGGGTTCCATCTGGGATAAGCGGATATCGATGACGGTAACTTCATGTTTTTCTGCAATCTGGGCAATAATCTGCGATTTTCCCACCCCGGGAGGCCCCCAGAGCATGACCGGAGTATGGTGACCGTGTTCGGTGCTAAGAAATTCCTGGTCGAGAACGTTTGAAATCTGTGCCGGGCGCATGACTGCTCCAAATTTAGCTAATATCTTATTAATTCAGCCGCCTAGCATGATTTGTTGCAAGGTAAATTTCAACACAATGTCACTGGGGTTTAGCGGCATGATGCTCTTTGTGGGGAAGAAATATTAATTAACTGGATTTTTTTGTGGCGTTTATTAGAAAAAACTTGTATTCTTGCCCACGTTTTTTCACGGGCCTCCATTCGGTGGCTCATGTGCATAAATTTGCATTAACCAAAATTGACAAATTATAGGTAAGACTTCGGAGATCCGGATTATGAACCAGACTTATTATGACGCAGTAACTAAAATGGAAGAATTGGGATGTGAAGATGAATACATCCAGGGCTGGCAGGCAGGTTTTCTCCAGAATCCAATGCGTGAAGAACAGCGTGTAACTGAAGCCTATGAAGCAGGTTACGCTGATGGCGAAGAAAAATCTGAAGAAAACTTCGGTAACTGGGTTAAATCATAATTCAGGATTTCCATGTAGTTTTAAAAAGGCGGGTTTACCCGCCTTTTTTTTCGTCCGGCACATTCATGTGTCTCTCCCTATAAAACCTCACAATCCTTGACTATTATTCAATTATATTTTTCCACTGAATATCAAACTGTCTCTGGAGTAATAGTTGTTAATGACAGCCCCCCAGAAAAATGGCGTTCGCCAGACCATTAATGGTGAGCTCAAGGTTTTCTACGATGGTTACTGGATCAAATGCTATGAAGCGCCCAAGGATAACCTGTCGGCCAAGAAAAGCCTGATCCAGTCACTGACACGTCGTTTGTTCAATCACATGGAACACGGTATCAATATTCCAGGGCGTTTGCTGGTGCAGGTCAGGGAAGCTTACGAAGCGGAAACGGATCCCAGGAAAAAGCGAATCAAGGGGGCCATGCTTGCCGGTGCCTTGTTCAACCGTGCGGCAGATATTTTTACCCATCTTGTTGACCTGGAAGCCGATGGTGTTGATATCCTGCCGGGTAATGATCTGATGCATTCTTGTGGTTTGTGCCTGCAGGAGGCACTTGAACTGGGAAAACTGGTTAAACACCGCAATGGCGATGAAGGTATTGATGAATTATGGGGTGAGCCTTTCAAGGCTTTTATGATGTCGGTTGAAGACTTTTATGAAAGTCGTTATGTGAAGATCGCCATGACCATGAAAAATATTGATGATGTAGCTGAATACATGGCTGGGACTGTGCGTGACGACAAGCGTTATATAGGCCTGGAGCCACTGATTTTCGAGTTTGCCCAAGCTGCACGCCACAAATGTGAAACGCTGCGTACCGATGATGATATTTTCGAAATATGGTCAGATTTTGTGGTGGCTGGTGAACATATTTCGGAATATATGCCGTCTGACGAGCAGGATGACGAGGTCGACATGATCAACCGTCTGGATATGCGTCATATGCTCAGAGCAGGTACTCGCCTGATTGCCTTTATTACCCGTGCGCGGGTGCCGATGCCCAAGAGTACTGAAAACTATTTTGCCGATTGTGAGGGCTACAAATCCCGCTGCCGCTGCTAGGATTATTCAAACAGGTTATCAATTGCCCGATTTAACTGTTTGACCACATCCGGGCCATCCTTGTCCATGACCTGGTCAATGACCCAGCGGTTTTCACCTTCATCGCCCATGATCTGCTGAATGCAGAAGCCCATATGTCTCAAAAATGGATAACTGGGCCCATCGTCGCTGTAATTCAGTTCTGAGTACTCCTGCCCGCGTTCGTTGAGACGCGCAACAAATGGACCAATGTGGTCGCCTTCACCAAACAGGTCCCGGCTGTTGCCGTGTACATGGGCGGCCAGTTTTTTGGTAGTGGCGTAGATCAGTTCCTTGCGGGCCTCATCATCCATTTCGTAGCGGATATTGGCGAGGCGGTCGGTGATATTCAGCTGGAAAATGACGTATTCGATGATGACGTCCATGCGTTGTCGGTCGTCAATATAGACGAAGTCTTCACCATGCAGGGTAATTGCCTTGTCTTTGGCAATGCGCCAGATAATGTATGCGATTGCACCGGCAATTTCTTCGACTGACCTTTCCTGATCATCATCATGCCAGTGACTTTTGATTCGTAATGCCATAATAAAAAGGGGTCAGACCCCATTTAACCTGTGTTAATCTTCATGATGCCAGTTTATCAAGTTAAATGGGGTCTGACCCCTTTTTATTGACCATTTAAAGAGAGTAGTAATTATGGCCATGGATTTTTCAAAGGAACGGCATATTGTTCCGCTCAAGACGATCAGTGAAGTCAAGCCCAATACCTTTATCTTCGAACGCCCGGGTGCCTTGCCGATGGATTTCTGCGATGAAGTCATCCGTCGTTTTGAAGCCGATGAGCATTATCAGCGCAAAGGGCGTGTTGGTCAGATGATGCAGGAAGATCAGCAGGTCAAAAGCACCATGGACCTGGTAGTCAGTGACAAGGAAGACTGGCGTGATATTGATGAAATCTTTTTTCGTACAACAGCGGCTGCAATGAATGAATTCTGTCGCTCATATCCTTATTTCGGACAGGGTTTCAAGGACATGGGTTACCAGATTCAGCGCTATGAAAAGGGAGATTTCTACCATTGGCACATTGATGGCGGTAGTCACCAGTTCAGTCAGCGTCAGCTGGTTTTGCTGTGGTATCTGAATGACGTGCCGGGACCGGGCGGTGAAACCGAGTTTCTCTACCAGGATGTGCAGGTTCGTCCTGAAAAGGGCAAGCTGGTGATGTTTCCTCCATTCTGGACGCATGAACACCGCGCAGCAGAGGTGCTGGAGGGCGTAAAGTATATTGCAACTACCTGGGTTGTCTTTGCCTGATGAGGGGTGGGGAAAAACACCTGCTGGCCATCGTGGAACTGGGTGGTTACCCGAATTTCGTTCCTTTGTATGAAAAGTCCGGTTATCAGGTAACGGTGGTCAACTCGCAGCGCAAGGCAAGAAATTTCCTGAAAAAGCAGCAGCCGGACGTGGTTGTTTGTGAATATAATTTTCAGTCAGACTTCCGTGATAGAACTTCCAATATTGAAACCCTGCTGGCGGTCTTGCAAAAGTATCCCCATATCAGGCTGATTGTGTTTTATATGTCCGAACACGAGTTTAAACTAAACCAGGTCAGGGAAAGGTTTAACATTGATACCGTCATGCCTTTTCCGATTGATGAAACAAGGCTTGAAGAGGTGCTGTCGGATTAGCTGTCTGAAGCGAAAACCTGTTCTTCTTCACCCAGCATCTCGGTGATATCGCCTACCGTCCAGTGTGCTTTTCCCGGAGCCGGTAACTGCATGCCATTCCAGATTTCACACATTTGCTTGTATGAAATCTTGTTGGCTACAAACTGTTCAGCTTCCCGTTGTATGGCTCCCAGGTATTCATCTTCACCAACAAAGTAGATCAGATCTTCTATTGAAATCTCAATACCTTTCTCGTTTTTACTGATATCCACCAGGTCTGCAGGTGTTTCATGCTGAATTTTTTCCTTGAGATACGCGGTAAAGGCTTCCTTGTCTTCAACTTTGGGCGGCGGCTTGAGATCGCCAATACATGATTTCATGCGATCACGCACCAGCGGTATGATTTCATGGGTAAAATCTGAAGCCAGATGGGGATATTTCGCGTTGAGTTGTTCGAGTATGTCCGCTCCGGTATTGAGTGTTTCAATTTTGTGCCAGGCAAGATGCACAGGAATATCCATTCCTGCAATACGCACTACTGTCACCGGTTTTTCTTCATCGGACATATTTGATTACCTGTTTTATTGTCATTACTATTATCGGGTAAGTTTGCCGGGACTTTAGCGCGATTAGGCAGATGGAATAATTGCCCCCAGACGTCGAGCGATTTCATGCACCTGTTCCGGTGGTGGGTAGTCTTCGGCGGTTTTCAGGTAATCAGACCATGTTGAATGGAGTGTTTGTAACTCCGGGTCGGTATTTTGGCAACCCAACAGACGGATTGTGGCTGCATCGATACGCCATGGACCATCACCTTTTAATTCGCCCTTTATGAGATGTGCCGCCTGATCAGGTGTTTGCTGGTGCCAGAAAGGGTCAAAATACAACAGGCCGAGTTCATGCCTGAAACAGGCAGCCGCCAGTTGTTTCGTGCCATCATCAAAGAGTATGGCAAAAGCGGAAGTGACAGTTTCTATCGCAGGCATCAGCCTGTCAGCTGGTCAAAGCGTTTTTTAAAGGCAAACTCCCGCATTTTTTCAGCCTCTTCCTTGTCAGCAATAGCGGGAGATTCTTCCCAGTTGCCGGTGTCCGGGTTGAACATGCTGAACTTGTATTGCTTGCCGGCCTTAAACACGCGGGAAACTTCATTGCCGGCCATTTGCATGGCAGTCATTTTATCCAGTCCGCTGCGTTGGCCGGATGATGGGCGCAGCGGGGTGTTTTTCATACTCGGGTCAGCATCAAGCAGGCTCTGATCAGGGTTGCTCTCTGTTTCGATAAAATCGTGCCCCATTTCCCCGGTGACATCCATTTCAATTTTTGTAACAGATGGCGCCCGCGAGCGGATGTAGCCAACCATCATCATCGCGGTATTTTTTTCATCGTTTTCTATGGCTGTCAGTAGTTTGTCAGCGACGATGGTGAGCCTCTGTTGTGAATCAGGGCTTTCGACCCATTCACGTGCCATCTGCCAGCCCTTTTCCATGTCACTGTCCATCTTGTCGAAAAAGGAAGCGGCTTTTTGTACAAAATCCTCTGCTACAGGCAGGGTATAACTTTCATCTTCAATAATAACTTTTAATGTCATGATTCTGGTCAATGGAGTTAGACTTGATAGGAATACAATACCACGAATTAAACAATGATCATTACGTGATATACGGGGTTTTTACCATGATGATTCAAATCAAGTCGCTGATTAATGAAGCGCAAATACAGAAAATACAGGAAATTCTCAATGCCAGTGAGTTTGTTGATGGCAAGGCTACCGCGGGTAAAGTGGCAGAGAAAATCAAAAATAATCTTGAATCATCATTGCCACCGGAAAAGCAGCAGTTGCTCAACAGGGTGTTGATGGCAAGCCTGGGCAATAACGAGCAATTCAAAAGCTTTGCCCTGCCTAATCGCATGGCGGATTTTATTTTTTCCAGGTATGAAAATGGCATGACCTATGGGGATCATGTGGATGATCCGATTATGGGAGGTGGCAAGTTTAGAACGGATGTTTCCATGACGATCTTCCTTAATAATGCCGATGAATACGAAGGAGGGGAGTTGACCGTAAGGACACCGTTTGGTGATCAGAAGGTCAAGCTCAATGCTGGTGATGCCGTGGTTTATCCGTCAGCCAGCGTACATGAAGTGGCGCCATTGACCAGCGGTGTTCGCCAGGTGGCTTTGACATGGATCCAGAGCTTTGTACGTGATGCAGCAAAACGGGAGTTACTCTATGAACTGGACCAGGCACGTGAAATACTGTTTGCGAAGGATAGTGAATCAGAGGAATCGAAATTGGTTGATCGTTCGTATGCCAATCTGTTGAGGATGTGGGCCGAGGTATAGTCGTCTTACGAGTCAATAATCAAAAAAGGCGACCAGAGTCGCCTTTTTGATTCTGAATTCCTGCATGGGCAGGAATAACAGTTTTGATCAGTAGCCGCCTTTACGTGCTACATATGGCAGACCGGCAATACGGTTGCCCTGTTTGGATGGAGCGCCAGGGAACAGTACATACAGGTCTTTACTGCTGACTTTTTTGCCCCAGATTTTGCCCATGCCTTTGTTGATGGCACGTTCCATGGGCTGGGTGTTGTTTTCGAAGTATTCTTCGCGCAGGTAGTTGAGGACATCCATGTGTTCCTGGGTCAGTTCGCCCATGGTGTCGTCAGCGGCTGCCAATGCTCTGGCAACATCCTCGTCCCAGGCCTTAGGGTCAACCAGGTTGCCGTTGCCATCCAGTTCTAAGCTTTTTCCGTTTACTTCTAATGCCATGTTATTACTCCAGACAATTTACTTGGGTTTATGCAAGGGGGTGAAGTCAAGATCCTGTCGGGTATAGCATGCCCGAATCGGAGGGGTTTGACCCAGACCCCGTAAAATCTGGGGGCAGATTCTAGCGAAAAATTTACTTTTCGTCATCTGTCGATTCACCTACAGCTGCAATGCCTTTATGTGGGAGAAAAATTCCGCAGCCCATATCCCGTAAAGGACCAATGCCGGTTTGCTGCAGTTTGACCGAATCCTCCGGTGACATATCTGCCAGCATCAGACTACGTGTCAATACCGGGCCATCAGGTGTTTTGAACTGGCTGGTTTTGCCGCACAGGGCTTTTTTGATGACAATCCCCATAAGAGCCAGTTCCTGCTGCATGCGCTTTAGAAACTGCATTTCATCTTCGGTTTCGGTCTCATTGCAGACAATGGCCCGGGAAAAAATGGTGCTGTCTTTACTCAGTTTGCGGACTTTTGGCTTTTTAACCGTCATTTCGAAGCCGTCAATATCCAGTATTGTATTATGTAGCTTATCGATAATGTCTTGCTGATGTTCCTTGCGGACTCTCAGAATCAGTTTCGTGCGTTTGGACAGGATCAGGTTCTGTCCGAGGGATTCATCAGGGCGCTCCCAGCCATTTTGAGAACCAGCCAGATGCACTGGGTGAATGCCCAGTGCATTATCTTCAGCATGACCCGGAAAAGCCTGGTGAATAGCCCGTGAAAGCTGGTAGATATGGTCTACAGGCAATTCCCTGCATTCGATATTAAATAGAAGATCGACAACCGAGTCGTCGACTTCGAAGCCTGCTTTAGTGTTGTCTTCTTGCCACAGCATTACTAATCAATCCGGTATCGAGTTTCTGATTTCATCCCTGTCTACCCACCAGTCTTCCTGGGCCAGCACATCCACAACGTTGCGCAGGCGTATCAGGAACTTGTCAGGGTCATTCAGTTCCAGTTTTTCTATCCAGTAGTCAAACTGGGCCTGGTTTTCAACTTTACTGTGTCGGTTGGCGACTTTGCCCAGCAGCTGAGAGGCGAAAAAGTGCAGCCTTTCCCGGTCAGGCCCTTCAGGCGAGCGGGTATCAGCGATAAACAGGGCGCTGGCAGCTGCAACTGCAGCTCCATCGGAATCGTCTGGCGTATCATCTATCACATGGGCAAGTAGATTAACAGTCACTTCCGGGTCTATCGGGAAAGTTACGCCCAGCCAGATACCATTGCCGAGGGCGACCAGGGAACCGGGCTGGTCAGATAAATAAAGCACGTTACAGGCTTCGGCGGCTTTTTGCCATTCTTTGTGGGCAACGAAGATATCAAATGCTGCACGGGCTGTCGGCCAGGCTTCGTGTCCGCGTTCAAGCTGTTGCTGGGCGTTAGCGATATCCAGTTCAATAGAACACCTTTTAACCGGGTCTGCGTTTTCAGTCAGGTTGGTTAGTTGTTCACGTAATTCAACAATCAGTCCTTCGAGCTCGGCTTTCTGGCCAAGGTCATTCATCAGTTGACCGACTTCGGTGTTGTCATTTTGAGCATTAGGATCAAAAAATTCCATAATTTAGCCTCACAATCTTCCACTAAAAGCTGCTTCAAGCCGATCTTCCCAGTTTTCAGGGGTATCTGGATAGGGGGGTTTGATGTCCATTCTGAAAAAGCGTTCCCCTTGCTTGGCATATTCAGGGATCAGTTGAATCAGTTCATCGAAAGAGTTGATGTCCTGGTTGGCAATGACAATCTGGCTCAGGTAAAGCATGTTGTGTCCGTTTTATTTAAAAATTTAATGAAAATTATAAGTAATTTTCCAAAAAGTTGATCTGGATCAATGAATCCAAAATCCTGGCGCTGGAGGTGTTGACCCTTATCGGGGGGAGACCTAGGATGCGCGGCCAATAATATATAGCGAAATGCTAATGTTGGCTAATGCAAGAAATGTGGTTAATTTTACCCATTTTAAAATTTGCTTAAAAGATTGAAAATACAATGGCTTATCATTTTGTTTTGGCTGTAAAGCTAACAAACATATCCCTAAAGGGATAGGGGTTTGGGTTGCCTTACCCCCCTATAGTGGAGTAGCTCAGGCAGCTGAACATGACTATAGTTCCCAGCCGTTGAATAGCCGAATCCGGCTTGAAATGTAGAAAGATTCACGATCTGGAGCATGGGCTCCGATCTAAATATTCATTAAATTTAGTACTCTAGGAGAGCTAGCGCATGGCGATTGATAAGCACTTTACTCCGATGCTTGATCAGCTGGAAGAGGGTCCTTGGCCCAGCTACATTACTGGTATCAAGGCATTACGTGATAATCACCCTGATGAACGCATCAATAAAGTAACCAATGACCTTCTCGGTCAGCTCGAGCATTCTTTTGAAACTCGTAAAGGTTACTGGAAAGGTGGAACGATCTCTGTATACGGTTACGGTGGCGGTATCATTCCACGTTTTTCTGAAGTCGGTGACGCTTTCCCTGAGTCACGTGAATTCCACACTCTGCGTGTCCAGCCTCCTGCAGGCAACCACTACGACACCAAAATCCTGCGTCAGCTGGCTGACGACTGGGAAGAGTGGGGTTCAGGTCTGGTAACATTCCACGGTCAGACTGGTAACATCATGTTCATCGGTACTGATTCAGATCGTTTCCAGCATTTCTTTGACAAGATCAATGACTACGGTTGGGATCTGGGTGGTGCCGGTCCTTGTGTTCGTACAGCTATGTCATGTGTTGGTGCAGCGCGTTGTGAAATGTCTTGCGCCAACGAGCAGAAAGCACACCGTCTGCTGGTAAACAACTTCACTGATGATGTGCATCGTCCTGCTCTGCCTTACAAATTCAAATTCAAGGTTTCAGGTTGTGGTAACGACTGCCAGAATGCCATCGAGCGTGCTGACTTTGCAGTAATCGGCACCTGGCGTGATGATATGAAAGTTGACCAGGAAGAAGTTAAGGCATTCGTTGGCCGCAAAGGTCGTCAGTACATGATCGACAACGTAATTACCCGTTGCCCGACCAATGCGCTTTCTCTGAATGATGACGACTCTCTGGCTGTCAACAATAAAGATTGCGTGCGTTGTATGCACTGTCTGAACGTTATGCCTAAAGCTCTGAGTCCTGGAGATGACAAAGGCGTAACCATTCTGATCGGTGGTAAGCGTACCCTGAAAATCGGTGACCTGATGGGTACTGTGGTTGTTCCATTCAAGAAACTGGAAACAGAAGAAGACTGGGAAGAGCTGGTTGAGCTGGCTGAAGAAATCATTGATTTCTGGGCAGAAAACGCACTGGAGCATGAGCGTTGCGGTGAGATGATCGAGCGTATCGGTCTGGTTAACTTCCTGGAAGGTATTGATGTTGAGGTTGATCCAAACATGATCGCCGAGCCTCGTCAGTCTTCATACGTGCGTATGGATGGCTGGGATGACGAAGCTGAAAAATGGTTTGAGCGTCAAGCTGAAGCCTGATCAATACCCAGAACTATATCAGTAATATGACCCCGGCTTCTCGCCGGGGACTCAAGAAATATCTATCGTAGGAGATAACGATGGCCAAACAAGAAATGCGTGAGCCAATCGAAACGGGTTGTCCGGACCCATTCCAGTACATGCATCCTGTGATGCGTAAAAATTTCGGTCTGTGGGACTATCATGAACATCCACGTCCTGGTGTTCTGCGTCACGTTGCTAAAAGCGGTGATGAAATCTGGACTGTACGTGTTGGTACTCAGCGTATCCTTGATGTTTATTCTCTGCGTGAACTGTGTGACATCGGTGATGAATATGCCGATGGATTCATCCATTTCACTATTCGTTCCAACCTTGAATATCAGCTGACTGACGGTTCGCGTGTTGATGCACTGATCAAAGCTGTTGAAGACAAAGGTTATGTTGTTGGTGGTACCCAGAACTCTGTGACCATGCTGTCACACACCCAGGGCTGGTTACACTGTGACATTCCAGGTACTGATGCATCCGGTGTTGTTAAGTCCATGATGGACGAACTCATCGATGACTTCCGTACGGCTGAAATGCCTAACCGTGTTCATATCACGACTTCCTGTTGTCAGATTAACTGTGGCGGCCAGGGTGATATCGCGATTAACGTACAGCACACCAAGCCACCTAAGATCAACCATGACCTGGTTGCCAACGTATGTGAGCGTCCTTCAGTTGTTGCTCGTTGCCCGGTTGCTGCGATTCGTCCTGCACTGGTTAACGGTAAACCATCTCTGGAAGTTGATGAGAAGAAATGTATCTGCTGTGGTGCATGCTTCCCTCCATGTCCTCCAATGATGATCAACGATGCCGAGCACACCAAGCTGGCTATCTGGGTTGGTGGTAACCACTCAAATGCTCGTGGCAAACCTACATTCCAGCGTCTGGTTGCAGCAGGTATTCCTAACAACCCACCACGTTGGCCTGAAGCTACAGCAATCGTTAAACGTATCCTCAAAGCTTATAAAGAAGGTGCGCGTGATTGGGAGCGTATCAATGAATGGGTTGAGCGTATTGGTTGGCCGCGTTTCTTTGAAGAAGTCGAACTGCCATTCACCAAGTACCACATTGATAACTGGCGTGGTGCCCGTCGCAGCCTGAACTCTTCAAACTACATCCGCTTCTAAGCGTAGTTTTAGAAGTAGAGGTTTATTATGAAGTATGCAATTCAGATTAATGAAGGTCCGTACCAGCATCAGGCAACTGATACTGCGTACCACTTTACCAAGGCTGCTCTGGAAAAAGGTCACGAGGTCTCTCGTGTCTTTTTCTACCACGATGGTGTTAACAACAGTTCACGTATCACGACTCCTCCACAGGATGATCGTCATATCGTGAACCGCTGGGCTGAACTGGCAGAGGCGCACAGCCTGGATATGGTTGTGTGTGTTGCTGCTGCTCAACGTCGCGGTGTTGTGGATGATGGTGAAGCAGAGCGTAACGGTAAGGATGCAACCAATATTCATCCTGCATTCCGTATCTCTGGTCTGGGTCAGTTGATCGAAGCGGCTGTTGAAGCTGATCGACTGATGGTATTTGGCGACTGATAAGGCGGTAGTACGATGTCTGAGATCAAGAAATTTATGTATGTAAATCGTCGTGCCCCTTACGGAACTGTCTATGCGCTTGAGTCGCTGGAGGTGGTTCTTATTGGTGCGGCATTCGACCAGGATGTAAGTCTGGCTTTTATTGGTGACGGTGTTTACCAGTTGAAATCTGATCAGGATTCTTCTGATTCCGATCAGAAAAACTTTTCTCCGATTTACCAGGCTCTGGGGGACTACGATGTCTCCAAGCTGTATGTCGAGAAAGAGTCAATGGAAGAGCGTGGCCTGACACTGGAAGACCTGATGCCACTGACTTACGAAGATGAAGATGATGACTGGGCAGAAAAAGACTCTATCCGTGTCGTCAGCAGAGACGAAATGGCTGAACTGATGGATCAGCAAGACGTCCTCTTTAACTTCTAATAGCAGGAGAACGAGATGAGCATCCTTCACACAGTAAATAAATCACCGTTTGAGAAAAATTCTCTGGACGAGTGTTTAACGCATTCAACAGGTGGCTCCGCCATCCTGTTGTTAGAAGATGGTGTCTATGCAGCAATGCAGGGAACCAATGTTGAATCAGCCGTTAAAGATGCCATGGCATCCAAGAAGGTTTATGCATTGGGTCCGGACATCAAGTTACGTGGTCTATCCGCTGACAAAATCATCGATGGAATTGAAGTTGTTGATTATGCCGGTTTTGTAGATCTTTCAGAATCAAATGACAAGGTTCAGGCCTGGCTTTGATTCATTTAATGAAATTCGAGTTATTTTTTTAGGAGAAATTAAATGCCAATCGAAGTCGATGGTAAAACATTTGAAACTGACGAAGAAGGTTACCTGGCTAACCTGAATGACTGGGTTCCAGGTGTAGCTGAAGTAATGTCTAAAGAAGACGATCTGGAGCTGACTGACGAGCACTGGGATATTATTAACTTCCTGCGTGAGTACTACGAAGAGTACCAGATCGCTCCAGCTGTACGTGTACTGACTAAAGCTGTTGGTAAACGTATGGGTAAGGAAAAAGGTAACAGCAAATACCTGTACGGTTTGTTCCCGTATGGTCCTGGTAAACAGGCTTGCCGTTATGCTGGTCTGCCAAAACCAACTGGTTGCGTTTAATCCGGTTGTGATGTGCCGGGGAGTGCAAACTCCCCGGTTTCTTGAAGTACTATCTTGAGGTATGCGGAAACATGTCGTTTCTGACAATGATATTTGCAGGTTTATTCTATGCGGCAACAGCAATCATGATTGCTGGTCTCGTTAGCAAGATTACACAGTTTGCAAAAACACCTGCGCCGTTAAAGATTCCTACAACACCTGCTCCTACAACCCAGACTGGTGTTGTGTTGCGGATGTTTCGCGAAGTGGCCTTTTTTGAAAGCCTGTTTAAAGGTACCAAGTGGACCTGGATTTTCAGCTATGTTTTCCACATGGCGCTATTCCTGGTTCTGTTCCGCCACTTGCGCTATTTCATCAATCCAGTACCCATGCCTGTAGAGCTGGTGCAGCCATTCGGTATGTATGGTGGTTTTGCCATGGTTGCAGGATTGTTCGGCTTATGGGGAAGACGTTTCCTCGTGGACCGTGTCAAATATATTTCAGCTGCTTCAGATCACCTCATGCTGATGCTGCTGATTGGCATAGGCATCAGCGGTTTGAGTATGACCTTTGCGGTTCACACAGATGTTGTAGCGGTAAAAGCCTTTTTCATCGGATTGATGACATTCAGCTTTTCTGAATTGCCCGCTGATTTCAATCTGCTGATACATCTGTTCCTGGTGGCATTGCTGATGATCATTTTTCCTTTCAGCAAGCTGCTGCATATTCCTGGCGTTTTCTTTAGCCCGAGCAGAAACCAGATAGATAACCCTCGTGAGAAACGACATCTTTCTGACTGGGCTCGTAAACTGGAAGAATAACGATGGCCAAATACGATTTTAAGATTCCAGAACTGAATGAATACCCGGTAGTTCCTCAGCTTGAAGAAGACACCATGGCTCACATGGAAACCTTCAGGGCAAAGCCTGAGTTCCAGGAAGCACTGGGATTTAAAGGTGAACTGGGAGAGAACTGGAAGGAAGACTGTATTGAAGCCATGGGCGAAATGCTTGGCAAGTACCGTTCCTTACAGGTTTATCTTGATTCATGCGTGAAATGTGGCGCCTGTACCGACAAGTGTCATTATTACCTAGGTACCAAAGATCCGAAAAACATGCCGGTGGCACGTCAGGATCTGATGCGCAAGGTCTACCGTCGTTACTTCACCTTTGCAGGCAAGTATTTTCCGAAACTGGTTGGTGCTACCGATATGACAGAAGAAATTCTGGATGACTGGTACAACTACTACCACCAGTGTTCCCAGTGTCGCCGTTGCAGCGTTTTCTGTCCATATGGTATCGATACGGCAGAAATTTCCATGGCTGCTCGAGAGATTATGGATCGTATCGGTCTTGGTGATAAATACAGTAACGAAATCATAAGCAAGGTTTTCAAGATTGGTAACAATCTGGGTCTACCTGAGCCTGCTCTGGCAGATACGCTGGAAGGTCTTGAAGAAGACATGCAGGATGATTTCGGTGTTGATGTAAAATACCCGCTCGACAAAAAAGGTGTAGACATACTGCTCGTAACACCATCAGCTGACTTTTTTGCTGAGCCGCATGTTGATGGTTTGATCGGATACGGTAAAGTTTTCCATGAAGCAGGTGTTAGCTGGACATTAAGCTCAAAAGCTTCAGAAGCCGCTAATTTTGGCATGTTCATTGGTTCTTACGAAAACATGCGTAAGATTTCATTGCGTATTCGTGAGGCAGCGATTGAACTTGGTGTAAAACGTATCATCTTCGGCGAGTGTGGACATGCCTGGCGTGTCGCTTACAGTTTCTTGAATACCTTGGCAGGGCCGTTTGATTTTCTCGATCAGGACTATCCGGTTCCCCAGCATATTCTTGAATTCACCTGGGGTGAAATTCAGAAGGGTACTTTGAATCTTGATCCTTCCGAAAACGATCATATGACATTGACTTTCCATGACTCATGTAACGTGGCTCGTGCAACCCGCATGGGTGATAAACCAGGTGGTCAGTTCGAGATACCGCGTAACGTGATAAAAGCTGTCTGTAACAATTTTTATGACATGGCTCCTGAAACCATTCGTGGTACCACGTTCTGCTGTGGTGGCGGTGGCGGTTTGCTAACCGACGATCTGATGGAGGTGCGTGTCAAAGGTGCCTTGCCGAGAATGGAAGCGCTGAAAAATGTTATCGAAGAACATGGTGTAACCAATATGGCAGCAATTTGTGCCATCTGTAAGAGTCAGTTCACCAAAGTGCTGCCTTTCTACGGGATGGACATGGACATGATCGTTAGTGTTCATCAGCTGGTTTCAAATGCCATTATCCTCACCGGTCAGAAAACCGATGACGATGATGACGAAGATGATGATTAATTAACACTTGTTAATGCTGATGCATTGACAATTATTTTGAATAAAACGGGTTAGCAATAACTCAAATAATGGGCAAATACTGGTTAGGAGAATAGTCGATGGCGACTCCGAGTGACGAAATGAA
>Ga0180429_10002014_pt1 | contig 16990 bp, 8 predicted proteins | sample SS_ome_FD_132428 | JGI IMG/M metagenome (GOLD analysis project Ga0180429, IMG submission 132428) | Hypersaline lake sediment archaeal communities from the Salton Sea, California, USA - SS_1_S_1 metaG | ecosystem: Environmental > Aquatic > Non-marine Saline and Alkaline > Hypersaline > Sediment ...
AGGGCCGCCAAATCGTTACCGCCCTTCTCCAGTCGCAACATGCAACACTGCAACAACTTAACGCTCTTGCAGCGTGATAACTTTGTGAAAAACTTAACGATGTTTGAGGTTAGTAATACAGAGACCACAGAGGGAAGAAAAAGGCTGCGCGAAAAACCGATGTCGGTCGACACACCCTGTACTTCTCGCCCGTCAATCGGATTTCCGCAAGATGCCATATTACTTTCTCTGTGTTCTCTGTGTCCTCTGTGGTGAGAAGCGCAGACCAATAGTCGAATCGTACCGCATGACCCCCTACTGCGACAAGGGGGGGATGCTAACAAGCTCCCAAGTCTTCGATGAACCGGCTCGCTCTGCTCAGTTCCTCGCGTCTCACGCCCAGCACGTCGGCGACAACCTCGCATACGGCCTGCCAGACCTCTTCGTTCTCATCGGTCAAAGGGACGGCGGCGGAAAACTCTTCGTAGTTGTACGATACCAACCCCTTGGCCAGACCGCCGACCGTTTGAAACTCGGGCGCCGGCAGCGTCGGCATGCGAGTGGCCAACAGGTAGCCGATCAGCCCGACCGCGGCGACGGCCAATCCGGCCAGTCCGATCATTTGCGCCCACCGCCCGGTGATCGTCGCCAGAACGACCGCCGCCGCCACGACCAAAACACAGCCCAACAAGGAAACGGCGGCAATCATCCGGTTGGGATGCGTCGTCAGCGGAGGCAACTCCAAAGAGAGGTGCTGTTGCAGGAGCTTCCAGCAGTGCCGTCGCGACTTGCGAGGAATCAACTCGGCGATGGGAGTTGAATGCCGCACGCTTGCGAGGTCTATCGCGAGCACCGACCCCAAGCCGCGTTGCAGCCGAACCAGGGCCTCCTCTTCCGGGGAGCCTTGCACTTCGCGGCCGAACCGCTTCTCCATCACGTAGTCGCAGAGATGGCCTACACACCGGATCTGGATGAAGTCTTCTTCCTCGATAGTGATCTCGAAGCGATCCTCGATCGCCATGATAAGTTCGACGAAATCGAGTCCCATGATCGGCCTCCCCCCGCGTGCAAACGGGCAGCGATGCTGCCCACTAACCACTATCCACTAACCACTATCCACGGCACTACGGCAGCCCGTGCTCTTTGAGCTTCTTGTGCAGCGTATTGCGATTGATCCCCAGTCGGGCGGCGGCCTTGGTTTGGACGTTGTTGCTGGCGGCCATTACCTGGGCGATCAACTCGCGTTCGACGCGGTCGACGACCATCTTGTGGAGATTGCCGGCCTGCGATCCGGCGATGCTGATGCCTTGCTCGACCAGTTCGGCCGACAACGTGTCTAGGTCGGCGCCGGCGTGCCGGCCGATCCGTCGCGGCTTCTCGCCCAAGACGGCCTCGGGCAGGAGGTCGACGGTCATCCTGTCGCCGGTGGCCAGTACCACGGCTCGTTCGACGTAATTCTGCAACTCGCGCACGTTACCCGGCCAATCGTAACGCTGCAAGGCGTCGAGCGCCGCCCGCTGAATGTGTGGCACATGGCGATCGTTAGCCTTGTTGTAGATTCGCAGAAAGTGCTTCACCAACGCGGGCACGTCTTCCCGGCGTTCGCGAAGCGGCGGCAGGTAGATCGTGATGACGTTGAGCCGGTAGTAGAGGTCTTCGCGAAAGCGGTCGGCCGCGATCTCTTCGACCAGGTCGCGATTGCTGGCGGCGATCACTCGCGTGTCGACCTGAATGGTGTGCGTATCACCCACCCGCTCGAACTCGTGTTCCTGCAACACGCGCAGCAGCTTGACTTGCAGCTTTGGCGTGGTGGAGTTGATTTCGTCGAGGAAGACGGTGCCGGTATGGGCGGCCTCGAAGCGTCCGGTGCGGTTGTCGACCGCGCCGGTGAAAGAACCGCGAACATGCCCGAACAACTCGCTCTCGAGCAAGTTCTCGGCCAGCGCACCGCAATTGACGCGTACAAACGGGCCGCTGCCGCGAGGGCTGAGCCGATGTATCGCCTTGGCAATCAGTTCCTTGCCCGTGCCCGTCTCGCCCAGAAGCAACACCGAAGCATTGGATCGGGCCACCTGCCGGGTGATCCGGTAAACCTCTTGCATCGCCGGAGCGGAACCGATCAAACCGGGTATCGGTGGCCCCGTTTCATCGTCGTCGGTGGTAGAGGGTAATCGCGTCATGCTTCAAATTGAACCGAGAGCCACTATCCACTAACCACTATCCACTATCCACTATCCACTATCCACCAGTCGCCTTGACGATCTCGGTGGGCATTTCGATGCAATCGAGGATCAGCCCGAGGATCTGTTGACTCTTCGCGTCCAGGTCCCTGCTCTGGTTGTAGCGTTCGTACTGGCGGAGGATGTCGGTCGTGGTGAGCAGGACGCCGTTTTCCAGGATGTTGTGGCGCAGCGCCGCTACGGCGGCTCCGCGAGCCTCCAGCGGCTGGCTCCAGCGGCTGGCCAACTCGACCAGCGCCCGTTGGCTCTCCGGCGTGGCGAGGTTGCCGAGAACGGCAACCGTCTTCTTGGAAAGCTCGGGCACGTAGAGGGCTTTCACGATCGAGTGCTGTACCCGGCGCAAGTCGTACAGCCGCCCGGGTAATTCGCTCAACTCGGCCAGGCGATCCAACGCCGCGCCGGCCTGCTGCTGGCGCTGTGCGTGTCCGACGAAGAGCCGCGGCGACAGGCCCGCCATTTGTTTCAACTGCCACTTGACGTCTTCGAGGTAGTGCGGACGGGAGAAAGCCATCGCCATCGGATCACGAGCCGCCACGCGCCGGGCACGTTCGAGGTGGCCGCTGCGAGCGATCAGGCCGACGCGCAGGTCCGCGCTGCGGTAGTCGTGACGCAATTGTTGAAGGAGAATATCGATAGTCGGCCGATCAATGGCCGCGTCGATCAGCACCAGTTCGTAGTCGGGTGATGCCGTGGCCAAGCGGAGAATCTCGCGGCCGGTGGGCGCGGTGTCGACTTCGTATCCGCAGCTTGCCAACATGCCGCCCAGCGTTTGCGACACTGCCGTGATCGGCCCGCCCACCAACGCGCGTGGTTTTCCGCCCGACGCGGCGAAGAACTCCAACGACGGCAACACGTAGCTGGAGCCGGGAAACGGCCTCACCGGCTGCAAGCGAACGATCGCCTCGAGCGCCGCCATTCGCAGCCGCCGGTCAGCGTGGCGCGTTGCGCGAACCAGCGGGGCGATCTGAGCGCCGTGGTGCAACAGTTCGTCGGCCGCGCCGCGGCGACCCAAGATCTCCGCCGCCGCGGTCGCCGACGCCGGGTGATCGGTGGCCATGGCGTAGTCCAACACCTCTTCGATCGCGCCGACCTCGAAAGCGGTCGCCTCGGCCAGCGCCGTGCCGTCGCCTTCCTCCAGGGGTTTGTCCAAACCGGCGGCGTAGACGGCCGCCTCCAGCATTGTGGTCAGGTACAGCAGGCGCGATCGGCGATCCTTCGTGTCGATGGCGTATGCGTCGCGGGCGAATCGGGCGGCCAGTATCCGTGCGGCGTCGCCGGCCGAAACCTGCTCGCTGACGCACTTGCGCCGGCCTTCGTGCCAACTCCATATTTCCACCTTGCCGTCGTGGACACCGTCGACGGGCTGCTGCCGATCGAAGTAGTGCTTGGCACGCTCGGTCAACAGCCGGGTCGCCTCCTGCCGACTGGGGACGCGCCCGAGAAGCCGGGCCAACGCGGCGCCGGCCGCCGCGCGCACCTTCGGGTCGCTCGCCTCGCCGGTGAAGGGACCCAGCAGATAGATCGCCGCTTTGCGGGCTTTCATCTCGCCAAGCACGAGGATGGCCTGCACCATCAGCCGTGGATCGGACCGCTCCAGGATACCCAACAACGGATCGACGGCCCGCGGGCCCATTCGCACCAGGGCTTCGCGGGCGTGAGGATGTTGGGCGGTCTGACGCGGATCGGCGAGGACCTCGATCAGCGAGCCGATCGCCGTCCCGCGGGCATCTTGCAGGCCGGCGAACGCCTCTTGCTGCTTTTCCGGCGATTGGTCGCCAAGCTGGTCAATCAGCCCGGCGATCCGATTGGGATCCTGCAACTGTTTGTTGACCGCCTCCAAGACGGCTTCGGCAAGTATCTTTGCCTCGGGAAGCAGGTTCTTGCGGGAGGCCATGCGGGTGAACATCGACGAGTCGAATTGCTCGGCCAGGGCGGCCAATTGCTCCTGGTCCGGCCGGGCGGCGATGATCTGTTTGAGGAATCCTCGCGCGAGGTCGGGCCGGTCGAGATCGGCCAGGAGTGCCGCCGCCCGGGCCTGCTGGGCGAGAGTGCTCGGCTCGGTCTCCAAGACGGCCAACACGGCCGGGTCTTCCGGTTCCGGGACGAGATCCTTCAGCTCTGTGTCTTGAGAAAATGCCGACGCGGCGACGAAAACCGCGGTGATCGGGGCCAACAGCCGGGCTGTTTTTCGATAGCGGGAGTTCATGTGACCCTCGTCTTCAACCGTTCCTGCCAAAGCTCAACTTGTTTTGCAACTTGCCGCGGTCCCGTCGAACCGTGGCTCACCATCGCGGCGACCGCCTTCTCGGCGCCCAGCACTTCGTAGACGCTCTCGTCCAATTCGCCGTGGGCCTGTTTGAAATCCTCGATCGAAAGGTCCGATAGCCGCACGTTGCCGTCGAGTGCCTTGCGGACCAAACGGCCCACGAGTCCGTGGGCGGTCCGCTGCGGTATCCCGCGGCGTATCAAGTACTCCATAAACGCGGTCGCGTCGAGATGCCCTCGGTCGAGTCGCTCCGCGATCGACTCGCGATTCAACTCGGCCCCGGATATCAGCGGTGCGGCCAACTCCAGCGATGCCTTGACCGTGTCGAACGCATCGAACAGCGGCGGCTTGTCTTCCTGCAGATCGCGGTTGTAGGCCAGCGGCAGACCCTTGACCAGCACCAGCAGCGTTTGCAAGTCGCCGACCACGCGGGCGGTCTTGCCGCGGATCAACTCGAGCACGTCCGGGTTGACCTTCTGCGGCATGATCGACGAACCGGTGCAGAACGCCTGCGGGAGTTTGAGGAAATTGAATTCGACGGTCGACCAAAGGATCCACTCCTCGGCCCAGGTGCTCAGGTGCTCGGCGATCAGCACGAGCACGAAGGCGAACTCGATGATGAAATCCCGGTCGCTGGAAACGTCGAGGCTGTTGGCGGCCAGATTGTCGAACCCCAACCGGTCGGCCACGTCACGGCGATCGATCGGCAGACTGGTCCCGGCCAGTGCGGCGGTGCCCAACGCCAACACGTTGGTCCGGCGGCGGCAATCGGCCAACCGCTGCCGGTCGCGTTCGAGTTTCTCGCAATAGGCCAACCAGTAGTGCGGCGCCAGCACGGGTTGGGCCCGTTGCAGATGCGTGTAGCCGGGCAATATCACGCCGGCGTCGGTGTCGCAACGCGCGAGCAGCGCTCGCTGCATCTCGGTCAATAGCCGATCGATCTGATCGATAGCCTCGCGGCACCAGAGCCGCATGTCGGTGGCGACCTGGTCGTTTCGACTTCGCGCGGTGTGCAGTTTCCGCCCGGTGTCGCCGATCCGCTCGATCAGTGCCTGTTCGATGTGCATGTGGACGTCTTCGAGTTCCGCGCTGAAGGGGAACCGCTCCTGCTCGATTTCCAGGCGGATCGCTTGGAGAGCCTGCTCGATTTGGCGGCATTCGTCTTCCGAGATCAGCCCCACTTTGGCGAGCATTTGGGCATGGGCGATCGACCCTACTACGTCATGCGCATAGAGTCGGCGGTCGAAGCTCACACTTTCGGTGAACTCCTCCATCCGGCGGTCCGTCGCCTGATCGAATACGCCGCCCCACGCCTTTTCAGCCACTTGATACCCCGGAAATTGGCAGAAAACCAGCAAAAGAACCCAACATATCCAGTGTAAAAGGGGCAGGGCGGATTGTCAACGAGCGGCCATATGATTCATATGGGGGGCTGGGTGACTTGGAGACTGGGGGGTTAGAGTCTTACATCGCAACTTCCGCGCACAGTGCGCGCATGTTTGTAGCATGGGCCCCCGGCCCGTGTGATCAACGCGAAAAGCACAAGTCGCTGCCATCCGCGTAATCGTACTGGCACGCGAGAATCCGCGGCCGAAGACTTGGCCCCGTTGTTGCCCTGAACTTGCCTGCCCGCCGGCAACCGATTCGGAAGGCTCGTCACCTAATGTGCGAGAGGCGAAAACGGGAAGCAACAGGATGAGCATTATTCTTCGCATGACTTTCCTTATGGCTCCCTCTTGTCGAAGTATTGACCTGTTTTTATCCATATTCGTAAGTTCTGTGCTGGTTGACACTTGCGGTTCGGCGAAGTATCTTTGCCGCATGGGATTAGGACCCCCGTCAGTCAGCTCTGCAACGAGGTCGAAACGCGCAACGGAGGAGATGAGTATGCCGGCAACACGTTCGATTGGATACAGTGGTTCTCGGGCCGTCGTAATCGGCTGTTTTCTATGGGCGAGTCTGCTTCCGGCTTACACCGTTTTCGCACAGAAGCGGGAACCTCAGCCGCTCGACGAGGAGGTCCGCCAGTTCATGGTCGACGCCCGAGCAAATGGGTTTGATGAGAATGAGAATCCCGATCGCGACGTGCTTCGCAATCTAACCGGCGGGCTCCACAAGATCTGGGGACGCTCCGCGCGGAATGTGGAGCCCGTGGAAGGTGTTCGCCTTGCCGTGACGGTCCTGGAGATGGCAGGATTGAAAGACGGGCGTGCGAAACACGAAGTAGAACTGGATTTCCTCAAACGCATCCTGCGCAGGTACTGGAGCAAGATGGCGAGCGAGGCCGATCCCGTCAAAGGCATGCAGGCCATGGCACAGATCATCGAACCGTGCTCCTCGATAAAAGAATCAGTACAGACCGACGTCCAGGCCGATCTGCTCAACGGCCTGTTGCGGGAGTCGTGGGGCCGCTTTGCCGCCAAGGCAGAACCCGAGGAAGCGATGCGGACGGCCGTTGCCGTGTGGAAAGCGCGCGGCGAACTGAGCGGCCGGGAACAGGACCACCTTGCCCGGGATATGTTCTCCGGAGTAATCGAAAAGCTGGCAAACGCGGCCACGGCGGCCAACGGCAATTTCCTCGACAGCCTGACGTTGGCCGAGCAACACCTTGCTCTGATTCCCGAGGACGTGAATCGAAACGTGGCGCTGGACATCGTGCGTAGCGCAACGACGGCACAAACCAGGGTTTTTCAGAAGGAATTGAGTTGGTGCCGGCAAGACGGCATCGACTTTGGCGGCCATGACCTCAAACGGGAAGAAGTCGTCGCGGCGTTGGAGAAGGTCCTGGCGGAGGTACCCGACGACGCGGCGGCGGGCCTTCGCAAGAAAATGGCGGCCTTGCCCGAGAACGGCCGAGAGGCCTGGGCCGCGACCTATCTGGCCGCGTGTGAGGCCCGGCGCCGAGCGCGTTTGTCGGCGTTGGTGAAGGATCGCCCGCTTCGCTTCGTCTTCACTCAACACTGGAACATCGGCGGACAGCACTTCGCCTACACCGAGAACCTCTCGACCGCACACGGCTGGCGCACCTGGACCCCCGGCGGGGGCCTCTACCTCTACACGCTGAAGCCCGACTTGACCGAAGAAGTCGAGTTACTGTTGGACGCCGGCGAAGACGGGTGCATCCGCGACCCCGACGTGCATTGGGACGGTCGGAGGATCCTCTTCGCCTGGAAGAAGAGTGACCGCGAAGACGATTATCACCTCTACGAAATGGACCTCGCCGCGCGCAAGGTCCGGCAGCTTACCTTCGGGCTCGGCGACGCCGACTACGAAGGGGTTTATCTTCCCGACGACAACATCCTGTTCACCTCGACCCGCTGCGTGCAGGTAATCGACTGCTTTACCAGCGACGTGAGCAACTTGCATATTTGCGACCGCGACGGACGGTATCTCCGCCGCGTCAGCTTCGATCAGGTGACGGTCAACTACCCGCAGGTGCTCAACGACGGCCGCGTGATTTACACGCGCTGGGAGTACAACGACCGCGGGCAGATCTATCCGCAGCCGCTGTTCGTGATGAACGCCGACGGCACGGGCCAGACCGAGTATTACGGGAACAGTTCCTATTTCCCCAACACGATCGGCCATGCGCGTCCGATCCCCGATTCGACGAAGGTGATTGCGATCGCCTCGGGTCATCACAGCCACCAGATCGGCGGGCTGATACGGATCGACGTGGCCGAGGGCCGGCAGGAAGGCGAGGGATGCACGTACGTCGCGCCGGTCGAGCGAAAGGCCCCCAGGTTCGACGCGCCACCCGAACACGGCGGCTTCTACACGCATCCCTGCCCGTTGAACGAGAAGGAATACATCGCCGGCTACAGCACCTACATGCGCCCGCGTTACAACTCGATTACCGGCTTCGGTATTCACTACGTGCGCGAGGACGGTGCCCGCGAGCAACTCGTGTACGACCCCGACATCTCGTCGAGCCAGCCCGTATTGCTGAAAAAGCGCAAGCGGCCGACCGTGATGTCGAGCACGGTAGATTACTCGAAGGACCACGGCACGTACTACGTTCAGGACGTCTATCACGGCCCCGGCATGGCGGGAATCGAACGGGGTACGGCCCAGCGGATCCGCGTGGTCCAGCCGATATGGCGTACGTCGATGATCGGAGGTAGCGGGAACAACGGGCCGGCCGGCGGGGCCTTCGTCTGCACGCCGGTCGGGGTCCGCAACGCCACCTGGGACCTCAAGGTTGTTCTGGGCGAGTCGCCGATCGAAGCGGACGGTTCGGCCTACTTTCGGGTACCGGCGAGAAGGCCGGTCTACTTTCAGGTCCTGGATGAGCGGGGGCACGTCATCCAGACGATGCGCTCGTGGTCGACCCTGATGCCCGGCGAGAACTTCAGTTGCGTCGGATGCCACGAGCACAAGAACACCACGCCGCTGCCCGACCGAAGACTCTCGCTGGCCGCGACCCGGGCCGCGAAGGACCTGGAGCCCTTCTGGGGTCCTGCCCGCGGTTTCAGTTTCACGGCCGAGGTCCAGCCGGTGCTCGACCGGCACTGCATCAAATGCCACGACGGCCGCGAGAAGACCGACGACGGCAAGATCATCTTCAGCCTGCTTTCCACGCCGGTACGCGACGACCGCGCCAAACGCGTCTGGACCGAGTCCTACGTCAACCTGACGCTCAACGGCGACGTGAAAATCGACGGCCAGGGCTGCGTGGGTCGGGCGATCAACTGGCTCTCGCCACAGTCGTCGCCCAAAATGATCCCGCCACGCAGCACCGGCGCCTGCAAGAGCGAACTGATGACCATGCTCCAAGAGGGACACGGCGATACGAAGCTCTCCCGCGAGGAGTACGAAAAGATCGCCGCCTGGATCGACCTGGCCGTGCCGTTCTGCGGCGACTATCTTCAGGCCAACACCTGGAACGACGCCGACTGGCGGCATCACACCTACTTCGCCGGACGCCGCCGGGCACAAGAGATCTTCGAGGCGGCGAACGTCCAGGCGCTTGTGGCTCGCACCGAGTCACCCTCGCCCAAGGCGTCGCCGGGTGGGCCGGAGTTTGCCGAAAACGTCGCGTTGAACCTCGCCGCACAGCACGAAGGCGGTCCCTACCCGCGAGTTGCCGCCAGCACGGAGTGTCGCAACCAGGAATGCTTCTGGGGGCTGAACGTGATCAACGGCCGCACGGAAAACCGCGGTCACGGGCCGCGATTTCCCTCCTGGGGGCCGGACCAGGAAGCCAGTCCATGGATCCAATTGGACTTCGGCGGCCCGGTCGAGGTAAACAAGGTGGTGCTCTACCTGCGCGCCGACTTCCCACACGACGGCTACTGGAAAACGGGCGTCGTCGAGTTCTCCGATGGTTCCACGGTGCCGGTCGAACTGAAGAAGACCGCCGAGGGCCAGGCGTTCACGTTTGCGACCCGGCGCACGACGTCTGTCAAATTGCGTGATCTGAAATGGACCAAGGAAAACACCTGGTGTGCCCTGACCGAACTGGAGGTCTGGGGACGACGGGTCGGGTATTGATCGGGCCAGCGGGACTCGATGCAAACTACTTCGCGATCTTCAGCCGGTTCCCGCCCTTCGTGACGGTGGCTTGCTCGAGCGTGATCAGGCCCAGTTCGTCGACGGTTGCCTCGCCGGACTGCACCTGCTTGCCGTCGGAGATAGAGGTGTTCGTCCACTGAACTTTCACTCCGGGTTTTGGCTTGAACTCCTGGACCCGGCGCGGGGTGACGTCCACGGTGCAATCGTCCCGGGGCGCCTTTTCGACCAGCGCGACCGTCATCTCCCAACGGTCCGATTGGTCGACGACGTCGTCCGTCTCCCAATACAGATACAGGTTCACCTGGCCCTCGTCGTCGCCGTCGCCGGGGTTACCGTTGCCCGGTTCGTCATTGAGGCTGCAATCGGTAAACGCCGGCTGGCTCTGATCGGTGCGAAGGTCCATCGGCATGTGCCGGTCGGAAAGCGAGCCGGGCAGTTGCGCCCGCTGGCCGTGGCCGCGTTGGCCCCAAACGAAGATGTGCGGCCGCCGTGTGTCGTGAATCGCACGATAGAACTCGACCGCCTGCGGCCATCCGATGGCGCCGTCGTTCTTGCCGTTGGAGAAGCAGATCAGTCCGATCTCTTTCTTCGGGTTCTCGCCGAGATACCACGCGTCGCTGAAGTGGTCCCACACGGAGTTGCCGTCCTCGAATTTAACGTCCCATTCTTGCTTGCCGTAGACTCGTTCGTAGGAACCCTTGAAGTGCGGCGTCTTGGCGGGGATGTGCACTCCGACCCAGGCGGTTGCCCAGGAGATCCTGTCGGAGAACCGGATGGCCAACATCGGCGACCCCGAGCCGCCCATCGAACTGCCGGCCACGTGGGTCCGCGTCAGGTCGACGTCCCAGCGGGTGGTTACCCAGTCGAGAAACGAGAACATCCGAACTTGCGAATACGGGCGGACCAAGCCTTGCTTCCACGTCTCCTCGCTGGGCGGACCCTCGAAGTACAACTCGTGGTAGCCGGTCCACCAGTCGTACGGGATCTGATTGGAAGCGATCAAGATGTGGCCGTCGTCGCCCTTGTACCACCAGCCGTAGCCGCCGTTGAGGCTCGCACCCCAACAGTGCAGGTGAATGCCCACCGGGGCGGGCCTGGCCAGGTTCGGCGGCACCGCCACGACGTAGTCGTACGGTCGGCCGCGGGCGGCACAGTTCGGCGGCGATTCCCAGCGAACGTAGTAGTAGAGCGTGGGGCCCGCGACGTAGTTGAATTTCTCGGGTTTCTCAATCCGCTGTAGTACGGGCACGCCTTGCCCCACCGTTTCCCGGACCGGGGACCGTAGCGAGTTCGACTCGCCGAGCGACTTGTTCTCCTCCCCGTCGATCACTACGGTAACCGCATAATACGCGTTGCCGGCCTTCTTCGGATTGTGGGCCGCGATCCCCGTTCCCGGCCGAACCGGCTGCTTGCCGTCTTCGACCACGTAGCGAAGCGCCGGCTTCTCGGGCTTGGGATAGATGCCGTAATAGTCGGCGTTCCAGCAGGTCAGCGGCGGCACTTCCGCGACCAACTCGCAACCATCTGCCGATGTGATGGGTCTGTCGGACCGGTAGATCCGATAGCGGAGTTTCTTCTGAACGTCTGACTCCCGACGAACTCTCTTGAGTTCTTTTGCGGTGATTGTGTCTTGCGTGACGGGCGGATCGACCTCGTTCCACGTCAACAGCGTTTGCCCGCCTTGGTGACGAGCGGTCAGCCCGGCCGCTTGGCGCGCCGCGGCCGTCGCATTGGCCCGAACCAACAAGGCCACCAAGACAAGAAACCCTAGACCACGGAGCAATCGGCTCTTGACGTTCATGATCGATCACCTTATTGCCAGGAGTTGTACGGGATTCAGCAGAGCAGGCAGGTCCGTGCAGACTACTCAGCGTTTGTTGTCTCCCTCGCGCGGCCAACGACGATCCGGAAACCGACGTTGAATACCTGCTGGTGCTTCTCATAGCCGAGCCGATAGCTTGCGGTAGACCGCTTTGGCCGGTCCCGCCAGCTTCCGCCGCGAACGACCCGACGCTCGGCCGAGGCGATCTCCTCGCGTCCGTCGTTCGCGTCGTAGGGATACGGCCGATAGGCCGAGCGGGTCCACTCGGCCACGTTTCCGTGTACGTCGCACACGCCCCACGGGTTGGGCCGGTATTGGCCGCCCTGGCACGTCAGCAGCACGCCGTCGTCGAAACGTCGCTCGCGCGGCATGTAGTCGTCGTACTTCGTCGCATTGTCGTACACCCGGTCGACCGTATAGGGATTGCTCGAGAACTTGCGGATGTTGACGTCGGCCAGGTTTGCATACGGCCCGAAGTCGTTGTCGAGTCCGCCGAAGAAGAACGGCCCGGTGCTGCCGGCGCGGGCGGCGTATTCCCATTGTGCCTCGGTCGGAAGCGTTACCGCCGAGCCGGTCTTCTCTGAAAGCCAACGGCAGAACGCCATGGCGCGATCCCACGAGACACGCACCACCGGCTGCTGGGGCTGATTCATCGGGTAGCCGTGGACGCCGAACTGGTAGGCCTGCTTCGGTTCGACGCGGCTGTCGTGGTCGGGATCGAATTGGGCGTATTGTGCATTGGAGATTTCGTATACGCCGATCCAGAACGGTCGGTCGATGCGGACCTTGGCTTGCGGCCATTCGTCCGGCGTGTCATCGAGCGAGCCCATCACGAACTCGCCTGCGGGGATCAGAACCAGTTCGATGCCATGGCCGCCGCCGAGATCAATCGTCTTGGTCGTATAGTCGTTGTTCGCTCCGCGAACAATACGCTGGTCTGCTTCATCCGTGGAACCTTGGTTCGCGGAGCGAACCACGACTATCGGCTTCGGCTTGACGGGCGGCGTTGGGCGGATGAATTCGATCGGCTCGGACGCAAACGGCGGAACGTATTCAGGATCGTCTTCAATGCCCGCATAGAGATTCAAAAGCTCCATGCGGCGGCGCCCCTGATCCTTGGCGCGAGTATTGAGCGTCTCGCCCCAGGTCCCGTGGAAGGGGCAGTTCATGTCGATCCAGGTGATGATCCGATCCCATGCCTCGTCGTCGAGCGCGACGCCATGGTGCCCCTTCTCGAGCATCTGAACCAGCTCGGTCGTGCCCGCGTGGAACTCCATCGGCGTAAGAAGACGGATGTTGCTCTCGATGCCGGAACGTCGAACGAAACGATGCAGTTGGGCATAGCCGACCGAAAACCGTCCGCCCCGATTGCCGCCGTTGCCGGCGGTCACCATCTTGAAATCCTTGATCATCTCGTCGCCGCGCAGGTTGATCGTCACGGTGCCGTCGTCCAGCGGCCGGCCGTCGTGACAACCGATACAATAGCGGTCGATTACCGGCTGCACCTCCCGGGAGTAGTCGAACCCGCGCGTTTCGCCGTACCAGGGCGTAATCGCCGCCGGTGGATCGTTCACGGCCAGCGTGGTCTTCGGCAACGCGGCGTCATTCTGCGATTCGTGACAGCCGTTGCACTGTAGCACCTCGCCCGGCATCGGCGTCATCCAGGTCCGCATCAGTTGCAGCGCCCGGCCGTCTTTGTCGAGCGGCTGCAGGGCGATGGGCATGTTGGCCGGTACGGTGAACTTGGCGGAACCGTCTCGCTTGACCGGCACGGTACCCAGCACGCGCCGCATGTCCCACGGCCCGTCCATCCCGATGATGCCGAGCAGTCCGCCCATGTTCTGGTACGAAAAGCCGTAGGTGTAGACCCGCAGCCGTTTGACCGTTCCGCGGGGAACGCCGGCCAGACCGGGGCCGTTGTAGACGTCGGCCAGATAGAGCATGGCGGTTTTCGCGCCGGGTACGACCCGATCGGCAATCACCGGCGGAGTCCTCGTCTTGCGCAGCGGGACCGGTTCCATGAACTGATGCGTCTTGCTCTCGCAGAGCAGGAGCATGTTATCGAACACGTCGACCAGGTAGATCCCGATCCTCGACGAGGCGGTTGGTTGCACCGCCGCAAGGTAGTACTTGTCGCTTAGCGGATACGGGTGGAGGAAGCGGGGCCAACTGCCGCCGACGAGGTTGTCGGCGATGACCGGTTCGACCTTCTTACCCCAGCCGGGAATGCGCTGCACCACGCCGTCGGCTTCATGGCGGCCCTTGCCCACGTCGAGAACAATCATCTCACCCTGTCGCGCCACGCCGTGGTGTCCGCTGATGACGCCCACGACCTTCGTCGGGCTGTTCGGGATCGGCCGCGCGTAGAAGATCGAGTTGGGCCAGAAGGAGTTGCTCCCGTAGTAGGCGAATTGGTTCGTACCGTCGGGGTTCATCGAAAACAACATGCGACTGTTCGAGTGCGGCAGGTCCGCATACTCCCACCGCTGGTAGAGGATCCGCCCGCTGTTCATCACGCACGGCGACCAGTTGTGGTCCTGGTCGAACGTGAGTTGGCGGATGTTCCGCCCGCCGGCATCGCAGATGTACGTGTTCGTCACGTGCGAGTTGCCGTAGACGCACGGCACGCCGATCATGCAGGCGGTCGACGTGAAGATGATCCGCCCGTCGGGCAAATAACAGGCGTCGTAGTTGTCCACGTCGGCCGGATCGCTCGGCGTTACCTGCCGCAATCCGGTGCCGTCGGCTTGAATCTCCCAGACCTGCCAGCGCGAGTTCGCGTCCATCATGGAAAGGAGCATCCGGTCGGCGTCGAAGTGAAGATCGACGTCGCTGACCATCAGGCCGTCGGGCGGCTTGAAGAGGGTCTTCGTCTGGCCGGTGGGATCGTCGAGCGCGAGGACTTCGATCGAGTCGTCGAACGACTTCGAGCGGATCTGCGAGTTGCTCTGCCAGTTGGCCGGCAACCCGTTGCGCGGGCCCTTGCGTTTGACAATGAGCAGATGCTCGAAGTCGAGCAGCGGATTGGATAGCAGCACTTCGCGGCGAAACGCCTCGAACTCCTCGCCGAGCATGGCGAGCTTATCGAGGTCGGCGGCCCCGAGTTCACCGAAGCGGTCGGCGAACTCCCGCCATCGGGCTCCATACGGTTCGCCCTTGAACCGCTCGGGGAAGGCCGCGGCCAGGTCGTCGATCGCGCGTCGTAGCGGGGCGAGGTTCTTGGCCGCCTCGGCCGCCGCGCGCGAAAGACCGGCCAGTTTGGCAAGCTGTTTCTTGCGCTGCATCTCCACCATCCAGACGCGCCGCTGCTCGGGAGAGTCGAACAGCTCCGGGTCTTTCGGATCGGCCAATACCTGAAGCTCGACGAGCGTCGTCCAACCCCGTTTTGCGGACTCGGTCCGGGCCGGCGAACCCGCCGCGGCGCCGTAGGTCGGATAAATGCGGAACTCGATCATGTCAAACCTCTCCGGCGACAGGTTGCCGCCGGCCGCGTTGACGATCGAACTGATGCAGGGACCCTGGTCGGGACCGATGACCTTGTCGCCCGAACTGAAGGTCGCCTCGACCGGAAAGGGCGGCACCTTGTCCGGTGTGGAAGACGTCGTGGCCAGGCGGATCTCGTAATCCTGATTCGTTCGAGTGTCGCTGTTGGACGTGAGCACGCGAATCTCGCGAATCAGCCGCGGGCGGCCGAGGTAATAGACGACGCGCGCGGGGCGCCCGTCGGCCAACTGAACGCGACCCGTGCCGACCCAAACTCCGGCGGTCCCGTCGGCAATCATCTGGGTGTTTGCGGCATTGACCCGCTCGGTCAACACCAGTTTCGATCCGGGGAACTTCAGCAGGTTGGCGTCGTCGTGGGCCATCAGTTCCGCGTTGAATTGGCCGAACCCTGCCGCATCGCTGCTGAACGACCGGGTTTGAATCTCGATCGCCGGCGCCGCCGCGACGGTGGCGATCGTGGGGTCGAAAAGGATGGCAAACAGGCACAAACACGCTGGACCGATCCATCTGTGAAGTCTCATGTCGCAGATCCTCGTACGGGCCGTGAGTTCCGCAGTTCCGCCAGGGCGGTGCCGCGGTGGAACTGAGCATACCTAGCAGGATAGCATGTCCGCCTCCAGTTTTCCAGTGCCCGGGCCGGATCGTTGCCACTCGTAGAAGCCGAATTCGTAACTGTCGCGACCCTGTCGTGCGGCCATCGCGTCCGATGATTTGGACCGCGAGCGGGTTTGAACCGGGTTGACAATCGGTCTTGTCGGCACTACGATTAGTACGTCATAAACCCACGGCCTACGGCCGTGCGACCCTGACAGGCTCCGCCGTTCCGGCGAGCCTGTCGCGACCGAGCACCAGGTTGGCATGCCGAGATGGGTATGAACTCGTAGTCGGTACGCAAATCGGGCCCTGGAATGGGCAAGGATCGCACGGTGGCCCACTGTGAGGGCTGTGAGGCCGACGGAACTGAGAACAGATCAAGTTGTCGAGTAAAGGTTGCATCGCAAATCCGCCCCGCTTTGCGGGGCAGGCCAAAGCCACGCCCTACGGGCGTGGTCGATTACTCGTGTTCGAAGACTTTCGACGTGCAGGGATTTCTTTGGGAAGGTGGGTAGTATGTCACTGAGCGAACTGCCTTCGGCCATCCGGGCACTGGAGCGGGCCGACAAGCTTCGGCTGATCCAGCTTCTCGCCGATGACGTTGCCCGCGAGGAGAAGGGGCAGCTTGATTTGGCCGATCAAACGGTCCCCATCTGGTCGCCACACGACGCCGTTGAAGGCGCGGCCGCGCTGCTGCGTGTGCTCGATGAGGATGAGGTCGCGCCATGATGCGGGGGGCTCAACGATTCCCATACGTAGAAATCGCCCCGTCGTTGGGTGCCGCCAGTGCTCTTCCCTACGTACCGCTGACGTTGAAGCATCACGAACAGGCGGTTTCCGTGTCTGCCTTGGTCGATAGTGGAGCTGCGCTGAACGTGCTTCCCTATGATGTTGGCGTTGAGTTGGGCGCAGACTGGCGGCAGCAGACGGTTCCCGCACGATTTCATGTTCCAGCTATCTCGGCAGGAGTTGGAGAATTGGAGGCCACAGATTGTGATCTCCAAACCTTCAACGAAAATGGGGTTACGCAGACGACCTTGCGCCTTCACCGAGCACGGCGTTGCCATGCAA
>Ga0180429_10002016_pt1 | contig 16981 bp, 11 predicted proteins | sample SS_ome_FD_132428 | JGI IMG/M metagenome (GOLD analysis project Ga0180429, IMG submission 132428) | Hypersaline lake sediment archaeal communities from the Salton Sea, California, USA - SS_1_S_1 metaG | ecosystem: Environmental > Aquatic > Non-marine Saline and Alkaline > Hypersaline > Sediment ...
GAGGATCCTGGCGTTGAGAGTGCTGATCTCCTTGTCGGCAACCTGCTTGTCGAGCTCGGCAGTCGATTCGACGTCGCGAATCCGGCTGTTGAGATCGTCGAGCTGGCTCTGGAGATTGGCGATCCGCTGATTGTCCTCTTCCTTCTGAGTGGCCGAGCGCTGCTGCTCGTCGCTCAACTGCGCTTCCAGCTCCTGGATCCGCGTGTTCTTGTTCTGCTCGATCGTGGTGAGGCTGTCCTGCGACTCGCGCCGCGTGGCGATCTCGCTCTCGAGGGTGGCGGCCTTCTCGTCGAAGTCCCTCTTGATCTTGTCGCCATAGGCGACAACACCATTGATGAGCACTTCGAGGTTCTGCGTATCGGCAGAGACATGATCGGGGAACTTGCCCTTCATCATATCGATCTTTTCGCCGATCGCCTCTTTGTCGGACGACGAACCGACTACGCTTTCATCGCGAAACCCAACCAGCACGCTGAGCTCCTGGATTTTTGTGTCCGCAGCGATCGCCTGATTGCGGGATTCATCCGCCTTGGCAAGGGCGTCCTGCCTGGACGTCTCCATTTCGCCCTTATCCTTCCAGGCGATGTAAGTGAAGCCTGCCAAGAACAGCACAAGAACAATCAGGAAAACGATCCACAAAAAGCTGACCTGGGCAGCACCGGATTGGGATCTTAGCATCGTGTTCCTCCTCAGCTCCTTTCAGCGAACCGGAAGAGAGCTCTCTTTGCATTTCAAAGCGACTGATTTCCGGAATATGTACGGATCACGCAAAAACGGTCATTCTCGAGAAGAGGCGGCGACCGCGACAGGAGTCACAGAGTTCGTTCGTGACCGGTGTCGGGCGCCCAATCGATCCTCTTGAGATTGCTCATTATAGTGGCGCCATAACCTAAGGCAACGATTGATATTAGCTTTTAAAAAAACAAATGCGCAGACCGGTCTTCCCAGTCACTGGCCATGACCGGGGGTCAGGCTGACTCGAGTAAAAGAGAGGATCAGCACCGGGATGTGAACGATCTAACGATAAAAATAAAACGAAGTTAACGTAAAACGCGGGATTTTAGTTCCTCCTGCGGCAGGGTTCAAGAAAAATCCAAAATTGCTTGACAGACTGGGGGTACCCTTTTAGCATTTGTGCCGTAATTGTCGTCGGGAAGCGCAGTTGGCGCCCGTCAAAAACCGGCTGCTACTCTCTTTCCCCGCTCTCCGAATGGAACTCTTCACTCGGCCTTACGGATCTAAAAAATTCCCCTGGATAATCACTGATCATAAGCGATCAGGCGCGTCGTAAATGGATTCCCGGTCCTTCGAATCCCAAGCTCATCAGAGAGAGACACGCTGTCACGTGGCTCGGAAACCGAACAGACGAATCATCGGCCTCCTCGGCGGCGTTGGCAGTGGAAAATCCTCGGTCGCAAAGATTCTCGGATCGTTGGGCGCCGAAATCATCGACGCCGACAAGATCGCAGCCGATTGCCTCGGCGATTCGAAAATCGCGAAGGACATCGAAAGATCTTTTGGAAATCATGTGATCGACGCGAACGGAGCCGTCGACCGGAAAGCCCTGGCCGACCTGGTCTTCACCGATGAGCGGAATCGGCAAAAGCTTCACGCCATCATCCATCCCGCCATACGGGAAGCAATGAGGCGGCGGCTCGACGGAATTCGCAGGCGCGATCGCAACGCGTGGATCGTGATCGACGCACCCTTGCTCCTCGAATCGCCGTTCAGGGCGGAGTGCGACCTGCTGGTCATGGTCGACGTTCCTTTCGCGGTGCGCGTCGAGCGGGTCAAGGCCTCACGCCGATGGAGCGAGACCGAACTCAAGAGGCGCGAGTCGACCCAGGCGTCGCTCGACGAAAAAACAAAAGCCGCCCACGTCGTCATCGACAACGCGGGCAGTCTCAAAGATCTCGAAAAGCGGGTGACTGAGTTCTTCACCCGGTTAAACAAAAGGAGTTGATTTAGATGGCCGCAGCTAAAAAGGCAAAAACGACCAAGAAGAAGACTGCAAAGAAAAAGACCAAGAAAAAGGTCGCCCCAGTCGCCGCACCGGAGGAAGAAGCCGAGGAGCCCGCGCCGGCAAAAAAGGCCGAGGAGCCGGTCCCCGAAAAGCCGCAACCCGCGGAGGAGGAGTCCTCCGATGCTCCCGAGCAGGAGGCGCCCGAGGCCGAGGCGGCCGAATCGGAGAAACCGCCCAAAAAAGCCGGCGGCGAGCAGGAGCCGTCCCGCGACGAGAGATATGAGAATATCAAGCGCGGAGAGTTGCACATCGCCACCTTGCAGAAGATGAACATGGCCGAACTCATCGAGGCGGCCAAGGCCGAGGGGATCCAGGAATACATGGGTCTCAAGAAACAGGACCTCATCTTCAAGATTCTGAAGGAACGGGTTCACAAGGACGGCATCATGTTCGGCGAGGGGGTTCTCGAAGTCCTTCCCGACGGATTCGGTTTCCTCCGGTCACCCGACTACAACTACCTTCCTTCACCCGATGACATCTATATCTCTCCCTCGCAGATCCGCCGTTTCGGCGCCAAAACGGGAATCACCATCTCGGGCCAGATCAGGCCTCCCAAGGAGAACGAAAAATACTTCGCCCTCCTCCGCGTCGAGGCGATCAATCACGAAGACCCAGAGAAACTCGAGGAGATCGTCAACTTCGACGACCTCACCCCCCTCTATCCCGAAAAACGTTTTCTCATGGAGGTCGACGACTCACAGGAAGTTTCCATGCGCATCATGGATCTGGTCACCCCTCTCGGCGGCGGCCAGCGCGGCCTGATCGTGGCGCCGCCGCGCACGGGTAAAACGATCCTGCTCCAGAAGATCGCCAACAGCCTTTACCTCAACCACCCCGACGTCTACCTCATCGTGCTCCTCATCGACGAGCGCCCCGAAGAGGTGACCGACATGGAACGGTCGGTTCATGGCGAGGTCATCTCGTCGACCTTCGACGAACCGGCCAGCCGCCACATCCAGGTTGCCGAGATGGTCATCGACAAGGCCAAGCGGCTCGTCGAGTACGGCAGGGACGTGGTGATCCTTCTCGACTCGATCACACGCCTCGGCCGCGCCTACAACACCGAGGCGCCCCACTCGGGCAAGATCCTCTCCGGTGGTGTCGACGCGTCGGCGCTCCAGAAACCGAAGCGCTTCTTCGGCGCGGCGCGCAACATCGAGGACGGCGGTTCGCTCACGATCCTCGCCACGGCGCTGATCGAGACCGGTTCGCGCATGGACGAGGTGATCTTCGAGGAATTCAAAGGCACCGGTAACATGGAACTCCACCTCGACCGCCGCCTCGCCGACAAGCGCACATGGCCGGCGATCGACATCAACCGCTCGGGCACGCGGAAGGAAGACCTTCTCCTCGATCCCGAAGAGCTCAAGTACGTCTGGATTCTGCGCAAGGTGCTCAACGAAATGAACCCTCTCGACGCCATGGAACTTCTCATCGAAAGGATCGGGAAGACCGGCTCGAATGCCGAGTTCCTCCTCTCCATGAGCTCGAGCCTCAATTCGTAAGAAGAAGACGGGTGCTCATGCACCCCCATTCGATCGATGGCGTGCTCGGCGATCCTAGTGTGAGGTGGCCAGGGCGCCGAGAAATTCCTACCGCACGGCGCGCACGGCCGAACCGCGCGCCCATCCCCTGTTTCCCTCGCGGTCCCTGATGCGGACCCAATCGGGACGTGATCTTTCGAGGGCCACCACTTCGCCCTCGCGGAGAGAAAAGAGAGCATCGGCCCGGCTCGTCGGCTCGTTGACCACGAGTGCGGCGTTTTTCACCACCACGCAGACCGCCCCCCGCGGTCCGTCATCGACGAGCTCCGAGAGCCCGGCAAAGATCAGCCCGGGGACCAAAAAAGCGATCACCCAGCGCCGCGACGGAAGGCGCCGCCGCCACATTGCGCCGGCGGCGAAAAAAAAGAAAAGAATGAGAAAGAGGCGCGCCAGCAGACCATATTCTGCTGCCGTGACCCAGCCCGCACAGCGCCTGAGCCGGTCGGCGAAACCGGCGCCGGCGGCCGCGGGATTTCCCAATCGGTTTCGGGTGACGGCGATGTTTTTCTTCACGCGGCCGCTGCGCGGCAAGTCTTTCTCCGCCTCGAGAAAAGCGTGCATCGCCTCTCCGTAGCGTTCGAGCCGGAAGAGACAATTACCCCTGTTATAGGCCAGAACGCCCGCCATCCCGCCCTCGACTGAGGCCGCCTCATAGAGATCGAGAGCGTCGGCAAAACTGCCGATGAAGTAGAGCCTGTTGGCTCTTTCGAGGCTGAGTTCGGCGTCGGCCGGGGCGGCCAACAGAATCGACACGATCAAAAGTGATGTGGCGCTCATCGTCCCGCCTCCCCTTCGAGGCTTTCGACGAGGCCGAGCACCTCGTCGATCCGCTCGCGCGACAGCGGTTCGTCGGCTCCGGCGCCGTAACGCCGTGCGTCAAGGGCGTGGAAGAACCGTTCCACCCGGCCGGCGAGCGTCGTGCTCATTCCTTTTTCCACGAGCATCCTCTCCACGTCGCCCGCCATCGTTTCCTCTCGACGCAGGCCGAACCTGTGGGCCAGGTAATCGGCAAAGAGAGGCGCAACGATCACCGCCGAAGCCGCACCGCGCAAGGCGGCCATCTCGTCGCCGAACTGCCGCGAGGCGGTCCGTCGTCTCCTCTCTGCAGGGTCGGACCGGAACCAGCCTCGAAAACAAAAGACCCACGTGCCGAGAGCGCCGAGGGCGGCGACAAAGAGGACGATGTCGAGAGGACCTAGAATCGACGTCCAGCCGTTGGGATAGTCTTCATAGATCGTTTCGATGTCGTCGACCGCCCGGCGTGTCCCGTCGGCGGGAGGCCCGCCTCCCTTGCCGGGAAGGACGTCGATCTCCGCACCCTCCCAGAGCAGGGTCGTGTATTCGCCCGCCTCGGGATCGAAGTAGGAAAATTCGAGCGGCGGTACGCGATCGACGGCGGTGCTCAGTGGCGAGAGCTCGAATCGTCGTTTCTTCACGATCCGCCCGTCGTCGAGCCTCTCGGCGCTGTCCCGCTTGGCAAACAGTCGAAAGGAGCCGGTCAGGAAGGGAAATTCGGGAAAATCGAAAGAGTCGAGACTCCCCGCCCGGCCGGAGATCGCAAAGCAGAGATCGAGTGAATCCCCGACGCGCACCGTGCGCGGTTCAGCCTCGAAGGCGACCTCGAAGAGACCCACCCCATTTGTGAACGACGCCGGGCGCCCCTCGGAGGGAAGATCGACCACGGTCAACGAGGGCGAATCGAAAAGACAGTAGCGGACGGGCACCCCCGATCGGGCGTCATCGATGGCCAGGATCCCCCGCTCGAAGGCGAAATCACCAGTCTCGGCGAGGAGAAAGGCGATCGACGTCGAGTAGTCGTTGCACCCCACCGACGAAGCCGACGCGGAAAGGAAGGTAAAGGGCTCCTCCCTGTTCGACTGGATCAGTCGCACGGCGAGGTCGCCGCTCCCCCTGGGGGCTTCCCCGTCGACGCGATCGAGCCCGGGCGCATCGATCCAGGGCAGCCAGAGGCGCAGGGCGCGCCGGGCGCCCCCGGGCACGGTGATCCGTAAATTAAAGTCGGTGATCTGTTGGCGGTAGAAGCGGTCCCCTTCCACCGTCACGGCCGCGTCGATCCAATCGGGCCCCGGCCCGTCGACGACGACCAGCCTGCAAGGTGCGCTCGACGCCTTGCGGCGGCTGCGGAGGGAAACCTCGACGGGCGCAATGGTGAGAGTCCCCGTTCTCAACGGGTAGAGCCGGTAGAAGTAGCGGGTAATGAGAAGGGGCCTCTTGCCCGCGGAGAAGGTGCGGCTTCCCACACGTTCGACCACGAGCCCCTCGCCTCGCGGCGGGCGCGAGACCTCGCTGTCGGCGGCGCCGTCGCCGGTCACGTCCACCGTGAGGGTCACGCTCTCGCCGAGGATGGTCTCAGTCCGATCGAGGGTGGCGGTGGCCATCTCCCCATCGGCTGTCTGTCCGAAAGCGGCGATCAAGAGTCCGATCACGAGGATTGTCACCAGTCGACCTCCCCTGTCATGCGTTGGGCCATTCTGCGCGCCTCACGTTCCTGGCGCCCTCTTTTCAACTCGTCGAGCCGCGCGTAGATCCGCCGGATCTCGTCGGGGGAGAGATCCCCGGGATCGTCCGCCCAGCCATCGACCCTTTGGGCGCCCTCGGGCGGGCGGCGCGGCGCGGCGCGGCCCGTCAAGCCGGCCGTCTCTTCGGCGCCGCCGCGCGCGGCGTTCCGGTCGGCCCCATCGCCCGATGAACTCTCCTCCCGCGATCCATTATCGACGGTGGCGTCCAGGGCCGCCATCTTTTTGCCGATCTCATCGGCAAGGGCGAGAAGGATCTCCTCGTTCTGCTTCGAATCGGCCGGGCGAAATCGGAGGGCCACAAGCGACTCGAAGATTCCCGCTCCGGCGCGGGCCGCTTCCAGGGCCTTTTCGAGAGCCGCCCGAGCAGCGCCCGCCGACCCTTCCTCGAGGGCGCCGAGTGTGCGTCGATAGTGGCACAAGCCGAGGCAGAATCGGGCCGGTAGCGACAGGCGGCGGTCAGTGGAATCAAGGGCCCTCTCGAAAAACCGCGCAGCGCCGGCGTAGTCCCCCCGGGAGTAGGCGACGAGCCCGAGATTGAGACTGATCCCGTCGTTGTCTGGATCGAGACTCAAGGCTTCCTCGAAGGCGGCGGCGGCGGCAAAAAGATCTCCGTTTCGAAAAAATCGATCCCCCTCCCGTGCGCAATCGAGACTATCGCCCGCACCGCACGAACAGAGGAGAAGAACGGCGGCCGCCAGGGGGACGCGCGCCGCACCACCGGGCGCCGCCCATCGATTCAAAAGGCCGCCGGCAAGAAAACAGAGAAGGGAGGCGAGAAGGAACCACTGGAAGAGAGAACGATCCCCTCCGTCGGCTGGGGCCGGCGCCGAGGTTCCGGCCCGTTCGGCGAGCGCCTCGAAGAGAGTGTCCATCGGAAAGGACCTCTCTTGACTGGTCACCAAGGTCCCGCCGCTGGCCCGTACGATGGGAGCGACCAGATCGGTGCGGCTTCGTGTCAACACGCTGCCGCCGGCGCTGTCAGTCACGTATTCCGTTCCTCCCGGCAGCGGGATCCGCGCGCCTTCGGGCGTACCGACGATCAGTGCGGAGACCGACACCCGACCGCCACGGGCGGCGGCGATCAACGCCTCCAGCGTCGACAGGCCGCCCCGGTGCTCGCCATCGGTGATAACGATCAGATCGCGCGCCGCACTTTGTGCGGCAAGACGCGCCGCACTTTGTGCGGCAAAAAGCTCGAGCGCCGCCTCGATTCCCGAGGCGAGATCCGATCCCGTGACATCCATCTCCCGCCCGTCGAGAGAGGGGAGGATCTCGCCGATCACTCTGAAATCGCTCGTCAGTGGAGAGACGACGCGCGCCGCGCCCGAAAACTCGACGAGACCGAGACGCGCGTTACGAGGCCCATCGGACAAAACGCTCTCACCGCGCGCGGCGAGGCGATCGACGAGAGCGCCCAGTGCGCGCCGGGCGCGCACGATCCGGCTCGGCGCCACATCTTCGGCCCCCATGCTGAGAGAGACGTCGAGGGCGACAACCACATCGAGCGGTCTGCGCGCAAGTTCTTCGGCTGTCTCCGTGCGCTCCGGGCCGGCGAGGGCGCAAAAGAGCAATCCCAGTCCAGCCGATTCGAGGAGAAGCGCCGCCACCACCGTGGGCCGATGAAATCGATGGCGGGAGGTCAAGAAACGCAGAGCCTCTTCCTTCCCTCTCAGCGCCCACCAGCCCACGATGAGCGCCGCGGGCACAAGCCCAAGTCCGAGAAGATAACGCCATTGGTCGAAGATCACGGCGCCTCCCGGTAAAGAAATCTCTTCAACCCCAGGGCGAGGAGCAGCAAAAAGGCGCCGGGAAGAGCCGCCCGTCGAAAGCGGTCGTCGTGGACCGGAAAGCGCCGGCCTTCCGATGGGGACTTTTCCATCCCGTCGAGCCTGTGAAAGACCCGGTCGAGGTCGCCCCGATCGCCCACTCTGAAAAACTCGCCGCCCGTGATCGCCGCGATCCTTTCGTGAAGGCCCGTGTCGAGTTCCTCATCGCCGGGCGCCGAACGGTTGCGGTCGGGCGCCGAACGGTTGAGGTCGAGCGCCACCGTGTGTACCCGCACACCCCGCGCGGCGCAGAGCCGCGCCGCGGCGAGCGGCTCGATGACGAAGCGGTTCTCCTCCCCGTCGGTGAAGAGCACCACCACGCGGCTTTCGGCACGGCGCCCCTCGAGGAGGCGCGCAGCCTCGGCGAGGCCGGCTCCGATCGCCGTACCGTCCTCGCCGGCGTTGCGCCCCACCGCTTCGATCGTGCGGAGCCGCTCGGCGACCGCTCTCTGATCGAGCGAAAAGGCGCACAGGGTTTCGGGGGTGCGCGCAAAGGCGACGAGCGCGATCCGGTCGTTTTCACGGCCGCAAACAAAATGGGCCGCCACCTCTTCGAGGAGCGCCAGCGTGGAAAGGTCCGCCCCCGGTACGTTTTCGCCCATACTCGACGAACGATCGACGAGAACGACGAGATCGATCCCCTCGGGCCGCAGGGCCACCTCGGTCCGCACCTCCACGGGCCGCGCCAGGGCGATGACGAGGAGGCAAAATCCCGCCGCGAGCAACAGGGTCGGAAGCCAGCGCGTCGTGACGCGCCACGTCGTTCCCGCTTCGAGCGCCTCGGCGGCGGCCGGAAAGTCGAGCGCCCGGCGGCGCGACGGCTTGAGCCCAAAAAAGAGCCAAACCGCCACAGGGACGAGGAGAAAGAAAAAACCGGGATCGAGGAAGGTCACGGCGCCCCCCCCTCTTCGACAGCGGTCCCCTTCACGAAATCTCTTGCCCGGGCGAGCAGCGCGCGCGCACACTCCGGCGCGTCACGCGCGGCGTCCCCCCTAAGGGCAGCGGCAAATTTGACCTGATCGCACCTCGCGAGCAAGGCGCCTAGCGCGTCGCGCTGCACCGGGGAAAGAGCACCCTCTCGAATGCTGTCGACCAACTCGTCAGTGGCCCGTTCGAGAGCGCGCACGCCGAAACGCCCTTGCACGTAGCGCCGCACCACGAAGGAGAGGCGAACGGAAAAGACATCGAGCTCCCTCTCACCGGCAGGCCATTCCCCTTCCAACTCATCGAGCACGCCGAGCGCGGCGGTATGGGGAGACCGGTCGTCCTCCGGGCCGGTCGCCGCTCCCGAGGTGGCCGGGGCCGCCTGCGCCACTCCCCCCCGCCGGAAGCGCGCGCGGACAACAACAAAAACGATCAGCACCAGGCCGCCGATCACGATCGCCCAGGGCGAAGGTTGGGATGGAAAGGAAATGAAAAACTCGTCGAGGGGCTCTCGAATCGGTACGGCCGGGGAGAGATTCATCTGCCATACCTCCTTCTGCGCCGCTCGACCAGAGCGCGGAGAGGAATGGCGATCGGCTCGGCAGTACTCACCTCGAGCAGGTCGGCTTTGCGGTGCGCACAGAGACCGGCCAGGTTTTGCGCCGAGGCCTTCATGCGCCTTTCGTATTGGTCTCGTACGGTGCGCGACGAGAGATCGGCCGTGACGATGCGGCCCGTTTCGGGATCGCGCAATTGCACGAGCCCCCCGGCGGGCAGGGCGCTCTCCGCCGGATCGGCGATGCGGACGGCGATCAGGTCGTGGCGCCGCGCCATCGCTCCGAAAGCCCTCTCGTAGCCGCTGTCCATGAAATCGGAGATCACGAAAACGATGCCGCGCTTCAATCGGGTACGCGCCAGCATTTCGAGGGCGGAGGTAATCCTCGTTCCCCGCTCCGTGGGCGGCAGAGAGAGGACGGCGCGCACCACCCGCAGCGCATGGCGCGTCCCGCGGCGCGCTGGCAGATGATGTTCGATGCGGTCGCTGAAGGCCACGAGGCCGACCCGATCGTGGCTCCCCGCCGCGCTGAGGGCGAGGACGGCGCAGATCTCGGCCAACGTCTGCGCCTTGGTTCTCCTGCACGAGCCGTATCGGGTGGAACCGCTCACGTCGACGAGGAGAAAGAGGGTCCGCTCCCGTTCTTCGTGGTAGGTCTTGATGAAAGGGCTGCCCGTGCGGGCGGTCACGTTCCAGTCGATCGCGCCGAGATCATCGCTCTCCGTATACTCGCGGACCTCGTCGAATTCGAGTCCGCTCCCGCGAAAAGCCGATCTGTAAGATCCGGCGAGAAGCTCGGAGACGATCTTGCGCGTTCGAATCCTGATCCGGCCGATCGTGCGCAGGAGCTCGGCTCTCTCAGCGGGCGCAGGCATGATCAGGGCACCTCGACGCTCTCGAAAACTCGAGCCACCACCTCGTCGGACGTCACCCCCTCGGCCTCGGCCTCAAAAGAAACGATCACCCTGTGGCGGAGCACGTCGGCGCCGATCCGCCTGATGTCGCGCGGCGTGACGTAGTCGCGCCCGTCGAGAAGGGCCAGCGCCTTGCCGGCCAGAACGAGGGCGATCGTGGCGCGCGGCGAGGCGCCGTATTCGATGAGGGGGGCGAGCTCGTCGAGCCCGATCGCCGCCGGGCGGCGCGTGGCGCGCACCACGCTGACAGCGTAATTCTTGATCTTCTCGTCGACGTAGATCCCATCGAGACCCGAACGCGCCGCGCGCACATCGTCGAGGGACGCCACAGGCTCGACGTCGAGGTCGGGCTCGGCGCGCGCCATGCGGTTCACGATGGCGAGCTCCTCGTCCCGGTCGGGATAGGGCACCCTGACCTTGAGGAGGAAGCGGTCGGCCTGCGCCTCGGGGAGCGGATAGGTCCCTTCCTGCTCGATCGGGTTCTGCGTGGCGAAGACCAGAAAGGGATCGGGAAGGGGGATCGATCGCTCGCCGATGGTGACCTGCCGCTCCTGCATCGCCTCGAGCAGCGCGCTCTGAACCTTGGCCGGCGCCCGGTTGATCTCGTCGGCGAGAATCACGTTGGCGAAGACCGGCCCCCGCCTCACGGTGAATTCCCCCGTCTCGCGGAGAAAAACGCGCGTCCCGATCAGATCGGCCGGAAGAAGGTCGGGCGTGAACTGGATCCTGCGAAACTCGGCGTCGAGACAGCGCGCGACGGTCTGCACGGCGAGGCTTTTGGCAAGCCCCGGCAGGCCCTCGAGGAGAATGTGGCCGCCACAGAGAATCCCCACCAGAAGCCGCTCCACCAGTTCGTCCTGGCCCACGATCACCGTGGCCGTACGCTGCCGGAGCGCTTCGATGAACGAAAAGCCGGGTGAATCGCCACCGGAAGCGCCACCGGACCGGCTTGGACTTTGTGCACTCTCTGAACTGTCTCGTCTCTTGGCCATCGAAAAGCTCCGTTCGATTCGAGAAGCGCCTTCCCTTTCAAACGCGGCCGATCGGGGAGGGTTCAATCCCGTCTTTTCAGCCACTTTTTCCAGGATTCGGCGATCTGGCGGATCTCGAGGGGGCTCGCCGTCCGTTTCATGGCGCCGAATTCGACGCCCGCGCCCCCTTCGAGGATCCCCGCGGCCGCCGAGCGCACATACCACCGCGCGTCGTCGAGGGCGTCGACCAGTGTGCCGAGGGGAATCCTTGCGAAAGGAGCGCTGTCGTCGAGCGCGCAGCCGAGGGTTTTCGCCAGGAAAAAGGCCTGATCCTGTCCCGTATTCTCGTCCCACAATTTCCTGTAGCCCCAGGTTTCCTTGTCGAATTCGGCCACCAGGAGAAGGGTGAGCGCATCGCGCGCGGGCTCGTTCCGGCCTTCGGCCTCGTGGGCGTCGAGCAGGGTGTCGACGGCCATGGTCTCGCCCAGTTCGGCCAGGGCCAGAGCGACATAGACCTTGTTCTCGCCGGGCGGCACTGCGCCGAAGAGGGAGCAGAGGACACGGCGCGCGGTCACTCCACCCGCCTTCTCGAGGGTGGTCACCGCCTCGAGCCACTCGTCCGATCCGGGCGGCATCGTCTCGAGGGTGGAGTGGATGAGTTCCTTGGCGGCGGCGTCGTCAAACCGCGCCAGTCCCCTGAGCGCGCTCAGGCGCTCGACCGAGCGCCCCACCACCACCGTTTGCAGCATCTCGAACGCCCAGGGAGTGACGATTCCTTCGAGAGCGGTTGCCAGCTCTTCCACGGCGCGCGATTCATCGCTCTCGAGAACCGACCTGAGAATGGTACGGGTTTCGGCCGTACCGATCACGGCGAGGGAATGGAGCACCTCGACGCGCACCGCGCGATGCCCGTCGTCGAGAAGGCTGACCAGCATGGGCACGGCGCTCCCCGTGCGCTGGCGCAGCAGACGGGCCGCCGCGGCGCGCACGTACCACCTCACATCTTCGATGGCCTCATCGAGGCGGGCCATCTTCTCGATCGCTCTCTCGAGAAAGGGAAAGGCCTTGGCGCCATAGAGGGTAAAGATATAGGTGGTCAGGGGCTGGAAGAGCCGATCGGCCAGATCGGACTTCTGAGACGCGGCGATCGCCACGAGATCGATGGTGCGCAGCGTGAGGAGATCGACCTGCTCCCGTCCGCGCACCCTGCTGGTGATCTCGCTCACCTCTTTCACATCGAGCCAGTCCGACAGATCGACGCGATCACTGAGCCAGGAGAAACATCCCAGGATCTCTTCGTCGCTGAGAAAATTGAACGCATCGATGCACGCCACGAGAAACCGATCGGTGCGGTCCTTTTCCTTCTCCAGGTCGCTCCACCAGGATACGTTTTCGAGATACCACGCGTTAAAATCGTCGGCCACGCAGAGGAGCTGCCACGCGTTCCGATGGAAGATCCGCAAGAGTGCGGCCTCGAGGGTGGCGAAGGTCTGATCGTCGTCGCTCTTGCGCGCAATGCGCGATGTCCGCCGATCGACCTCCACCTCGATCGACGCGGGCTGGCTCGGGCGCGCGGCGCCGTCACTCTGCGCTCCATTCCCGAAGGCGGCAAATTTTGCCGTCTCGGCCGATCGCTTGAAAAATCCCCGCGAGTAGAGGGCGTTGACAAAGGGGAGCAGATCCCGTTCGGGGGCGAAGCAGGTGCCGTCGGGCGCGCTGAAGGCGGGATCGGTCATCAGCGCTTCGCCGGCCACAACAAAAGAGAGCGGTTCCGAGTCCCCCGCGCGCCGATAGCGCACGATCATGCTCGGGATCTCCCCTTCGTTCAACGCCAGGAGGCGCTGCTTCTCCTGATAGTCGACGCCCTTTTCGATCCACCACTTCTTCCAGTAGGTCAGGTCCTTGTCGAAGGGATCGCCGGTGAGAATCCGGAGGCAACGGACGGAGACATCGAGGAGGCAGGAGAAATCCTTGCTGTAGCGGTTGCCGAGAAAAACCTCCATGAAAGCAGGGATCACCACCGACCGGAGCGCCGCCGGGGCTTTGTCCGACGTGCTGCGCCGGTAGATGCTCGACAAGCCGACTGCGGCGGCGACCTTGAGGAGTGGATCGTTGGATGAGATGAATCCCTCCAGCCGGGGGGCGATCGCCATGGGCAGATCGGCGCGGCCGAGCTTGTACTCGCGCGACACGAGAATCAGCACGGCGAAGGCAAAGGTCCTCTCCGACTGTGTCTCGAGGAGCGACGCCACCTCGGCGGCGAGGGTCTCGTCATTGGCGAGCGCCAGAAGGGCCACCACCTCGGCCGCAAGGCGCGGATCGTCATCGCCCACCAGGCTGAAGGCCAGACGGTTCAGCTCCGCTGCGGGAAGGTTTCCTCTCTTCACGAGAAGCATGAAGGCGTGGCGGCGCACATCGTTCTCCGTCGACTGGAGAAGAGCGACGAGCTGATCTCCCACGTGGGAGAGATCGCGCCGCGACTGAAGGTAGTTGTACGTCGCCCTGCGCAGCGTCCGCGCGCTGCCCGAGAGAAGCTCGACGCAGAGCTCGAGAGTCGCCTCGGGCCGGAGGCGGGCGAGGGAGGTGAGATTGTGCTTGACCCTGTTCTTGAGCCCCTTGTGAAAGAGGAGGGCGCGGATCGGCTCCCAGGCTTCGTCGCAGCCGAAACGGCTCAGGATGTCGGCGGCGGCCGTCTTGATCCGATAGTCGCGCTGTTCCATGACCTTCAGGAGATAGGGAACGGTTTCTTCGCCGCCGGCAAAGATCGTCTCGGCGGCGCGCAGCCCCTTCTCGGCGGGCCATGCGATCAGATCGGCGCGAAAGAGATCGACCAGTTCGTCCGGTTCGAGAAGGAGCGGGTCGATGGTCTTGGACCTCTGTTCGTTCGACTGGGGAAGGTCGACGGGCGGCGTCTCCTCCTGGCCGAAAGCGGGAATCGAACAGAGAAATCCTGCCAGAAGAACAAGCCCTGTGAGTTTGCGTGCCATGGCACCTCGTCTCCTTGTCGTCACCAGCCAAATCGCGGGAATCGTGCGCACTGGGAAAGTGTATACCCTCGAACGTCAAAAGCAACCATAACGGGGCTCCACCGTTTTGGATCAGCCGATCCAGGTCTGACGTTCATGGTCCGCAGCGAAAAGCGCTCCCCGCGGATCGACATCGCCCTCGACGCAGATCCGGGCGTCATCGCGCGCCGCGGCCATGAGATCGACGTCGGCAATGTAATCGCCGGCGTGAAGGGGCGGCAGGCCGTGCTGGCGCAGGCCGGTCGCTTCGCCCGGACCGCGCATGCGCAGATCTTCCTCGGCGATGGAGAAGCCGTTCGACTCGCCGAGGATGATCGCCACCCTCTGCCGGCCCGAGTCGGTGCGCGGCTGGCCCACGAGGTAGCAGCGCGACGGCCGCGCGCCGCGCCCCACGCGGCCCCGGATCTGGTGGAGCTGGGAGAGGCCGAAGCGCCAGGCGTCGAGGATGACCACCGTGCTCGCTTCGGGGACGTCGACGCCGACCTCGACCACCACGGTGGTGACGAGCAGCGGCTGCCGGCCCGACCGAAAGGCCTCGACGGCGGCATGCTTGGCGGCGCTGTCCATGCGGCCGTGAAGGAGGCCTACGGCGCAGCGCGCGCCGTACTCCTCTTCGAAGCGCCCGTGGAGAGCCACTGCGGCCTCGAGGTCGAGATGTTCCGATTCGGTCACCAGGGGACAGACCGCGAACACCCTGCCGCCCGAGCGGAGATCCTCGTCGATCCAGGCGCGCAAAGAAGGATCGTCGACAGTGGCGGCGGCGAGGGTTTTCACCGGCCTTCGGCCCGGGGGCAGCTCGTCGAGGATCGAGACGTCGAGTTCGCCGTAGAGTGTCAGAGACAGCGTGCGCGGGATGGGCGTTGCGGTCATGATCAGAACGTGGGGCGCCCGGCCCTTGGTCTTGAGATTCCACCGCTGGCGCACGCCGAACTTGTGCTGCTCGTCGATCACGCAGGCCTCGAGGCGCCTGAAGCGCACCCGCTTCTGAATGAGGGCGTGGGTGCCGACGACGATGCCCGTTTCGGGATCGCCCACGATGCTCTCCACCTCGGCCTTCTTGAGGCCCGCCCGGAGAAGTCGGGGCTTGATTCCCAGCGGCGCGAGCAGACCGCCCAGCACGCGCGCATGCTGTTCGGCAAGCACCTCGGTGGGCGCCATGAGCGCGCCCTGCGCCCCGCCGAGCGCGGCGGCCAACAGAGGAAAGAGAGCGATCACCGTCTTTCCCGAACCGACATCGCCCTGGAGAAGACGGTGCATCGGAGAGTGCGACGCCAGGTCGCGTCTGATCTCGCGAAGGGTCCGCTCCTGGGCGCCGGTCAAGCGGAAGGGAAGGATCTCCCCGTACACCCTGTCGAGCTGATCGGGCAGAGCGCCCGCGGTGCAGGGCCGCGCGGCGCGGGCGGCACGATCCCGCGCAAGGCCGCGCTGCATGGCGAAAAACTCCTCGTAGGCGATCCGGCGGCGTGCTTCTTCAGCCTCGTGAGCGGTGCGCGGCTGATGGGCTTTGGTCAGCGCATCGGCGAGGGGGATCAGGTTCCGATCGGGCAGGCCGCCGCCGTCCGATCGAGCCCGGGCGGTCCAGTCGGGTCCATCGGGCAGTCGATCGAGAATCTGGGCGACCCAGGAGACGAAGTGGCGCGGATAGATCCCGTCGGGAAGAGAATAGTGTGGACGCAAGCCGGGAAATCCCGCCCCCGCGTCGCCGTCGAGATGAAAGTCGGGAGACAGAACCTGCACCTTGCCCGACTCCTCGGTCACCTTGCCCTGAAAGGCCACGATCCGACCGGCGCGGAAGGAATTCTTGAGAAAGGCGCGCCCGAAGAGGATCAGCTCCACCGTGCACGCCGCCTTTTTGGGGCCGTCCTTTTCTGTGTCCACGTCGGCAACCACGACGCGCAGGTTCTTGCGCCGCCCGAATCCCGAGACACGGCGCCGCAAAACGGTGCCCCGCGCGGCGCACACCGAATCGGGCTTAAGGTCGGCCACTCTCCCAGGCTCCATGCGCTCCGTAAATCGCCGCGGCAAAAGGACGAGTACGTCCCTGAAGCAGCCGATCCCGGCCTCGGCAAGAACCTGTTCCCGTTTGGGCCCCACCCCCTTGAGGGCGGCGACCGAAGTGGCGAGATAGGTTTCGAGCCCGTCGTCCGGCGCGGGCGGTCTCTTTTCGGTCCTTTGTGCGAGTTTGCTTGACAGGCGCTTATCTCCTGATATTTAACGGGTTCAGTTTGCCCATTCGAGAGTCTCCGATATTGTCTCTCCCGGCGCTATCGAATAGGCGATTTTTTTGCGAATCAGTATATGATGATTCGATTATAGATTGGAACAGAATCTGCCGATATGTCTTTGAGACGATACAACGTAAAGGCCACTGGCCTAAAGGAAAAGGGTGAACAGGCTTCCGGGGAAAAGAGATGTTCCTTCTCGACAAAATCATTGACGAAGAGCACCAGTCCGATTTCAGGGTCTTTCTCGACGAGCTCCGGCTCCAGGAGAACGCCTTTCTGCTGAGAGACCAGGTCATCGAAGAGTTCGAGCACTTTTGCGAAAAGAACCAGAAGGATTCGGACTACAAGACGCAATCGGAGCTGCGCAAGCTGATCGACCTCCTCCAGGAGATCGTCTTTCACGAGGAGTACTCCTACCTCGTCACGCGCCGC
>Ga0180429_10002020_pt1 | contig 16965 bp, 9 predicted proteins | sample SS_ome_FD_132428 | JGI IMG/M metagenome (GOLD analysis project Ga0180429, IMG submission 132428) | Hypersaline lake sediment archaeal communities from the Salton Sea, California, USA - SS_1_S_1 metaG | ecosystem: Environmental > Aquatic > Non-marine Saline and Alkaline > Hypersaline > Sediment ...
ATCGGCCGAGCGCATGCTCGCCACCGGCGACACGGCCGCCGCGACCGCCGCGGCGCACCGCGTGCTGGCCCGCAACCCCGCCTCCGTGCCGGCCCGTACGCTGCTGGAGCGCACCGGCGCCGCAGAGGAGATGCGCTGATGGAGTCCCTTGCCGATCGGGTCGCGCGCATCGAAGCGCAGATCACGGCCGCGACCGAGCGCGCCGGGCGGTCGCGCGCGGAAGTCGACTGGATCGCCGTCTCCAAGACGGTCGATCCAGCTCAAGTGCGTGCCGCCCACGCCGCCGGCGTGCGGCGCTTCGGCGAGAGTCGAGCTCAGGAACTGGCCGCCAAGCGCGCGGCGCTCGGCGACCTCGAGCTGGAATGGCACTTCATCGGTCACGTGCAGACCAACAAGGTGCGCGAGGTCTTGCCGCTCAGCAGCTGGATCCACTCCGTCGACCGGCTCAAGCTGGCGCGCAAGCTCGCCGCGCAGGTCCCTGCGGCCGCGCCACAGCGGATTCTGGTCCAGGTCAACACGAGTGGGGAGGCAAGCAAATCGGGCGTTTCGCCCGCGGGGCTGCCTGAGCTGCTCGACGCGCTGGCCGCCTGGCCACAGCTGCGGGTCGAGGGTCTGATGACGATCGGTCCCCTGACCGACGATCAGCAGGCGATCCGCGCCGCCTTTCGCACGTTGCGGCACGCGCGCGACCGGGAGCGAGCGCGGCAGCGGCCGGGGGCGCCACTCGGCCACCTGTCGATGGGCATGTCGGGAGATTTCCCGATCGCGATCGAGGAGGGCGCGACCTTGCTGCGCATCGGGACCGCGTTCTTCGGTGCGCGGCCCTAGCTCTCCGCCAACGCCGCGCGCACGTAGCCCTCGAGTACTTCACCCGGGACCAGACCCCGGAAGCCGCGGATCACGCGCCCGTTGCGATCGACCAGAAAACTGGTCGGAATGCTCTGAATGCCCCCGAAGGCGGCGGCGGCCGGATGCCCATTGGGCACGATCGTGTAGTTAATCTCGGGATGCTGCTCGAGGAACGGCTTGACGACCCCAATGCCCTGGCGGTCGATCGAGAGGCCAAGGACCTGGAAGCCCTGATTTCCGAAGCGCTCGGTCAAGTCGACCAGGTGGGGAATCTCCATCAGGCACGGCCGGCACCAGGTCGCCCAGAAGACGATCAGCGAGATCTGGTCGTCGAGCCCGGCGAGCGCGATCTCGCGGCCGGCAATATCGGTCACACTCACATCCGGCACCGGCGGCCGCTGCGACAGCGGTGGCAGCGCGGGCAAGTCTGCCGCTGCCGCACCCGCTACCGCCGGCATCGCCTCGCCGGCGTCCATCCTCTCCTCGCCACCCGCGGCAGCGCTTGCGTGCGCCTCCGGTGCCGGCGCGGAGACCGCTTCCCTCGCCGCCGCGGCGCCCGCCTCGGGCGTCGCGGCCACAGCGGCGGCCTCCGCGTCCTCGGCATCCTCGCCGCTGCAACCCAAGAGCAATCCCACCGCCAGGCTGACAGCCCACAGCGCCCGGGTCAGAACGGGTCGCCTGTTCCTGCACGTCGTCATCGTTGCCTCTCCCCTCGTCGTCCTGCGCCACCCGCGTCCGAGCGTCGGACTAGGCCAAGCCCCGGCGTCGCCGTAGGGCCCATTCGATCGCCAAGAAGGTGATCAACACCATGAAAACGGCAACATGGTTCCACACTTCCGCCTGACGGACAACATGCGTTGCCCGATAGCCATGCGGGATCGCGGTCAGCAGCGAGTCGAGCTCGGAGGCGGGCACGCTGACGCCGCCCGCAGCGGCCGCGATGCGTTCGGGCAGACGGCGGCTCGCCGCCAGGTGCAGGAACTCCGGCCCCATCCGCTCGACCCAGAAGGCACCCTCGGCCCGCCACACGCGGCGCTGGGCACCCTGGCCGCGCTGCGCGCTCGCCTCGTAGCGATAACCCCCGGGGGGCAACGGCGCCAGGCGACCCCGGTAGCGCCCCGCTTCGCCTTCGGGGAAAAGACTCGCTCGCCGCGCGGGGGCACCCGCCCCGGTTCCCGCGAGGCTGAGCGCCACGCGCGCCCCGCTGATCGGGCGGAAGGCGTCGTCGAGCAGACGCGCCTCGAAGACGATCGGCTCGCTGTCCTGAAAGACCCCTCGCAGCGGGTGCACCGCAAACGGCTGGCGCTCGGCCGGCTCCGCGAGCCAGCGCATCAGCCGCCGCCAGAAGTCGCCCGCACCGGCGGTGGCCGCATCTGCGCCCCGCGCGACGAAGTCCCAGCGCCACATCCCGCGCGCCGCCAGCACCCCGATGCGCCCGCCCCCCGCCGGGGCCAGGGCCAGCAGCGGCACGCTGCGCGGCGGCTGGGCGAGTTCCCCCTCGAGCAGAACGGTCGCCGCCGCCGCCGCGCTGTAGCTCCCCTCCGGCAACCAGACGGGGGGCAACCCGCGCCAGAGGCGTTCCGTCTCGCGCGGGCTCTCCACGAGCGCGGTCACCTCGTGGGCGATGCCGGCGAAGGTCGGCGCGACCGGAGTCGTCGCGTAGCCGCGGCTCGGCTGCGGATCGAAGACGAGCGGTAGCAGATCGCTCCAGCCCGCCTGTTCCCAGGCGCGCACGTGCCCCTCGGCGTGGCCCCCCAAGAAGAACAGCCCACCTCCCTGGAGCAAGAAGGGACGCAGCGCGGAGACGGTGGCGGCGGGAAGCTCGCCCGGCGCCAGATGGCCGACCAGGACCGCCGCATAGGGGGCGAGCGCCTCGGCCGACGCCGGCAGGTCCGCGCCGTCCTCGCCCGGCGCGCCGTAGCGCAGGAAGCCGCCTTCCGCCTGGCGCACGAAGTAGGTGTAGGCCAGCGTCGTGTCGGCATCTAGCGTTCGCTTGAGGAAACCGAAGTCCCAATCGGGGCGGCCCTCGAGATAGAGCACGTGGGTCTTTTTCTCGCGCACGTCGACGGCCACGAGACGGCGGTTGTTGATCGTGACCGCCTCGGAGTCGGCCCCGGCAACCTCGATCTCGTACAGCGTGCGCCCGACGCGGCTCGGCGTTACCTCGAGCGTCACGACCTGCTCGCCCCCGCGTGCCCCCGCCCCACCGATCGACAGCGAGCGTTCGCTCCGGGCGACCGCCGGCGGCGCCTCGCCGGTCGGCAGGCCGATGCGTTCGGCCACACGCAGCGTCACCTCGCGCTCCGCCTGCCCCCGGTACTCGACGACGGTGCGCAGCGCCAGCGGCTCTCCGACCTGGGCCACGGGGGGCGCATTGACCTCACGCACGAGCACGTCCGCCGGGGCGAGCGTATCGCCCAGCACGGCGAGGAAGATCGGGACCGGGATGTTGCGCGCGACGCGCGCCGGGTCCTTGCCGCTCGTCTGCACGCCGTCGGTCAGCACGAGGATCCCGCCCAGCGGCGCGTGGCTCTCCTGCAGCACGACCGCTTCGAGCGCATCGCCGAGCGCCGTTGCCCCGGTCGGCGCGACCTCCGCGGCGGGAACTTCCCCGGGCGCACCGGTCGGGTGCGGCTGCGCTTCGAGCGTCGAGGTGAAATGGAAAAGGTCGAGCTCGAAGCGCTCGCCCAGCTGCGCCTGAATCCGTTCCCAGGCCGCGGCCGCCTCGTCCGCGCGGGTCCTGCCCCCGCGGTCGCCGTCAAGCAGCATGCTCGAGGAGCGATCGAGCAAGACGGCCAGGCGGGGCCGTCCCTGATCGCGCTGACGCGAGGTAACGACCGGCTCGAGCAGCATCAGCAGGATCGTGACCAAGGCCGCCACGCGCAGCGCCGTCATCAGCCAGCGCGAGCCGCGCCCGAGCGGGGCGAGCAGGCGATGATAGGCCCAGACGCCGATTCCGCAGGCCGCCAAGAAGGCGAACCACCAGAGCCAGCCGGGCGCCGACAGGAAACCAAGCGTTACAGTCTGCATATATGATCCGGCCTACCCGTCGGCCACGCAGGCGGTTCCGGGCCCGCGCGGCAATCGTGAGCTGAATCGAAGTCCGCGCCTAACGAAGCAGCGGGGAGGCCCTCCTGCGACTCGGGCGGGGCTTCGCCGGCCGCCCCCGCGGCACCATCGATCGCACCCTGGTCGACCTCCTGGGCGATCGCGAGCAGCAGTGGCTCGACCGGCTCCTCCAGCGGGAGGCCAGGCGCCGGCGGAGGTCCCAAATCCACGGTGAAGCGTCCGCTGTGCACTGCCAACAGCCGCGCCAGCCGCCGGCGAGCGAGCTCGGCGAGCGCCGCCCGCAACGTTTCGGCGGTGATCCAGCCCTGAGCCACGAGTAGTTGCCCAAGCAAAGGCCCTTGCGCTGCGCCGGCGGCGAGGCCCGCAGCCCCGCCCTCCGCGGCCCGTGGCTGCAGCGCCAGCACGAGGCGCAGATGCGCAACGCTCAATCCATGGCCGGCACAGAGGCATCCGCCCAGGCGCTCCGCGCGCGGCGCCAGCGGCGCCTCGGGCGAGATGCGGCCCGCCGGCGCGCGCGAGACGGCGCGCACGCACCCGTCGCGGCAATGGACCCAGGCCGCCGCGGCCGCCGGCGCGCACGCCGGTTCCGGAACCCAGAGCAGGCTCTCCGTTCGGCTCGCGGCCAACCACTGGAGTACGTCCCAGAGGGAGATGTGCTCGAGCGAGCCGGCCAGCACCGTCTCGCCGGCCGTCCCCACTTGCTCAGCGAGTGTCATCGTGCCTCCCGCGCGGGCGCCCGATCATGCGCCGGTGCAGCGGACGCGGTCGCGCGGCCGCCACCGCTGGGCGTCCAAGGTTGACGATCCCGATCGCGACCACGTGCAGCGCGGCCAGCGCGAGCAGGGCCGTCAGGAAGTGCCGCAATCCAGCGACCCAGAAGGCGCAGCGCGGCGCCTCACAGCCGAGCAGCCAGAGGAAGGGCAACGTCACCAACGTCAGGAGCAGACCGGTGCCCTTGCCGAGCGGCGTCGGCTGAATCCGCACGCGCCCCTTCCAGAGGTAGAGCACGATCGTCCCCAAGACCAGCAGCGCCGTGCGGACCAGAATCAGGATCAACCCGAGCAGGCCGAGGGCCCCGCTCAGACCGAGGGCGGTGAAGACCGACACATGCACCAGCAAGTCGACCACGGGATCGAGCACGATCCCAAGCTTCGACTGGCCGCCGAAGCGCCGGGCCCACCAGCCGTCGACGACATCGGTCCCGGTCACGAGGCCGTAGAGCAGCGCGGCGAGGACGAAGTCGGCGGTCGCGATCAGGTAGATCAGCGGCGGAATCAAGAGGCCCCGCGTCAGGGTGAGAACATTCGGCCCGCCGAGGCGGTGCAGCTGGATGCCGTCGAGGGTCTCCAAGAAACCGACGTTCGAGACCGTGCCGACGAGAAAGGCCGAGATCCAGGCCAGGTGCAGGAACGAGAAAAGCTCCCAGCGCGTCCACGCGTGGCGCCAGAGCAGCGCCGCATCGAGCACGCCACAGGCGAGCGCCAAGAAGACGATCGCATGCATCAGCGAGCGCATGCCATCGGGATTCTCCCGCGAGCCAACGCGTCCGGAGATCCAGTCGAAGGCGGCCACCCGCCGAGCACCTTCGCTGAAGGCGATCCGACGGGCGATCTCCGCCCAGCCGCGGCGGCGTGCGTCGCTCATGGCGCTCCCGTTCAGCGGGTCAGGCGCCCGTTCGTCGCTCAGATCTGCCCGCGGTGGTCCCCCTCCTCGTTGCCGGAAACAGACCGAATAGCCGCCTGGGCTGCGGCGAGCCGGGCGATCGGCACGCGGAACGGCGAACAGCTCACGTAGTCGAGGCCGACCCCATGGCAGAAGGCGATGCTGTCCGGATCGCCGCCATGCTCGCCGCAGATCCCGGTCTTGAGCTTCGCCTTCGTCGTCCGCCCGCGTTCTACGGCCCACTCCACGAGCTGCCCGACACCGTCGCGGTCGAGCGAAACGAACGGGTCGCGCTCCAGAATCCCGTTCTCGACGTATAGTGGCAAGAATCGGCCGGCGTCGTCACGGGAATATCCGAACGTCATCTGTGTCAGGTCGTTCGTACCGAAAGAGAAGAAATCGGCCCGGCGGGCGACGTCCCCCGCCATCAGTGCCGCGCGTGGCACCTCGATCATCGTCCCGACAAGATAGGGCACCTCGATCCCCATCTCGGTGAACACCTGACGCGCCTCCTGCTCGACGATCCGGCGCTGATGCTCGAGCTCTTGGGCGGTGCCGACGAGCGGGATCATGATCTCGGGGTAGACCTGAATCCCTTCCTTGGCTAGCTGTGCGGCGGCCTCCAGGATCGCGCGCGCCTGCATCGCCGTGATCTCGGGATACGCAATCCCGAGCCGGCAACCGCGATGGCCGAGCATCGGATTGAGCTCATCCAGGCTTTCGACTTGCGCCAGCAATCGCTCGCGCTTCTCGATCTGGTCGGCCGGCGCACCGCGCTCCTTGAGCAAGGCGACCTCGACGCGCAGCTCCTCGCGCTTGGGCAGGAACTCGTGCAACGGGGGATCGAGCGTGCGGATCGTGACCGGCAGATCGCGCATCGCCTTCAAGATGCCGTAGAAGTCATCGCGCTGGTAGGGACGGATTGCCTCGAGCGCCTCGAAGTAGGCTTGGCGCGGCTCGGCGAGCTCTGCTTCGAGGCGCGCGATCTCCTGCTCCAGGCGCGCGGCCGCATCGCCGCCGGCGTTGTCCAGCTCGCGGCGACGACGGGCGAGCAGCGCTTCGTAGCGCTTGACCGCCGGCGCATTGAGGATCATCTGCTGCACCTTGGGCAAACGTTCCTCGGCGAAGAACATGTGCTCGGTGCGACAGAGCCCGATGCCCTCGGCTCCGAAGCGCCGGGCCATCTCGGCCTGGTCCGGCGTGTCGGCATTCGTGCGCACGCCGAGGTGCCGGCGCGCATCGGCCCACTCCATGAAAGCGCGGAACTCGTTGGCGACCTCGGGGTCAATCGTCGGCACTTCCCCGGCGATCACTTCACCGGTCGAGCCGTCGAGACTCAGATAGTCGCCCTCTCGCAGCGTCGTTTCGCCGATCTTGACATAGCCCTCTTCCTCATGGACCTCGGCCGCCGAGCAGCCGGCGACGCAGCACTTGCCCATCCCCCGCGCCACGACCGCCGCGTGCGAAGTCATCCCACCCGTCGCGGTCAGGATGCCAGCCGCGACCGACATGCCATGAATGTCGTCCGGCGAAGTCTCGCTGCGCACGAGAATGACCCGCGTTGGGCGGCCCTCCTCGTCCGGCTGACCGGCCAACTCGACGGCCCGATCGGGATGGAAGACGACCTTCCCGACCGCCGCTCCGGGCGAGGCGGCCAGGCCCCGGTCGAGCACGTCGTACTCCGCCTGCGGATCGAAGCGGGGATGGAGCAATTGATCGAGCGAGGTTGGATCGACGCGCAGCAATGCCTCATCCTGGGTGATCAGCTTCTCGGCGACCATGTCGGCCGCGATCTTGACCGCCGCCTGGGCGGTGCGCTTGCCGGTGCGCGTCTGCAGCATGAAGAGCCGGCCCTCTTCCACGGTGAACTCGAAATCCTGCACGTCGCGGTAGTTATGCTCGAGCCGCCGCGCGATCTTGGCCAGCTCCTCGTACACCTCCGGCATGTCCTCGCCGAGCTCCTGAATCGGCCGCGGCGTGCGAATACCGGCGACGACGTCTTCGCCCTGCGCGTTGCGCAGGTACTCGCCGTAGAACTCGTTCTCGCCCGTGGCGGGATTGCGGGTGAAACCGACGCCGGTCGCCGACTCGGCGCCCATGTTGCCGAAGACCATCGCCTGCACATTGACCGCCGTCCCGAGATCATCGGGAATCCCGTGCTGGCGGCGGTAGAAGACGGCGCGGTCGTTGTACCAGGAGCGGAAAACCGCATCGCGCGACATATCGAGCTGCTGCTGCGGATCTTGCGGGAAGGGCTCTCCGGTACGCTCCGCAATCAGCTCCTGAAAGAGGCGCACCAAGTGCTGCAGATCCTCAGCCGTCAGATCGAGGTCGACCTTGGCGCCGCGCTCGCGCTTGAGCTCGGTCATCTTCTGCTCGAAGACCGCCTTCGGTACGCGCAGCACGACGTCGCCGAACATCTGCAGGAAGCGACGGTAGCTGTCGTATGCGAAACGCGGATTGCCGGTGCGTGCCGCCAGTCCACGCACCGAGGCGTCGTTGAGACCGAGATTCAAGATCGTGTCCATCATGCCGGGCATCGAGAACTTGGCGCCCGAGCGCACGCTGACGAGCAGCGGATCGCGCTCATCACCGAGACGCTTGCCCTGCGACTCCTCCAGCCGCCGCAGTGCTTCGCGCTGCTGCTCACGCAGTTCGTCCGGCATCTTGCCGCCGAGCGCATAGAAGAGGTTGCAGGCGCGCGTCGTGATCGTGAAGCCCGGGGGTACCGGGATCCCGGCGCGCGACATTTCGGCCAGGCCGGCGCCCTTGCCGCCGAGGACGTCGCGCATCTGGCCGGTCCCTTCCGTGACTCCGGGGCCGAAGGAGTAGACCAGCTTCTCCTGCAGCTCCTGTTCGAGAGCGGCCGGCGCGCTGCCGGGCGCCAAGGGATCTGAGTATGCCATCGCTACCTCCCGAAAAAGCACTCGACCTCTTCGCGGGGAACGCCCGTGAAGAGGAAGATGGTTTGCAGTTCTGTCAATGACGCGTCAGAAAGCGGTTTCCCGACGAATCCTCAACGAACGATTGTCAGATACCCGGTCTTCGATTCTCCCTGCGGGGTATCGACCGCGTAGAGATAGACCCCCGCGATCACGTCTTCCTGGTAGTCATTCTTCATGTCCCAGACAAGCGATCCGCCCGAGATGCGCGTCGCGAACTCCGGATGGTGCAGCGTGCGCACGAGCTCGCCGTTGACGGTGTAGATCCTCACCGTCGCCACCTCGGGCAGATTGAAGAAACGCACATGCCCCGGCTCGCCCTCGGCAAAGTGCGACCCCGGATCATTGGCAATGTATGGATCCGGCACGACGTAGACATCGCCCAGCAGCGGCGTCTCGCTGCGCGCGGGGACGCGCGGAATCAGGGCCGTCGGTTCGCCCTCCGCATCCTCCCGGTAGAACCCCTTGTATTGCGCGTCGGGGCTGTTGTCGAAGACGAGCCACTCCTGACCGCCCCGGAAGACCCGCGTGAACTTCGTCAAGCTGTAGTAGTAGGGAATCCCGTTGTGCGGGCCGGCGACCGTGAGTTCCGGATCGCCGCCGCGCGGGATGATCGAATCGGGATCGATGAAGGTGCGCACCGTGTCGAGCAGGGTGAAGTTCCAGGTCGTGTCGCCAAAAGCGTAGGTCCGCAGCCAGATCAACTCCGTCGTGTCGACCGTCGTGCCGCGCCAGACGATGTAGCCGCCGAAGCACTCGGGGGTCGTCGGACTGGGAACGCACGGCCCCTGGTGCCACCACTCGAGCTGCCCGCTCGGATCGCCGAAGTAGCCGGTGAAGCCGTCGAGCGAGAGCACGAAGGCGCTGATTTCCAATCCGAGGTCTTCCGACACGTTGAAGGGCGTACCGAGCGTCCCGTCGAGGACCCCGATCTCGCCCCCCGCCGTGGCGTAGGCGAGGTAGGCGCTCTCGCGCGGCGTGTAGCCGAGGAAGATCCGATCTCCGGCCGGCTCGCGGTAGGCGCCCAGCGCGATGCCGTCGAGCCGATCCCAGATGCCGACTTGCCCCCCCGCCGCGCTCGTCGCAAAACGGCGATTGTCGGCCGAGGAGAGGATCTGCAGAATCTCGTGCCCTGGATGGGCGTCGATCGTGAAGACCTCGCCCGTGTCGATGCCGAGTGCAAAAACCGCGATGCGGCCGTCGCGATAGCCGATGATCGCCTGCTCGTCGGTCCCCTCGCGCACGACGTGTACCGCGCTCAACGCGGCCTCGGCGTCGACCTGCACCTCGCGGCTGATCGCGCCCGGCCGCGCCCACTGCACCAGCCGACCGTCACCACCGACGGTCACGTAGGAGGAGTCGGCCGCGACCGCCTCGGGCTTGAACGCGATGCCCGCGACCGGCGTCGTTCCGTGGCCCGCGTGCAGCTCGACCGTCGGCGAAATGCCGGGCCGCCAGACGGCCACGTCGCCGTCCTCGAGACCGACGGCGAGGAGATGCCCGGCCGGATGAATCGCCACCGCGGTCGCCTGCCGCGGCGGGGTGAGTCCGGCAACCAGCGTATCGACGACCCAGGTATCGCTCCCCTGGACGAAGGCGAGGCGGGCCAGATAGTCGGCCTCACGACCGATCGCCCACAGGTCGCCGCTGTTCTCGTCAAAGAGCAGGAATCCGATCTCGCTCGCGGCGATCGAGGTGCGCCCCTCGAAGAAGATCTCGAGGTTACCGGTGTAGAGCGGGTCGTCCCCCTCCGGCATCCAGGTCAACGTGACGCGCCGGTCACCGAGACCAGCCGGGACATCAAACTGCACCTCCGCCCACGCGTGCGTCAGCAGGACCGCCACGAGCACTCCCGCGGCGGCGGCCGCGATCCCTCTCCTCATGCCAGATATCCTTTCCGCCCAGTGCCGGCCTGCGGGCCTGAATCGCGGGCGCCGCTAAAACTCCGAGCCCGTCACGACCCACTGCAGCGCCAGGCTGACCGCACTCGTCATCGCCGACTCTTCAAAGAACCAGGGATGGAACGCGAAGGCGACGATGCGCCCGGGCTCGAGGCCGGCGAGTGTATCCTCGGCCGTGGCGAACGTCCGCCAGGCAACCGGCAGGCTATCGAGCCGCGACGTGCTCCAGTACGTCCGCGCCCGATAGAGAATCTCCATCCCATCTTCACGCTCGAACCAGGGAATCTCGTCCGGATCCTCGGTTGCCGGCCAGAGCACCTCGTAGTGCCACACGCCCTTCGGATCCGTCGGATTGCAGCCCCAATCCTGGAGGCGCAGGTCGATATCCGGGTAGAGCGGGTCTTCCGCCTGGGCGCTGACCATCGTCATGCGGTTGAAGGCGAGCGGCCCTTCATCCTGGCGCGGCTTGTCGACGCAGTCGATCAGGTGCAGGTGGACGTAGGGGAAGCTGAACGGATCCCACGGGTCGCTCGACGTCAAGAGATCGGTCGGGCAGCGCGGTTCGTCGTCGGTCGACTGCCACGTACCGACGAAGGGGCTGATCGAACCCTGGTCGAAGAACATCAGCAAGTTGCCCCCGGCACCGCGATACCGCGCCAGGTTGCCGTTGATCGCATGCGGCCGGTAGAGCGTCTCGTTGGCGGAGGCGACGTCCCAGATGACCGTCTGGTACGTCCCGAGCGTCGACAAGAAGTCGTCCTCGACGATCGGCGACGGTTCCTCATCGCGGGGGCCAAAGCTCTCGAAAACCCCCGGCTCCTCTTCCTCGGGCAGATAGTCTTCCATGTTCTGCAGCAGGCGCATGCGCAGCGCATCCGACTGTCCGTCGTCCGGCTTGGGCGTGCTGAAGAGGCACCCGCGCGGCGCCCGGCGCTGGTCGTCGACCAGCAAGAACTTGCGGCTGAAGCTCAAGCGCGCGATGTTGATCGCGATGTGGCACTTCGTCTCCGTCTCCTCGAGCAAGGAGACGGCGCGCATCTTCAAGTAGAAGTTGTGCGTCTTGCCCTCTTCTTCGCGCCCCCAGGAGATCGAGTTGATCATGCGCAGGCGCTCAGCCCAGCCAATCCAGCCGCCAATGCCGTCGACCGCCTTGTCGACCTCCTCGTCCGGCTCGGGAATGTCGAACCCGTAGTTCGACGGTCCCGGCTCGGTCCCCAGATCCTCGGCGTCGCCCACCCACCGGAAGCGGATGTTCTGATTGGGCGCGATGTTGACTTCCCAGGTCGTATACTCGGGGGAATTGAAGAGGTGCACGCCGAGCGAGGGCTCGCTGACGACGACGTCGATCACGCGATCCTGCACATCGAAGATGACCCAATTGTGCCAGCCGAGCGTTGGCTCGAGCGCGCCCGATTCGTCGATCGCCCGCACGGCGAATCCATACTTGCGCCCCGCATCGAGATTGCGCAACCAGGTCGAGCTGACCTCGCCGTCGACGCGGATCCAGCCGCGCCGCGCCTTGTTGAAATAGGCGGGATCGTCGGGGAAGTCCTGGACGCTCAAGCTGTCGAGCAGCTGGTTCGGGAAGGACATGAAGTCCTCGGTGATCCCGACGATATCGCCCGGATTGACCGGGCCGGGGAACTGGATCAGCTTGTACTCGAAGGCGGCCGGAAGCTTGTCGGCGCGCGATCCATCTTCATCGACCCCGCTCCAGGTGACCTGGATCGTCGACGACCAGCGCGCCTCGGTCGAGGGCTCCGGGCTGACGATGTTCGTCTCCGGCGCGATCGTGTGGGCATTGAAGAAGCGCCGGTCGGCCTTGGAGCGGGAATAGTCGTCGTCCACCGCCCGCACGTAGAAGGTGTGCCAACCCGAGAACTCGTCTCCCGCCTCCTGCTCGCGCGCCTGGAACGGGATCCTCGCGTCGAAGCTCGTCGTCTGGTGCCAACCGTCCTCGGAGACCGTGTCATCGATCGCCCACTCGAACCAGCGAATCACGCCGTCGGTGTCGGAACCGAACCAGAAGAAGTGAATGCTCGCATCGGTCGCCACCGAGTCGAGCAATACGCCGCCGGTGATGTTGACCGACGGGCGCTCATTGCGGCCGGGCTCGCCCACGAAGCCGCTCTCCGGAAAGAGCAGGCACTGGGGCACGATGATCAAGACCGCCAGCGCGGCGAGCGCCAGGCCGAGCGGTCTGCCGTACGTCTGCCATCCTCTCATATCCCACCTCTGCGCCTTGGAGTGCTCGCGTCCGGCCGCTCCTTGGTCTCACCCGCCCGCGGTCGACGCCGGCCGGTTACTCGATGCGAAATGGAATGCCGACCTCGACAAAGCGCGGATTCGGATCACCCGGCGCCCGTTCGCGCACCCGGACCCCAATAGTGTAGGTGCCAACGCGCCGCCAGGCATCGGGGACGGTGATCTGCGTTTCAAAAATCTGACCCGCGCCGGGGGTCACCTCTTCGCCGTAGAGGAAGCCGGTCGTGCGATAGGCGTAGCCGAACGAGGTCGTCGTCGTATCCGGGTCAACGGCGCGCAATCGCAGCGGCATCCGAAAGCCCCACACGACGAGCGAGTCGAGCGGCACCACCTGACCGGGCAGCGGATACTGGAGGATCGGCTCCCCGCCCTCGACGGCGAGCGTGTCGAGCAGGCGCGGCGCCTGGTTGATCGTAATCACCATCCGCGCCGGCGTCCCATCCTTGCGGCCGAAGCCGTCGCGGCAACGCGCCTCGAGCTGGAGAACGGTCGTCAGTCTGTTGGGCACGACAATCTCGCCGTTGGCGGGTACGGCCGACCAGCGTCCGGCGCCGGTGCGATACTCGAAGTTGGTCACGCCGGCCGCAAGAACATCGTCCGGGTCAGAACCGTTGACCGACGTGCGGATCGTGACCGGCGCGAGCGTGAAGCCGCCCGGCTTGAGCGGAACTGTGTCGCCGGAGAAGAACTCCCGCTCCCCCTCCCAGGCGGTCGACGTCGCGAAGAAGTGCGCGACCGAATCACCGCTCTCGGGCTCGAACCCGCGCTCGAAGAGCGTGTTCGGGTCCTTGTTCCAGACGAAGGAGCGGAACGTCGGGTCGAGCCCGGCGTAGCCGGCGTCGTCGATCGCACGCACATTGAACTGATAGCGCGCGCTCTCGAGATCGTCGATCGTGCGCGTGGTGTCCTCCAGATCGCTCGCGTTGGGCGAGGACTCGCGCGGGGCGAGCCAGTGCTGGTAGGAGACGATGCTGCCGACGTTCTTGACCGTGCCGGACTTGTCGAGGATCTCGTCCCCATCATAGCCGGACCAGGCGAAGCGCACGTCCCACCCGGCCGGAATCGTGTCGCTCGGCAGCGTCGTGTTGACCGAATCGGTGAGGGCCATCGTTTCGCCGGTCAGCGGATCGAACGCCTCGGCCAGCGTCAGGATCGCCGTCGGCGCCACGAGGTCGGCGGCGCCGAAAAAGGCCCAGGCCGGCTCCGGGTCGACGGCGCCCTCGTTGTCGATCGCCCGCATGTAGATGCGGTGTCCGAGCACCTGCTGGCTCTGGCCGACCGGCAGGCGGAAGACCGAGTCGGTCTTGGTCGTGTACCGGTACGTCAGCGTATCTTCATCGGCCGGCTCGGAATCGGCCACCGCGTACTCGAACCCGACGACCTCGCCGTCGGCATCGTTGCCGTACCAGTAGAGGTGGGCGTAGTAGACGGAGATCGTGCTCTCGGCCGGGACCCCGGTCAGGTAGGTATCAGGGGGAACGTTGGTGTCGACCTCTTGCGCGACCTCGTCGCGGCAGCCGAAGAGGCCGATCAGGACACAAGCCCCGAGCAGGGTCAGACCGGTCGCGAGCCTGCGCCAAGCCAGGCCCCCGCCGAACGAGGGTCTCCGCGTAATCATGCCCAGATCCTCCCTTTGGAGCGCCCGAGGCTAACAAAGGGGCAATAGGGTGTCAATCCGAGAAGTGGATGCCTCCTCAGGACTTTAAGCAGTTGGGGCCCGGGTGGCAACCCGGGCCCCAATGCTCGCTACGCACCGCCGCAGCGGTCGCAGGCGTTACCGCAGAGCGATCATCTTCTTCGAGGAGGTCCAGCCTTCACGGCTCATCTGGACCCAGAAGATCCCGCCGCTCACGCGGCTACCGTTGTTGTCCGCACCGTCCCAGACGAGGGAGTGCTCACCCGCGGTCAGCTCGCCGTCGTGAAGCGTCCGGACGAGACGACCGGTGACGTCGAAGACAGCCAGGTGGACATCGCCCGCATTGGCCATGTTGAAGCGAATCGTGGCCGAATTGCGGAACGGGTTCGGACGGCTCTGATACAGGAAGTTGACCGGACCCGCCAGGTGACCGTCGGTCTCCTCTTCAATGCCCGCATCCTCGCACGGGTACTGCCAGAGGACGAACGGATCGGCCACGTCGGAGATCCACTCCAGCTCCGGACCGAGCAGGTTGGCGGCACCGTCGACGATACGCGCGCTGTCGTTCGAGCACTCGTCGCCCACGCCACCGTACTCGGAAAGATGGTGGAAGCTGAAGCCGTCGACGACCGTCTTCCAGTTCGTCGTCGGCTGGTCGCTCATGTCACGCACGATCTGCGCGTAGTTGACGGTCGGATCAGTGCCCTGAGTCGGGTAGTCGAGCGCCACCCACATCAGGTTTCCGACCGGCTCCACGTCGCCCGTCGCAAACGTGCCGAGCACGTTGTAGTCGAAGATCGAGGGGCAGTCGTTACCCCACGGCGAGACGCCCGGAGCCGCCGGAGCGAACTCATTGGCGGCCGTCTCCTGCAACCCGATGCAGTCGAACTGGTCGGCGTTGTAGTCGCGATAGGACGGGTCGACCAGATCGGTACCGAGCTTCAGGTTGAGGAAGTCGGGATCGCCGGTGATCGCATCGTCGACCAGCGCGACGATCTCGTCGCCGTTGAGCACCAGGCCGCGGCGCACCGCACCCGCCTCGGGGCAGTCAGTCGCGTCGAGCCAGGCGTCGAACAGGCTCCAGGTCACCGGCTCCATCGAGTCGATGCCGAAGACACCGGTGTTGAGGATCACGAGACGGTAACCGAGCAGCTGCTGCACGGTCATCCCGTTGTTGCCCCACTCACCGTTGAGGAACTGACGCTTGATCGGGCAGTCGTAGTTCGAGCCCTTGTCGAGCGCATCGAACTTGTCCCACTCGAGACCGAGCTGCTCGAGCGTCGGCTCGATGTAGGTCTCGGACCCGCGGTTGTAGGCGTCGATGTAGAGCACGCTCGGCCACTCGACGTCCCAATCGCTGCCCTCGACGAGACGCATCATCGGCAGCACCTGGAACTCCCAGCCGTCATCCGGGCCGTAGAAGCCGGGGTTGCCCGGCGTGTCGGTCCAGTAGGGCGCGAAGTAGTAGCGCACCGTCGTGCCCGGCGTGAAGGCCATGTCGGGCAGCGCCTCGTTGATCTCGTTGTAGTCCTCGGTGCCGATGAAGCCCGGATCATCCTCGTGGAAGTAGGTAACGAACGCCTGGTTCGTGACCGTGCCGGCCGAATTCTGCGCCGAGTCCATCAGGATCGGCACCCAATCGACCTCCGGATCGCCCGTCAGGCGGCTCTTCCAGAAGTGGTAGGCCGGGATCATGTCCTGGCGCGGGCCCTTCTCCTCGATGTAGACCATCAAGTTGCAGAGCCACTGACGCGCCGCCGTCGGCATGGGACCCTCGATCATGCAGGAGTCGGAGTGGAAGTCGACGCGCTCGTAGTCGTCCCGCGTCCAGTCGTACGAGACGTTCGAGTTGCCGACGTCGCCCGGCTCCAGATAGGTCGGGAAGTTCTGGCCGAACTGGTCATGGAACAGGTGCCCCGTCGCAAGCGCGATCGCCGGCGCGTCCACCGCACCGGTCACGCCGATGCGCACGTTGTCGATCATCGGGGCGCCGAAGGTCTGCCCCTCGAAGCGGCACTCCTGCGGCGGGATGCCGAACGAGGCGCAGCTGCAGATGAACTCGTGGATGTAGCGCATTTGCTCCCAGTCACGGATCAGGCCGTTCTGGGTCAAGTTGTAGCGCGAGTCATCCGAGCAGTACGGGGAAGCGCCCGTGTGGTACCAGGAGTCCTGGCCCAGGCGCGGGCTCCAGTGAACGTTCGGGTTGTACACGCTCGTGTAGGGGTAGTACTTGTAGCCGGGGCGGTAGAAGGTACCGGCCGCACGGCGCAGGTACTGGAAAGCGTCCCACTGCACGAACGTCGTGTTGTAGCTCTCGACCGGATAGGTCTCGCGGTCGAGGACGCAGAGACCGGAGTGCATCTGCTCTTCCTGGTCCACCGGGTGGCCCGGCACCGGGAAAGTCGTCGTCTCATCGACGCAGCCGAGTGCGTTGCCCGACATCGTACAGCCGCACGGCATCTCGAGCGTCGTCACCCACTCGTCCCACGTCGCCTCGGGCCAGACCGCCATGAAGGCGCCCACGCCCTCGCACTTCTCGAACATCCAGCCTTCGTCGTCGGTCTCGAAGTCGTAGTCGTAGTTGTTGGCGCCGTGCGTAACGCTGATGTCGTCCCAGGCGCACGGACCGCAATCGGTCGGG
>Ga0180429_10002021_pt1 | contig 16963 bp, 15 predicted proteins | sample SS_ome_FD_132428 | JGI IMG/M metagenome (GOLD analysis project Ga0180429, IMG submission 132428) | Hypersaline lake sediment archaeal communities from the Salton Sea, California, USA - SS_1_S_1 metaG | ecosystem: Environmental > Aquatic > Non-marine Saline and Alkaline > Hypersaline > Sediment ...
GCGCCAGCGCGGCTTGCCGCTGCTCGCCTCCTACCACACCGACATCACCCAGTACGCCGTGCACCTGGGCATCGGCTTCCTGTCGCCGATCTCGCGCGTCTTCCTGCGCGACGTCCACAACCAGGCCCACGTCAACCTGTGTACCTCGCAGCCGATGGTGAACTCGGCGCGCGGGCTGGGCATCCGGCGCGTCCGCCTGTGGCCCAAGGCGGTCGACACCGAGCTCTTCCGCCCCGACCGGGGGGACCCCGCGATGCGCGCCCGCCTGTCGGGTGGCCACCCCGAGTCTCCCCTCATGCTGTACGTCGGTCGCGTGTCCGCCGAGAAACGCCTCGACTGGCTCTACGCCCCGGTCACCCAGATCCCGGGCGTGCGGCTGGCCGTGGTGGGGTCGGGACCGGCCGAGGCCACACTGCGCGAACGGTTCGCGGGCACCGCCACCCACTTCCACGGCTACATGACCGGCGAAGAACTGGCGCGCGCGTACGCCAGCGCCGACGTGCTCGCCTTCCCCTCCGACACCGAGACGCTCGGCTTCGTCGCGATGGAGGCGATGGCCTCGGGGACCCCGGCGGTCGGCGCCCGCGCCGGGGGGGTGCCGGACGTCATCCGGCACGAGGAGAACGGCCTCCTGTTCACCCCGGGGGACCTGGGCGACCTCACCGCCCAGCTGCGGCGGCTGCTCGGCGACCCCGCCCTGCGGGCGAGGTTCGCCGAGGCGGGGCGCCGCGACATGGAGCGCTGGTCGTGGCGGGCCGCGACCGAAAAGCTGGTCCACTACTACGAGCTGGCCCGCGAGGTGCGCGCGCGCTTCGATCCGCCCGGCGACGATCGCCGCGGGCGCCGTGCGCGCTAGACCCGCGGAACGACGACCGGCCCGCGCGGCGTGTCGAAGACGTCGACCTCGGTGAGGTAGGCCCGGGCCAGCCGCTCGGGGGACAGCACCCGAGCGGCTGGCCCCTCGGCCACCACGCGGCCTTCGGTCAGCAGCATCACCCGGTCGCAGACGCGCGCCGCCAGGTTGAGATCGTGCGCCACCAGCAACACGCCCACGCCGTCGGCGGCAGCGGCTCGCGCCGCCGCCAGCACCTCCGCCTGGTACCGCAGATCGAGGTGGCTGGTGGGCTCGTCGAGCAGCAGCACGGCGGGACGCTGCGCGAGGGCCCGGGCCAGCACGACCCGCTGCCACTCGCCGCCCGAGAGCTGCTCGACGGGGCGGTCCGCGAGCTGCCAGACGCCGGTGGTTCGCATGGCGCGCTCGACCTCGTCCTCGTCGACCACTCGCGGGCCGCGCCAGGGGTCGAGGTACGGGGTGCGCCCCATCCGTACCACCTCCACGACGAGGAAGCCCTCCGGCAACGGCGCGGCCTGGGGCACCACCGCGAGCCGGCGGGCGAGCTCGCGGCGCCCGTACCGCGCCAGCGGACGGCCCTCGACCCACGCCTCGCCAGCGATCAGGGGAACGACCCTGGAGGCGACGCCGATCAGGGTCGACTTGCCGGCACCGTTCGGGCCGATCAGACCGACGACCTCCCCGGCAGCGAGGCTCAGGTCGACCCCGTGGAGCACGGTCCGCCGGCCGTACCCCGCCACCACGCCGTCAAAACGCAACAGCGCGTCGTGGGCGATGCCCGCGTCGGGGCGCCCGCCCGCGGCGTGGCCGGCACCCACCTCGTGATCGGCGCCCGGCTCGGGCCCGGAACCCGCATCGCTCGCGACCCCCGCGCCAGCCGCAGCGCTCGGTCTCACGGTGCCACCCTGCGCCGCAGCAGGGCCAAGAAGAACGGGGCGCCCACGAGCGCGGTCACCACGCCGACGGGGAGTTCGGCGGGGGCGATGACCGTCCGCGCCACCAGGTCCGCCAGGACCATGAACCCCGCCCCCCACACGGCCGACAGCGGCACGAGGCGCCGGTGGTCGGGGCCGAAGGCCAGGCGCACGGCGTGCGGAACCAGCAGACCGACGAACCCGATCACGCCAGCGACGCTGACCGCCGCCGCCGTTGCCAGGGTCCCGGCCGCCACCACCGTCAGCTTGAGCCCCTCCACCGGCAGACCGAGCTGCGCCGCGGCGCGCTCGCCCAGCTGCAGCACGTCCAACGACCGGGCGGCGGCGACCAGGACGGCGACCGCGATGAGCACCGGCGGCAGGAGGGTGGCGACGCGCGCCCATGAGGCGAACGCCAGGCTGCCGAGCAGCCAGGTCAGCACACCCGCGGCCTGCTCCCGGGCGGCGAGCAGGACGAACGACGTGCCAGCTGCCAGGCTCGACCCGACGACGACACCCGCGAGCACCAGCGGCACGATCGGCAGGCTCCACCCCCGCCGAGCCAGAGCCACGACCAACGCGACGGTGGCGGCCGCTCCGACGAACGCCGCGAGCGGGACGCCGAGCGCGCCCAGACCGAACGCACCGCCGCTGACGATCGCCAGCGAGGCGGCGAACCCCGCGCCGCTCGCCGCGCCGAGCAGGTACGGATCGGCGAGCGGGTTGCGAAACACCCCCTGGAACCCGGCGCCGGCGAGCCCGAGTGCGGCGCCGACGAGCGCCGCCAACGCCACCCGTGGCAGCCGAATCTGCCAGACGATCGTGTCGATCACCCGCGTGGCCTCGGCCTCCGGGCCGACCCCAGCGCCCACCACGCTCCTCCAGAGGCCGCGTCCGACGGCCGCGAGCACGTCGCTGGCGGGGATCCCCACGCTGCCGATCCCGGCCGCCACGACCAGCAACAGCGCGAGCGCCCCGATCGACGCCAGCAGCGGCGTCGCGAGCCGCCGCCGGCCCGCGCCGCGCGCGGCGATCCGGGCAACGCTCAGAACGCCCCCGGGTGCAGGATGCCGGCGAGCAACCGCAGGGCCTCGCCCACACGTGGCCCGGCACGGCTCATCACGTCGCCCTGCTCCTGGCTGAGCTCGACGACGCGACCGTCGCGAACCGCGGCGATCGCGCCCCATCCGGGTCGTGCGGCCACCGCCGCCGCGTCGACCCCGTAGGGGGCGTCGGCGAGCACGATCACCTGGGGATCCGCCGCGACCACGAACTCGGGATCGATCAGCGGGAAGTCGCCGAGGCCGTCCGGTACGACGTTCCGTCCCCCTGCCAGGCCGATCAGCGTGCCGATGAAGCTCGCGGGCCCCACGGAGTACGGCGACGGGTCGACCTCGTAGAACACGCTGGGGCCGGGCAGGTCGGCGACGACCGCGGCGACCCCGTCGAGTTCGCCGCGCAGGCGGCCCGCGAGCACAGCGGCCTCGGTGCGCGCGCCGAGCAGCCAGCCGAAGCGCTCGACGGTCGCGAACAATTCCTCCAGGCGCTGCGGGGTGCCGGCGTAGACCACCAGGCCGAGCGGCGCCAGGGCCTCGGCGGCGCCGCTGTACTCGTCGACGAGCACGAGGTCGGGCCGCAGCGCCACGATGGCCTCGAGATCGGGCGCGAAGGCGCTGCCCAGGTCGGGCAACGCGACCACCGCGGACGGGAAGTCGCTCCACGTGTCGCGGCCGACGAGTCGGTCGCACGCGGCGAGCGCGCAGACGGTCTCGGTGTGGCTCGGGACCAAGCTGACGATGCGCAAGGGGGCCGTCGCGAGGGTCACGTCGCGGCCGAGGTCGTCGACGACGGTGACGGGCCAGGCGGCGTGGGCGATCCCGACGCAGGCCAACGCGACGGTAAGGACACGGCGCAGGGCCGCGGACCGGCTGGTTCGGGTGGGGTTCACAAGGCCTCCATGGGCGCTTGCGAGTCGGGAACGTCCGCCGAGGGGCGGACGGACGGCAGGCGAGCGACCGCGGCCGCCGCATGCTGCCCTTCCTCGTCCGCGCAAGGGGTGCAGTCATCCGCGCGTGGCGACCGGACTCGGCCCTTGGGCCATCACCGTTGCGGGACAGTGCCGGGTTCGCACCGGACTTCCCCACACGCGAACGTGCCCGCAGCGTACGCGCGCGGCGGGCCGCGGTCAAGGCACGAGCGCCCAACGGCGGCGCCTGTGGTACGGTCCCGCGCGTGCCGCGCCGCCTCTCCGACCTCCCGACCCCCGAGGTGCCCGGCCGCGCGGACTGGGTGCCGCCGCCACGCTTCGGGCGTGTGACCTTCGACGCCTACCTGCCCGCGCATCCGACGCAGCGCACCGCACTGGCGGCGGTCGAGGACTTCGCGCGCTGGCAGCCGGCACGCCCGCGCTTCTTCTGGTCGCGCGTCGCCCCGCCGCCGCTGGCGGGGCTCTATCTCGACGGGGGGTTCGGCGTCGGCAAGACCCACCTCATGGCCGCCGCCTGGCACACCTCCCCCGAGCCACGCAAGGCCTACCTCTCGTTCGCCGAGCTCGTCGCCGCCATCGGCGTGTTGGGCATGCAGGGCGCCCAGGCCGCCCTCGGTCACGAGCGCCTGTACTGCATCGACGAGTTCGAGCTCGACGACCCTGGAAACACCCTGATCGTCAAGACCTTCCTCGCCGCGGTGTTCGGGCGCGGTGCGCGCGTCGTCACCACCTCGAACACGGCCCCCGAGGCGCAGGGGCAGGGCCGCTTCGACGCGGTCGCCTTCCGCCGCGAGATCCAGTCGATCGCCGAGCGCTTCACGGTCGTGGCCATCGACGGCCCCGACCACCGGTCCGGCGGCGCCCAGCGACGGCTGCTGCGCCCCGGCGACCTGCGCCACGCTCCCGACACCGCCGTGGAGGCCGGCTGGGACGAGCTGCACCACGCCCTCGAACACCTCCACCCCGTGCGCTACGGCACTTGGGTGCGCGGCGCGCCGGCATGGATCGTGCGCGGTGTGCGCCCCATCCCCGACCAGCAGCGGGCGCTGCGCTTCGTCCACCTCGTCGACAAGCTCTACGACCAGCGCGTGCCGCTGTGGCTCGAGGGCGACCTGGCGCTGGACGAACTGTTCGACCCCCACTACGCCGACGGCGCCTACGCCAAGAAGCACGACCGCTGTCGTTCGCGCGTCGCCGAGCTGCTCGCCGAGGCCGAGGCGGCGATGGCCGACGCGCCATCACCGGTGGTCGCGCCCGCCCCGACCCTGGCCGGCGCCTGAGCCGACCACCGCGGTCACCGACGGGCCCGGACCTGAGCTTCACCCCGCCGACGGCCCCGCCAACCGCGCCACCAGGTCATCGGCGATGGCGTCGGTGCCACCGGGGCCCCCGAGGCGCGCGGGCCCGTCGCGCCGCGCGGTCGCGCGGCGCTCGGGGTCGTCGAGCGCACGCGCGAGCGCGGCCGCGATCGTCGCAGGCGTTCGCGTCACGACCTCCAGCGAGGGGCCCAACAGCCGCGCCTGGTTCGCCAGGAACGCGGGCCCCGGCGCGGGCCACAAGGCGAAGGCGACCACCGGCAGGCCGAGGCCGACCGCCTGTTCCTGGGCGGTGCCGGTGGCGCCGAGCACGGCATCCGCGGTGGCCAACACGTCGCTGAATCGGCCCGCCACCCAGGCGACGCGCACACCCGCTCGGCACCACACCGGTCCGACGTCGGAGGCCGAACGCTCCACCCGCCACCCCGCGGCCGGCCGCGGTGCAGGCCCCTGCGTCCAGGCAACCGCGGCCGCCAGCTCGCGGCCCCGATCGGCCAACACCGCCAGGGCATCGAGCATGGTCCCGACGGCCTCGGCTGCGTAGGCGCGGCTGCCCGGCAGCAGCGCGACCGTCGGAAGACCCGGCCAGGGGTCGAGCCGTCGTCCCTGCAGTCCGTCCATGATCGGGTTGCCCAGGAAGGTTGCCCGCACCCCGCGTCGGCGCAGCCACGCCGCCGTCGGCTCGTCGCGCGCGTAGACGACCTCGGCGCGGCGCAACAGCAGCCGCTCCGGCGCACGGATACGCTCCATGAACGCGCGGTTCCACGCCACGCTGTGCGCGCCGTCGGTCATCCGGATCGACACGAGCGGCTGCAGCACGAAGCGACGCGGCGCGCCCAGGGCCGCCGCCATCGCCTGGGCGAACACGTCGCCGACGACGAGGACGGCGTCCGCCTCGCCGGCCCACAGGCTGCGCAGCTGCGACCACGTCTGCCCCAGGATGCCGGCCCGCAGATCGCGCCACAGGAGGACCGGGTGGTGCAGGGTCAGCCCACCTCCCGGCAGGCTGCGCCGCGGACCGACGATCTCGACGGGTGACGACGGCGCGGCAGCGTACGCCCGTCCGTCCCCGACGAGCGGTAGGACGGTCGCGCGCCAGGCCGGCAGGCGCGCGGCCGCACGAGACCACAGCGCGGCGGCGAGGGCGTCCTCCGCATGGCCGTTGCTCACCAACCACAGCCGGCGAGCCGCCCGGTTCATCGCAGGGCCGGGCTCACGCCGGGCGGACGGCCGGGTCGGCCGCCGCCCACAGCAGGTAGAGCGGGTCGCCATCGGCGTCGGGCACGAACGATCGCGCCTCGACGGGACTGAAGCCGCCGGCTGCGGCGAAGTACGAGCGCACCAGGCGGGCGTGCGCGGCGTCGTCCGACACGCGCCAGCACAGCACGGCCTTGGTCGGGAACATGCGGTTCGAAAACGCGACCAGGAACGGCGCGCCGGGCCGCAGGCAGCGAGCGACCTCCGCGAAGACGGCGACCGGTTGCGTCAGGTACTGCACGCTGACCGTGCATACGGCCCCGTCGAGTGAGCGCTCACCGAACGGCAGCGACGGCTGCTGGTTGAGATCGAGCCGATGGCGCGCCGTCAACCGCTCGTTCCGCTCGAGCGCGTCGGTGTCGAGACCGACCCCGGTCACCGGGGAGACGCGCTCCGGTAGGTGGGACGCGGCGCCCGCGAACAGGTCCAGGACGTGACCGCCGCCCGGGAGGAGCTCGTCGTACCAAGCGGAGACCACGCGATCCGCCCGCTCGTCGAGGTGCGAGGCGGGCCGGGGCACCGCGTAGAACTGGTCATCGGGGCGTTCGTCCTGGCGACGGAAGAACTCTGGCGGAAGCGAGCTCACGATCCCATCATGACGGACGGTGCCGTCCCCGTTCTGGTGGCAACCCACCATCGCGGTGCCGGGCCGCCTCAGCCCGGACCCAGCGTCGGTCCCTCGGACCATCGCAGCTTGTGCCGCAGCACGGCAAACGGGTCGTAATCGTCCGGCACCAGCCGCACCATGTCGGGCCCCAGCGAGACGTCGATGACGTCGCCGCTGACGAGATCGACGCGCTCCTGCCCGTCGAGCACGACGGCGAGTTCGTCGACCCGACCCTCGACCACGAGGCGCAGGCGCGCGTGCTCCGAGAGCACGATGGGCCGGTTCGCCAGGCCCTGGGGCGCGACAGGCGTCACCACGATCGCGCGGACGTCGGGCATGAGGATGGGGCCGCCGAGGGACAGCGAGTAGGCGGTCGACCCGACGGGCGTCGAAACGACCACGCCGTCGGCGCGGTACGTGGCCGCGGGCAAGGCGTCGACGTCGAGCCGGAAGTGGATCAGGCGGGTCATCACCCCCTGGGAAATGGTCACGTCGTTCAGCGCCACGCGCGCGGGCTCGCTGCGCACCGAGACGTCGAGCAGCGGCGTAGGCAGCGACCGCCAGGGCGCCACCGCGTGGCCCTCCGCATAGGCCAGGACCTCGTCGGCCCCGAACGCCGCGAGGAACCCGAGCTTGCCGAGGTTGACCCCCAGGACGGGGCCGGGACGGCCATTGAGAAGGCGCGCGGTTGCCAGCAGGGTGCCGTCGCCCCCGACGGTCACCACCAGATCGGCCGGGGCGTCGTCCTCGGTCACGGGATGGGCGCCCTCCAGGTCGAGGTCGACGCGCGGGACACGCCGCGCGAACGCCTCCGCGATCGCCCGCGCCACCTGGTGTGCCTCGGGCTTGTAGCGGCTGCTCGCCACGACCACCCGACGCAGCGCGTCGACCGGCCGCGTCCACGGCGCTCCCGCGGGACGCGAACTCACGGCGTCTCCACCCCCCGAACGCGCATCAGCACCCAGTCGACGACCTCGTCGAGCGTCAGCGGCCCGGTGTCGAGATGCTGCGCGTCCGCCGCCGGCACCGACTGGCGCGCGTCCAGCCCGTCGCGCCGGCGAATCGCCTCGGCGACCGACGCCAGATCGGCCGCCCGCTCGCCCACGCGACGGGCGGCGCGGACCTCGGGCGACGCCTCCAGGTAGAACTTGTGGCGCGCGTGCGGGAAGACGACCGCCCCCATGTCGCGTCCATCGATGACGAACGGCGGCGGCATCTCGCGCAACCGCTCGCCGACCCAACCGCGCACCTCGGGATGGGCCGCCACCCGCGAGACCACGGCGTCGACCTCGTCGGAGTGGACGACGCGCGTCACGTCCTGCCCGTCGATGCGCAGCACGTCGCCGGCAACCCCGGGGATCAACTCCACGCGGTGGCGCGCCAACGTCGCCAGCACGGCGGCGGGGTCGTCCGGATCCGTGCCGGCGCCGGCCACGATCGCCGTCGCGGCGCGGTAGAGCAGGCCGGAGGAGACGCACGGGACCGCGAGTGCCTCGGCGACCCGCCGGGCCACGGTCGACTTGCCCGACGCGGCCGGACCGTCGAGCGTGATCACGGCATCCACGCTCGTCGCGCTCACGCGGCCTCGACCCCCACGCCCCACGCCCGCAGGTCGTCGAAGAACGCCGGGTAGGTCTTGGCCACGCAGGCCGGGTCACGCACGACGACGCCCGGCCAGCGCGCGCCCGCCAGGGCAAACGCCATCGCCATCCGGTGGTCGCCGTAGGTCTCGACCTCGACTCGCTCGGGCGGCGCGGGCGGGGGCACGATGCGCAGGGCGTCGACCCCCTCCTCCACCGCGGCCCCGAACTTGCGCAATTCCGTGGCGAGGGCCCGCAGACGATCCGTCTCCTTGATCCTCAGGTTGCCGACCCGGACGATCTCCACCGGACCATCCGCCGCCAGCGCAAGCACCGCGAGGGTCTGGGCCTGGTCCGGAAGGCCGTTGAGATCGAAGGTACCGGCGCGCAGCCGCCCACCCTGCCGCGCCAACAGCGTCGACGCCTCCGCTTCCCAGCGCACCTCGCAGCCCATGCGTCCGAACACGTCGAGAAGGGCCCGATCGCCCTGACGCGAGGCCGCCCCGACGTTGTCGACCCGCACCCGCCCGCCGGCCATCGCGGCCGCGCCCCAGGCGTAGCCGGCCGCCATGGCGTCGCCCTCGATCCGGTAGCGCCGGGGGCGGTAGCCTCCGGGCGGGACGGTGAAGCGGGCGTACCCATCGCGCTCGACTTCCACCCCGAAGTCGCGCATGACCGCCAGGGTGAGGTCGACGAAGGGCCTGGACTGCAGATCGCCGGTCACGCGCACGGTCGTCGCCGCCCGCGCGTAGGGAGCGGCGATGAGGAGGCCGGACAGGAACTGCGAGGAGCGGTCGCCGGCCACCTCGGTGACGCCACCCGGCAGCCCGTCGGCATCGATCTCGACGGGCGGGAACGCGTCGCCGCCAGACGCGCGAGCCTGGACGCCGAGGCCGCGCAACGCCGCCACCAGGTCGCCGACCGGGCGCTCGCGCATGCGGGCATTGCCGTCGAGCCGGAAGCGACCGCGGCCCAGCGCGACGGCCGCCGTCAGGAAGCGCAGCGCGGTGCCGGACAGTGCGAGGTCGAGTTCCGCGCCGGCGCTCGTCCAGCGGCCGCTCACCCCGTCCACGGCGATGACCGTGGGATCGTGGTCGAGGCGCTGCAGCCCCACACCGAGCGCGCGCAGCGCCGCGACCATGACGGCCGCGTCGTCGGCGACCAGCGCGCCCTCGAGGCGCGACCGCCCCCCGGCCAGCGCTGCGATCAGTAGGGCCCGATTGGTGATCGACTTCGAACCGGGCGCGGTCGCCGTGGCATCGAGCGGTCCTCGCGGCGAGATCACGTAGCGGTCGGGGTACGTCGGCATGACGTCCACCAGGGTACCACCGCCGCCTTCCGCGCCCGTGACGCTGGTCGTGCGACCGGGTGACCGCGGTTCGTGCGCGCGGCGCGCCCACGTGCTACGATTCGACGTTCGCGCGGATCGCCCGCGCCCACGGTCCTGGGCCAAGGGACCGCATGGAGGACGTCGTGAAGAAGAACATCCATCCGAAGATGGTTCCCTGCAAGGTCATCTGCGAGGGCCAGGTCGTGCTCGAGACCTACAGCACGCGGCCCGAGGTCCACGTCGACGTATGGTCGGGGAACCACCCCTTCTACACGGGCCAGCAACGCTTCATCGACACGGAGGGCCGCGTCGAGAAGTTCCAGAAGCGCTTCGGCACCAGCTACCGCAAGTAGTCGAGACGCGGCGGCGGCCGCCACCGACGTCGATCACCCCGGGACCCGCGCGTGGACGCGGGTCCCTTCGCCTGGACGACTGACGACCTCGAGCCGGCCACCGCGCCCCTCCACCCGCTCGCGCATCTGGCGCAAGCCCAGGCTGCCGGCCGTCGTGACCCGATCGCCGACCTCGCGCGGGTCGAAACCGATCCCGTCGTCGGCGACCTCGAGCTCCGCGCCGCCCTCGCCGTCGCGCAGCGCGACGCGGACGCTGACCGCCTTGGCGTGCTTCGCCACGTTGTGCATGGCCTCCTGGAAGATCCGGAAGAGCACGGCCTCGGTCTTGATGGAGACGCCTTCGACCGGCGCGAGTTCGAGTTCCACCCGCACGTCGTTCTGCTGGCCGAAGTCGACGGCGTAGCGCCGCACGGTCTCGACCAGCCCGAAGCGCTCGAGGTCGATCGGGCGCAGCGCGAAGATGCTGCGCCGCACCTCGCGGATCATTTCGCGAATGGTGTCCTTCGCCCGCCGCACCTCCTCCTCGGCCTTGTCCGGGTCGCGCCGCAGGATGCGCGCCACCAGGTCGAGCTTGAGCGCCGCGAACGCCAGCGACTGGGCGACCCCGTCGTGGATCTCGCGCGCGATGCGGGCGCGCTCCTCGGCGATCGCCAACTCCTCCGACTGCAGGTAGGCGTCGGCGTTGCGCACCGCCAGCGTCACCTGACCCGCCAGCAACGCCAAGAATGGGACGTTGACCGCGTCGAAGCGGTCGGGATCCGGATGGGTCAGGGCGACCAGGCCGATCGTGGTCGGCACGCCCGCCGCCGCACCGTCGCCGGCGAGCAGCGGCAGCAGCACGGCGGAGCCCGCGCCGCGCAGCAGCGGGTCGCAGCCGTCGTCCGCCGCCTCGCTCAGCCGATCCACGACCTGCGCCTCGCCCGCGGCCGCCGCGCGACCGATGACCCCCTCGCCCAGGCGCACCGGGGGTACGCCCGACTTGGCAGCGGCCGGCAGCCCGCGACCCACGGCCGCCCGCAGCTGCAGGAAGCCGTCCTCGTCGACGAGGAACACGCCCGCGCCCTCGGCCCCGACCCTGGCCGCCATCTGCGTCAGCAGGGAGTCGAGGAGCCGCGCCAGGTTCCCTTCCGCGCGGATGCTGCGATCGACCTCGAAGAGCGTCAGCAGGTCGCGGGTGCGAGCCTGCACGGCCTCGGCGGCGGCTGCGAACTCGGACGCGAGAATCGACAGCGTCTCGCGGGCCTTCGCGTCGGGGTCGTCGGCGAACCAGGCGTGCAGGCTGCCCTCGTGGCGGCCGCCCCACACGAGCGGGTACGCGACCGCCGTGCCCTCGCCCCGCCAGTGCGCCTCGGTCGGACCGGCAGACGCCCAACCGCGGTCGACCTCGCGCGCGTGGGCCTCCAGCGCCCGCAGCTCGGGCGTACCCGCCACGATGCCGGGCTCGTGATCGGAGGCCGTGATGCCCTGGCGCAACACGAGCACGGCGGCGCGGGCGCCGGTCGCGTCGCGCGCGCCCTGCACGGCCGCGGCGACCGCCGCCTGCAGGTCGGGGGCCGCCGCGAAGCGCTCGGTCACACGCTGCAAGCCGCGCAGCAAGGCGAAGCTGTCGCTCAGCTCGCGGTAGAGCCGCTGCAGCTCCTGCTGTGCCTGCTCGCGCTCGCGCAGCGCCTGCGCGATCCAATCGAGGACGACGAAGGTGACGATGGGGCCGAGCAGCGCGTAGAAGAGCAGCTGCCCCCAGAAGCGGAAGCCGGCACCCCCGAGCGGCAGCACGACGAGCTGGTGGACGAGCACCACGCCGACGATGAGCACCGGCAGCCACAGGCGCGCGAGACGGACCTGGGCGTAGAGCGAGCCGCGTTCGGCGCTGGCGGTCTCGGGGCTGGAATGGGCCATCCCCGCCATCCTAGCCCCAGGCCGACCGTGGCGCGGGGCGTGCGGCGGTACACTCGCGCCCATGACCGCGACGCCGCCCGAGCCCACCGTCCCGCTTCCCGTGGAGGGACCGCGCCGCACCCTCGACGTCGAAGGCGTGCGGCTGACGCTGCTGGGCACAGCCCACGTGTCCCGCCGCAGCGCCGAGGAGGTCGCGGAGGCGATCGACGGCGGCGGCTTCGACGCCGTCGCCATCGAACTCGATCCCGCGCGGCACGCGGCGCTGTCCGACCGCGAGAGCTTCGCCAAGCTCGACCTGTGGCAGGCGTGGAAGGCCGGGAAGCTGGGGATGGTCGCCGTCAGCCTGGCGCTGGGCGCCTTCCAGCAGCGGCTGGCTGACCAGCTCGGCATCGAGCCCGGCGCCGAGTTCCGCCAGGCGATCGAACGCTCGAACGCCCACGGGTTGCCGCTGTGGTTGGTCGATCGCGACCTCGGCGTCACGCTCCGCCGCGTCGTCGCCAACGTCCCTTGGTGGCAGCGCGCCACCCTGCTGGTCGGCGTGCTCGGCAGCGTCGTCAGCCGCCAGCCGATCGAGGAGGCGGAGATCGAACGGCTCAAGGAGGGCGACGTGCTGGCGTCGACCTTCGCGGAGTTCGCGGAGGACGAGCGGCGGGTCTACGAGCCGCTGATCGCCGAGCGCGATCGCTTCATGGCCGCGCGGCTGCGTCAGGAGATCGCCCGGGCGCGGCGTCGCGGTACGGCACCCGCGTCCGTGCTGGCCGTGGTCGGCGCCGGGCACCTCGCAGGAATCGCGCGCGAGCTCGAGGCGCCCGATCCGGGCGAAGCGGCCACCGCCGAGGAACTCCTGCGCCTCCAGCGCACGCCACCCCCGGGCGTCGCCAAGCGCATCCTGCCGTGGCTGCTGGTGGCGCTGATCGTGACGGGCTTCGCGATCGGTTTCGGCCGCGAGCAGGAGCTCGGTTGGCGCCTCCTGCTGGAGTGGACGGTGATCAACGGCGGCCTCGCCGGCCTCGGCGCAGCCCTCGCCCTGGGTCACCCGCTGACGGTCCTGGCGACCATGGTGGCGGCTCCGTTCACCTCGCTCAACCCGATGGTCGGCGCGGGCTTCGTGGCCGCCGGCGTCGAGCTCGCTCTGCGCCGCCCGCGCGTCGGCGACCTGGAGAACCTCCGCCGCGCGGTGACGTCACCGCGCGGCTGGTGGTCGAACCGCGCAGCGCGGGCGCTGCTGGTCTTCGTGCTTGCGACCCTCGGATCGGTCGTCGGCACCTACCTGGCGGGCTTCCGGATCGTCGAGCGCCTGATCGGCTGAGCACGGGCCCGACGGGAGACCCGCCCGACGGGGCGGACCCGGCCATCGAGGCGGACCCGCCCGGCGGGGGGCCGTCGCTCAGGGTGCCCCGTCCAGCACCCACTGCGCGAAGGCGTCGGCGAGTGCGAAAGTCGAGCGGCTGGCGCCGCTCACCAGCAGGTGGTCGACGAAGTCGAGCAGGTCGGCCTCGTCGGCCGCGGCGAAGACCTCCCCGCCCGACATGTCGGCGAAGCGCCCGCTGGTCGCGACCGGCAGCGCCTCCTCCGCCAACGTGGCCGTGGCCCGCAGCTCCTCGATCCAGCGCGCCCAGACCGTCCCCGGTGCGACGCCGAGGTCGCGCGCGGAGATCAGGCTCTGCCCCGTCTCGAGCGTCGTGACCACGAGGCCGCGCCCGACGAGGCGCCGCAGGCGATCCGACGTGCCCGAAACGGCGAGTTCGCGGGTCGCGCGGGCCTCCAGGCCGTCACCGCTGGCGATGACCACGAGCGTGTAGGCGCCGCCGGGCAGCTCCTCAGGCAGCTCGATCTCGAGCAGGTCGAGGACGTAGCCGATGGCGCCGGTCGGCACGTCGACCGACTCGCTGGCGGCGACCAGCGGCTCGCCGTCTGCGGCGAGGAGCTCGACGGAGAGGTCGAGCCTGCGCGGCAACGCGTCTCCGGGGGTCCCGACCTCGAAGGTCACCGTCAGGGGGTCGCCCGGCTGGGCGGTGTCCACGGCAGGCCCCCGGCGCCCCAAGCTGAGCGTGGGCGGATCCTGGATCTCGATCGGCGGCAGCGGTGCGCGCAGGGCGACGACCCGGGCCTCTGCCTCGCGCGCGCGGGCGGCGTCGGCGCCCGCGGCGTCCGGCTGCGCCGCGACGCGCTGCACGTAGCGCTCGTACGCCTCGGCCGCCTCGCTGCGCAGCCCGGCGCGATCGAGCAGGAACCCGAGCGCGAAGGACGCGCCGACGGCCTCGGGGTAGTCCTCCTCGGCCGCGACCAGGTCGGCGATCGCCTCACGATCGACTTCCGGATCGAGGCGAATCGCCTCGCGGTAGTCACCCAGCGCGTCCTCGAGTCGATCGGTCACCACCCGCACGAGGCCGAGGTTGAAACGCGCGATGTATTGGCCGGGATCGAGCTCGATGGCTCGAAGCGACGCGTTCTCGGAGCGATCGAGGAGGCCGAGCAGGTACCACGACCAGCCGAGGTTCGTCCAGTACAGGTCGCTGTCGGGCGCCAGCAGCGTGGCGACCGCCAGCGTCTGCGCCGCGGTCAGCGCATCGTCGCGGTCGAAGGCCAGGAACGAGCGGCGCTCGAAGGGGTAGGTCAGGAAGGGCGCCGAGCGACCCAGGGCCGCCAGCAGGCCGTCCTCGAGCTCGTCGTCCTCGAGGGCGCCGGCGGCGAAGGCGCCCGCCAACAGCGCCGCGGGTTCGCCGGCATCGAGCAGGCCGACGAGGTCTTGGCGCACCGACGCCAGCGCATCGGCGTCGTCGGCGTCGAGCGCCGCGGTGACGCGGTCGGCCGCCTGCGCGGCGCGACCGAAGGGGTAGGACGCGGCCGCCTCCGCGAACGCGCGATCCGCAGCCTCGTCATCGCCGGCGCCGCGTGCCCAGGCGCCCGCCCAGACGTCCGCGACGGGCGGTCCGCCCTCCGCGCGCCAGCGCGCGAACGCGCGCCCGGGCACGGCCGGATCGCTCGCCGACAGGGCCACCATCGCCGCCAGAGCGGGATCGCCGTCCGCCGTCCCCGCGACGGCGGCGCGCAGGTCGTCGCGCAACCGCGCGTCGCTCGGGTGCGGGTCCGCCAGGCCGTCGAGCAACTCGAGCGCCTCGCTCGTGAAGCCGGCGCCGATGAGCGCCCGGGCGCGCGCGGGCACCTGGTCGTCGCCCGCAAGGTCCAGCGGCCGAGCGGCCCGCGCCGTGGTCCCGACCCACCACGCGACCCTGGGCGCGGCCCGCGCCACCAGCAGGTCGAGATCCCCCATGGGCGCGTGGACCGTCGTGCTGCGCACGGCACCGTCGATCGCGGCTACGAGCTCGAGGCGCAGGCCGTCGCCCTCGATGGCCAGCACGCCACTGACGACGACCGGCACCCCGATGCCGCCAGCCACCAGGGCCACGCCGCTGACGTCGAAGGCGCCGTCCGGCGCGATCGCCAGGGGGTTGAGAAAGCCGCCGGGCACGACCACCGGCGCCACGAGCATGGGGGCGACCTCGGGGCCCAACACGACCACGTCGACGAGCGACGAGGCGATGCGCTCGGCGACGGCGACGCCGACGACGGGGTCCTGGCTACGGAACGGATGGACGACGGCGTCGACGGCCGCCGCCCAGGAGACGAGCGCGATGAGGAGCGTGAACAGCGTGCGACGCACCATGGAGCACCTCCGGAACTGCCGGTGACGCTAGCACGGGGCCGGTGAGAACCCTGGAGCCCCCCACACGGTGTCGCTGCTCACCGATGCCCGCACCGGCGAACGATGCGCGCTCAGGTCAACAGGGCCTCGAACTCGGCGAGCAACTCGGCGGCCGCCTCGACGCTGCGCGCCACGACGAGGATGGTGTTCTGCCCCGCGAGCGTGCCGACGATCTCGTCGCGGTCCAGCTTGTCGATCACGTACGCGATACCGCTCGCGTGCCCCTCGTCGGTGTTGATCACGAGCAGGTTGTCGCCGCGGTCGAGGTCACGGACGAAGAGCCGGAAGCGCTGCGACAACTCACCGACGACGTCCTCCTGGGCAGCCAGCGGCGTGGAGCGGTAACGGTGCTGGCCCGGACCGGCCGGCAGGCGGACGAGGCGCAACTCGTTGACGTCGCGGCTGATGGTGGCCTGGGTGACCTTGATCCCACGGCGGGCAAGATGCTCCGCGATCTCCGCCTGGGTCGAGATGAACTCCTTCTCGACGAGCTCCTCGATCAGGCGCTGACGGTACTCTTTACTCGGCATATGCATGCATGATACGCCATGACGCCGGGCCATGCGCCCGGTCGGGCGCCACGCCGACGACGCGCGCCAACGGCGGGTGACCTCGAGGGTCAGTCCTCGTCGTCGCTCTCGAAGCTGATGCGAGAGACGGTGAAGCTGGGCTCCTCCCGCCGGCGCTCCTCGACGACGGTGCGCTTGAGCTCGTCGAAGGTCGGCAGCTCGTCGCCCCAGCGCACCTCGCGGCCGAGCTCGAACTCGCGCATCGCGACGGTCACGGTGTTCTGCTCGGCCTCCGGCATCTCCTCCGCGTCGAGCGTCGTCGGGATGCCGCCCTTGAGTTGCGCCGCCCGGCGGGCGACGATCATCGACAAGCGGTAGCGCGAATCGGTCAACGCCATCAGGCGGTCGTATCCTTCTTGTGCCACGCAGGTCCTCCTACCGTCCGCCGGCCCGGTCCGGGCCGTCCGGCGGCGAGCCCGATGCTACCAGAGCCGGCGCCGAGGCGCGGCTCACGAGGCCAGGAAGGCGGCGATCTCGTCGTCGGTGACGCGCCAGGCCCGGGCCCGCTCGGCGTCCAGGACGGCCCGCAGCGTGGCGGCGGCCTCGCCGAGCCGGTCGTTGACGATGAGGTAGTCGAACTCGCGCAGCGCGCGGA
>Ga0180429_10002023_pt1 | contig 16960 bp, 12 predicted proteins | sample SS_ome_FD_132428 | JGI IMG/M metagenome (GOLD analysis project Ga0180429, IMG submission 132428) | Hypersaline lake sediment archaeal communities from the Salton Sea, California, USA - SS_1_S_1 metaG | ecosystem: Environmental > Aquatic > Non-marine Saline and Alkaline > Hypersaline > Sediment ...
GATGTGCTCGGTGCCGACGTAGTTGTGGTTGAGGTTGCGGGCCTCCTCCATCGAATACTCGATCACCTTCTTGGCCCGGGGCGTCTGGGGGAGTTTGCCCATCGTCACCATGTCGGGGCCGCTCTGGACGAGCTTCTCGACCTCCATCCGAATCTTGCGGAGATCGATGTCGAGGTTCTTGAGCACGTTGGCCGCGACCCCGCTGCCCTCCTTGATCAGGCCGAGGAGGACGTGCTCCGTGCCGATGTATTCGTGGTTGAACCGCTGGGCCTCCTGGTTGGCCAGCTGCATCACTTTTCGGGCACGGTCGGTGAAACGCTCGTACATCAATCTTTCCTTCCTGCGAGTCCTGCCGGGAGCCGGACGACCTTCGCTACCTGTCACGATGGCAGGCCGGTCCCCTCGGGAATCAACCATGCAAACCGTAGGCCATTCGCCGTCGGTATTCTACGGCTCGCGGTCCGCCGCGTCTGTGGGCGGGCGTGTGCCCCGAAAAAGAGCCTGTTCTGACGGCCTTCAGGCGGCAGCCCGATTCGGACCGGACTCTTCCCGTGTGGTCGCCTCGGCGGGGGGCTCGTCTGCCAGCGACAGGGTCGCCGAACTGCCGCTGCCGTCCTTCCGGGCCGCCGCCACCCGCCGCTGCTCGGCGGCGATCGCCTGCCGCCAGGGGATCCCTGAATCGCTGGCAGCGAGTTTTTCAAGTGCCGCCCCGGCCTCATCCAGCCGCCCCACCCGCCGCAGCAGCGTGCCGAGGAGCAACTGCGCCTCTCCGTCGGTCGGCGCGACATCGAGCACTTCCCGCAGCCTCACCTCCGCCGTCAGCCAGTCGCGGGCGAGGTAGGCATCGCGGGCCCGGATGAAGAGCGGGTCGACCTCAGCCGGGGGCGGACTTGCGAGGGCTGCCGGAAAGGCGGCCAGAGCCGAGACTGTGCTCGCCAGCCAGACGAGACCCGCAGCCGTCCAGCAGCCGATCGTCAGCGGCAACTCGACCAGGCCCGGCCAGATGAAGGTCGTCACGATCGCCACGTCGAGAATGATGGCGAAGGCCGTCGCCAAGACGAGCCCGGCCATGCTGCCCCGCAGCCAGAGCCAGGGCAGGCCCGGCCAGACGAGGGTCAAGGAACGAAGGGCGGCGAGCATGACACGAACCTGACGAGGGCGGTCCGGGGAGGATAGGGAACCGCCGCAGGCCGGCCAAGACGTCTCTGGCGGCGGCGAGACCTGCTACAACGCCGGTATGCCGTCCCAGCCGACCACGGCCGAGCGTTCCCCAGAGCCCCGCAGTCTTCTGGCAGCGGCTCGGCTCTGTGTGCTGATCACGGGTGGCGAGGACGCCTGGGGCTTTGAAGATCTGGTTGCCGGGCTGGTCTCCGCAGGCGTGCCGCTCCTTCAGATCCGCGACAAGCATCTCTCCGATCGGGTGCTGCTCGAGCGGGTCCGGCAGGCCCTGGCCGTGGTTGGTCGGCAGCCGACGCCACGAACCCTGGTCGTTGTCAACGACCGGGTCGATGTGGCCGCCGCCGCCGGGGCCGACGGCGTGCATCTCGGCGAGTCGGATCTGCCGGTCCCCGCGGCCCGTGGCATCCTTGGTCCGGATCGGCTGATCGGCTGCACCGCCCACGACGTGGCCGAGGCGGACGCCGCCCGTGCCGCCGGGGCCGATTACCTGGGGGTCGGGCCTTGTTTTCCATCGACCACCAAGGCCTTCGCGGTGCCGGCGGATCGGGAGTTTCTCACCGCGGCAGCCCGCCTGCCGTTGCCGGTGTTCGCCATCGGTGGAATCGTGCCGGAGCGGCTGCCCGATCTGGCCACGCTGGGGATCGACCGCGTTGCCGTGGCCGCAGCGGTGACCACCGCTGCAGACCCCCCAGCCGCGGCCCGAGCATTGATCGACGCGATCAAAACCGCCCGACGGCACGCCTGACCGGCTGATGATCGGCTCGTGACGCCAGGAGTGTTTTGGCCACCGACCAAAAGCGTCTACAGCTCCCCTTCGCCTTCGAGGGCCTGGCGAAGCGGGGCCCAGGCCACCCGGCTCCAGGGCACCGCCTCCTCCAGGGAGGCGGTGAAGGCGGTCGCCGTGTCGCGCCGGCTCGCTGCAGCCGTCTCGGCCGTCTCGATCGCGGTGTCGACGGCGACAGCGAGCCGGTCGAGCCAGTCGGGCATCTCCACCCCCGACCCGCCGGCCAGCCCGAGGAACGAACGGGCCTTGGCCTCGAGCCGCGCCCCGGCGCCCGCGGGGCTTCCGGTCACCAGTTCCGCCGCTGCCGGACTGGCCAGAGACTCCAGTTCATCCTGCTCGAGGGCCGCCGTAAACGGTCGGCGCACGCGATCGGAGATGCTCGCCAGCCGGACTCCCCAGCGGGCTTCGAGGGCCGCCAGCCGCTCGATGATGCCGGCAGAGGTATCAGCGGTCTCTTCCCGCATCCGCCCCCGCCAGGCCGACGCCGCCTCCGCCATCCCCCGCCGGGCCAGGACACGGTGCACCATGCTCACCGGCCGCAGCGTCCAGGCGATCCGATCGTATTCCGATTTCAGCCGCAAATGGTCGAGCAGGATGTGGAGATGCTCGCCCCGGTCCGACTGGGTCGTCGTCGAATTCCAGTCGCGATACTCGGCGTGGTTTTCAGCGATGCTCTCGAGCACCAGCCGCATCCGCGAGGCAGCCTGCCGGAGCGGAAGCTTGCCCGAAGCCAAATCGGCCAGCAGCGGTTCAGGGCCCGCGTCACCGCCCGCCACCGGCTCAAACGCCGTCCGCTCCAGCAGCCGTTCCAGGTAGTGACGAACCCCGCCCCGCAGGATTCCCCGCAGCGAGGGCGGGGTGAGCAACTGCTGGGTGAACAGGCCGGTGCCATAGCGTTCGATGAACTCGCGGGTGGTCGCGAAACTCTTGTCGTCCCGCATCCGCTCCAACACCGAGAGCCGCAGTTGCCGGGCGTGGGTCATCCAGGTCTCGAGGAGCCGCGGCACCAGGAGCGTGAGCCCTTCGAGAATCCGATCGCCGACCCGGGTGTCAGTCGGCCGCTCGCCTGCCTCGTCATCCGCCGCCGATTCGACGATCCGCTCGGCCAGGGCCGTCGTAGCCGCCTGAAAGACCCGGTCGAACTCGCTGACGCTCGCCGCTCCAACCGGCCGCCGGCTCTCCAGGGCCTTCGCGAGCAGCACCAGTTCGATCGTCTCCTCGACCAGGCCCACCCGCGGCAGCACGGCCGCCAGCCGTTCGAGCAATCGCTCCCGGCAGCGGGCCCGCACGATCCGGTCGGGGCGGCCGCCGCGCGAGAGGGGAACGTAGAGCACGGGCTTGCCTCGGAGCCGGCGACGGATGGCCACCAGCCAGCGGGATGCCTCGTCCGTCTCACCACGAACGGCGGCCGCAAAGAATCGACCGACCGCCCCGCGCGTCGTTTTTGACTCCCGGTCTGGATCGAGGTGGAGCCAGGCCGAAATCGTCCAGAGAGTCTCCTCGGCGACAATGGCCGCATCGATGAGCCGCTCGGCGGCCGTGTCGCGGTGCCAGCGGAGCCGGTCAAACTCCTGCGGCGGCATGCCCGGCGGGGGCTCACTGTCCCGCGTGGCGACCTCGACGGCGGCCCGGACAAGCGTTCGCTTCAGCCGGCGGATCGAATGTCGCCAGCCGAGCACCGAATCGACTTCCTCCCGCGGGCGAGCCAGGCCGCCGTCGCTGCACCAGGCGGCGAGCGTGCCGCGAAAGAGCTTGAGCACACCGGTGAGAAACTCGGCGGCCTCCTCGATCGCCAGCACCCCGCCGGTGGGCGTGGCGGCCGCCCCGCCGGCATCGAGCATGCCCCCCTCGACCCCGTCATCGGCCGAATCCTGCCAGACCATCGACTCGTAGGCTGCCGCCACCCGCTCCTCGGCATCAGCCTCGTCATCGTCTTCCATCTCCGGAACCGGCCCCTCGTCACCGCCCGGCTCCCGTCCGACCGCCGCGTCCTCGAGCAGATCGACGACGCCGCTGGTATTGGCCTCGACGAGTTCCAAGAACCGACGGATTCGGCCTCGAGCGGCAGCCCCACGGTCGGCGGTCGCGCGGGCCAGCCACCGCTCGGCTGCCGCCAGCCAGACGCCACCGGTCCGCTCCACCGCCGCACCCTCCAGGAGCGACGCCCAGTGCACGAGCAGCCCCGCCGCACCGTCGAGATCACCCTCGGCCAGGAGCGCTTCGGCCGCCTGGGCATGGCTGCGGGGTGAACTGAAGCCGGCCACCTGCTGCCGCCAAAAGCCCGCCGGCGGCGGAGCCGACCCGGTCGCCCGCCGCTGCTCGAGGGCGGCCAGCACCTCGCGGGCCGAGTCGAGACATTCGCGACCCGAAAGATGCGGAATGCCCGAGACGGTGGTGGTGGCATACCGGTCCCACCAGCCGGCCAGCCGCTCGACCGCCGCCGCCGCCGCCGCCGCCGTAGCCTCGTCGCCGGCCAGGCCCGCCTGCCGCCAGGCGGCCGCGTAGCCGTCGAGCATGCTGCCGGTCATCGCGACCAGATCGTCCACCCGGGGGTCGGGCAGACTCTCGCCGCCGGGCTCATGGAGCGGAAACTGCCCAGCCAGCCCCAGAATGTTCCAGGGATCGACCGCCGCGCCGCAGCCGACCGCCCGGAAGAGCAGATCGACCGCCCCGTCGAGATGGCCAACAGCGGAGCGGGGATCGCCGCCGTGCCAGAGATCCTGCCTGGCTGCCACGACCAGCCCGGTCATCCGGGCATAGAGCCGGGCGGAGGCGGCCGGCACTGCCGCCGCCAGTTCCTCGGCGGCGGTCGACCGACCAAGCCTTGCCATGACCGACGAAAGCCCCACATGCTCGACCTGCCGGGCCCGCCGCGATGCCAGGAAGGCATTGATGTGACGGCGAACGCCACCGAATGGCTGGCGGAGTTGGGCCGCCTCCTGCTCCAGCCGCCGGCGGTGCCGGGGGCCGAGCCTGGCGAGCATTGACCGATAGAAGGCATCCCGATAGCCGGCGATTCGCGGCAGCAGGTCGCCCAGAGCAAGGCTCGACTGGGCGGCGGCCGGACCGTGCCCCGAGAGCCCGGCAGCCATCAGGATCACGCCCGCCAGCACCGCCGCCGATTCCAGCCGCAACTCGGCGTCCGTCTCCGGATCCTGGCCCGCCAACGGAGAGGCGGCAGGCCAGGAGAGAATGCCGTCGAGCGTCGCCTGCTGAACCACCATCCGCCGGTAGCGACCCTGCTCGTCAATCCGCTGTGGATCCCAGAGCCCGAACAGATAATTCGGCCGGCTGGCGGCCGGATGCATGAAGTCAAAGGCGCGCGGGTCGACGGCCAGTTCCTCCAAAGCAGCCAGCTCAAAGTCGGCCTGGCCCAGCAGATCGCCCGGGGTCGTCGCCAGAATCGCGAGGCTGGCATCGACAAGGTCGTGATAGCGGCCGTGCGCCGAGCCGGCCGTCGCGACGAACAGGGGCAAGGGCCTGACCCGTTCGTGCGGGTAGGGCGTCGAGAGCCGGCCGTTCTCGAGGACGGCGACCGGCCGCCAGCCGACGTAATCATTGAGTCGCTCGATCGCCGCGGCGACGATCGCCTCGTCGGCCGTGATCTCGCCGGCAGCCAGCACCGCCAGCAACTCGCGGGCCGCCGCCATCAGGAAGAAGGGGCGTTCGATCCCGCCGGCCGGCTGGTGCTCGAGGAGATCGGCATGGTAGGCGCGATAGGCAGGGAGCAACTCGGCGACGAGGGCGAGCAGACGGCTGGCCTGGCCGGCCTCCCGAAAGGCCGGCTGGGTGGCCTGCAGTTCCTCGAGCCGTCGGCCCAGCGTGTCGATGACGAGCCCGGCCGAACCCGCCTGCTCCTCGACGTGCCCATCGGCGGCCGGTGGCTCGACGGCCGCATACAAGTCGCTGATCGCCTGCCAGGCCGCCGGATCAAAGGCTCCGGCCGAGAAGTTGAGATACCCAACGACGACGGCGGCCGGATCGGGCGATCGTGAGGGCGACTCGTCCCGGGGCATGCGGCTGACAGACTCCTCGATCAAAAACGTCCATCCGGGGCGGCATCACCATGACACCGCCCGGCAGTCGTTCCGCTGGGAACGGGCCCTTTCGACCCGCGTGCCTCAGGGCAGTCTCATGCTACCCCAGCACGCGGGCCAGCGACATGGCCCCGGCTGTCCACGCCGTGAACACCATCGATGCCCGGTGCTGCCGACCGCGTTCGCGGACCGCCGTCAGCAGGCCGGCCGGGCGGAGCGTCGCCTCCCCGGAAAAAATGGGCTGGATCCCGTTTTTGCCCCGCTGAATTCGTGAACTATCCTTGCCGGCTCGGCGCGTGTGCGGCGTTTGCTTGTTGCCTGTCTCGTCTCGTGGAGGGCCCGGCCCATGGCTGGTCACCAGTTCTTTCCCCGCCCTCCGGCCATGGCTCTGACAGTCGGGACAACGCTGGCGGTCAGCCTGCTGGCCACGCTTGCTCCAGCCGTGGCCGGATCATGCCTGTGTGGCTCTCCTGCCGATCTCGCCGTGGCCGCCGGTGTCGGGCTGGAGCGCGAGTGGGTCGTGCAGGTGCCCTTTGACTCGGCAGGCTGGCGGCTCGAGCATGTCGTGGTGGGGCAATCGCTGGTGGTGGCACAGGCCGGAGATGGCACGGTGGCCGGGATCGTGACGGCGGCCCAGCCCGGTGCGCCGCGACCGGGCGGCGTCACCTGGGCAACCCACGCCGGGCGACGTGCCGGACCGATCGCCCCGGCTGGCATCGGCCCTGACCTGGTCACGGTCGTGACCGGGAGCAGCCTCCTGGCCTTCGACGCGAGTGATGGCCGACTGGCCTGGGAGCGAAATCTTCGGACGGTGGCCTCTGCGGGCGCCGTTCCTTCCGGTGGCTGGGTCTACGCGCCGCTCGACGGCGGCGGAATCGCCCGCTACCCAGAAAATCCGCTGGCCGATCCGACCGCCGCCGCGATGGCGGCTGACGACGCAGCTGAGAATTCCGCCGCCGCGGAGGCCGGCCCCGACACCCCGGAGGCCTTCGTTGGACCCCGGGCCGGCGAACTGCTCGACCCGATCACGATCGACTCCGGCGGAGAGGTCGATTTCCCGCCCCTGCCCTATGCCAATGGCATTGCGTGGGTCAACAACCGGGGCGGGGTGGCCGCCGTTCTCCGGCTGCCGGGAATCGCCGGCCGGATGGATGCCGACCTGGGGCAACAGGTCAGCGGACCACCCGTGATGTTTGCCGGCGATCTCATCCTCGCGACGAGAGCCGGTGACCTGCTTCGTCTGGCCCGTCTCCCCGGCGGCTGGGTTGCCCGGAGCGGGACGATGCAGGTGCAGGTCGGCGAGGATCGGGACGATCTCGAGGAGGTTGCCTTCAACGGCTGGTACACGCCGCTCAATGAGCAGCCCGAAGGGGGGCCGCTCGTCGGCCGCGGCACGGTCGTGTTGTCGCTGGGCCCCGCCGGACTGGTTGCGGTCTCGGCCCGGAGCGGTGACCTGCTCTGGAGAACCCAGCAACCTGGTCGTCCGCTGGCAATCGTCGGTGATCGTGTCTGGGTTCACGATGCCAGCGGGTTTCTGACCGCCCGCGATCTGGCAACCGGGAACCGCCGTGAGCGGCTCTGCCTGGGATGCTTCACGCTGCCGGTGGTCAACACCGTTTCGGAGCGGCTCGTGCTGGCGAGCCCTGGTGGGCTGGTGATCTCCTTGGCTGCCCGTCAGACCAGGGCCGCCGAACCTCCCCAGCCGCTGCCGCCGCCCACGACGCCGGCCGATGAAGCAGGGCAGCCGGCCGACCGGGCGACGCCGGCACCGCCCGCCGACATCTGATACTCGCGACCAGCGGGGCCGATCACCCGCCGGGATGCACGGGCACCCGCCGCCTGGGATCCTGACGGTAGGCTTCGGCCAGCAGGTCGTAGAGCGACGGCTCATGCCGGAGAAGGCGATGGGGATCCTGGAAAAAGCATTCGCTGGCGACTGCGAAGAACTCGGCCGGGCTCTCGGCTGCATAGTCATCGAACGGGAGAGAGCGGCCCGCCTCGAGCCGCGCCTCGAAGCGGTCGCGACAGGCGGCGATCTCGTCCCGCCACTGCCGGGCTCTTGCCGCGGCGAGCGGCGGCACACCGTCGATCTCACCGGAGAGAAGGTCGACGAGATGGGCTGTCTCGTGGATGACGACGTTTCGCGGGCCATCCCGCATGCGTCCCCCGTCGCGGATGCCCGTCCAGGCAAGCACCATGCTGCCGCCACCCCACGTTTCCCCCAGCCGAGCCTCCTCCCATTGGAGTTCACCGCCGCCGGCCAGCGGAACCGACCGCGGCACGAGGTAATCGCCCGGATACACGAGCACCGACCGTAGTCGGTCGAGCCACTCCGCCTCAAAGCCGAGCATCGCGATCCCCGCCTGGGCTGCCACCGAGACCCGGACCGGGTCGCCGATCGCAAAGCCCCCGCAGCCCTCGAACCGTTTCTCGGCGAGGAAGACCGCAATCCAGCCGTGGAGCCGCTCCGCCTCGCCAGTGGTGAGCCAGGCGGCCTGCCGCACCTCCCGCCGCAGGACTTCCCGCCAGGCGGAGGGAAAGGGGGCCTCCGCGATCAGTTGCCGGCGGCGAGCCCGCCGCCCGGAAAAGAACATCACTAGGGAGTGCCCAGCGGCATCCGCCGGCCGAACAGGTCAATCGCCAGGATCAGGCAGCCGATCGCCAGGGCCGCGAATGACAACAGCAGCATCGCGGTGTAGGTGTCGACCGGGCCCCGCGGCTTGCTCTGCTTCTCGTCGTCGGTACTCATGCTGCGGCTTCCGCTCCTCCTCAGGCCTTGAGCCGAGTCGTCACCCGGTCGCCCCGCTGCACGATGCCGCGGGCGTAATCCTCGACGATCCTTGCCACGGCCCGGTCGGACCGGACACTCGTCACCACGGCCCGGCCCATGTACTCGCCACCCCGGTAGACCTCGAGAATGTGGCCCTTCTGAAGCCCGTCATCGCTGCCGAGCGAGACCTCGATCGAGCCTGCCGCGACGGCGACGACCTGTCCGTCAAGGTTGGGCACACGGTCCTTCGGCAGGCTGTCGATGTCGAGGCCGCTCTGCTTGAGCAGGAGGCGGGCGTTGTTGAGTTGCTGCTCGAGCTGGGCCTTCCGCTCCTCCGCGATCGCCAGGAACGACTTGGACTCGGCAAGCTGGGCCGACAACTCGGCAGAGCGATCGACCTGAGAGTCGACCCGCTGCTGCTGCTCGGCGACCTGCTTGATCAGCGTCTCGACCTTCTCGCGAGCGGTCCGCAGGTCGGCCGTCACCGCCTCAAGCTCCGCCGTCTGCTGGCGAAGCTTCTCTTCCTGGTCGGTCTTCTCCTGCTGGAGATCCCGCAGGAGCTTGTCTTTGCTGATCACGGCCGTCTGGAGCTTGGCGAGCACCTGGTCGCGTGCCTTCTCGGAGGCCGAGACGTCCTTTTGCAGTTCGGTGATCTGGGCAGTCAACCGCTGCTTCTCATCCTCGGCCTGCCGCAACCGAAACTCATAGCCGGGCAGTTCTCCAGGCTGACACTCTTCCGGCGTCCGCTTGACCTCGTCCCGCCAGTTCTTGTGCGAGACGAAGATCGCCCCTGCAAACGTCATGAGCATCAGGCTCATGATGAAGACGGCGAACAGGAAAATCTTGCCGATGACGTTCATGATCGCTCCTTGGCGGCCCGGCCCAGGGGGCACGGTGGCCGGGGGCCTCACCCTGGTCTCTCATTCTCGGCAGGAGTCCGCGTCCGGGGCAAGCCGCGGCATGACGAGCCATTCCAGCGCCAGAACCGCCAGCACCGCCACGGCCAGCCCAGCCGGCAGAGTTCCCGCGGTCAGCCAGGGGCTCCAGCGGCCGTCGGCCCGAACCGTCACCCGGAGGGCCTCCGTCTCCCGCCGGGGGCCGCGGGCCAGCAGGCGGCCAGAGCCGTCGATGGCGGCTGAAAATCCGGTGTTGGCGGCGATCACCAGCGGGGTCCGGACTTCGACGGCGCGGAAGATGCCCGCCGCCAGGTGCATGTCGAGTTCGCTCGATCCCCAGAACCAGCCGTCGTTGGTGAGATTGACGAGCAGATCCGGCCGGTCGCCCGCCGCGGCCAACGTTCTGACCAGCGATCGAATCGCCCGTGGGAGGGCGGTCTCGTAACAGATCGTGGGGGCGAGCGCCAGGCCGGCGACCTCCACCGACACCGGCCCGCGGCCCGGCGTCAGGCCGGCCGGCAGGGGCGTGAGCCGGTAGAGCCACGGAAACCGGTCCCCGAACGGCACATACTCGCCGAACATCACAGGGTACATCTTGTCGTAGCAGGCGACGCGGTTGCCGGCGGCATCGAGCACCAGGGCGGCGTTGAAGTGCTTGGCTCCCCCGGGAGCGGCCGGCATGATCCGCTGGCGATCGAGCCCGACAATCCAGGTCGTGCCGTAGCGGCGGGCGTAGCGAGCCAGAGCGTCGAGCCGCTGCCGGGCCAGTGCCGCGCGGCCCCGGGCCTGCCGCCGCTCCTGCGCTGCCGCAGAGACCGGGTTTGGCGCCGCTCCCAGAAGTTCATCGAGCACGCCGTCTGGGAGCCGCTCGGCTGGATCGACCTCCACCAGGCCCCACCGCCACATCGTCTCCGGCCAGATGATCACGTCGGGCAGGCCTGGATGATCGGGCTGGTTCAGCCCGCTGATCGTCAGGCTGTCATAGTGGTCGAGCACCTGGGCTGCCGCAGCCGGATCGTGCTTGAGTTCGGTATCGATCGAGCCCTGCACGAGCAAGACATCGAGCGACTCGCCGGCCGTCGGAGCCGTCGCCAGCCGCCAGTGGCCATAGCCGACCGCCGCCGCCGCCACGGCCGCCCCGGCGAGGACCTGGGCCGCCGCCGATCGTGGGGCGAGCCGCCCCTGCAGGCCCAGCAGCCCGGCCGCCAGCCCCGCGGCCCCGGCCATCACGATCCCGCCCACGCCGACAGCGGCGATCGCATCGGCCGCCTGAATGAGCGCCAGCCATCGCCATTGGGTGTGACCGAGCCCGGCGAACGTGAAGCCGCCAAGTAGTTCGCCGCGGAGCTGCTCGCAGGCCACCCAGGCGACGACGGCCGCCGGCAGCAGCGGCCACCGCCAGCGGTGAATCAGCCGGCGGGCGGCCCAGGTGAAGAGCAGCGGATAGCAGGCCAGGTAGGCCGCCAGCAGCAGCCAGCCGATGGCGGTCGCCGGGTGGGGCAGCCGCAGCCAATGGATCGCGGCGAGCCAGTAGGTCAGCCCGCCGCACCAGACAGCCAGCCAGGGTCTCGGCCCGGCCAGTCGCCCCGGCCAGAGCAGCATCAGCCACGGCAGGGGCGCCAGCCAGGCCAGCAGCCACCAGTCGACCGGAGGTTGAGCGAGAAACATCGCCAGCCCGCCGCCGACCGCCAGGCCCCAGGTCCCAACCGGCCGAGGCGTTGCCACCCGCGGAATCATGCCGTTTCAAACTCCGCCAGCACCAGGCCGGGGACGACCGGTTCGTCCTCCTCGACCAGCTGGACCACCAGCCGGCCGTCGACCGGCGCTTCCAGATCGATGGTCACGCCGCCGGCGACCAGCTCGACGACCCGATCGCCCGCGAGCACGGCGGCCGCTTCCGGAACCAGCCAGAGCGAGACCGAGAGCCCCCGATCGGCAAGCCCCACATCGGGGACCACCAACGGCACCCGCCGGCTGCCCGAGGCTGACGAGGCTGCGACGGCCATCATGGCGTGGGTTCCGGTGTCCGCGGCTGTTCCCGCAACCATGCCAGGATCACGCGGCCGACCGTGCCCAGCGACCTCGCGGAACACTGCTCGGGCGTGTCGCGGGTGGTGTGCCAGGTCGGGTAGTCGAAATCGATGATGTCGCAGGTGGGGATCTTGCCGATGTTCCGCAGCGGCACATGGTCGTCGTCGACTTCATGCCGGGGCCGGGGCACGAACTCCCGCACTCCCAGCCGGGCTGCCACCTCCCAGATCGACTCGACCACCGGCCGGGTGTCGGGCCAGCTGATGCTCTTGCGTTCCTGCCAAATCTCCAGATCGCGATCACCGACCATGTCGAGCAGGACACCGCAGCGGTAGATGGGCCCGTCGCCCTTCCGTCGGGCTGCCGCGTATTGGCGGGCGAAATACGTCGAACCGAGGAAGTAGGGATCGCCAGGACGGAACACGTACTCCTCGGCATCGAAGAGCACGAAGTCGACTCCCGGCCCCTCAATGCCCGCCATGAACCGGCTCAGTTCCATCAACACCGCGACCCCGCTGGCGCCGTCATTGGCACCGATGAACCGCCCCCAGGGATCGACCGGATCGCGATCCGGATATGGACGGGTGTCGTAATGGGCCGCCAGGAGGATGCGCTCCTGGCGATCGGGATGCCATTGAACCAGGAGGTTTTCAATGTGGACCGGCTCGCCGCTGCGGCGATCCCGGATGCGGAAAGCCTGCCCGGCCACCTTCCCGCCAGCGGCCCGAAAGTGGGCTGCCAGCAGCGCCCGCTGCCGTCGCATCGCTTCCGACCCGCTCGGCCGGGGCCCCAGGTCACAGATCGCCTCGAGATGCGCCATCGCCCGCTCACCGGAAAATCCCTCCGGCTTCTCCGCGGCGGCGACCAGGGCAGCACCAACCAGAAGCATCACCAGCGGAGCGACAACGAGGCGGAAACGTGGCATGCAAGGCTCCCGGTTGGCGGTTCGCCAGCAGCCTGGGAACCTCATCGACCGAAGTCTACATGCCTCTCGGATGGTCCCTCCATGGCACCGATGCTCGCCCGCCGGCCAGGAACTGAAAAAAGCCTCCCACCGGGAGCCGGGTTCCTTCGGTAGACTCCGGAGCGTCGCCGCCGACATCAGTCCCGAACGAACCGCACATGCAACGCTTTTCCGCACACCTTCGGCGTGTTTTCGGCAGGCGGCTGCTGCCCTGCCAGCTGCCCGCCTGCCTCCTGCTGGCGGCAATGCTGCCCGCTGGCATCGCCGAGGCGGGCGGTGGCCCGGAAAACGTGGCGGTGATCGTCAATCCGACCAGCAGCGAAAGCCTGGCGGTGGCCAACTCATTTGTGGCGGCCCGCGGCATTCCGGCAATCAACGTCTTCATGGTGCCCTGGCCGGGCAGCAAGGATGCCACCACGATCGACCGGTTTCGCAACGAGATCCTCGCCCCGATCCTCCGGGGCATCGAGTCCCGTCGCCTGACACCCCAGATCGATTACATCGTCTACTCGGCCGACTTCCCCTGGCGGATCGACTACCGCGACGCGCTCCCGCCGGAAATCGCCAAGCAAGACACCTTCCCGTCGGGATCGCTGACAGGCATGACGACGCTCTATGCCGCCGTCCAGGGCAGCGGGCCTGGCTGGCTCGATCCGGAGAGCAACAAGTATTACCGTCCCCTCGGCCGAGACGGCCTGCCGACGGAAACCGTCGGCTTTCGGGGCTGGTACGGCTGGGGAAACGACGGCCGGCTCTTGGAGGCGGGGGGCACCAACTACCTCCTCTCGGTGATGCTGGGGGTCACGACGGGCCGCGGCAACACGGTTGCCGAAGTCGATGCCTACCTCCGCCGGGCCGCCACGGCCGACGGCACCCGCCCCCCCGGCACCATCTATCTGATGACCAATCAAGACGTCCGTACGACCACCCGCTCAGCCGCCTTTCCGGCGACGGTTCGGGCCCTCGAGCAGCTCGGCATCAAGGCTGAGATCGCCTCGGGGTCGCTGCCGCAGCAGAAGCGGGACGTGGCCGGCCTGATGACCGGCACTCCCAGCTTCAACTGGGCCGCCAGCGGGAGCACGATCCTGCCGGGGGCCATCTGCGAGAACCTCACGAGTTTTGGCGGAATCTTCACGCCCACCGCCGGCCAGACTCCGCTCTCGGATTTCCTGCGGGCCGGCGCGGCAGGTTCCAGCGGCACGGTGATCGAGCCGTATTCGATCCAGGCCAAGTTTCCACACGCCAGCATCCACATTCACTACGGCCGCGGCGCGAGCCTGGCGGAGGCCTTCTATCAGTCCATCAGCGCGCCCTATCAGCTGCTGGTCGTTGGCGACCCACTCTGCCAGCCCTGGGCGGTCATCCCGCAGGTCTCGGTGACGCTCGCCGACGGTGGCGGGCCGCTCGAACCGGGGGCCAGCCTCTCGGGCACTATCACGCTCGAGCCGCAGGCCACGCTACCGGACGACGGAAGGGCCGATCGCTTCGAGTTGTTCGTCGATGGCGTGCGGGCCGACGCCTGTGGCCCGGGGGGCACCCTCAGCCTCGAGACCGAGCCGCTCGCCGACGGACACCACGAACTCCGGGTCGTGGCCATCTCGGCCTCGCCGGTCGAGACCCAGGGACGGGCGGTGATCCCGGTCGTGTTTGCCAATCACGATCGCCGGCTCGCCCTCACGGTCACACCCCGCCGCGTGCCATTGTCGGGATCGGTGGAGGTGTCGCTCAAGGGCGATGGAATCGACAGCGTGTTGGTCTTTTCCACCGGCCGGATTCTGGGACGGCTGAAAACGCCGAGCGGCAGCCTGCAGATTCCCGCCGTGATGCTGGGACGCGGCACGGTCACGCTTCATGCCACGGGCCGCGGGGGCCGGACCCAGGCCGAGTCAGCCAACGCCGTTCCGGTGACGGTGACCGTGGGCGACTGACTCAGCGGCCTGCCCGGGGCGGCTGCTCGCCACCGGCGGCATGATGGGCCCGGGAGAGATGCTCGACGAAGTCGGTGCCGGCATTGTTGAGCACGAAGACCTCGCTGCCGCTCTCCGCCGCATCGTGCGGCCGGACGATGCAGATCACCTCGGCCCGTCCCTCATGCCGACGGACATGATCGAGGAGCGCCTGCTCGCCGGGGCTGAGTCGCTCGGCCGCTCGTGCCGCCTGCGGAGGCTCGGCGGGGGCCGCGGCCGGCGGCGGACTGGCGGCAGCGTCTGCGGCGGTCGTACCGCTCGCAGTGCCCGTAGCCAAGGCTCCCGGGGCAGCTTCGGAAGCTTCCGGGACGGGCCCAGCGGGGTGTGCAAACCCGCCGGCTGGGGGAGTTCCCGGCGCTGAACTGGAAGCGGTGGGCACCGCATCGGCACGATCCCGGCGGTCGAAGGAGACCGCGGGCATTTCGGACGGCATCGCTGGCACGTGCGCCGAGCCACCGGCCGCCGCCAGGGTGTCGAGGCCGTTACTGGGATAGACGTTGCGGTAAACAAACGCGAGCCCCGCCTCCTCGAGCTGCTCGTGAATCGCGGGCAGGGCCGCAAAGAGCCCCTCGTTGTCGGCCGGGTCGGCCGCATTGCAGACTCCGATCAGCGTGCCATCGATGGCAAACAGCCCGCCCCCGCTGCGACCCTGCACCGGCTGTCCCGCGACCTGCACGTTGGCCGGTCCCAGATATTTGTCGACGGCCGTGATCCGGCTGTGATGGACGGTCGGCTCAGCGCCGCCGTTGCAGCCGACCGTCACGACGGCCTCGCCTGGCTGGACCCGGCGGTCCGCGGTGCCGACCTTGACGGCCTCGAGCGGCACGTCGGTGAAGATGCTCACCAGGGCGAGATCGCGGCGGAGATCCCAGGCGACGACCTGCCCGGCGATCCCGCGAGGACCAGCTGGAGAGAAGATGTCGACCTCGATATCTCCCTCGCCCTCGGAGTCACGAAAGATGTGGCCGCAGGTCAGGATCAACGCCTCACCCTGCCGGCAGTCGATCACCGTGCCGGTGCCCCAGGAGACGCCGGCGGAGTCCTCCACCCGCAGCCGGGCGGTCGCCGCCAGGAGCTTGCGTCCCAGGGCATCCCGCGGCGGATCGGCCGGGGGCGAAGGCTGGCGGCCAGCCGGTGGCGGCGGCGTCTGGCGGGGACTGCCGGCGGGCGTGGCCGCCACGGCCGGCGGCGCGGCCTGGTGCTGCGGAAGGCCCTGCGGGCGGGCGGGACTCGGGGGCTCGGTGGCCAGCGGCGTGTGCGTGTCGGCGACCGGCAGCGGAATGCCCGGATCGGCGGGCGTGGCCTCTGCCACGGCCGGCGGAGCCTGCCCGCCGAGTGCGACAGCGGCACCAGCCAAGAGCTGCTCCAGTTCCGCTTGCGTCGTGGCGCCGTTGATGCGGCCCGCCTCGCGGCCCCGCACCAGCAAGACATAGCAGGGAACGCCCGTCACGCCGAACCGGCGGACCAGATCGGTTTCGCGGTCGACATCGACATGCCGGACCACCCACCCGGCCGCGGCGATCTCGCCCACGATCGGCTCCATCTGCCGACAGGGACCGCACCAGCTGGCCGCAAAATCGAGCAGCACGACATCGCCGGCTGCGGCTGCCGCCGCCGGGTTGGCAGGGGCCTGGGCCACGGCGGTGCCGAGCGTGAGGGGGAGAAGCATGGCGGCCAGCAGGCCGCCGAAGATCCGGGCAGGGCTCGTCATCCGTCACTCCACGTGTCGGCACCGGCAAATCACACAGCCCCGCCGACCTGCAAGCGATCCGGCGGGTGCGGCGGGATAGTGGCCCGCAGCCGCGGCAGCCACAAGGTCACTTTGACGTGGCCGGCGCCGCCGGGTTTGCCCAGGCCGCCACGACCACCGCTGTTTCCCCGCCGGCGGGCGTCCACTTACAATCCGCCGCAGTCGACCGAGTCATCGCCCCCTAGGTTCCGCATGCCCACCGCCCCCCAGCGCCGCCTCCTCGTCACCTCGGCGCTGCCCTACGCCAACTGGCACATCCACCTCGGCCATCTCGTCGAGTATCTCCAGACCGACATCTTCGTGCGGTTTCAGCGGCTCCGCGGCCACCAGGCGATCTACCTCTGCGCCGACGACACCCACGGGACGGCCATCATGCTCCGGGCCCGGGCCGAAGGCCGCGGCGAACAGGACCTGATCGCGGCGATGCGGGAGGCCCACCTCGCCGACTTCACCGATTTCCAGATTGCCTTCGATCACTACGGCTCGACCGACAGCCCGGCCAATCGCCGGCTCTGCGGCGAGCTCTGGCAGGCGCTTCGAGAACGGGGGCTTGTCGTCAGCCGGGAGGTGCAGCAGCTCTAC